>Ga0194137_10000777_pt1 | contig 20296 bp, 33 predicted proteins | sample TARM_MetaG_T3_14_FD_134025 | JGI IMG/M metagenome (GOLD analysis project Ga0194137, IMG submission 134025) | Freshwater microbial communities from Pennsylvania, USA, analyzing microbe dynamics in response to fracking - TARM_MetaG_T3_14 (version 2) | ecosystem: Environmental > Aquatic >... | reverse complement strand
GTTATTGCAGGCCCAAACACATAAACTGAATAGTTTGCCGCGCAGATGGCAGCGATATAAATCAATGAAAGAATCATCATAAATCCCTCAATTGTTTGTTTTTTTGTTTATATCACTCCTCCAACACCACTTGCCCACCCGCCATCTCCTCCAACATGCGCCGAAGATGATGCAGGCACCCAGCCGGGAATGGCTGCTTGGCCAGGCCTTTGAAAATCAGATAAACCCGCTTGTGCTCAACCAGCCCAGGCAGCTGCCGGTTGACGCAGCGGCGAATTGCCGTGTTCACCTTCCCGGTGCGGTGAACCTCGGCGCACAGCTCGACCGTAACCAGCGCAGACAGGTATGCGCATGCTTCGGCGTCACTGGATGTGTAAGTGGTGATCACTGAGCTGCCTCCCGTGCAAATCGCGACTCACAGAACCCGGCGCGGGCATTGCACCACTCGCGGTTCTGCTCTTTTTGGCAGTGCCCTCCAGCTCGGCGCCATGCCGCGGCAGCCTCTTTGACCTTCCCCTGGTTTTCCATCTGCGCCGCTTCTGTGGCGAACTCTTTGAATGCTTTCATGGTTATCCCTCTGTGTTGATTATGCCGCCCTGTGCTGGGCGGCGGGTTTGGTTATTCGAATTCCATTTCGGTGGCGACCTGACGAACTGACGCCGTGGTATCGGCGCTGTCGGATGCTGGCTCAAACTCACCCTCCAGAGCCTCGCCCTGCTCAGCGTCAGCCTGTGCGGCGTAGGATTGGATCCGCGCTTGGTGCTCGGACTTCATCAGGATGCAGGTGGCTTTGGCTTGCGCCCACTGCCCATCAGCCTCCAAGCGGCTGCGCAGCTCGATGCACACGGAGTTGAGGGATGCTTCATCGCCGCACTCGGCCATGTCCGCCTTGATGGCGTCCCAGTCGATAGCCTTGGTCGCCGGGGTTATGTCTTTCTCACGGGGAGAGTTGGCGGCAATGCGGGAGGCTTCGTCGTCGTCGATTACTTCGGAGATACCGAACGCCATTCGTGCGCACTGGATGTACGCCTTGTGACGCAGCATGCGAGCCGGCCACTTCTGCCAGACGCTGGACTTGGGATCCTTGCACTCTGCCATGTATTCGGTCACGCAAACAGGGCGCTCGCGACCCTTGATGAACATGCGGCAGGTGATCGATGCCAGATTGCCTTTGTCGTCAAACTTGTCGTCGAACTCCACGCCGTCAAACTCGGGGCGGCGGTTGACCATCTTGTACCAGCCATCGACCATCACTACGACGGACAGCTTGCCGCCGCTGACGAATGCGGCGCACTCCTTCACCAGGGGGTTGAGGCCGTAGGTTGCGCAGACCCCGGTGACAATGGCCAGCTCTGCGTTGGTGGCCTGGGCGCCATGTTGATTCTTGGCGCTGACGATCATCCCGCGCAGGACGTCGGTGATGTCCTCCACGCTGGCGCCAGTGTTCTGGGCGATTACTGCAAGTGCGTTGCTCATTTGGTTTCTCCTGTGTATTTAGTGATAACGTCTCCAATCTTTCCTATATTCCCGAACAGCACTTCGATCTCGTCACCATCCTCATCGGTGATGGTGTGCGTCCCTATGGTTTTAAGTGCGGCAAGCAACTCGTCAATCTGCGCCTGCAGATCGTCGCGCTGTTGCTCGAGCTCCAGCTCCTTTAGTTTCATGTTGCTGATTACCGAGCGAACGCTGTTGCCAGGGAAGAGCAGAGCGTTGTCATCGCCAATGCCTATCATGGCATTCACGCAGGCCACGATGCGGCGGGCATCATGTATTACGCTGTCGTCATCCTCACTGCCAACTTCGCAGATGTGGAATGAAGTCTCTTTGGACGATACGAACACATCCCCGCTCGCGTCTTGGAATACGCCCCACGGCTCCGGTGTGTGCTTCTGTGTCATTTCTCAATCTCCTGTTAACGTGACAACGCCACAACGATAAGTCATGGCGCCATTTATTGCAAGTTGTTTTGCGTTTTATTTCAGCTGCGTGATCGCCTTGGGAGCTTCAGCACTTCGACGTGCATTCCCGCGCCGAACTCCTCCATCTCCCGCACTCGCTCAAGGTCTTCTCGGTACTCCTGGCGGCCTTCCTCAATATCTGACTGATCCAACTCAAACACCCGCACTGGATGGCGCCCAATGCTGCGCCGCTGGCCTACTGCCACGAAGATGAAGCGCGGATAGTGGCCGGTCCACTGCTCGTAGATGTCGGAGTAGAAAGCCGCCTGCACGTAGTAGCGGAACTCCTGGATGGATCTGGCGATGTGGCGGATGTCGTCCACCTTCTTGACGTCAACCAGGATGTTGCGCTCCCTGATGAGGCGGTCAGGCCGGCACTTCACCCGCACGCCTTCCAGCTCGCCAAAGATGCTGGACTCGCTGATGCCGTCACCAGTGAGCAGGTCCCGCGCCGTCGGGTGCGCCATAATGCTGTCACGCATGGCGATCACCATGTCGTAGGTGTCGGCGTCCAGGCAAATCTTGCCGCTGGCTTTGCAGTGCTCGGCGAATGCTTCGACCCTGGCCTTGTCCGCCGCTGTCCGCCCACCCTCTGGCGCCTTTCGGTAGGTGCCAGCGAACACGTCCGGCTCCAAGGTGGCGCAATGCACATGGGTGCCCAGGTCCACCTCGTCACTGCCAACCGATGGCGCGTTGCGTGCCCACTCCAGCAGAGCGGGGGACTGGTGGATGTAGTCGAGGTCGCTTTTTGAGTAACCGCGCTGGGCGCGGTACTCGGCGTTGGTGAGGTTGAGGACTTGGTGGGCCATTATTTGGTGCCCTCACATTTTGAGATGACAGTGTTGAGATTGAGTCCCGCATAATGAAGCAAATAGAAAATCTGACAAAGAGGGTCGTAGTGATCGCCTGCGCCATTTTCTTCAATGCTGTCCAGTGACGGGCAAAAGTCTCTAGATATTCGATAGCAATCGCGAATCACCTTGCTGAGTGATTTCATTTCTTCCAACAACGAATCCCGCTGCTCCCGCAGCATCACTATCTCAGACTGCTCCCCATTGGCATACATCCGCAGGCCAGTCTCTGCTATCTCGTCAACGGTGAGGAAGAATGACGGAGCCCACTCCTTGATTCGGATACCCCAACAAAAAACCTTGCCGCCTTCCAGCTTGTACCAGCGCGGATCCCCGCTCGGGATGGTTGCATGGGTGGTTCCTTCGGGTGCTGCTGTCCAGTCAATAATCATGGTTTTTCTCCTGTGTTGCGTGCGGGCCGCCGCTGCGGTCCTGGCTGAATTAGTAGTGAATCTTCACGTTCGGCACCAGGCCCTTGCCAATCGCAGTCAGCACGGCCTTGCCAAGCTCAACGTCGATCCCGGTCTCCGCCATCAGCGCATTCAGCGCGGCGCGGTTAATCGTCGTCCGGTGTGCCTTGTCATCCTCGCGTGCCTTGCGGGCGATCTCCGCTTGGCGATCTTCCTCGGCCATGCGGTCGCGCTCTGCTTGTGCTGCCTGCTGCTCTGCCAAGCGCTGGCGCTCGACTGCGGCTTGTTCGGCGGCAATGCGGCGTTGCTCGGCTGCTTCGGCATCAGCTTTGCGGCGCTGCTCGGCCTCCGCTGCGCGTTGCTCTGCCAGCCTGGCATCCAGCTTAGCCTGCTCCTCGCGCTGACGGGCCTCGGCTGCTCGGCGCTCTGCGTCTTCGCGGTCACGGCGTGCGCGGGCCTCTTCCTCTTCGCGGGCTTTGCGGGCGGCTTCTTCGGCGATAAGGCGATCGCACTCCTGCTGCTCGCGGATGGCTGCCTCGGCTTGCAGGCGGGCCAGTTCGGCGGCGGTTGCCTCTTCGCGCTCCAGGCGATCCAGGGTGTCTCGCAGCATGGTGAGAGCTGTCTCGCTGGCTGCTTTTGCCTTCTTGCGCAGTTCCGGCCAGAAGTCATCAAGCTCGAATTGCTCCTCAATCTCGAACAGCGTAACGCGCACAGAATCGCTTGTGGTGAATTCCGATGCGCAGCGGGTAGGGATGCCCGCCAGCATGGCAAGGATTGCGTCCTGCGGCGATTGAGCGGCCTCCAGCGGCGCAAGCACGGTCGCTTTCAGGTTGTCGAAGCGCTCGATACTCTCACGGGCATTCGCTTCCAAGATCTTCGGAATTGCCTTGATGGCTCGCAGGTGATCGCGGATCGGCTTGTCGATGGCGGTTTTGCTGCTTGCCACCTTGGCAGCCAGGGCCTTGATGTTGGCGCGGCCTTCCGGCGTCTCAACGTCCGGCACCTCGGCGGTGACTTCGGCCTCGACCTGCTTGTAGAAAGCTTCCAGCGCCGGTGCGGTGAAGTGCGCCGGGATGCTGGGCAGGTTTGCCTCGCTGGTGTCGGCTGGTGGCAGGGTGATCAGTTCGCTGTTGGTGGTCATGGGGTTCTCCTGTGGTTGGCGCCAGCTCGTGCTTACTGGCACAGGGGAAGAATACACCGGCAGGATTTTAATGCAAGGGGAGTTGCGTAAATAAATGGGTTTTCAGCTCCTCGGTGACACAGAAAGCATGAAAAACTACAAGTCATTGATTTTTCTGTGTTTTCAGAAAGTTGTGCATATAGAATTTTGATTTACACAACAATCTGCACAAGTGAAAACCCTTATGTGGCGCGGTCTGGAGGTCTATTTGTGTAATTATGTTTATTTAACAATAACTATAACTAACTACTACTACTACTACTACTAAAGGGATGTAGGGGGTTATACCCAAAAATAAGGGGGTGGGCACTTTCATGAAAAAAATGAAAAAACGCACAAGTTGCCCGCCAACCCGCGCCGTCACTGGGTTTGCACTTGTGTATTCGACATGAAAAAACATCTGCATAAAAAACCGCACCTGCGATTTGCGATGTTGCATTGGACGTCTAGATGGATTGACGGCTGAGATTTCAGTAATTGACGGATTGCACCTACCGACCACCAACCGCCCACAAAAAAGCCACCTCGCGGTGGCTTTTCGTTTCTGCCGGTGGCTTTTCGTCTTCTGGCGTCTTGGGCGCCCCTACTTCCTCAACCTGATCTGCTTCCCGCTCGGGTCCATCTCGATCTTCCCGCCGAGCATCGCCAGGGCGTTTTGCATGACGTCCTGATTTGCCCCGTCCAGTTGCTTCTGGATCTGCTGGTAGAACTTGCGGCGCTTCATCTGCGCCTTGATGACGCTAACGTAGCGCCAGCCGTCCTGGTCGTCCTTGCGGCGGTCTATGTTGATCATCTTGAGGATGGCGGCTTGCACTGCCTCCAGCCTGGCCTCGTTTGTCTCTTCTGTGGCCCCCTCGTTGATCTTGAGGTTGCTGGTCAGGTGCTCCAAGCTCTGCAGCACCAGCATGAGCGCGTAACGCACGTATGAGCTCTCAATGCGTGCCCCGTCGCATCCGTAATTACCCAGGGCCATGATGGATGACAGCGACATCACACGCTCAACCAGGCGGGCATAGATGGCCCCGACGCGCGGGTGGTTGCGGTAGTGGTGCTGGTCATAGTGCTGCAGGATGGCGCACATGTCCCGCTCGGCGTCCGGCGTGATGTCGTAGCGGAACCGTGATCCGTTGAATTCGTTGTCCACGCTGTGCTTGCTCTCGTCGTCGGCCAGTTGGCAGATCAACCCGATCTGCGCCTTGAGCATTTCGAACTGCATATCCTGCCCACCGGTCGGCGCCTTCTTCAGGTCTTCGATGGTCAGGCGTTGCGGCGCACGCTCAACCCCGCAGTCGCTGATCAGGGCTCGCCCCAGGAAACCCGACTCAATGCTGTCTTCGTCCACGATGGCGGCCAACTTTTGCGGCGTGGAAAATGCCAGAAGGTGTAGGGCAGGATCTTTTACCCCGTCCCGAGCGGTGATTGCCCGCTTGTCGTGATCGGCCAGCTTGCGCTCCAGTTGTTCGATCTCAAGCTGCGCCTTTTTGATGCGCCCCTCTTCGTGGTCCTGGTTCATGTGGGCGATGGCCTCTCGCTTGGCTTCGATCACCTTCTCCACCCTGGCGCGGGCCGTCTCTATCTGAGACAAAAACTCATCCCGGTGCAGCTGCGATAGCTTGTATTTTGATGTGGTAGCCAATTCCATCAGCGTGCTGATCACGTTCGACATGTGTTTGTTCTGCTGGCCGCCAGAGTTGGAAGCAAGGATTTTCTGAGCCTCGTCCACGACGTAGAAGCAGTGACCATTGTCATATATGGCGGAGCGGATCACGTCCTTGTCTGAACGGATGTCGCCATAGATGGTCTTTCCGTGGGCGTCCAGCAGGTTCTTGACCACGCGCTGCGGCCACTCCTTGCCCGCCGCCGACATGCCCAGGGTGAGGGTGATTAGGGACAGCTTCACCCCCTTGTAGCCGCTAAGCCCAGCACCCGCCATTGCCATGCACTGCAGCGCCATGGCGGAATATGCCCCGCCGCTCAACTGGCGGTTGGCCCCCTCTCGGATGTACTCCACGATACGGCCGGCAAGCCCGGGCGGGGTGTCGATGTCCATGCCGTTGAAGTCGATGCCGGGGGGCAGGTCACTTTCCTTTAGGGCTGTCTTGCGCTTGATGGCGGTCGCGACTGCAGGCGCCGGAGGCATACCTGGCAGGGTGAAGCCGAAGTGGGCGGGTGGTGGCGTGGTTGATGAGGGCTCTGGCGTTGTGGATTCTGCCGGTGCAGGCTCTGCTGCAGGTTGTGGCGCTGTCTCTGCTGGCGCCGGCTTGGAAACCACCACCCCGCACGCCTCCCGATCTGCGGCGATAGACTGGCGCATGGCCAGCTTGGTTTCCTCTACTCCGTGCCTCTGCCGGTAGTCGTCCCAGTCGCCAAGCTCTGGCGGAATGGCCACGGTTGCGCCGAGCGGTGCGGCGGCGTCCTTGGCAAACTTCTCCCCCGGTCGCCATTGGTGGGTGATGTCAAGATCGTCATAGTCAGCAAAAAACACCACCGGCACCCCTGGGTGCTGGTCTGCAACCCAGGCCGACACCGAGGCAAGGTTACCGGTCTGGAACGCCACATAGGTGGTAGCGCCAGTAACTCGGTTGACGGTCACGCCGGTGGCATACCCCTCGACGATGGCGATCAGCTTTTGGTGTCCGTCCAGCTTGTGATACACCCCTGCCATGTCCCCGCCGTAGAGGGGGCGCTTTTCCTTGTTGGCCTTGATCTTCTGCACGTTCACCAGCTTTGAGCCGTCACCCTCCGCCTTGTAGGCTGGAACCAGCAGCAGCTCACCCGGCTGGATAACAGACCTGTCCTTGCCCATGATCGGCTCTCCATTCACCAGCCATTGCCCATCCAGGCCGCGATCTGACATGTAGGGATGAGGGCGCAGCTCGGAGGACGACAGCAACGCTTCGGCACCCTTTCGTGCCTGTTCATGATTCGCCTTGCGGATCTGGTCCTCGCTCACGAACGAGCGATACACCGGCGCCCGGCTGCGCTCGGGGGTGTTGCCCAGCAGCTCGTTGGCCACTTCGATGGTGGGCTTGCCCAGGAACCGGGACAGCAGCAGCAGGCCGCCGCCGCTCTGGGGGTCGCATTGACTGCAGAACCAGGTGCCCCAGCCTTCCTTGTCGTCGAAGCGAAATCGGTCCTTTCCACCACACACTGGGCACGGCCCGTGATGGCGCCCGGATGGCAGATGGCATCCGTAATTCTCCAGAGTCTGGCGCCATGCGCCGTTGAACTCGCACAACACCCGGTCGATCGGACTGTCGCCATCAACCCGGCCAGAGTTACCGCGCTCACTCCAGCAGCGGCAATTTGAAAGCGCCCTGCACCCACATGAGAGGGTCAGGGGAAATTTTATGTTGGTCATGTGCTTGTCCTGTGTCTGTCCTGTGTGCGGCTGTGCTTGCCGGTCTGGTTGCGATTGACAGTTTGGTTGGCCGCCCTGTGAGCGGCCAGGTTAATGACCCTACAAGGCGGCCTTGATGTCGTCAATCGCCTTGCTGATGGCGGCAAGCTCTGCGTCGGTGAATGTCAGGTGCTCTTTCCAGTTGCCATAGTAGCGCCCGATCCGGCGATGCACCCGTGACAGCTTTACCTGGCTGACACCAGCAACATCACAGAACGCGGACACTCGAATACCGCACTCGATCGCCGCGCGCACCCGCTCCATGACCGGCTCAACGCGCTTGGCGTCCTCCTCCATTCTCTCCTTGGAAAAGTTGCCGGTGCCGGCCGGGCGGCCAGGACGGCGCTTAACTTTCTCTGTCTGGGTGTTCTTGTTCATTTTCATCTCCTTCTGTTTTGGTGTGGCAATTATCATAAAAAAACAATTGCATGTAAAGTTAATATGGTGTTCAATTCACTGCACCAACGGCGCGACGGCCACCAATCGGCCACGAGCCAACAAACCACCAGCAGGAGAGATGAAATGTCAGGACTTTTTCTTAATCAGGTTTCCCAAGAAGATCTGGAATACGATGGCTTTTTTGACGGGCAGAACAAGATCATCCCGGAAGGCACCGAACTGAACGCAATCGTAACCGGCGGCTTTAACGGCATCGAAGAAGGCAAGGCCGTGCAGTCCTGTTACATCAACTTTGTGATATCCACCCCGGGCGAGTTCTACAACCAGAAGTACCGTTACAACGCCAAGGTTTACGACATGGATGCCAGCAAGCGAGACCTGGCCATGAAGAACCTGTCAGTGCTGGATGCCCAAGCAGGCTTCCCGCTCAGCCATGGCCGCCTTGAGTTGACCACCGAGAATATCGAGGAACACTGGGTTGGCAGGGCACACATGCGGGTCAAGTTCGGTCTGCTGGTTGCCGAGGATGACGGCCGGGAGATCAACTTCGTGCGCGGCTTTGGCTACCTGCGCGAGAAGATGCTTCAGCCGATTGGCCAGCAGTCTAGCCAGGCAGTGGCGCAGCAGGCCCAGCAGGCAGCGCAGGCGCAGCAGCAATACCAGGGAACTCCGGTTGATAGCGATGATGACATCGGCTTCTGATTCGCGCCCTGGCCAATAGCACAGTAACACCCAGGCCGCCGAGCGCGGCCTTTCTCTCGCAGGGGAAACATATGATAGTTTGGTCACTTTTTGATGGAAGCGGCATCATGGGATTGCCGTGGGCTGAGGCAGGGCATACGGTGTTCTGTTTTAACGCTGATGGCGCAGACCATGGCGATTATGACGTCGCCGGGGCGAAGGTGTCGCACAGGAACATCCATTATGTTAACTCTTGGATTGATGGGGCATTTATCTCCGCGGCTGTTGAAGGCGAGTTCGGGAGCCGTCCTGATATAGTATTCGCCTTCCCGCCATGCACTGACTTAGCCGTTAGTGGCGCAGCGCATTTCGAGCAAAAAAGAAAATTAAATCCAGATTTCCAGATAAAGGCGGTTGAAACCTGTCGAGTCGCGCAGCGGTTGGCTGATGTTTTCGAGGTGCCGTACATGATAGAGAATCCAGTGAGTGTTTTGTCTACTATGTGGCGACGCCCAGATCACGCATTCCATCCGTATGAATTTGGCGGATTCTTGCCAGAGGATGACAGGCACCCGTTTTTCCCGGAAATAATAAGCCCACGCGACGCATACCCGAAAAAAACGTGCTTGTGGGTTGGTGGTGGCTTCGTTATGCCGCCAGTCGAACCTGTTGCATTCCCTGGCGGCTACTCTGCGCAGCACAATCGCCTCGGTGGTAAGTCCGCTCGCACCAAGACGATACGCTCCCTCACCCCGCGCGGTTTCGCTCGGGCGGTATTCGAGGCCAACAAATGACCTTCACCCTCCGCCCATACCAGCAAGAGGCAGTCGATGCGGTGGTCGAGCATATCCGCCGCCGCCTGTCGCCGTGCCTGCTTGAGCTTGCCACAGGCGCAGGCAAGAGCCTCATCGTGGCCGAGCTTGCCGCCTACATGGCCAAGGCCGCGCCCAACAAGCGGGTGCTGTGCATCGCGCCCTCAAAGGAGCTCGTGGAGCAGAACGCCGCCAAATTCCAGGCCTACGGCTACCATACCAGCATCTACTGCGCCAGCGCCGGCTCGAAGTGCCTGCGCCATCAAGTTATCTTTGCCAGCCCACAAACGGCTCTGAAAAGCATCGACAAGATCGCTCACATGGGCGTCAGCGCCATCATTGTGGACGAGGCTCACGGCATCACCCCGACCATGCTTGAACTGATTAAGCGGGTTCAGGAGTACGAACTGAACGGACAGCGCATCAACGAGCTGCTGCGGGTGATCGGCATGACCGCCACCCCGTACCGGATGGGCACCGGGTACATCTATGCCGCCGACTACACCATGGACCCACCGCTGCACCATGACGAAGAGAAGGCGATCGACCCTTACTACTCGCGCCTGGTTTGCCGGGTGACTGCTGGCGAGCTGGTGAACCAGGGGTTCCTGACCAAGCCAGTGATCGGGGAGGATGCGGGAGAGCACTACGACACCAGCAAGCTGGAGACAGACAGATTTGGCAGATTCTCAGCCCAGTCCACGGCGCTTACGTTCGAAAAGAGCACCAAGACCAAGACGATCATCGAGAAGGTGGTCAGCATGTCGGTTGGTCGAATGGGGGTGATGATATTCGCCGCCACTATCAGTCACGCAGAGGAAATCGCCGGATACCTGCCGCAGGACCAGGCCGCAGTGGTAACTGGGTCAACCAAGAAGAAAGACCGCGAGGCCATCATCCAGGCATTCAAGGCCCGCAAGCTGAGATACCTTGTCAACGTATCCGTGCTGACTACCGGCTTTGATGCTCCCCATGTTGATGTCGTGGCCATCCTGCGAGCCACTGAATCGGCTGGCCTGCTGCAGCAGATCATCGGTCGCGGCCTGCGACTGCACGACAGCAAAGCCGACTGCCTGGTTCTGGACTACGCCGAGAACATCAAGCGCCACGGGCTGGAGTCGGACGTGTTCACTCCGGAGATAAAGACCCGCAAGGTGTCAGGAGAGGCGGTGGAGATCCAGGTCGAGTGTCCAGCCTGCCATGCCATCAGCATGAAGAAGCGGCGCAACGATCCGATGTATGCCGGGTTGGCCCATGACAGATTCGGAAACTTCCTGGTGTCCGGCACCGAGCGGGTGGTTGCCACTGACGCCGATGGCGACCCATGCGAGTGGGATGGCATGGTGCTTACGACCCGAGTTATGGACCCATCCACCAAGGACGATTTCGGCGACTGCGACAGCAAGGAGGTACCAGTGCCGGCGCACTACTCGCGCCGCTGCAGCAATCCCGAGGCGGCGGTTATTAAGGGGGTGGCCTACCCGTGCACACACCGGTTTTCATTCAAGGTGTGCCCTGAATGTTTTGCTGAGAACGACATCGCGGCACGGCACTGCACAGAGTGCAAGATCCGGCTGGTTGACCCCAACGAGAAGTTGACCGAAAAGGCGGGCGTGGCGGGGATCATGGCCGAAGGTGAGACCAAGGATCTGCTGTGCCTCGATATCAAATACGAGCCGTATCTTGGGTCGTCAGGCAAGCACAGCCTGAAGGTGGTCTACAAGACGGAGATCGGTGCCATAACCGCCTGGCACACGAAGGGTGCCCACTGGATATTCAACCGGATGACCACGGCCAACGGCTGGGAGCTGGAGACGATCGGGGATGAGTATGCCGAGTGCGCCGAATGGCGGGCCATCCCGAAGACGGTCAAGGTCAAGAAGACCATGGGGCAGAATGGTTATTATAAATTTGAGGTGAAGGGGGTGAGTTATGCATAGCGATCGCGAATTGCTGGAGTCGGCGGCCAAGGCGGCTGGGATCCTGCTGTGCGGATATAGCTGGATTGGTGAAAACGAAGATGATGAGGAGTGCGAAATTCTTGAGGCTGCTTTTGTAAAGAGCCACCCAGAACAAGATCTTGCCACCAAGTGGAACCCGCTCACCGACGACGGCGATGCGCTGCGGCTGGCTGTGAAGTTGCACATGCAGGTTAGCATCACCACTGAGTCATGCCGAGCTGAGACGCTTCCAGCTCTTGGCGTCAGAGTTAACGACAATGACGAGCTGTCAGCCACCCGCCGCGCCATCGTCCGCGCAGCCGCCGCCATCGGGGAGGCCATGCAATGAACCTCGCCACCCTATCCAAGCACACGATCCCCCTCTACGGAGACCCCAACTGGCGCGGCAAATGCCCCCTGGAGGCCGCCGAGGCGGTCAGCTTCTTCTGCCAACTGCGGGTCGAGTTTCCCGAGCTGGCCAAGGTGGCAACCCATATCCGTAACGAGGGCAAACGCACCAAGCGCCAGGGGTATCAGCACCAACAGGAGGGGATGAACACCGGGGCCAGTGACGTGATCATTCCAGTGTGCCCGCCCATCGTGATGGAGATGAAGCGCCGTGACCACACCCTGTCTTCCATCAGCAAGGATCAGGTGGATTACCTGGTTGCTGCTGCCAGTGGCGGGGCATTCTCTGGCGTAGCTCTGGGCGCTGCCGGCGCCATGGAGATGGTGCGGGCATGGGTAGCTAAGCATGAGCGATGAACTGAAGCCGGTGCCGCCCAGCAAGCGCTGGGGTCAGATGCCGAGATACCACCACCCTGATGACGCCAAGATAATCTCCGCCCGCCTGGGGATGCTCGATCCAGCACTTCGCTCGCAGGTGTGTGATGCCTACGCCAGGGCGTACCGTGAGGCGTGGGAGTCTGAGCCGCTGAGCTACCGCAAGCACGGCAAGGCGCGGTTTGCGGCCAACACCAGGCTGCGGGTGTTCATCGGGAAACGGTTCGCGGTGTTCAACCGATAGACCTGCAACAAAGCCAAAAATAATACACAAAGCGCCTTGCAATTTATTGCGGGGCGTTTTACATTGAAGGGGTCAACAACGCAGGAGATTCACAAATGACAAGCAAGATCAAAACCTACCGCATCAGCGGCACCAACCGCCGCACCGGGCGATTCGAGATCGCCAACGTTCATGGCGCAACGCCGGAGCAGGCGATCCAGTTAATGGGCATGACCCACTGCCGCATGGTGGTGTTGGATAAGCAGGGGGTGGAGTGATGAACTACGAAGAGATGAGCGATCTGCAGATTAACCTGCTTGTTGCCAATGCAGTCGGTGTTGATGCGGTAGAGAATTCTGGTGTTGTTTTTGGCGCGGTGAAGCACAAAGGCAACAATGTGGTTTCGGTTATTGGTGTGGTGGACTACTGCAACAACCCATCAGATGCGTGGCCGATTATTGTAAAAAACAAGATTCGCATTTCACCAGTAATGCATATGAGTGATGATAATGGCGAGTATCTTTGCGATGGGGTGTGGGAGGCTGGGACACTGTGGAGTGATGATGGTGCATTCTATAACTCTAAATATAACGAGGCATCAAATGAAAACCCACTGCGCGCAGCAATGATCGTGTTCTTGATGATGCAGGAGAGCGCGCAATGAGCTTCGAACTGCGTCCATCAACCAACGAAGCATTCCATGAGCGCCTACGCAGCGCAGAGGCTCGCCGCAACCAGGAACTGGCCAACCCATGCCGCAGGCCGCGCCAGACCGATATGGCGGCCGCAAAGCGCCGCTGGGATCTGGAAGAGGAAAAAGAGATGCGCCGCATTGAGCGCGAACACAAGGAGATCTGGGAATGAACGACAAGCAACAATTGGCAGCCATGGGTGAACATATGTCAGAACAGGCCGCACAACCCATGTGCATGGCAAAGCGCATCGAGGAGCTGGAGGCGCAGGTGCGGGTGATTGCTGGATTGCTGCGGGAGGCCCGCAAATACGTGACTGCGCTTGGCAAGCCGGATGATGAAGTCTCCGCTGTGCAAATGACAGTGTCACGCATTGACGCGCTGCTGGCTGGCCAAGTGCCTGCGCCTGCCGCACCAGAAGGCTGGCAGCTGGTGCCAGTGGAGCCGACAGAAGAGATATTGCGCGCCATCCGATCTGTGGTGCTTGTGGAGAGCTGTTACCGCGCCATGCTCGCCGCCGCCCCTAGGCCGGATGCTAAATGACCTTCGCAGAAGCCCTTGCCATCGCCGAGGAGCAATACCAGCAACACCGGGCGACCTATGTCGCCACCCTGTCGCCGGAGCAGCTTGGGGCCATACAGCGCAACGCCAGCATGCCAAGGCCAACAGGCCGCCGCATCACTATCGAGCGGGAGCGCGGGAATGTGGTGTACAGGTCGCAGTGTCCTTATGTGGGGATAACCAGACTGATCAAGGGGGCGCGGTGACACAGCAAAGCATCGACCAAGAGAACTACCGCCAACGCCTGATCGACTACGTGAAGGCCAACAGCAACAAAAACGAGCAACAAGCAATCGACTATCTCAACCAGAACTGTCTGGCGTGGCGTCATGGTGTGGCGCCTGCGGCAGGGTTTGTTGAGGTAGCAGACACAGGAGAGCAAGAAGAATGAGCGATTCCAACGCGTGGGTAATTGCATCCAAAAAGCTTATGGCTGATGCCGTGTTTTATGGCATTACCAAGGCTGTGGCGTGGATCTGTGCCGCGATCATTGTCCTTGGCCTCATCGGATCAATAGTGGGTTACCCACAAAAAGACGACACGGACCCAAGTGGTGGGCGGAGCGGGTTAAAGATCCACACAGATAGCGGCACCGGGTGCCAATACCTTTCAGTTTCAAGCGGCGGAGTTACACCAAGGTTGAGTGCCGACGGGCATCCTATTTGCGGAGTGCAACAATGACAATCATCTATATCGCCGGCCCAATATCCGGCACCAAAGACCACAATCGCCCGCTGTTAAATATGGTCGCCGCTGAGCTGGCAGATCAGGGTCACAGCGTTCTGAATCCGGCAATTCTTCCGGACGGCCTGAGCCAGGGCCAGTACATGCAGATCTGCCTGCCGATGGTGGCTGTGGCTGACGAGCTGGTGATGCTGCCGGGGTGGGAGCAGTCTGAGGGGGCTTATATCGAGTTTTGTCTGGCCAAGAAGTCAGGCAAGACGATTCGGGAGCTGGGCGGGCGGGTTTTGCATCAAGGGGAAGGCAATGAGTAACAACGCAACGAGTAACGAAGCAGATCTGGATTGGCTGGCGCGGAATGTGCGTGTGTGGCCAGAAGGTAGGCGCGAGGTTTTGGTTTGCTGGACACGAAATGTGGATACGCTAATTTGGAGCTACGTCTTATCGGATACAGGCTGGATAACCAAAGACCAATGGCTCTCCCGCCGCGCCGAGTTGCAGAACAAGCCGAGCTGGAGTGAATTCAGAAAATCAGCAACCTATATGGCTCAGGATTCAGATGGAGCGTGGAGAGCTTTCGAATGCGAGCCAACTCCGAGTTCGCACATTTGGAACGCGAGACATGGGTGGAGAGGATATGCAAATATAGATGACCTGAAAAGCCCCAAAGGCGAAGTCCTCGGCGACTGGCGCGAAACTCTTGAAAGGCGGCCAGCGGACATGTCGGAGCAAGCAGTAACGGCACGCCTGAAAGAAGCGACCGATAATGTTCTTTCTGCCGCTCCTGAGCTTATGGCGGACAAGTACAAATTCGATCCATTCATCAGCGTGGAAGATGCAGAAACAACCAAACATGCGACAATCACGCCAAGCAAATACACCAAGACCATACGTGGTGTATCTGTCGATGTGTATGACGTGTTGCAAGCGTGGGGGGTGAGCAACCCAGCTCTGCAGCACCTAATCAAAAAGGCGCTGCAGTGCGGACAGCGCGGCCACAAAGACAGCGCGCAAGACCTTCAAGATATCATTGATAGCGCGATCCGTGCGAAGGAGCTTGGGTAATGCACCAATACCACAGCTCCACTCTTCCAAACTGGTCCCCATGGTGGCTGGCAATGGTGTGGTGCGCCATCATCGTCATCATTGGCGGGTCGATATACCAGGGCTCGCCGCACCATGAGCCAGGCGTGCGCCATGCACTTCCGGATCCCTACGTCCCGCAATGCTACGCAATCGACTGGCGCAGCGGACAGTATTGCGAGTTTCGTCCGGCGAATCTTAGACAAGGGAATTAAAGCAAGAGCAAGCGTTGACAAAAACAACAAGTCGGCATAGCATGAGGTTGCTGATATGTGTTATCCGTTCCTGTTGCTGTGCCATTGCTCTTTGATTGCGTGTTATCTCCTGTGATAAGTGAAAGCCCCTCGATGAGGGGCTTTTTTTATTCACCTTGCTCGCCATGTCGTCACGGCATCTTCGGCAGCGGCAAGTCCAGGAACCCGTTGTACATAGCCAGGGTGGCGGAAATGGTCTGGGGTTGGGTATCAGTAGACTCGATCTCCATCAGGATTTCCTGGTTTGGCTCAATAATCCACCCATACCCACCAGCAACTTGTGTTGCCCCCTTCCCCTGAACCTGGGTGTTGCCATCAAGGAAGATGTCTGCGCTCCACCTGTTGCCAAGAGATGCGGGGGCGGCCGCCAGAGCGTAGAGGTCAAAGTCTCTGGCCGCCGGCTTTCCTGGTCGCAAGCAATAAACATTTTCTGGTGATGGCAAGGTTTGAGGGGTAAACCCCGTATAGAATCTGGCAATCAATCCCGACCCTGTGTAACTGAAAACTCGCTGTTTCAGATCCAACGGCAGAGTTCTGGTTTTCAGTATCGAGTATGATTTTGCTCCAGCAGCGAACCCTGTCAGTCTGCGGCTGGCAGTCCACTGACTCCCATTCTTCTTGTTGGCCTCGTCGTAAAACTGCACCGTCTCAGCTCTGGTGCCTGAGTAGAGCCCCTTTGGGGACCCTCCTTGCGTTGGTAGCGGCATGTCAGTACCTCCAGAAAGTTATGCGCGCAGTCAATGCGCCGGTGATGCCAGAAAGAGTGATCCGCCCTTGCTTTGATCTTCCCTCAAAATAGGGCGGCTCATAGGTGGCAGCGGCTCCGGCATCTGCAGCGTTGATCACATTGTGATTCGATGACGCCATCCAGCCTGCACCCATTGGCGACACTTCGGCAGACATCAGTCCAGCAGTCGGAGTAACTGGCTCGAGACCGGCTGCATCACTGAAAAACTCCACATACACCTGGCATCGAGAGGCGCTGGATGCGCTCATGTCGCCAGTGTAAAGCGTGGCGCTTGCCACCGGCAGCACTTCACTGCCCACCTGGGTCAGCACTGGCCATCGTTCGTTTGCCATAAAGGCCTCCTTGGTTGAGATCCAATAATACCACCGAGTGCCACCTTCGACACCGATTGACTCTCGCCGGGTTTAGAATGTCAAGCCGTTGTGCGATAATCCCAATAACAACTCGACGAGGACGAGAGATGACGCCGACCCCGCCAAGCCATGACCCGCAAGGAGCCTACCAGCTTGGCAGGATGGCTGAAGCCCTATCGCAGAACACTGTAACCCTGACCAAATTGGTTGAGGCGGTGGATGAAAACTCTCGCAGCACAGCCAGGCTTGCCAACCGGCAAGACAGGATGGAGCAGACCATCGAGCAGATCCAGGCTGACCAACGCAAGATGATCAACATCAACATGACCGGGCAATCAACTGAAGCCGACGTGCGCAAGCGCCTGGAGTGGCTAGATCGGAAGTACCAGGAGGAGGTCAGCGCCAACGGCGTGAAAGACCACGGCAAGAAGGTGCTATATGGTGCCGTGCTGGTCGCGCTGTTCTGGTTCATGTTTGCCCTCGTCAAAGATGCCGCCGTTGCAGAAGTTGCAACACAACTCAGAAATCAAACCGAAATTCGCAATAGGGGGTGACTATGAGTCGCAATAAACTGGCCGGCTCGCTCCTTGCGGGAGCCATAGCCCTCGCCGCAGGCTTTGAGGGCGTCAAGTACGTGGCGTATCAAGACGTCGGAAACGTGTGGACGATCTGCTACGGGGAAACCCTGGTCGTCAAGAGGGGCGACACGGCCACGCCAACCGAGTGCAAATCGCAACTGATCGCCTCGCTGCTCCGCCACAACTCCCCGTTCGAGAAGCTCCCCCGCCAGCTGCCGGCCCAGGTACACCTCGCCGCGCTGGACTTCTGCTACAATGTCGGCACTGGCGCGTGCACTCGCAGCACCTTGTGGCGGCATCTGGAAACAGGGCGCTATGAGCAGGCGTGCGGAGAGTTCACCAAGTGGCGCTACGCAGCCGGGCGCGACTGTTCACAGTCAGGGAGCCAGTGCCGAGGGGTATGGGAGCGCCGTAAGCTGGAGCGCGACATCTGCACTGGTGCGGTAAGCATCGATCAGGCCGCGCAGCGGCTTGGCGGAAAACTTGAGTCGCCTGATGGGGCCGAGATGGAGCGCAAATAATGATACAACTAGACGGTAGGTGCTCGCTATGTGGGTGTAAAGGGATTCACGCCTGCCTGGGGCCGCGCAACTTAGCCAAAGAGCTCCAGCAGTACCAGCACGACACCGCCGTGCGGTTTAACCGAGACAAGTGCCTCGTCTGCGGTGAACACCACAACAACGGCAATCTTCCTTGCCCCACCATGCAGGTGACTGCCAATGGTTAAGCTCATCGACAACTGGCACCACGCCCACCGCTTCAGTTCCATGTGGCTGATGGCCCTGGCAATCGTATTTGAGGGGCTACAAGCGCTGCTCGACCTTGTAGGATGGCGCTTCATGTCGTCCGGCTGGCAGACTGCCATAAGTATCGGGCTGGTACTGGCGGCCATGGCGGCGCGCCTGGTGGCGCAGCGGAGCCCAACAAAAGGAGAGGCGGGATGACTTGCTGGAGATGTTTTCACGTATACACCCTCGCAACCGCGAAGTTTATCAAGGTGAAGCGGCTGGCAAACAAACAGCCCGCCTGCCCGAAGTGCGAATGCATGGTGTACGTATGAGCGTGATCCCAACCTGGGTCAAGCTATCCGCTGTCCTGGCGCTGCTCGCTGCTTATGGTGCGTGGTGCTATCACGCCGGGGCCGCCAGTGCGCGAGCAGAAGCAGCCGAGCAAGCGGTTGAGGCGTGGGGTGAACGGGCGGCATTGGCAGGAAGATTGAGTGTTGCCGACCAGCGTTTGGCCACAGCCCAGGCGCTCATCATGCAGGGTGTCGCTGTGGAAGTGACCAAACGAGAGGTGATATACCGTGACCGGATTAAGGACCCTGCTGTGCGTGGCTGCATTGGCCAGTCAGGGCTGCTCGAGCTCATCGACGCAGCCAACGGCATTGATAGAGCCAAGCGCTGACCTGCTCGTTCCACCCGGCGAGCCGCTGCCAGTATGCTGCGACCCCGAGTCGGCGCCGGCCGCCATACGCCACAACGGCGCGCTGCTGCTGGATAGTTCCTCGAGGTTGCGCAGGTGGCAGCAGTGGTGGGAAATTCAGGGCAAATGACAACAAGTGTCCGGCCTACTTGCCAGCTGCGTGGTGTGCTGGGTTGGCTCAACCAGGGCAAGTGCTAACAAGGATATGATGCGAAAATGAAAAGGGCCCGTGAGGGCCCTTGTTTCTACCAAGCGGCATCGAGGTATATCGTACTCGTCACCTGTGTGAGGCCATCGACCGTAATCTCCCCGTTAGCATAAGAAGCTTTACAGGCCCGATAGGCCCCCCCTGTTTCCTCAAACATCCCGGTAAATACCGAAGGACGATCCGGACGGCTACCTCTTGGCAGCTTAAGCACCACCGAAGGGTTCGAGAACGCATTTACACTTAGCGCCACGGATATGCCGTTTGGAGTTATCCTTGACTCCGCCCCGACAGTAGTCACCACCGCCGCAGTCGCCCAATAAAATGGCACATTGCGCCCTGTCAAAACGACCCTAGATAGGTGCTCGACTATGTGTGACCCGATCAACTCGGCGTAGAGGCGATAGCCTAGCTCGGACTGGTGGATGTCGTCGCGCAGCAATGGGTCAAGCCCAGAGTTGAAATACTCCGGCAACGGGGCGGGCAGCTCATGAGTGGTGCTGACATATATCGCGCCAGCGGCCAGGGCTACGCGCTTACCGGCCTCCCTCAGTTCAGAAACCCCGTCATAGTTAGAGCTGGCCTGGCCTGCCCCCCCGATAAAGGCGTTCGAATACCACATCCACGGTTCAACCAACATCGGGGTGCGGCTATTGGCATTACAGTAGTCAATAAACTGCTGCACTTGCACCGCGAAAGCGTCCGCAGACGTCCCCGCTTGCCCCTCGTTGGTGCCCGCCACCATGCAGATGATCGAGGCTTGTCCGGGGCCGTTCGCCTGGAGCCGCGTAAACTGCTGGGCAAATGTCTCCCCCGCTACCGCAAAATTTTGAATGGCCAACGAGCGGCACGATACCTCCCCGTCGAGCACTTGGGGCAGGTACATGTCGAATGTTGAAAGCCATTTTTCTGCGGTGCTGTCGCCGTAAATGGCGAGATTCACCGGCGCCGCCCCGTGAGCCTTGTTGTCTGCGGTCTTATAGCTACATAGGCCGGTAACTCGCGCCACCGCGCCTGATGACGCGCCATCGACAAAAAATCCGACTTCGTAGATATCACCAACTGAGCTGCCAAGC
>Ga0194137_10000775_pt1 | contig 20349 bp, 20 predicted proteins | sample TARM_MetaG_T3_14_FD_134025 | JGI IMG/M metagenome (GOLD analysis project Ga0194137, IMG submission 134025) | Freshwater microbial communities from Pennsylvania, USA, analyzing microbe dynamics in response to fracking - TARM_MetaG_T3_14 (version 2) | ecosystem: Environmental > Aquatic >... | reverse complement strand
TTGACCTGGCTGGCCGAGCGCCATCCGCGCTGGCACCAGCGCCTGTGGGCCCTGGACCGGCGCGTGGCTGGCTGGCCGCTGGTCAATCGGCTCGGTGATCATTTCCTGCTCGTCATGCGCCGGCGCGCCAGCAGCTGAAGGATTTCGTCCAGCAGCGGGTGGCGGCTCCAGCGCAGGGCCGCCACCGCGGCCAGCGGCACCAGCGTCCAGGGCACGGTCAGCACGGCCAGCGCCGCCAGCGCACTGCCGCCAACGGCGCCGAGCAGCGCTCGCGGCCGCAAGCCGAGATGCCGCGCAGCGATGCCGAGCTGCACCGGCAGCGCCACCACAGCCGCCGCGCACAGCGCCCAGGCGAAGGACGCCAGGCTGCCGTCGAACAGAACGCAACCGAACACCAGGCGCGCCACCAGGCTCACGGCCGTCGGCCAGGCGGCCAGTTCGGGCCGGCCGACGGCCGCCAGCGCGGCGCCGAACTGCGTGAAGGCCAGGGCCAGGGCGGCGACCAGGGCCAGAGGCAGCACGGCCGGCGTGCAGTCCAGCCAGGCCGGGCCGTAGAGCAGTCGCACCAGGGGTTCGCGATAGACCACGGTCAGCGCCAGCAAGGGCCAGCCCACGCCGGTCAGCAGCGCCGTCGCGCGGCAGAGCACCGGTGCCAGCGCCTGCCCGCGCTCGTGGCGACCGGCCAGCAAGGGCAGCGCACCGAAGTTCAGCGCCTGGCCCGCGACCGCCTGCAGCAGGCTGACCGTGGCCTGGGCGCGGCCGAGCAGGCCGAGCTGGTGGGGCAGGGACAAGCGGCCCAGCAGCAGATCCGGCAGGACCGCATGCAGGCCAGCCAAGCCGCTGGCGAACAGCGACGCGCCTGCGAAGCGCAGCACTTCAGCCCAGCCCTGCCACGTCATCCGCCAGCGCAGATGGGCCGGGCGCCAGCCGGCATAGGCAAGTGCGCAGGCGACCGTCGCGACGACCTGGGCCCAGGCCAGGCCCAGGGCACCGGCGCTTTCGACGGACAGGGACACGGCGACGATCGCCTGGCAGACAACGCCCAGCCACGAGACCTTGGCGATGCGCGCCGCGGCCAGCTCGCGCAGCTGCAGCGCCGCCATCACGCTGCCGAAGGCCGAGGCCGGCAGCCCGAGGGCCAGCACGCGCAGCAGCGGCGCCAAGCCCGGCTGGCCCAGCAGCGCCGACAGCGGCTCAGCCCCCAGCAGCAGGACCGACAGCGCCGCGAGCGTCGTGCAGGCGAGCAGGCCGAGGCAGGCCGAGAAGCGCTGTGGGGTCAGCGCCGGCTCGCGCTGCAGATAGGCCGACACGCCGAAGTCGCGCAGTAGCTGGACGATGCCGAACACAGCCGCTGCCATCGCGAACAGGCCCAGATCGGCCGGCTGCAGCAGCCGCGCCAGCGCCAGCCCGAGCAGGAAGCGCATCCCGGTCTCGCCACTGGAGGCCGCCAGGTTGCCGAGGAAGGCGCGCCGCACATCGGTGCGGGCCAAAGGCAGCGGCAGCGTCGTCATGGAGCCAGCGCGTCCGTGTAGGCGGCCGCGAGACTGCGGCTCAGCGCCGCGGGTGAGCAATGCGCGTCGAAGCGCGACCGCACCGCGGCGCGGCGCCCGGCCACGGGCGTGCGCGCCAGGGCCACCAGCGCCTCGGCCAGCGCGGCCGCGTCGCCCCTTGGCCACAGCCGTGCCGCCGTCAAAGGTCCGACCAAGCTGCGGAAGGAGGGGATGTCGGTCACGACGGGGCTGAGGCCGCAGGCCAGAGCTTCGATGGCGCTGTAGCCCGAGCCCTCGCGACGGCTGCCTTGAACGAGGAAATCGGCGGCTGCCATCAGCATCTCGATGCGCGCATGCGGCACGGCGCCGAGCAGTTCGACGCGCCCCCCCAACAGCGGATCGCGCAGGCGCTCGCGAACCAGGTCGTAGAGCGGCGCCCTGCCGTAGCACATCCACAGCTTGAGGCCCGGCAGCCGGGGCACGGCGAGCGCGATGCCGTCGAGTACCGTCAGCGGGTCCTTGTTCGCGTCGAGATGGGCGACCCAGAGCAGGCAGGGGTCGCCCGACAGCCCCGTCGCTCGCCGCGCCTCTTCACGATCGCGCGGCTGGAAGTCGCAACTCGATTCGGGCACCTCGTAGATGCGAGTGCGCCCGGTCACCAGCCCACGCCGCATAAAGGGCAGGGCCTGTTCGCGGGCCTGGAACATCAGCCCGCGCGCCCGTGAAAAGGCGCGCCGCCAGCGCAACCAGGCCAGGGGCCGGGCCGGTGGCTGGTCGGCATGGTCCTGCAGCAGCAGCGGCGCCTGGGGCTGCAGCGACGTCAACCAACGGACCTCGCGCGCAAAGCCCAGGCCCTGCAGATGCATGACCTCGGGTTGCAGCCGCGCGAGCAGTTCGGCCAGCGGCGCCGACGGCCGGCCATCCCCCGCATCGAAGGGCAGGAAGTGGTAGTCCACACCCTCGCGCCGGATGAAGCCCCGCACCGAGTTGCACTGCACGACGTCCACGCGCGCACCGGCCTGAGCGGCCGCGCGCGCGCAATGCCCCAGCGTCGGCCAGTCGCTCAGCAATTGCTCCGGCGGTCGGCCCAAAGGGTCGCGGAAGGGGTTGATCTGCGCGACACGCATGGCTCAGAGGGCATGGAGCTGCGGGTCCCAGAGCTTCACGGCGCGCTCCAGCCAGCGCAGTTCGCGTGGCTGGTCATAGCGCGCCAACCGGTAGCGCCAGGCGGAGGCGGCGCGCAGGGCGGCCTTCTGCCAGCGTGGCGCGCGGACGTCGGTCAGCGTCGGGAAACGGCAGCCCAGCACGGTGCGGAAGTCGCGGATGCGCTGGCGCAGGGCCGGGCTCAGCCAGGGGGCGTCCTTGTGGCACCAGTAGTCCAACCATTCCTTCTGCGCCCAGGCATCGGCGCTGTCGGGGAAGGTGAAGCCCCTGGGCAAGGCCGGGTCGCGCGGTGTCCAGCGGCCATCGCCCAAGCGGCGCGGCGGCAGCGGCGTGTGGATGTGCAGCATGATCTCGGCACCCGGATGCAGGCGCTTGACCTGGCGGATGAACTCGAAGGTCCTCTCGGTCTCGCCCTCGGGGTCCTGGGGCGGTGCCAGCATGAAGGACAGCTCGGGCACGACGCCGTGGGCGCGGCAGGCCTCGACGACGGCCAGGGTCTGGTCGGCCCTTGTGCCCTTGCGCATGTCGCGCAGCAGGCCGTCGTTGGGCGACTCGGCGCCGATATAGGCCATGCGCAAGCGGCTGCGTCGCACCAGCCGCCAGGACGCCTCGGACAGGCCGAGCAGCGCATCGGCGCGGGCATAGCACCACCAGGGCATCTGCAGCCGCGCCAGCACTTCGAGCAGCGGCTGCATGTCAACCTCGCGGTCGAAGAAGTTGTGGTCGTAGAACTGCACCGAGTCGGCGCCGAAGCGGGTCCGCAGGCCGCGCAGGTCGCGCTCCAGACGCTCGGCCTCGGGCAGGGCCGTCTTGCCGCGGAACATGGCCGCCACGCCGCAAAAGCTGCAGCGGTAGCGGCAGCCCAGGGCGGCCTGGTAGCCAGTGGTGCGGCGGCCGAGATAGGTCGGACCGAGGTAGCGCTGCGGGTCGTCGACTTCGTCATAGCTGACGTCCAGCTGCAGCGGCGCGGTCGAGAAGGCGCGGTCGGCGTTGTGAACGACTTCGCCTTCGCGGCGCCAGGACAGGCCGGCCACCTCGGCCAGCGACCTGCCCTGGGTCAGTGCGTCCAGCAACTCCAGCAAGCCCTGCTCGCCCTGCCCTCGCAGCGCGTAGTCCACGCAGTCGCTGTTCAGCGCCGCATCGGTGCACAAGGTCGGGAAGTAGCCGCCCCAGATGATGGGCAGCCCGGGCGCGACGGCACGGATGGCGCGCGACACCGCGAGTGCGGCCGGCAACTGAGGCCCACCCATGACGGACAGGCCGACGGCCACATGGCCGCCTTCCTTCACGACACTGGCCATGGTCTCGGGCAGATCGCGATCCAGGTTGCCGTCGAGGATGCGCGTCTCATAGCGCCCCTTGAGCGCGGCGGCCAGGTGCATGACGGCCAGCGGGAAGCGCGCATGGGACGTGATGCGCGGGTTGATCAGCAGCACTTGCTTCATGCCGGTGCCTCCTCGGGTTCCGGCTCCAGCCCCGGCTCCGACATGACGAGATGGGGGGCCAAGGCTTTGAACCGACCATCGACGCGCACCGTCACCAGGCCCAGCGCTTCACCGAGGTCGGCATCGGCATACAGCGGCCGGCCGGCCACGACGACGAGGCGCAGGTCCGCGCGTGTGGCGCGAGAAAGCGGCAGGCCGGGCGGCAGCGCGACCAGGTCGGCGCGCAGGCCCGGCTCCAGTCGGCCGCGGTCGTGCAAACCGAGCAAGCGAGCGGCATCCTCGGTGACCCAGGCTTCCAGCCGTTCGTCGCTCCAACCGGTCAACTTCCGCACGAGGGCAAGTTCAGCCAGCAGGTCACGCCCGCCGCTGATGCGAGAGTCGCTGCCCAGCACCAGCAAGCCTCGCGCGAGAAGCCAATCGGGGTCCAGCGTGCGGCCGAAAAGATGCAGGTTGGAGCCAGGGCACCAGACGACGCCGGCGCCGGCCTGGACGAGGCGGCGTTGCTGCGCAGTACTCAGGCCCAGTGCGTGCACGAGCAAGGTGCCGGGTGCGACACAGCCCAGGGCTTCCAGGCGGTCGAACTCCAGCGCCGCCGCGGTGTCCGTGCCCTCGGCTGCGTGGACGATCCAGGTCCGGCCGGCTGGCGTGGCTTCGTGTGAAGCCCTCACGGTTTCCTCACCGTCCAAGGCCAGCGAGTGGGACCAGCCACCAGGCTCGGGCGCGTCGACGGGAAAGTCCGCCTTATCCAGCACCGGATCGCGGGGATCGTGGTGCAGCACCGTCGTCACACCGCTGAGCAGATTCTTCAGGCCACCGGCCAGCAGCCGCTGGGCACGAGGGCGAGCGCGATGCGCGAGCAGGCCGGCATCGCTCGCCAGCCGTGGCGTGATGTCGGCAATCCACTCGCTGGCATTGCGGTAACGATCGCGAAACTTCAGGCGCGGCAGCGCGCCGTTCAGATGCAGGTGGTCGTGGGCATTGATGAGGCCGGGCAGCAGGCGCGCGCCACCGAGGTCGACACGCTGGCCCTCGGAACCGGCAACGATGCGCCCGTCCGCGGTGCTCAGATGCGTGCCGCCCGCGGCATTGACGAGGTGCAGCTTCATGGCTTCACCAGCTTCAGGGCCAGGACCACGGCGAGGCCGGCCCAGCGGGCATAGAAAGCCTCAGAGCCCGCGAAGGCTTCGCTCAACTCGCGACCGACGCAGACTTCGCGCTGGGCCTCCAGCACCAGGCCGGCGCGCCAGGCTGCGGCGAGATGGGCGTCGGCGTCATGCAGGGCATGCAGCAGCTCATGGCGCTGGCCGCGGGCGTCGGTGAAGCTGCGCGCCATGCCGGCGCGCGCGGCGTCGGGGTGAAAGTCGGAATAGATCAGCACGCCGCCCGGTGCCAGCACGCGGGCGGCCTCGACCATCCATGCATCGAGGCTGGGCGCATGGCCGACGGCCAGGCCGCTGACGATGAGGTCGAAGCTGGCCGCCGCGAAAGGCAGGCATGACATGTCGGCCCGCACGCGATGGGCCAAGGGCGCGCGGGCCAGCATGGCGGCGGACAGGTCGCTGCCGACGACCAGGCTGGCGCCGCGCTGCCGCAGCAGCAGGCCATAGCGCCCGCTGCCGCAGGCCAGGTCCAGCGCGCGGCGGCCGGCCACGTCGGGCATCAGTGCCAGCACGGCGTCCTGCTCGGCACGCATCAGCGGGTTGTGCGGCAGCGGCGGATACACCTCGGCCCAGAGGTCGTAGGCGGCCGCGTTGGCGAGCTGGTTCATCACGCAAACCATTTCGAGCAGACGCAGTGCGCGCATTCGGGCCGATCACCGGCGCGGATGGCGGCACGCAGGCGGCGCTGGGGTGTCGAGTTCAAGGCCTCGGCCAGGTCCGCGCTGCCAAGGGGACCGGTGCCGGCGATGAAGAAGCAGGGCCGCAGGCCGCCATCGGCCTCGATGACGGCGGAATGCTCGGGCGCGTTGCAGCGCACGGCTGGCCGCTCGCCCAGGCCGAGGCGGGCGCGGTAGTGGGCCTCGATACGGCGCAGCTTGGCGGGTGACTCGGCGATGAAGCCGCTGGCGAAGTCCGCGGCATCCAGGGCATCCAGGCTGCGCGCCAACACCGGCAGGTCCTCCACCTGCAGCGCGACACCATCGCCCGGCTCGCCGTGGCGGCCAAAGGCCTCGGCGTGGCTGACGTCGGCGGCCAGGAAGGAGATGTTCGCCACGCCCAGCTTGTGGGCCAGCGCCACCAAGTCGGCCAACTCGCCTGCATTGCCACGCTGCACCGTCACGCGCAGGCCGACGTTCAGTCCCTCGCGCACCGCGGCGCGGATGCCGGCACAGACCGCCTCGAAGGCATCCAGACCACGGATGGCCGCATAGCTCGCGGCCGTGCTGCCATCCAGCGACACCGTCACCTGCTCGAACAGGCGCGCGACCTCGGCCGCATGCTTGGCCAGCGCCAGACCCGCCGTCAGCAGCCAAAGCCGATGACCCTGGCCGCGCAGCAAGGCCGCGATCTCGGCCCAGCGGGGATGCAGCAGCGGCTCGCCGCCAGATACCAGCACCGTCTGCGTGCCCAGCTCGTCCAGGCCCGGCAGCAGGGCCTTCACCGTCTCGATGGCGATATCGCGGCGGCCATGGCGCCAGTAGTCGCAGCTGACGCAGCGCGAGTTGCAGCGCTCGGTCAGGTAGAGGGTCGCCAGTGGCAGGCGCGCGAGGGGCGCAGCCAGCGCGCGGTGCCGCTCGACGACGAGGACACTAGAACAGTCCATGCAGCTCGACAAAGCTCTGTCGCCGGTTGTCGATGGCGTTCTGCGGGATGCCGCCGAACTTGCGATAGCCCGCGCGCAACTGCACGAAGGCGATGGGCGTGTACTCGTAGACCAGGCTGTAGCGCACCTTGTTGTCGTGGGCCACGCTACGGTCGGGGTCGAGGTATTCACTCGTGAACTTGAGGTTGTGGCCCTGCCGCACCAGCCAGTTGGCCTCCAGCAGCGTCGCGAGCTGCCTGCGCGTGCCTTCCGGATAGCCCGCGTCGCTGACCATGTCGAGCTCGGCCAGCCAGGCCACCGCCCCCGTCGTTGTGCCGGCAAACAGGCCATAGGCTTGGCGGTCGCCCGCCGACGACTTGACCTGGGCCGTCGCCGCACCGACCCGGCCCCAAGGCTGAAGCCAGATGGCCTGGGCCGTGGTCTGATGGCCCGTCGTACCGCCCTTGTTGCCGGGACCGTTGCTGCGCACCAGCTGGATGGACCACTCGTCGCCTTCGTGGCCCAACTCCAGCCCCTTGTCCGGCACCGTCATGCTGATGCCGCTGAGTTGGCGCACGAAGGCCAGGTTGTCCTGCAGCCGCCAGCCAAAGGGCAGGTAGAACTGGCCGGCCTTGGCGTACCAGGAGAGGCCCGGCGTCGACAGGCGCACATAGGCTTCCTGGCGCTCGGACTTGCCCGGCGCGACCTGCTCATCGAGGTAGGCGCCGAGATAGTCCTTGACGAGTTGCACGTCGGCATAAAGCCGCGTCTGTTCGGTGCCGCCGACGCTGCGGGTGGGCTGGCCCGAGACCGAGGTGCGCGTCGTCGCGGTGCGCAGGTCGCCGCCAAGGCGCAGGCGGTCGTCCAACAACGAGCCGTTCCAGCCCTGCAGGGCCTCGGGCAGGCTGTTGGCCGGGATGACGTTCTGCGCGAAGGTGTTGCCCACTGCATTGCGCAGGCCGCCGCCGGTGGGGTTCACGTGGCAGGCCACGCATTTGAGGCCAGCGCGGATGGCCAGATAGGGCTCGGCGCGCGCCATCGACATCATGGCCAGCAGCGCGAGGCCCAAGCACCATCGCAGATACCTAGCGGCATCTGCGGTGCGGCTTATGGCGGGCCGAGCGCCGGGCCGCTCCCTAGCCGGCCCGCTCTGGCGATGTGCTTGCCGGTCGAGCCGGCAAGCATCGCCGTCCCCGCGAGGGACCGGCCAAGGTACGCCTTGGACGAGGGGCGCCATCATTTCTGGGCTCCGTTGTCGATCCATTGGCGGATCAGGCCGATCGTCTGGGCGTCCAGATAGGGCCCGCCAAACGGCATGCGCGCACCGACGGCTTGGTGGCCCTCAAGCTTTTGAATGATGTAGCTGTTGGCCGAATCTCCGGGCGCCACGCGCTTCAGCGACGGCACCTCAGCGCTGGACACGCCCACGAGCATCGTGAAGCTGTTGGCCGCATCCAGCCTCAGGCCCTGAGGCGCCGCGCCGCCAGCATGGCAGGCAGTGCAGATGGGCGTGAAGACATGCGACTGGATGGAGCTGAAGCTCGCCGTCATGGGACCGCTCGGGTTGTCGCCCTCGCCCAGCGGCCGGCCATTGGCATCGAGACCGACGCCGCTGCCACCGCCACAACCCGCGACCAGCGCGGCCGTGGCGGCCAGCTCGGCCCAAAGCATTCTGGACATCCTCATCGTCGATCACTCCTGCTGCTCACTGCGCGTGAGTGCCGACCCGCCTCATACGGGTTCAAGCCACGATGAAGCTAGGGAGGGCCTACCAGCGCTACGGCAAGGGGCCGCGAAGGCCCTAGAAAGCCGTGGTGAGGCTGAGCACCGCCGTGCGGCGACGCGTGGCGTCCGTCCACACATAGGGCCCGGCACGCCCGGCGGCGATCCAGGCGAGCTGCAGCTCGCTGCTCGCGCCCAGCTGCCAGGACGCGCCCAGGCGCAGATCGCCGCGCGTCGAACTGCGCGACTCGGCATAGGGCAAGGCCTGTCCCCCGAAGCCATGCAGCAGGCCGACATGCCCCAGGGCAGACAGGCGTGGCGCCAGCGGCCAGCGCAGATTGAACTCGGTGTAGAGCGTGCGCTGGCCGATGCCGTAGTAGTCGGGCGAGAAGTAGGCGCGCAGGCTCCAGCGCTCGCCCAGCAGGCCGACATAGGCCTCCTGGTAGTCGTAGTTGGAGACGTTCTCGTAGGCATGAGCGGCGATGCCGGCCTCGCCGTCCAGCCCCGAAGCGAGGCCGAAGACGCGGCCGCCGTAGAGCTGGAGCGCCGCCCCGCTGTGCAACGAGAAGCGGGCGTAGGCCAGTTGGGCACCGGCATACCAGCCGCCGCTGCTGTCCCAGGCCAGGCCGAGTTGGGCGCTGGGCCGGTTGGCGCTGTAGGACATGCCGCGATCGCGCGCGTCGGTCTGCAGCGACAGCGTGCCGCCGATGTCCGCCCAGGCTCCGCCCGTGCTGGCCAACAGCGTGGCGAGCAGCGTCGTCAGTCGGGCCAGGCGCGCGGGGGGCATCAGTTCGTAGTTTGCCCCAGCGTCTTGCAGTTCGGGCCGCGCGCGCCGGCATGGCGGGCCAGCGTGGCGCAGCTGTCGATGCGGCCCTGATCAACCGTGACGAACGCGGTCTTCAGGGCCAGCGGCGCGCTCGGGCCGTCGAGCTCGCGCACCAGGGCCAGCAGGCCGGCGGCATGTGCGGCGGCGAAGGAAGAGCCCGACACCAGCGCCCAGCCGCCGCCCACCGCGGTGCTGGGCACGTCCCGCCCCGGCGCGATGACGACGCCAGCTGGCAGCGGCGGCGCGCTGCCGACGACGAGCACGCCGGGATGGTCGGCCGGAAAAGGTCCGTTCTCCCCCGGCATGGCCGCCACCACCGCGGCGCCGCGCGCCTGGGCCTGGTCGATCAGCAGGGCCAGCAGGCGGTCGTCGGGCCCGCCCAGGCTCATGTTGATGATGTGGGCGCCCTGCTGGATGGCCGCGTACAAGGCCTTGGCCAGGCCGAGGCTGCTGCACAGCGTCTGCGGGCCGGCCGCCTGCCAGCAGGCGCGCAGGGCCAGCAGCCTAGCCTGGGGCGCGACGCCGGCGATGCCCACCCCGTTGTCGGCCCGCGCCGCGATGATGCCGGCGACGGCCGTGCCATGGCCTTCGGCCGGTGGCGCCTTGTCGTCGACGAAGTTCTCGTTGAGGGCCAGCTGGCCGAGCAGGTCGGGGTGGGTGGCCTCCACACCGCTGTCGACGACTGCCACGCGCACGCCCTTGCCGGTGGCGACCTGGTGCAGCTCGGCCAGATGCCATTGGCGCGCGGCCGGCTGGGCCTGGTAGAGGGGCTCCTGCTCGCTACCCTGGGCGCGGTAGAGGCTGACCGGCTGGGCCCAGGCGACGCGCCTGTCCTCGGCCACGGCCTCGGCGACCTTGGCCGGGCTGCGCGTGTCGCCCTCGGGCAGGCGCATGACGAAACAATCGACGCCGGCCAGCGGCATGGCCCATTCGCTGCGCATCTCCAGGCCATGGGCCCGGGCCAGGGACTGGGCGAGCTGCTGGCGCGACTGCCGGCCCACGCCCTCGCCATAGGTGCCGGCATAGCTGCCGTCGGGCCGGTAATGGGCCTTGGGCAGCTGCAGCATGACGAGGACCTGGCGCTGGGCCTCCTCGACCTGGGCCCGCGCCGGGCTGGCCAGGCAACTCAGCAGCAGCGCCAACAGGCTCAACCAGAGTTTCATCGCGCCGGTCCCGGCTGAAGCGGCTCTGCCATCGTGACGATCGGTGCCGTGCGCAGTTCGGCCAGGCCGCGGGCGTCGACGCGCAGCAGCCAGGCACCCGTCTCGGTCGGGCCGGCGACGACACCGGCGCCGTGTGCCTGCAGCAACTCGCGCACCGCCTGTTCGCTGGTGCCGGGCTTGAACATGACCAGGGCATCGGCCACCACCGGCGCGGTGCCGGCGGCCGACAGGCCTTCGTAGGCCGCCTCGGGCTGGCGGTCGTGCAGCCAAAGCCCCAGCAGCAGTACGCAGGCCGCCCCTTGCAGGCCCAGTGCCCAGGGCATCCAGCGCGGGGCGCTCGCCTTGCGGCGAACTGGTTCCATCAGGGCGTGCATCCTGGCTAAGCCGGCTTCGACATCGCCGCCCGCCACCGGCGTGCCGGCCACGCTCAGCAGGGTCTGCATGGGCTGCTCGGCGGCCAGCTCGTTGCGGCAGGCCTGGCAGCCCAGCAGATGCTGTTGCACCTGCCTCATCTCGCCCTCGTCCAGCTGCCCACGGGCATACCAGGGCAGCAGGGCCTGCACGGCGGCATGCTCGTCATGCTCCATGGGGATCACCACACTCATCCTTGTTCTCCTTGCTCCAGCCCCGCCAGGTCGTCCAGCAGCAGGCGCAGCCGGCGCCGCGCATAAAACATCCGCGTCTTCACGGTCTCGGCCGGACAACCGACGACGTCGGCGATCTCGGCGTAGGCCATGTCATGGAAATAGCACAGCTCCACGACGGCGCGGTGCTCGGGCGACAGCTCGGCCATGGCCTGTCGAAGCCGCCCCCGCAACTGGGCCAGGCCCAGCTGCTGCTCCGGCCCCGGCCCCGGGTCGGGGGCTTCTTCCATCTCGTCGGCGTCCACCGGCAGGTCCTGGCGGCTCAGGGCCTTCAGCGCCTTGCGGTAGGCGATGCCGAAGATCCAGGTGGACAGCTTGCTGCGCCCGTCGAAGCCATCGGCACGCTGCCAAACCACCATCAGCGTGTCGTTCAGCACCTCCTCGATCATCTCGGGCTGGCGCAGCATGGGCGCCAGGAAGCGCCACAACCGGGGGTGGTAGAGGCGATAAAGGGTGTCGAACTCGGTGCGTCGGCCGCGCTTGATGGCGTCCAGCAAGGCCAGTTCCAGCCGCTCGGCCGACGGCCCGCGCCCGGCTTCGGGTGCGTCCTCGCGCTGCTTTCGGGGGGAGAGCCACTTCAACATGGGGGTCCTTGTTTGCGCGTGAATTCCTGCAGGGCGCGACAAGGTTCAAACGGATCGTAGCCAGGAGCGCTATCGTTGCGCTATGAGCGAAGCTGGCACCCTGCCCCTGGACAACCCGCCCCCGGTCTGGGCCGCAGAGGCCACCGACGCCGAACCCCGGCTGCAGTGCGGTGGCGGCGCGGTGGGCCGCACCCGCGAATGGCGGGTCAGCGGCGACTGGACGGTGCTGGCCCTGCGCGAACGCTACGAGGAGTTCCGCCAACGGGTGGCCACCGCCGTGAAGGAGACACCCGACGCGCTGTGGGACCTGCGCGGCCTGGGCCGCCTGGACACGGCCGGGGCGCTGACGCTGTGGCAGGGCTGGGGCCTGAAGCCGCCGCCGCGGCTACTGTGGCTGCCCGAGCATGTGACGCTGTTTTCGCAGTTCATGCAGCCCGGCGCCCTGCCCCGGCGCAAGCGCAGCCTCAAGCCCGGGCTGGAACTGGCCAATCTGAGGCTGCTGAACTTCGCCCATCACGCCGTCGACCTGGTCGCCCTGGTCGGCCGCCTGCTGCTGGACGGGGTGCAGATGCTGCGACAGCCTTCGCTGATCGGCTGGCGCGAGATCTCGGCCAACGTCTACCGCACCGGCGCCCAGGCCCTGCCCATCACGGCCCTGGTAGGGTTCCTGGTCGGGCTGACGCTGTCCTATCTGATCTCCAAGCAGCTCAAGACCTACGGCGCCGACATCTTCGTCATCAACATCCTGGGCCTGGCCGTGCTGCGCGAGCTGGGGCCGCTGCTGGCGGCCATCATCGTGGCCGGCCGCTCGGGCTCGGCCATGACGGCCCAGATCGGCGTCATGCGCGTGACCCAGGAGCTGGACGCGCTGTCGGTCATGGGCATCTCGCACACGGTGCGCCTGGTGGCACCCAAGGTCTTTGCCCTGGCCATCTCGCTGCCGCTGGTGGCGCTGTGGACCAGCGCCCTGATGCTGCTGGGCGGCATGGCGGCCGCCAGCGCCCAGCTCAAGCTCGACCCCATGCAGTTCTTCCACACCCTGCCCAGCGTCGTCGAGCCGGTCAATCTGTGGCTGGGCTGGGCCAAGTCTGTCCTCTTCGGCGGCCTCATCGCCCTGCTGGCCTGCCATTTCGGCCTGCGCGTCAAGCCCAACACCGAGAGCCTGGGCCAGAGCGTCACGCAGTCGGTGGTCACGGCGATCACGCTGGTCATCGTGGTGGACGCGGTGTTCGCCGTACTGTTCTCCAACGTGGGAGTCTGAGTGGCCGACACCGAAGCCATCATCGAAGTCGACAACGTGACGACGGCCTATGGCGGCCACGTCATCCATCGCAACCTCAGCCTGACCGTGCACCGCGGCGAGGTGGTGGCGCTGATCGGCGGCTCAGGCTCGGGCAAGACCACGCTGCTGCGCCTGCTGCTCGGCCTGGAAGTGCCCCAGGCGGGCACGGTGAAGATCTTCGGCCACCCGCTGGGCCGCTGCGCCGTGCGTGACCTGGAGCGGGTGCGCTACCGCTGGGGCGTGCTCTTCCAGGCCGGCGCACTGTTCTCGGCGCTCAGCGTCTACGACAACATCGCCCTGCCGCTGCGCGAGTTGAAGAGCGTGCCGCCCGACCTGGTCAAGCCTCTCGTCATGCTCAAGCTGGCCCAGGTGGGGCTCAAGCCCGAGGATGCGCTGAAGCGGCCGGCCGAGCTGTCGGGCGGCATGGTCAAGCGCGTGTCGCTGGCGCGGGCCTTGATCCTCGACCCGCAGCTCCTCTTCCTCGACGAACCCACCGCCGGCCTGGACCCCGACAGCGGCAAGCAATTCGTCAAGCTGCTGCGGCGCCTGCGCCAGGAACTCGGCCTGACCGTCGTCATGGTTACCCACGACGTCGACACGCTGTTCGCCGTGGTCGACCGCGTCGCCGTGCTGGCCGACCAGCACATCATCGCCAGCGGCCCGTTGTCCAAGGTCGCGCGCCTGCCCCACCCCTTTGTGCGCAACTTCTTCCTCGGCCATGTGGAGCGCTGCGCCGAGGAGGATGTGAAGCGCTTTCGACTCAGCCTGGACGACACGAGTGATGAAGGCGGTGTGCCCGCCGTATTGCGCGAGGACGCCAACGTATAGGACCTATGGAAAACAAAGCCCATGCCCTGGCCGCCGGCCTCTTTCTTCTGCTGCTCGGCCTGGCCCTGGCCGCCAGCGTGTCCTGGTTTCAGGGCGACCGCACGGAGCGGGTGCGCTACACCGTCGTCGCGCGTACGGGCGTGCCGGGGCTGAACCTGAAGGCGCCGGTGAAGCTGCGCGGCGTCGAGGTCGGCTTTGTCGAAACCATAGGCTTCGACCCTACCGACCCGCGCCAGATCCTGGTCGGCATCGCCGTCGACGCGGCCGCACCGGTGTCCACCCAGACCTATGCCCAGCTCGGGCTGCAGGGCGTCACCGGCCTGTCCTTCGTCGGCCTGGAAGAAGCCGACACCCAGGGGCCGCTGCAGCGCGCCCAGCCCGGCGCCCGCCTAGCCTTACGGCCCACGCTGCTGGACCGCCTGGCCGAGAGCGGCCCCGGCCTCATCACCGGCTTTGCCGAGACGGCCGCGCGCCTGAACGCCCTGCTCAGCGACAACAACCGCGCCCAGCTGAACCAGACCCTGGCCGGGCTGCAGCAGGCTGCGACCGACACCGGCAAGCTGATGGCCGCCCTGCAGCCCGGCGCACGCGAACTGCCCGGGCTCTTGAAGGACACCGATGCCACCGCTCAGCGGGCGCAGGCCGCCCTGACCCGCATCGAGGCCCTGGCCGCCGACGGCCAGGTGTTGGCCCAGGAGTTGAAGGCGCGCGCCAAGGCCCTGGACGATTTGCAGGCCGCCGCGCTGCAGGTGCAGGCGACCAGCCGCAATCTGGAACTCGCCCTGGTCGGCGAGACCGCGCCGCGCACCCGCCCGGTGCTGGCCGACGTCTCGGCCGCCAGCCGCAGCGTCGAGCGCGCCGCCGACGCACTCGGCGAGCAGCCGCAGAGCCTGATCTTCGGCCGCGGCGCCCAGCCGCCGGGCCCCGGCGAGGCCGGTTTCGCGGACCGTTTGAAAAAATGAAGACTAGCACACTCGCCCTGCTCGCCGCACTGGCGCTGAGCGCCTGCTCGCTAGCGCCCACGGTGCCGCCCAAGGCCGTCTACGACCTGGGCCCCGCGCCGGCTGCCACCGCCACCGGCGGTGCCCTGGCCTGGCGCATCGCCGACGTGACCGCCGCACCTGCCCTCGGCGGCGAAGGCATCGCCTACCGCCTGGCCTTCCAACAGGCCCAGCGCCTAGAGCACTACCGCGACAGCCTCTGGGCCGCGCCGCCGGCTGCCCTGCTGACGCAAAGGCTGCGCGAGCAGCTCGCCGGCGCGCCCGGCTGCAGCGGCAAGCCCGCCGCGCTGCTGACGGTCAACCTGGACGAGTTCGAGCAGGTCTTTTCCGGCCCGACGAGCAGCCAGATCGTGCTGCGCCTGCACGCAACGCTGTGGCCGGCTGGCACGGCCAGCACACCGCAGCAGCAGCACTGGCGGCTGGAGCGTCCGGCGGCTTCGCCCGACGCCCTCGGCGCCGTGCGCGGCCTGTCCCAGGCGGTGGACGAGTGGCTGCCGCAGCTGACCACCTGGCTGGCGGCCGGCTGCCATTGACTGAATCCAAACCACCCCAGCGGCACGTAGCCAGGCCATGAGCTCATTCGGTCTGCTGCTGCGAGTCGGCCTGCAACGCGCCCGCCAGGACGCCAGCTCGCGCTGGAGCGCCGAGCGGCTGCACCGCCACCAGCAGCAGGGACTGGCCGGGCTGCGCTGCTTCGCCCGCGAACGCTCCCCCTTCTACCGGCGCTTCCACTACGGCCTGGACGACGCGCCGCTGGACGCCCTGCCCATCCTCGACAAGGCCACACTGATGGCCGAGTTTGACCGCGTCGTGACCGACCCCGGCATCCGCCTGGCCGAGGTCGAGGCCCATCTCGCCCAGCCCGACCCGGGCCAGCTCTACCGCGGCCGCTACACCGCGCTGTCGACCTCGGGCTCGACCGGTCTGCGCGGGGTCTTCGTCTTCGGTCCCCAGGAATGGCGGGCCAGCCTTGCCGCCATCATGCGGCCGCTGATGTGGTCGGGCGCGCCGTCACCGCTGGCGCGGCCGCACACCGCGCTGATCGCCTCCGGGGCGCCCTGGCATTACTCGGCCCGCGTCGGCGCCTCGCTGTCCACGCCGCTCCTGCGCGGCCTGAGGCTGGACGCCGGACTGCCCCTGGTCGAACTGGTGGCGCAGCTGAACGACTGGCAGCCGGTGTCGATGGCGGTCTACCCGTCCATCCTGCGCCAGCTCGCCGACGAGCAGCTGGCCGGGCGGCTGCGCATCCCGCTGCAGCATGTGGGCACCAGCGCCGAACTGCTGCCCGACACGACGCGCGAGCAGGTGCGCGCGGCCTGGGGCATCCCCGTCTTCAACACCTATGGGGCCACTGAATACGCGCCCATCGCGACCGAATGCCGCCAGGGCAGCCTGCACCTGCTGGAGGACCGCGCCGTCTTCGAGATCGTCGACGCCGATGGCCGCGCCGTGCCGCCGGGCGAGTCGGGCGCCCGCCTGCTCGTCACGGTGCTGGACCGCCTCACCCAGCCGCTGATCCGCTACGAGATCAGCGACGGCCTGCGCGAGCTGCCGGGCACCTGCGCCTGCGGCCGGCCCTTCCGGCGGCTGGCGCGGATCGAGGGCCGCGTCGAGGAGGCCCTCCACCTGCCGGCCGTTCAGGGCGGCGGCATCGACATCCATCCCAACCTCGTCCACCAATTGCTGGAACGCGTGCCGGCCACCGGCTGGCAGCTGCGCCAGGAGTCGCGCGACGCCCTCAGCGTGCTGCTGACCGGCACGCCCGACGAAGCCGTTTCGAGCACGCTGCGCCAGGGCCTGGCCGCCCTGCTGAAGAGCCGCGGCGCCGCCCCGCAACGCCTGGACATACTTTGGGTTGCCGAACTGCCCCGGGGCGCCAGCGGCAAGGCGCCCCTCATCGTCGCCCTGCCCTCATGATGTGGCCCGAAAGCCCGGGGCACTGCCACAGCTGACCCCTCGCCCGGCAACGCAGGCACCTCCCGCCGCGAAGGCCCGACAGGGGGCTTTCATGACCAAAGGCAGAGGGCACGGCAAAGCCCATGATCGGGAGCCATGCAATTCCTCCCCGCCCCGCGTCGCGCCGAGCGCGGCCGACGCTGCCTTCGCCACTGACCGCCGTGCGAACCCTCGTCGTCGCCCGCTCGGACAGCCCGGCCCGCGCCCTGGCGCAGCGCCTCATCGACGGCGCCGCGCTGGAGGTGCTGGACCATGCCCACACGGCCGCCGAGGCGCTGACGATGGCGCTGGCGATGCAGCCCGAGCTGATGCTGCTGGACCCCGGCCTCAAGCCGGTCGGCGCGGCCGAGTTGGCCGCCTCCCTGCACGACCCCCTGCCGCAGATCGTCTGGCTCACCCACGATGTCGTGCGCCGCTGCCTGGCCGCCGGTGACCCGCAGCGCGTCAACACCGCCCTGAAGCGGCTGCCCCGACGCCGGCTGGGCGTGGAGGTCCTCCACCTCATGGTGCTGGCGCACGGCCGCCTCACGACGGTGGACATGGCCGAGGTCCTCTGGCTCGAATCGCCCGATGCCCGCCATCCGCTGCTGCTGTTGCACGGCTTCAGCGAGCAGCATGTGCTGCATCGCCGCCTCACCGGGCTGCTCGAAGACCTGCCGCCCGGCGGCATGTTGCGCTGCCAGAACCGCGTCGCGGTGGCGCCGGCCCATGTGCTGGAGGCCCTGCCCCACGACAAGCATGGCGCGACACTGCTGCTGGACAACGGCACCCGGCTGGCATGCGGGCCGCAGTTCTGGCCGACGCTGGAATTGGCGCTGCGGGCGCTCGACACGCCGGTCGCGTCGGCCGACGAACCATCGGCTCCCAGCCGCTGGAGCGCGCCTTGGCGGCTGGACACGCCGCCGGACGAGGGCAGCACGCGCTGAGGCGGCGGCCTGGCTACCTTCTTACTGATAGGCCAGCGGCTTGGGCGTGGGGCGTCGGCCTGCGATACAGAACTAGGCCTGCGCCGCCGCGATGCACTCGATCTCGACGCGGGCGCCCAGGGCCAGGCCATTGCAGCCGAGGGCGCTGCGCGCCGGCAGCGGCGTGCTGCCGAAGAACTCGCGGTAGACCTCGTTGAAGGCCGGCCAGTCGGCCATGTCGGCCAGCATCACGGTGCAGCGCACGAGGTGCTGCAGGTCCAGCCCCTGGCCACGCAGCACGGTGCGGATGTTCTCCAGCGTCTGCCGCGCCTCGGCGTGCAGGCCGCCTTCGACGAGCTTCAACTGGCCCGGCACATTGCCGAGCTGGCCCGACAGATAGAGCATGTCGCCGATGCGCACACCTTCGGGGAAAGGCACCGCGGGCGGCACGACTTGGCCGCTGTTGAATCGTTCGATCTTCATCGGGGGCTCATTCCCAGGGCTTGTTCCAGGGCTGCGGGGTCGTAGACCCGGCCGCCCTTGATGGTGCGATGGACACGGCGGATGTCGCCGATGTCCTTGAGGGGGTCGCCATCGACCAGGATCATGTCGGCCAGCTTGCCCGGCGCGATCGTGCCGCGGTCCTTCTCGACGCCGAGCACGCGCGCCGGCACCAAGGTGGCGAGGCGCAGCACCTCGGCATTGGCGATACCGGCCTGTGCATACAGCTCCAGCTCACGGTGCAGGCTGTAGCCGGCAAAACCGTCGCTGCCGGGCATGATCGTCACGCCCCCCTCGTGCAGGCGCTTGAACATGCGCAGCAGCCCCGGCAGGGCCTGGGCGTAGACGGCTTCCTTGCCCGGCGGCACGGCAACGGCGCCGGACAGCTGACGGCGCTTCACCACCGTCGGGAAGCGCTGCACCACCGGTCGTAGCGCCGGCGCGGCACGCGCGGGCTCGCCGGAGAACAGGCCCTCCATCACCACCAGGGTCGGGTCCAGCACAGTCTGGTGCCCGCGCAGGAAGCCGACGAATTCGTTGAAGCGACCATCGTCGATGTCGAACTGCGCCAGGCGGTCGGCCAGCACCGTGTAGCGTTCACGCGTGCGCGTGTCCTTCACGTCGGGGAAGAAGTTCAGCAGGATGAAGTTGAGATGCTGGATCTCGTCCGCCCCGGCCTCGACGAAGGCGCGGGCATAGGTGAAGGCAGGCACGTGGCCGCTGACTCGCAGGCCGCGCTCATGGGCCCGGTCGGCCACGGTGGCGACCAAGGCGGGGCTGAAGGAGGAATAGATCTTGACCTGGGCATAGCCATGGTCGGCATACCAGTCCACCGCGGCGCGGGCCTTGTCGGCCGTGTCCACGCGCACATCGGTTGGGCCGGCCAGCGGGCCGATGCCTTCGATGATGCCGGCCAGCATCACGCGCGGGCCCAGCTCGGTGCCGGCGTCGAAGCGCTGCACCCGTGCCAGCATGGGCCCGTTGTCGTTGGCCATGTCCCGGCCGCTGGTGACACCGGCGATCAGGTCGAAGACTCCATCCACGCCGCTGAAGTGCTGGTGCACATCCCACAGGCCCGGCATCAGCAGGCGGCCGTCGGCGACGATGACTTCGGCACCGGCCGGCGCCTGGAGATCGGCATCGGGCTCGACGCGCACGATGCGCTCGCCGCGCACCAGGACACTCATGCCGGTGCGCACGCTCAGCGAGACGGGATCGAACAGCCGGGCGTTGCGGATCAGCAGCGCGCCCTCGGGCCGGTGGGTCTGCTGCCGGGCAAGGCGGGCATGCCAGGCTTGGTCAGCGGCCTGCTGGGCGCGCTGCAGTGCCGCCAGCGCCGGCAGCAGCGGGGCCTCCAGCACCTCGAACCAGTCGTCGATGACGCCGGCCGTCTCGCCCTTGTCGTCCAGCCAGACGGGCACGGGCGTGAACTCGATGCCGCTGATGCGGTAGAGCGTCAGCTTGCGGCCGGCGGCGTCGACGTCGGCGGCATCCTCCAGCCAGGCTTCGCCCGCCGGCAGCAGCCTGAGACGCCGCCCCGGCGCCTTCAGCAACGCACGGGTCAGCACGCCCATGAACTCGGGCGGCGGGTTGGCCGGCAGGTAGAAACCGGCGGCGCGGGTCTCGCCCTCTTCGATGCGGTTCTTCCAGCGCGCCAGCCCCTGTCCGTCGCGCTCGAAGCGCTCGCTGAACTCCACCTTCCAGTAGTCATTGCCCTTGGCCTCGTAGCTAAGGGGCAGGCCATTGGCGTCGAGGCGCCAGCGCGCCTGGATGAGGTCGCCGCGGCCGCGGTCGTTGTAGCGGTAGTCGGCGGCCGTGATTCCGTTCTCGGCCGTGATCGTCTGCGTGCCGGCAGCATTGCCATGGATCTGCACCAGGTCGTCGCGCGCCTGGGCCGCGCCGGCCAGCAGGGTCAGGACGAGCAGCCACTGCTTCATGTTTACACCCTTCGCGCTACGCGCTGTCCCGCTAGGCGGGAGCGAGCTTGCCTGGGACGGCTCGGCGCGGCGCTCATTGCCAGGCCTCGTCCATCACGCGACGGAAATTGCCGCCCAGGATCTTGTCGATGCGCGCCGCCGGATGGCCGCGCGCGGCCA
>Ga0194137_10000774_pt1 | contig 20358 bp, 19 predicted proteins | sample TARM_MetaG_T3_14_FD_134025 | JGI IMG/M metagenome (GOLD analysis project Ga0194137, IMG submission 134025) | Freshwater microbial communities from Pennsylvania, USA, analyzing microbe dynamics in response to fracking - TARM_MetaG_T3_14 (version 2) | ecosystem: Environmental > Aquatic >... | reverse complement strand
TAAGATCCCTTGAAGAACACGAGGTTGATAGGTGAGAGGTGTAAGTGCAGTAATGTATTCAGCTTACTCATACTAATAGATCGAGGGCTTAATCAAAAAAAGAACAACTTAAATTCTTTACTTTTTCATATGTAGTTTTCAAGGAATATAGTATATAATAGTAATGTATTCTTTGTCGTGGCTTCATAGCTCAGTTGGTAGAGCAGAGGACTGAAAATCCTCGTGTCCTTGGTTCGATTCCGAGTGAAGCCACCATGGCGCTATAGCCAAGTGGTAAGGCAGAAGTCTGCAAAACTTTCACCCCCGGTTCAAATCCGGGTAGCGCCTCCATTGAAAACACCTGAATGATTCGTCATTCAGGTGTTTTTTATTCTAGCCTAGAAATTATAAATTGAAGAGGTGGATTTTCCTTAGTGAAGTACTGTCATGCAATAGCGTAGGGTTTATATTGTATATAAATGTCTGACAAATGAGAACCTTTTGCTTTCTGAAGGAATAAACCATATAATATTTATGTACTAAGTTTTAAAGGAGGAGTCGCTGATGGAACCTAAAACGCTGGCCGAAATCGATTATTCAAATCTGATTTTAGATGCCATTGATGCAGCTGTATGGGTCTGGAATGTACAGACTGGTGAGCTACACATTAATGAGCGCTGGGCAGGAATTGTAGGATACACCAAAGAAGAACTTTCTCCCATTAGTTTAGAGACATGGAATCAACTGGTACATCCTGGGGATTTGATAAGAACCAATGAAGAATTGAAAAAGCTGATTCTTGGAGAAACGTTGCTGTATAGAAGCCAGGTGCGCATGAAACATAAAGAGGGTCATTATGTCCATATTTTAGACAGCGGTAGAATCATCCAGTATGATGACGAAGGAAAAGCGTTGCTGGCATCAGGGATCCATTTAGACATGACCAAAGAAATGCACGTGGAAAGAATGTTGAAAGAGCGGGAGCGTATGCTTTCGCAAATCATAGAGAATAGCAAAGACCTCATTTATCGCATGGACCTTGCAGGAAATTTTACTTTTTTATCCCCGGCATGGACTGCACTCATGGGCTATGAGGTGGAGGAATCTTTAGGGCATCCCATCAAAGAGTATATTCATCCTGAAGATCATGAACTCCTGGGGGCCTTTATGGAGAACCTGGGGGAAAAGCGGGCTCATGACGCCGTATCAGACTATCGATTCTTCACCAAAGAAGGCAGCGTAATCATTTTTGAAACCAATGCTTCACCCATCTATGAAGAGGGAGAGATTGTCGGTGTTGCAGGTGTTGCTAGGGACATCTCATTGCTCATGAAAAAGCAAGAGCAAATTGAGTATCTTAGTTATAGAGACCAATTGACGGGGCTTTATAACAGGCATTATTTAGAGAAAATCAAAGGAGAAATCAAAGAACGTAAATATTTACCTCTGGGGATTGTCACCATTGATTTAAACGATCTTAAAGTCATCAATGATACCTATGGACACCATGAAGGAGATGAACTCTTAATTCTCGTGTCCAAGATTTTTAAAAGGGTTGTGAAGTCTGAGGATTTGGTATTTCGCATGGGTGGCGATGAGTTTATGATTCTTTCCCCCAATACCTCAGAATTACAAGTCCATGGCATCAAAAAAGCCATTGAAGAAGAACTTCGAAAGATGCCTAAAAAGCCCTATGCCATTACCATGGCTTTAGGCTATGCTTCTTCTCAAAGCGAAGAAGATTTATTTGAAGATATTAAAACGGCGGATCAGTACATGTATGCCGACAAAAAGCGTTATAAAGAAAGGTCATCATGCTAGATGGTCTTTTTTTTTATTAGAAACCCCATGGGGGTATATGGTACAATGGGAGAAATGGAAAAAGAAGGAGTGTTTTGCAATTGACCTATGATTTTGAGACCCTGGTGAATCGATTTGATACAGGATCCTATAAATATGAGCAAATGATCAAATGGCATAAGGCGTCTAAGGAGAAAAAGATTGTGCCTTTATCCGTGGCGGATATGGAATTTAAGACGCCCCCTATGATTGTGGAGGCCATTAAAAAATATGTGGATTCAGAAATTCTAGGCTACACAGGTCCGACCAAACAGTATCTGCAATCTGTGAAAAACTGGATGAAAGAGAGACATCAGTGGCCAGTGAAAGATTCTTGGATCATCACAACCCCAGGAGTGGTAGGCGCATTCTATATGGCCATTCGGGCCTTTACCAAGCCAGGAGAAGGGGTTATGGTGCTTTCGCCAGTGTATTATCCTTTTTATAGTGCCGTGGAAAAGAATGAAAGAACGCTCTTGAAAAGTCCCTTGAAGGAAGAGGGAGGGTGCTATGTCATTGATTATGAAGACTTGGAAGAAAAAGCCAAGGATCCAAACACCACAGCACTGCTATTTTGTAGCCCGCACAACCCAGTGGGGAGAGTGTGGGAAAAAGAAGAGCTCCTAAAGGTTGCAGAGATTTGCGAAAAACATCAAGTACTGGTCTTGTCTGATGAGATTCACTTTGATCTCATCATGCCAGGTCATAAGCATGAGGTCTTTGCCAATCTTACAGAATGGACAAAAAAGAACACCGTTACCTTCACTGCACCTAGTAAGAGCTTTAATTTGGCAGGGCTTCACACTAGTAACATCATCATAGGGAATGCATCCTTGAAGAAGACCTACGTGCAAGAGCTTAATCGATCTGCGGTGATGGGAGTGAATGTTTTAGGTCTTACAGCATGCCAAGCCGCATATGATCATGGAAAAGAATGGTTGGCACAACTGAATGATGTAATTTATAACAATCATCTTTTGGTAAAGGCGCATATGGAAAAACATCATCCGGAGGTTACCGTCTATGACTTAGAGGGAACTTACCTGCAATGGCTGGATTTTAGACCTTTAGGTCTAGATAAGAAAGAACTGGAAAAACTGCTCCATGAGGAAGCTTTGGTGTATTTGGATGAAGGTTATTTCTTCGGGGATGACGGAGATGGGTTTGAGCGGATCAATCTTGCCTGCCCCACATGGGTCTTAGAAGAAGCCTTAACAAGAATGACCCATGCCTTAAACAATCACAGTAGATCTATGTAGTTGAAGTCCCTGGCCCTTGGGTGATGCGTAGGTATCGATTACAAGAAGCTGGGGACTTTTTCGCAGAAGGTTATTCCTTGAGTATCCCTTTAAAGTCACGCAAAGAGTCGAAAAGAGAAGGGCCATAGAGCCAGTTACGGTGGGTTTCCTTTAGCGCCTTTATTTGCGTGAAACAGCCATTATTAGGTGCTCAGCGCTGGTGGAAGTTCTTTGTAAACCTAGTATAATAGCATATGTGATGGAAGTGCTGTAAGGAAAGAGAAAATAGAAGGCGCTTTGGAGGATCATGAAACATGGGTTGTATTTACAACGAAAAAGTTCAGCGGAACGTGAAACCGCTTTTTACATTGCTTTTGCTTTTTGGGGGATCGCTCATGCTCCTCTCTTTATATGTGAAAGACAGAGGATGGGGTCAAGAGGCCAATAACTTCTTGGATCTACTGTTGACCTTGCTATTTCTCCTTGCGGGTTACGGGGTCTTAGAAAAGGGGAGAGAGACTTATCGTTACTCCATCATTGGAGAAGAGCTCATCATCCATAGACTTGGCCAAGGGCCCAATGAGCTGGTGGCGCGGGTAAAACTTTCAAAAATTCATCGTCTTCAAGAACCAAGAAGAAAGACCATCTTTCAAGGAATGCTCAGCAAGAATTATTGCAGAAGCATTGCTGGTGGGTGTCTATGTGAATATCAGGAACAAGGAAGTAGAAAGTCTTTCTATTTTAGTCCAAGTCCCTCCTTGCTATTAAAAATCAAAGAAGGTCTACAAGCATCCTAAGGGGTGCTTTTTTCTATGGGGAGAATGGGAAAGACATTATTTTAAAAAGATGGAGAGCATAGCATAAGCTTCATCTTATCATTGAGTTGCCCCATCATACATGATAGTCTGAAGCTATATGATGTTGGAGGAGTGGTTGAAGTGTTTAAACGTAGTATTAAAGGGGTCTCTGATGAAGCGAAGCTAAAAATTGCAGATGATAAGTTTAAGATTCAGAACTATGTAGAGGGATTAAGTCAGTTTATTTCTGTATGTGAGACGCCCATGACCATTTCCATACAAGGGGACTGGGGTAGTGGGAAAACAAGTTTTATGAACATGGTAAAAGAAAAGCTGCCTCCTGAAAGTACCTATTCAATAGAGCTGAATACGTGGCAGTTTTCTCAGTTTAATTTTGGGGAAAAATTACCGCTTCTAGTCATGAGTAAGATGCTGAAGGAGTTAGGGGCAAAAGAGGATACGGATATACGGAAGTATATGCACATTATTTTAGAACTCACTGAAGTATCTAGCATCCCAGTCCTATCAGGTACTGCGGCCCTCTTTAAAAAGTACTTTGGAGATAAAAATGAGGAAGACCTAACAGACTTAATCGTCAAGCTGAAAGAGTCCTTCCAAGATGTTGTCAATGAGAAAATAGGCATGAAACCCACAATGGGGGATAAAAAAGAAGAGAGCCAAAGTCGTCATAGAGTGGTGGTGTTCATAGATGATTTAGATCGGTTGCCACCGGTAAAAGCTTTGGAACTCTTAGAAGTGTTAAAGATCTTTCTGGACTGTAAACATGTGGTGTTTGTTCTAGCTATTGATTATGAGGTCATAGTCCAAGGAGTTTATGAGAAGTACAGACTAGATCAAGAAAAGGGAAAGAAATTTTTTGATAAGATTATCCAGTTGCCTTTCAAAATGCCCATATCGCAATATGATATCCATGAATTTTTGAAAAGCTCTTTTAAAGACGTAGGTGTAGAACTGGAAAATGAAAGTGTGGTGGAAAGGTATCACAAACTCATTGCAAACTCCATCCAGTTCAATCCAAGAGCCATGAAGAGACTATTTAACAGTTTTCAATTACTGCTGATTATGAAGGAGAAAAATGCTGTAAATAAAATCCATAACCATGAATTGATTTTATTTATGGGGTTGTGTATGCAAATTGCCTATGAAGAACTTTATAATTTCATTTCTGCACCAAGGAAACGTTTTGAAGCGGAAAAATTACTGGATACCATTGCGAATCTACTTATAAATGGGAGCGATGGTACATACAGTGATAATCTAGAAGAATCGTCTCCACAGGAAGTCATCATGGAGGAATTGTTTAAACTAGATCTAATTTCAGAAGAAACCCATAAGGGTGCCTTGCTGAATTTCTTGGAAATCTTTTTAGCTTCATTAGCTGAGGATCCAGAGGATTTGTCTACCTTGAAGGTGGATGGATTATTTGAGATTTTTAAAGCAACAGCTTTAACTCAAAGAACTGACAATGAACAAGGAACTAAAAATGTGAGGGCTATAGGCACATTTTCAACGCCACAGCTAATGCCTATCAACGCCATAGGAACTAGCAATGAGGTGTTGAAAAAATGGGATGGCAGCAAAGTTCATTTTCTGACTCTTGGAGGGGAGAAAATTCCTGTGAAAAATCATACAGATGCCTTTGCAAAAGCGCTGGGATACTTGTATCAACGAGATCAAAGGGCTTTTGCAGACATGATGGATGAGGCAAAGAAGAATGCACAGATGGATGTGATTCGTGCGATCTTTTTCGAATCCAAGCAAGGGAAGCCGCTAAATGGAATGACTTCCATCCAAAACATTGAAGAAGACATTCAGGTGGGCACCCATACCAATACCTGGTATAAGATTGCCCAGCTATTGGCGGTCTGTGATTACTTAGGTGTCAATCCAGAAAACATCAAATATCAGGTGAGTCTCATGGAGAGGAACTAATAAAAAGCTGGTTTTTCTAAGGTTTTACAAGAGGTGTATTTTTAGTTTTAGGAAATAGCCTCTCCTAGAAAAGGTTTGTTTCTGAACTAGGCGTTCTCACAAGGGTGTAAAGAAGTTATAATGGAAAGGAATATTCACGTCTAGCGTGACATGAATGAGAGGAAAAGAGATGAGAGGAAAATTAATAGTCATTGAAGGAGTGGACGGTTCTGGAAAACAGACCCAGTCAGAAAAACTCTTTCGCACGTTGAAGCAAAAAGGGTTAAAAGTCATGAAAGTAGATTTTCCGGATTATGCATCGGAAAGCTCCTCTTTGGTGAAGATGTATCTTCGAGGAGACTTTGGGAGTAATCCTGAGGATGTATCAGCCTATGTGGCTTCTAGTTTTTTTGCGGCAGACCGCTATGCTTCTTACAACACCAAATGGAAGCAGTTTTATGAACAGGGTGGCATCATCATTGCAGACCGATATACCACGGCCAATATGGTGCATCAAGCATCGAAAATTCTGTCCGTGGAGGAGCGGGAAGCTTTTTTAAGTTGGCTGTATCATTTAGAATTTGAAATCTATAAAATCCCCGTGCCAGATCTGGTGTTTTTCTTAGATGTACCTCCAGAGGTAACCATGGAAATGACCAAAGAAAGAAAGAATAAAATCACAGGGGAAGAAAAGAAAGACATTCATGAAGGAGATTATCATCACCTTCGCACCTCCTATGAGAATGCCCATTACGTGGCAGAAAAATATGGCTGGTCCAAAATCAGCTGCGTTAAGGGACAAGTGCTCCGTTCCAAGGAAGACATCTTTAATGATATTTATCTGCAAGCCTTAGCGAAACTATAGCTTCCGTTTCAATTTCAACGTATTTATAGTATAATGGAGTGTAACAACTGGAGGTGTTCGTATGAAACTGATAATTGCCATCGTCAATGATGAAGATGCCATCGATGTCATTGACTTATTGAATGAAAAAGGATACAGAGTAACAAAATTAGCCACCACCGGCGGGTTTTTAAAGTCTGGAAATACTACGCTGATGATCGGGGTAGAAGCTGATAAAGTGGATGCGGTCCTAGGGGTCATCGAAGAAACCTGTAAGACAAGGCATCAAGTGGTTACCAATCCGTCACCTCTATCTACCACCACAGGGGTCTATGTACCATATCCTGTAGATATTGAAGTGGGTGGCGCAACCATCTTCGTGATGGATGTAGATAATTTCATCAAGATTTAGCACAAAGTAGGAGGGTATGGTTTTGATTGGATTTTACAAACTTAGAGAAAGGTTTCTAAAAGCCATTCTAAACGATACCCTTTCTCATGCACATATTTTGATTGGTCCTGACGGCATTGGCAAGTCTTTGCTGGCAGAGACTGTAGCCAGAGAAATCCTTGGGTTTGGGGATAGAGATTCTGTGGACATCATAAGGGTTCGTCCAGAGAAGACCATCATCACGGTGAATCAGGTGCGTGAAGTGGTTCTGGAGGCTTCTTTAAAGCCTTATGAAGGGCAAAAAAAGGTCATCATCTTCTACGAAGCAGATCGTATTGGACAAGAAGGACAAAATGCCCTTTTAAAGACCATTGAAGAGCCCATGGAAGGAGTCTTTTTCTTCCTTCTATCGGAAAATGAAATGTTTATGAGAGATACCATCAAATCCAGGTGTCACCTTCATAAACTCATGCCCATGGATGCTGGAGAGATGAAGGCTTTTGTGGAGGCTTTTGTACCGTCCCATAATGCCCGAGAAGAAAAGCGCGTTCAAGAAGAAACGCTAAAATTATCCTATGGGGGCAAAAAGGGCAAGGTGGAACCACCAAGGATCTTGCGGGTCAATGAGCAAGATAAAGCTCATGCCATCTCATTGTCTAGAGGTATTCCAGGCCGCGCGGAGGAAATTCTTCTTTCGGGTGGAAAGGATTTAGGGCTGGAACAAGTGTTGGCCCTACTTCTAACCTTGGCCCACCGAAAAAAACAAAGAAGCCCTGAGGTTTATCCAGTGCTAGCCTTTGTGGAGATCCTCAAGGAGACTCCTCTGGAATCATTTTTTGATGATTTTATCTTTGGGGTTCATGGGGTGCTGAAGAAAAAATCCTTGGATGAAGAGGTGTTTTTAGAGCCATCTCTTCAAGAAAAAATGGACGTCATCTCCAGAGAACTGACTTTTTCGGTACTTGAAAAGTACTTAGAGGTATTTTTTGACATGAGAAAGTATATACAGCGGGGTGTCAACATCCATGCAGAAACAGTGTTAAACAGTGTACTTCTTAGATTAGCGGGGGTTTGATATAGATTATGGTAAAAGTCATTGGTGTAAGGTTTAAAAAAGCAGGGAAGATTTATTATTTCGACCCTCTTCAATATGTCGTGGAAAAGGATATGGCAGTGATTGTAGAAACTGCCAGAGGAATAGAATTTGGACAATGTGTGGTAGGGATTCGGGAAATCAGTGAAAAGGAAATCTTTTCACCGTTAAAACCTGTGATTCGTGTGGCCAGTGAGGAAGATATTAAGAGACATTTGGGCAATCGAGACAAGGAAAAAGAAGCCTTTTTGGTGGGGGAAAAGAAGATCCACGCCCATAAGCTAGAAATGAAGCTGGTGGATGTGGAGTTCACCTTTGATGGGAGTAAAATCATCTTTTATTTCACTGCTGACGGCAGAATTGATTTTAGAGAACTGGTGAAAGACTTGGCCACAGTGTTTCGAACAAGGATTGAGCTGCGCCAAATTGGGGTTCGAGATGAAGCCAAAATGCTTGGGGGCATTGGGGTTTGTGGGAGAAGTCTTTGCTGCTCCACGTGGTTGGGGGACTTTAACTCCGTTTCTATCAAAATGGCCAAGGAGCAAAACCTTTCTCTGAATCCTGCGAAGATTTCAGGGATCTGTGGTCGGCTTATGTGTTGCCTTAGCTATGAACAAGAGACCTATGAAGAGATTCGCCAAAGACTGCCAAGAGTGGGTTCTTTTATCAGTACGCCCATGGGCAAAGGCGATGTCATTGCCAACAATGTGGTGAAAGAAGCCGTGACTGTGCGGATCAATCTAGGGGAGGATGAACTCATTGAATCCTTCCCCATTAGTGAGGTGACCATCCTCAAAGGTGAGGTGGAAAGCCCACCTGTGATCGTTATAGAGCCTAATGATCATGATACAGTGGCCCTTACGGCCAATGATAAGGTTCCTAAAGAGAAGATCAAAAGAAAAAGAAAATAAGAAAAAGGCAGCACGTGATGAAGTGTTGCCTTTTTGCCTTTTTTTAAGGAAGATTTGCCAGACTTAAGAAGAGACAAAGTTTGTTCACAGGTCTATGAAATAATGAAAGAGATGAAATGGAGAGGGAATGCCCCTTTTCAAGGGCAATTAAATTTGATATAATTTAATTGCACGCATAGTGAATGAAATGATGAAAGAAAGAGGTGAGGGTCGTGTCCATGGATAGTTTTTTCGGGTCTTTGTTTGACATGGTTGAATCCAACAATAGAGAGATGGACCGATGTCCCAAATGTCAGATTTCCTTTGTGGATTTCAAACGAACCGGACTTTTGGGTTGTGATTATTGTTATGAGCATTTTTCAAAATCCTTGATCCCCACCATTAAGAGAGTCCAGGGAGGGCTAGTTCATACGGGGAAGATCCCCAAAAATGCCACCATAGAAGTGGTGAATAAGCGTAAAGTAGATGCGTTAAAATTGAAGCTGAAAGAGTTGATCCAAGAAGAAAATTTTGAAGAAGCCGCCAAGGTGCGAGATGAAATTCAAGAGCTCAAGCGTGGGCTAGAGGCAGGTGATGACCATGCTGAATAAAGAATCTTTGATCCTAAGAAGCCGTGTAAGGCTAGCCAGAAATTTCAAAGGCATAGCGTTTCCGCATCGATTAGAGGCAGAAGTGGCTAGAAAGCTTGTGCAGCAAGTGGAAGATGCCTTTTATGTCAGCAGTATCATGAATGAGGATTATAGCACCCATAGAATGTGGGAACAAGGGCGTACAGAACTTTTGGTAGCCTTTGAAAAGCACTTGGTCAGTGCCAAGCTTCTAAACAACAGCGATATTTCAGCATACATTACAGATGAAGAGGAAGATGTAAGCATCATGATCAATGAAGAAGATCATCTTCGTCTTCAGGTCATGGGTAAAGATTTGGACTTAACAAGGCTCTACGAGAAGGCTTCTCAGCTCGATGATTTACTCAGTGAGAAGATTGCCTTTGCCTTTGATTATAATTTGGGCTATATCACAGCTTGTCCAACGAACTTAGGTACAGCCATGCGGGCATCGGTGATGCTTCATTTACCAGGATTTACCTTGACGGATAAAATTGGCTATGTGGCCCAAGCGTTGGCTCAGATGGGCATGACCATCCGTGGCATCTATGGAGAAGGTTCTCAAGCAGAAGGAAATATCTATCAGATCTCCAATGAAGTAACCTTAGGGATGACAGAAGAAGATATTTTGTATAATCTTACAGATACCATTGGGAAACTGTTAGAAGAGGAGCAAGAGCATCAGCGAAAACTTCTCAGTGACTATACCCATGAAATGGAAGACAAGATCTATCGGAGCCTGGGTATTTTGATGAAAGCCAGACTCATGACGTCTAAAGAAGCCCTTTATCACCTGTCCTTGCTGAGGATGGGAGTGGAAACGGAGGTGCTGAAGGATGTTGATTTGGCTCTCATAGATGGGCTGATCATCAATACTCAGCCCGGCATGATGCGAAAAGCTTATGGAAAAGAATTGACAGAGAAAGAACGAGATCTTCACCGCGCGAGGATTATTCGTAGCATATTTTGAGGAGGATTAGAGAATGTTTGAACGGTTTACAGAAAGAGCAAAATCGACGTTGATGCATGCACAAAAAGAATCTCAGCGTCTAAAGCATGGCTATATTGGTACGGAGCATATCCTCTATGGCATTGCGGCAGTGGAAGGGGCGGCAGGCAACCTACTCCATGAAGCAGGTCTTGACAAAGAGACCATTGGGGAGATGATTGAGGAAACCTTGGGTCAAGGAAATGGCATGTTACCTAATACAGGCCAGATGGCCTTAACTCCAAGAACCAAAAGACTCCTAGACAACAGCTTTAAAGAAGCCAGAAATCTAGGTCAAAATTACATTAGTCCAGAGCATATGCTCCTGGCGATTCTTTCAGAAGAAGAAGGCGTGGCCTTTGCCATGATTCAGAATCAAGGGGTGGACATTCAGAAACTCAAAGGGGACATTTTAAAGAGCTTCAGCAGCCAAAATGGTAGCGCTGGAAAAGAAGAGGTCCGCAGTCAAGAAGGTCCAGAAACCAAGGCATTAGATCAGTTTGGGAAGGATCTTACCCAGATGGCAAGAGATGGCAGACTAGACCCTGTCATTGGCCGTGGAGAAGAGACGGAGCGTATTCTTGAAATCTTAAGTAGGCGTACCAAGAACAATCCTGTGCTCATTGGGGACCCTGGCGTAGGAAAGACGGCCATCGCTGAAGGCCTTGCCCAAAGAATTGTCAAAGGGAATATCCCAGAGCTTTTAAAGGACAAACGCGTGGTGTCTTTAGATATTTCCCAGATGCTGGCTGGAGCCAAGTATCGAGGGGAGTTTGAAGAGCGCTTAAAGAATGTGATTAATGAAGTGAAAAACACCAAAAATGTCATTTTATTCATCGATGAGATTCACACCATCATTGGTGCTGGCGGTGCAGAAGGGGCCATTGATGCGGCCAACATCTTAAAACCTGCACTGGCTCGTGGAGAGATCCAAACCATAGGTGCCACCACCATTGATGAGTTCAGAAAGCATTTTGAAAAAGACAGTGCTTTAGAGCGGCGTTTCCAACCAGTCCATGTGGGGGAACCCACCAAGGAAGAAGCCAAACTAATATTGAAGGGCCTTCGAGACAAGTATGAAGCGCACCATCGGATCAAGATCACCGATGAGGCACTGGACGCTGCAGTGGAGCTTTCAGACCGCTATATCACCGATCGTTTCTTGCCTGATAAAGCCATCGATTTGATGGATGAAGCGGCAGCGAAGGTGAGAATCTCCAACTTCACAGCGCCACCGGATATTAAGAAAATTGAAGAAGACTTAAAGAACATCAAGAAGGAAAAGGAAGAGGCCGTGTCGCTTCAAGATTATGAGAAAGCTGCAAAGCTTCGAGACAAAGAAAATGAAGTGCGTAAAGTCTTAGAAGAAACCAAAACCAAGTGGAAAAGCGGTGCGTCTATGACTGAAGGGCTCTATGTGGGCGAAGAAGACATTGCCCAGGTGGTGTCTCGATGGACCAAAGTACCAGTGAAAAAGCTCACAGAAAGTGAATCTGACAAGCTGCTTCACTTGGAGAGCATTCTTCATGAACGGGTAGTAGGTCAAGAGGAAGCGGTGAATTCCATTGCTCGAGCTGTTCGACGGGCAAGGGTAGGATTAAAAGATCCGGACCGTCCCATTGGGTCCTTTATTTTCCTGGGCCCCACAGGGGTAGGGAAAACGGAGCTGTCCAAAGCCTTGGCCACGGCCATGTTTGGCTCAGAGAAATCCATGGTGCGCATCGACATGTCCGAGTATATGGAAAAGCATACGGTGTCTAGACTCATTGGGTCTCCTCCAGGGTATGTGGGATACGATGAAGGCGGACAGCTCACAGAAGCAGTGCGAAGAAATCCCTATTCTGTAGTACTCTTTGATGAGATTGAAAAGGCACATCCAGACGTGTTCAATGTGCTTTTGCAAATCTTAGAAGATGGACGGCTCACCGATGGTCAAGGAAAGACGGTGAACTTTAAAAACACCATCATCATCATGACCTCCAATGTGGGCGCATCCACGTTGAAGAAGCAAAAGACCGTGGGCTTTAGTATTGCGGCCAGCCAAGACCAAGAAGAGTACTTCCGTATGAAAGAGAACATCATGGAAGAGTTAAAACGTTCCTTTAGACCAGAGTTCTTAAATCGTATTGATGATACCATCGTCTTCCATAGCTTGAGTGATGAGGACCTAAAGAAGATCACAAAGCTTATGTTGGATGAAGTGGCGGAGCGTATTGGGGAGCGAGAAATCTATCTGAGCTTTTCCGACGCCACCGTGGGCTTCATGACCAAGAGTGGTATGGATACTGCTTATGGAGCAAGGCCTTTAAGACGAGCCATCACCAAGGAGCTAGAAGATACCCTCTCTGAAGAAATGCTCAAGGGGGTCATTGAAAAGGGTGATGAGGTGCTGGTGGACATCCAGGATGAAAAACTCTTTTTCACCAAAAAGGGCCAGCGGGCTGTTAAGGTGGAAAAAAGAACAGGCATCAATAAAGAGATGGGAGAAGAAGAGCCCACAGAAGAAGATGCAAAAGAAACCAGTGGAAACTAAGGGAAATCCCAATCTTTTTCATGAGAACTTCATATTGAAGGTGTAGAATCAACCCATAATCGGTATAATAGGAAGCATCCTACTGATTATGGGGATTCTTTTTTGGAGGATAAAAGTCATGGTGAAAATAAAAACACAATATGTATGTCAAAACTGCGGAGCGGTATCGGTGAAGTGGCTGGGAAAGTGTCCTGATTGCATGGAGTGGAACTCTTATGTAGAGGAAACACAGCAGAAAGAGCCAAGAAGAGCCCAAGGGTTATCCAATGAAAGTGCACCTAAGCCTATTATGGAGATCACCTCGGGCGATAAAGAAAGACTAGACACAGGTATTGGGGAACTAAATCGGGTTTTAGGGGGCGGCCTGGTAAAGGGATCGTTGACGTTGATTTCAGGAGACCCTGGTATTGGGAAATCCACATTACTCCTACAATGTGCCCATGAGATCGCAAAGCGGTATGGTACGGTGCTGTACGTGTCTGGAGAAGAATCTGAGGAGCAAATCAAAATCCGAGGAGATCGTCTAAAGGCTGTGGCGGAGAAACTGTATATTGTTTCTGAAACCTCCATGGAAGTCATCGAAGGGCATATCCGGGAGTTAAAACCATCTTTTGTCATCATAGACTCCATCCAAACCATTTATACAGATAAAGTGTCCTCTGCGCCGGGATCTGTCTCGCAGGTGCGAGAATGTGCCAATGGGCTCATGCGTGTGGGGAAACTCCTAGGGATCCCACTGTTTATTGTGGCCCATGTGACCAAGCAGGGAGAGCTGGCAGGACCTAGAGTGCTGGAACATATGGTGGATTCTGTGCTCTATTTTGAAGGAGAGAGGACGGAAGAAATCCGGGTTCTACGAACCATGAAAAACCGCTTTGGGACCACTTCAGAAATAGGGGTCTTTGAAATGGCAGAGGAAGGTTTGGTAGAGGTCTATGACCCCTCTAGAATCTTCCTAGAAGATCATCAAGGGACCAAAGAAGGCTCTATGGTCATTGGCATCATGGAAGGCACCAGACCCATTTTGGTCCAGGTACAGTCCTTGGTGGCAGAAACCAAGGCGGTGATGCCAAGAAGAACTTCCTTGGGTATTGAGCTGCCTCGCTTGAACTTGATTTTGGCGGTGCTAGAAAAGAAGCTGAAGATTCCCTTTTATGCCAGCGATGTCTATGTCAATGTGGTGGGGGGCTTAAGCGTGGAAGGAACGTCCCAAGACTTAGGTCTTGCTTTGGCCCTGGTTTCCAGTGCCAAAGCCCGTGAAGTCAAGTACGATCGGCTTATGGCCATAGGAGAAGTGGGTTTAACAGGAGAGATACGCCCTGTGCATCATGTGGAAAGGCTCGTGAGCGAAGGGGTGAAAATGGGTTTTGAGTACTTTGTGGTGCCTAGAAGAAGTCTTGAAAAAATCAAGACCAAAGGGGTCCAACTCCTTCCCGTGGATACCTTAAAAGAAGCGGTGAATAAAGTTTTCTAAGGCTCAGAACTTTTTCTGTAATTCTTAAGGAAATCTCCGTATAATAAACCTATAGATTTTTTAAATAAAAAAAGGAGGTGTGGATGTGATTAGAAATATCATAAGAGGAATTGTAACACTGGTGGGTGCGCTGTTAGGCTATGGAGTGGCAACGGTAGTTCTTTCGTTACCTTATTTAGAGGAGTGGAGTTTTACCAAAGGGTTGCCTTTCACCGTGGGTCTATTTGCCGTAACCATTCTTATTTTTGTACTTATATTTTTTCTATTATCATCTCAATTTTACAAATTACTGATTAAGACCAACAAAATTATCGAGAAAAACTTGTCGGGGATGTCTGTGACAGAGATTCTCTTTGGCGCAGTAGGTGCCATCATTTTCCTTCTGATCACCTTTTTCTTGACCATGCCCATTGCCAATGCATGGCCAGGATTTGGCGGCCTTGTGACTGTGCTGCTGAATATTTTAGCGGCCATGCTGGGAGCTAATGTTGCCATCAAAAAGAAAGAGGAAATCATCTCTTTTTTCCAAGGGCTCAAAGGAAAGGGGCATGGAGGAAAAGACAAACCGGAGGTGACGCATTATCATGGGACGCCCAAAGTGCTAGACACCTCTGTGATCATCGATGGTCGAATTTATGACATCTGTAAGACAGGATTTGTGGAGGGGAAACTGGTGATTCCTTTCTATGTATTAGAAGAGCTTCGTCACATTGCGGATTCTTCGGATTCTTTAAAGAGAAATCGAGGACGTAGAGGCTTAGATATTTTAAACAAGATTCAAAATGAGTTAGAGATTCCAGTGGAAATATGGGAGAAGGACTACAAAGATGTTGCTGAAGTGGACTCAAAGCTCTTAAAGCTGGCCACAGAACTGCAAGGTCAAGTGGTGACCAATGATTATAACCTAAACAAAGTGGCAGAGTTTCAGCGGGTACCTGTGTTAAACATCAATGAATTGGCCAATGCGGTGAAGCCGATGCTTCTTCCTGGAGAGGAGCTAAATCTCTTGATTTCCAAGGTGGGGAAAGAGCAAAATCAAGGCATCGGGTATTTGGATGATGGCACTATGATTGTGGTGGAAGATGGCAAGAAGTATGTGGGGGAAACCCTCTTTGTACTGGTGACCTCTGTGCTTCAAACCGCTGCAGGCAGAATGATTTTTGCCAAGCCTAAGGTGGATTAACATGGTGGTAGGACTCATTGTTTCTGGGGGGAAAGGACTGCGCATGGGCACCAAGATGCCCAAGCAATTTTTGCCCTTGGATGGTACGCCTATTTTGATTAGAACGCTTCAAGCCTTTGATGACATGGACGAAATTGATCAGCTCATTTTGGTATTGCCCAAAGCGTTTATGAACTATTTTAAAAGTTTGAAGTATCACGCAAAGAAACCCCTTCATCTTGTGGAAGCAGGAGAAGAGCGATTTGCGTCGGTGAAAAATGGTCTCTTGAAAGCCAAGGAATTATCCGAGGACTCCATGGTGGTGATCCATGATGGTGTTCGGCCACTGGTATCTCAAAGGATGATTTTAGAGGGTATTTCCTCTGCAAAAGAACATGGTGCAGCCTCGGCCTTTGTGCGTCCAAAGGACACGGTAAAGATTGTGGGAGAGGATGGGTTTTCAAAGAAAACACTGCCTCGGGAAACTTTGGGGCTCGTACAGACGCCTCAATGTTTTTTCACAAAGTCCATCCTGTATGCCCATGAGCACATTGAGGAGCTTGATAAAGTTGTCACAGATGACACCATGATGTATGAGCATTTCTTCGGTCCTGTGTACATGTATCCAGGGGATGATCGTAATTTGAAGATCACCACTCAGGAAGATTTGTGGATCGCGGAAGCCTTTTTAAAAGAAATGAAATAGTCTAATGTTAAATAATCATAGAAGTGAGGAGCACATTGCATACATAGGTATATGGTGTGCTCCTTTGGCGTCCAACTGCTTTCGACATATCACTCTATCAAAGGAATGCGATATATGTTAATTTATTCATAAAATGTTAACGATATTATGGAAAATCTATTCGACTTCTTCGTTTATTAATGTTAGAATATCCGTAAAGGGTTACAAGAGAGATTCTTCAGATGAAAAGGATCAATCGTAAGGTTGGAGGATCGTATGCGGAGTGATTTGTTTCAGATACTTAAAACGTATCCAGTGATAGCAGCCGCAAAAGATGCGAAGGGCTTAGAAGATGCTTGTCAGTCGGATGCTCGTGTTCTGTTTCTCCTTTATGGGGATATTGTGAGTTTGCCTACCATTGTCAAGAAAGTCAAGCAATGCGAGAAGTTCATCTTTGTGCATATGGATCTCATTGAGGGGTTAGACACAAAAGAGATTTCCGCGAAATTTGTCAAAGACTATACTCAGGCAGATGGCATCATCTCCACTAAGTCGAATATCATTAAAGCGGCTAACGAGTTAGGACTGCTTACAGTCCAAAGGTTTTTTGTATTAGACTCCATGGCCTATGAAAAGGCCAAAAAGCATATGGAGTATGCTTATGCAGATGCCTTCGAGATTTTACCCGGGGTAATCCCGAAAGTCCTGAAAAAGATTTCTGATTTCACGGAGATTCCTCTCATTGCAGGGGGGCTCATTATAGATAAGAATGATGCATATTCTGCGCTCGCATCGGGCGCAACAGCAATTTCAACAACGAAGAAAAGTTTGTGGAATTTGTAGTAGAGTTATAGAGAAAGCTACAAGCTTATTAAGTTTGTGGCTTTTTATATATAAAAAAAATTACCAGGGGGGTACAAAATGAAAAAGTACGTTATCGCACTTGACCAAGGAACCACCAGTTCCAGAACCATCATTTTCAACAAGGAACAAGACATCGTTGGGGTGGCGCAAAAGGAATTTACCCAGATTTATCCAAAACAAGGATGGGTAGAGCACAATCCAATGGAAATCTGGTCCTCTCAGTATGGTGTTCTCAATGAAGCTATGGCTCAATCAGGCATTAGAGCTGATGAAGTTGCAGCCATCGGAATCACAAACCAAAGAGAAACTACAGTGGTTTGGGATAAGAACACAGGAGTTCCAGTTTACAATGCCATCGTGTGGCAATGTAGAAGAACGTCTAATATTTGTGACGAGTTAAGAGCAAAAGATGGTATGGCTGATTATGTTAGAGAAAACACAGGCTTACAAATCGATGCTTACTTCTCCGGCACAAAGATTAAGTGGATTCTGGATAATGTTGAAGGGGCTAGAGAAAAAGCGGAAGCTGGAGACTTACTATTCGGTACAGTGGATACATGGCTACTCTGGAAATTAACAGAGGGAAAAGTTCATGCTACAAACTATACCAATGCTTCAAGAACTATGATCTATAACATCAAGAAGCTTGAATGGGATGAAAAGCTCTTAGCTGAAATGGGTATTCCAAAGTCTATGCTTCCTGAAGTAAAGAAATCCTCAGAAGTATATGGCGAAACAAATATTAATGGTGTCATGATTCCGATTTCTGGTATTGCTGGGGACCAACAGTCCGCTCTTTATGGGCAAACCTGTTTCTTACCTGGTGAAGCCAAGAATACCTATGGAACAGGATGTTTCTTGCTGGTAAACATCGGCGAAGAAATGAAACTGTCCAACAATGGACTGGTTACAACCATCGCAGCTACTGCGAAGGACAAGGTTCAATATGCTCTTGAAGGATCCATCTTCGTAGGTGGAGCAGTTATTCAATGGATCAGAGACGAACTAAAGCTCATCTACGATTCAAAGGATTCCGAATACTTCGCTACTAAGGTGAAGGACAACGCAGGTGTTTATGTAGTTCCAGCATTCGTTGGACTAGGCGCACCACACTGGGATCAGTATGCTAGAGGTGCTATACTTGGACTAACAAGAGGCGCAAATAGATATCATATCATTAGAGCAGCTCTGGAAGCTATTGCTTATCAGACCAAGGATGTTTTAGTGGCTATGGAAAAGGATGCTGGCATCGAACTTCAAAACTTGAAGGTTGACGGCGGAGCTTCCGTAAATAACTTCCTCATGCAGTTCCAAGCAGACATTCTTGACAGAACAGTACTTCGCCCAGTAATCGCTGAAACCACAGCACTTGGTGCCGCATATCTTGCTGGTATCGCTGTTGGATTCTGGGCTGATGAAGATGAAGTGAAGACCAAGTGGGCTGTGGATGGAGAATACAATCCAAATATGGCTACAGAAGACAGAAATGCACTGTATACAGGATGGCAGAAAGCCGTTGGCAGATCTCTTGACTGGGAAAACAAATAATCCACTCAAACATTGACTCATTTAAGGTTCTCTCTATACTGCAGGGCGGTATAGAGAGGGCTTCTAATGAACTTCGTGGAAGGTCCCTTTATTATCAGTTGATAATGGATGCCCATAGCTGGGATAGGTGCAAAGAGAAAGGAGTATACAAGAATGATCGGGTTGATTTTAGTATCTCACAGTGAAAAGATTACCGATGGTATAAAAGATCTGGTGGTGGAGATGACCAAGGATGCAGTACCCATTGCATCATGTGGTGGCACCGCTGACGGAAGACTTGGTACCAGCGCAGACAAAATTGTGGATGCCATCAATGAGCTTTCTGGATGCAATAGTATATTGATATTTACAGACATAGGAAGTTCGATCATGAGCTCTGAAATCGCTTTAGACCTAGTAGATGAAGATCTTAAAACCAAGTGTATTTTAGTGGATGCACCAATGGTGGAGGGCGCTTTTGTAGCTGGGGTTCAATCCATGGTGAGTGATGATGTAGAGGCAGTCCTAGAAGAAGTGAAATTGACCAAACAAAGTAAGTTTTAGCTACAAAGTAGCTGAAACCATCACAAAATGAGAGGAGATATACTATGAAATTTGTAAAGAGCACAGTAGGTTTTATGATTGCTGGTATGTTCGTAATGAGCGTATGGGGCGATTGGGCAGGAGCTTACGGAAATCTAGGTGGCTGGTTTGCAGCTGTAGCAATCATCGGACCAATGTGGTTCCTAAACCACTATATTGGACTTGTTGACAACCCAGGGGATCATGCTTTTGTAGACATGGCTTGGGGTATTGCGTGGGTTGGTATCATGAGAGACGTATTTGGTACAGGTGGAAACGGATTTGACCTTGGTCGTCTAGTTTCTTCATTACCAACCATTGGTCTTCTCACTGTTGGTGCACTTATTGCTGGTTTAGCAATCAATGCATTCAACAAAGATGCAGCGAAGTAAGGAATAGGAGGTATAAATAATGGAACTAAGTAACATCATTACAACAATAGTAGGCGGATTTATGTTCCCATTCCTGATTGCCATGATGTGGGGGAAAATGGTTGAAGCATTTGGACCAATCGGTGGCTGGATGGCTGCTGCATTTATCGTTGGTACAATGTGGGCATTAAACCATGGTCTTGGTATGGTCTATCAGTCTGGCACAGCTTGGATTGACATGGCTTGGGCAGCCGCAGCAGGATTGTTCTTTGCTGATGTATTTGCAGGAAAGAAAATCAATGCGACCACCCTTTTGGCTGGTATCGTTGGTGGTATCCTCGGTGGATTCTTCCTGTCTAACTTCTTATAAGATTTAAAAACACCCTAATACACTAAGAGTGCACTACCTGTGCACTCTCAGATTGTAGACAAAGCGACCATTTTCCATTCGGAAAGGGTCGCTTTTAACATCTCCAGCTTTAAATTAAGAAAATTTTTGAGAACAGAAGATTTGCAGAGGCTGGTGTAGCCTCCTTTCTT
>Ga0194137_10000772_pt1 | contig 20371 bp, 18 predicted proteins | sample TARM_MetaG_T3_14_FD_134025 | JGI IMG/M metagenome (GOLD analysis project Ga0194137, IMG submission 134025) | Freshwater microbial communities from Pennsylvania, USA, analyzing microbe dynamics in response to fracking - TARM_MetaG_T3_14 (version 2) | ecosystem: Environmental > Aquatic >... | reverse complement strand
GCGCTACAAGCTGATGTCCTTTGCGCTGTCGTCGTTCTATGCCGGCGTGGCCGGCGGCATGTTCGCCTACTTCTTCCGCATCGTGACGCCGGAAAGCTTCCCGCTCATCATGTCGATCTTCTTCCTCGCCGCGGTCATCGTCGGCGGCATGGGCACGATACGCGGCGGCATCTTCGGCGCGGTGTTCATGACCATGGTGCCGGAGCTGCTCAAGATCATCATCGGCTGGCTGCCGATCTCCAGCAACACTACCCTGATCCTGTCGCCGGTCCGCACCATCGTGTTCGGCCTGCTGATCGTTCTGTTCCTGATCTTCGAACCGCACGGACTGGCCGAAATCTGGCGCCGCGTCCGCCGCACTTTCCACCTGTGGCCATTCCGGACATAGGACATAACAAGAGGAGACGACACATGTTTGGCAATCCGATCAAGAAATGGCTGGCGGCGCTGGCCGCGGCCGGCACCCTCGGCTTCGCAGCCACCGCGTCGGCGCAGCAGGGCGCCCAGCAAGGCGATATCGTGCTGGGCGGCTCGATTCCCATGACCGGCGTGTTCGCCTTCGCCGGCATCGGCATCGACGCCGGCATCAAGGACTATCTGAAGATCGTCAACGATGCCGGCGGCATCAAGGGACGCAAGATCCAGTATGTGCCCGAGGATACCGGCTACAAGGTCGATGTCTCGATGGCCGCCTTCAAGAAGATCACCAGCCAGCACAAGGTCAACCTCTACTATGCCGATTCGACCGGCTTCTCAAAGACCGTCAATCCCGAGCTGGAGCGCGCCGGCAGCATGCTGATGACCGGCGCGTCCTTCGCCAAGGAGCTCAATGATCCGCAGAAATATCCGCTGCAGTTCATGGTCGGCCCCGACTACACCGAAATGGTCGGCATCCTGCTCAATTACATCGCCAAGACCAAGCCGGGCGCAAAGGTGGCGCTGGTGTATTCCGATACCGAGTTCGGCCGCGATCCGGTCGAAGGCACGCGCGCCGCGACCAAGAAGCTGGGCCTGAACCTGGTCAGCGAAATCGTGACGCCGCCGTCGAGCGTGGACGTCTCTGCGGAAGTGATCAAGCTGCGCCGCGCCGACCCCGACTACACCATCTTCCACGGCTATGTGCTGGCGCCGATTCCGGAATTCATCAACCAGGCCAAGTCCATGGGCATGAAGTCGGCCTTCATGGGCACCTTCTGGACCATGGACAATTCCACCGTGATGCGCATGGGCGACGCGGCCGACGGCTTCATGGGCGTGATGCCTTACCGCTATCACTACGATACCGAGGGCAAGTCGCCGATGATGGAAAAGATCCGCCAGATGCGTCCCGAATACCAGAGCACCGCCTACATGCAGGGCTTCCTTGCCGCCATGCTGATGACGGAAGCGGTCAAGCGCACGCTGGACGCCGGCAAGCCGCTCGACGGCAAGAACCTGAAGGCGGCGCTGAACTCGATCCAGAACTTCGATACCGGCGGCATCATCGGCACGCCGATCTCGATCAAGGGCAATTCCATCCCGGTGGGCCGCATCTACAAGGCGGACATGAAGCAGAAGAAAATGCTGCCGGCCTCCGACTGGATCACCCTGAGCCAGTAAGCGAGGAGCCGCGATGAGCATAGGTGCGGGCGAAGACATGGTCCTCGAAGTCAACAATATCGAGGTGGTCTACAACAAGGCGGTACAGGTGCTGCGCGGCCTGTCGCTGGCCGTGCCGCGCGGGAAGATCGTCGCGCTGCTGGGGAGCAACGGCGCCGGCAAGTCGACCATGCTCAAGGCCATCTCCAACCTGCTGCCGCTGGAAGACGGCGCGGTGACGCGCGGCGAAGTGCGCTTCCAGGGCAGCGCCACCACCCATGCCCATCCGTATGAACTGGTGCGCTCCGGGCTCTTCCATGTGATGGAAGGACGGCGCGTATTCGAGGACCTGAGCGTGGAGGAAAACCTGGTGGCCGCCACCTATGCGCTGCAGGACGGGAAAAAGCCGGACTTCGACCTGGTGTATGAATACTTTCCCCGCCTGCACGAGCGGCGCAGCGGGCTGGCCGGTTACCTGTCCGGCGGCGAGCAACAGATGCTCGCCATCGGCCGCGCACTGATCGCGCAGCCCAAGCTGATGCTGCTCGACGAACCATCGCTCGGATTGTCGCCGGTGCTGGTGGAAACCATCTTCGACATCATCGCCCGCATCAATGCCGAGCGCGGCGTTTCGATGCTGCTGGTCGAGCAGAATGCCTCGATCGCCCTGGCGGTGGCCGATTACGGCTACATCATGGAAACCGGCAAGGTCGTCATCGACGGCAGTGCGGAGAAACTGGCGTCGGACCCCGACGTGCGCGAGTTCTACCTCGGCGTGGGATCGGAAGGTGCCACCAAGGGCTTTCGCGAACTCAAGCATTACAAGCGCCGCAAGCGCTGGCTGTCCTGACCTCGAGGCATCGCAACATGCAAACCATCGCCTTCACCCAGACCCAGCCGCAGATGCTGCGCGAGCATGCCCGCCTGCGGCCCCACAGCGTCGCCATCCGCCAGAAGGAGTACGGCATCTGGCGGCCGCTGAGCTGGAGCGGCTATTACCGCCGCGCCTGCCATGTCGGCCTCGGCTACCGTGCGCTCGGCCTGCCGTCCGGCGGCCATATCGCCGTGATTTCCGAGAACCGCACCGAATGGGTGCTTTCGCAGCTTGGCGCCGGCCTGGTCGGCGCCGTCACCGTCGGCGTCTATCCGACCAGCCCGGTCAACGAGATCGCCTATGTGCTGAACCATTGCGATGCGCAAATCATCATCTGTGAAGACCAGGAGCAGGCCGACAAGGTGCTGGAAGCGAGCGACCAGCTGCCCATGCTGAAAACCATCGTCGTGATCGAGAAGAAAGGCTTCGCCGACACCCGGGCGCGCGATCCGCAGCGGGTCATCAGCTTCGCCGAACTGGAAAAGCGCGGCGCGGCATATGAGCGCGACCAGGAGGGACAGGGACTGGTCGACCGATGCCTCGACGGCCAGACCATGGAAGACACCGCGCTGATCATCTATACCTCGGGCTCGACCGGCAAGCCCAAGGGCGCGATGATCAGCTATGCCAACATCGCCGCGATGGCGCCGGGCGTGATCGAGCGCCTCGGCTTGCGGCCGGACACCACCCACCTGTCTTACCTTCCGCTCTGCCATGTGGCGGAGCAGATGCTGACCGCCTTCGTGCCGCTGTACCTTGGATCGCGGGTCGATTTCGGCGAATCGATCCGTACGGTGCAGGAAGACTTGCGCGAAGTCGCGCCCAGCATGTTCCTCGGCGTGCCGCGCATCTGGGAAAAACTGCATTCCGCCATCTCCATCAAGATGCAGGAGTCGGGCGCCCTGCAGCAGTGGCTGTTCGCCCAGGCGATGCGCCATTGCCTGCCTTTTTCGGAAAAGGCCGCACACCAGCGCACCGCAACCGAACGCATGCTGTACGGCGTGTATTACCTGCTGATCTTCCGCGCGCTGCAGAATTTCATCGGCCTGCGCCGGGCCCGCATTGCGCTGACCGGCGCCGCGCCGATTTCGCCCGCCATCGTGCAGTTCTTCCGCACCATGGGCGTGCCGCTGATCGAGGTGTACGGCATGACCGAGTCGAGCGGCATGGTGCTGGGGCAAAAGGCGGACGCGGTGAAGGTAGGCAATGTCGGCGTGCCGACCGTGGGCGTCGAAGTCCGGCTCTCGGAGCAGGGCGAACTGCAATTGCGCGGCCCCGTGGTCTTCAAGGGCTATTACAAGAACCCGGAAGCCACGGCCGCCGCCATCGTCGACGGCTGGCTGCATACCGGCGACGTGGTGCGCGAGGAAGGCGGCGTGCTCAAGATCGTCGACCGCCTCAAGGACATCATGATCACCGCCGGCGGCAAGAACCTGACGCCGTCCGAGATCGAGAACACCATGAAGGCCAGCCGCTACATCAAGGAATGCATCGTGGTTGCCGATGCCCGCAAGTTCGTCTCGGCGCTGATCCAGATCGATTATGATGCGGTGGCCCAATGGGCGGAGGCGCGCAATATCGCCTTCACTCATTTCCGTTCGCTGGCCGAGGCGCCGGAAGTGCGCGAATTGATCCAGTCGGAAATCGACGCCGGCAATGCGCGCCTGGCGCAGGTGTCGCATGTGCGGCGCTTCCACTTGCTGACCAAGGAGCTCGACCACGACGACGGCGAAGTGACCGCGACCATGAAGGTACGGCGCGCCAGCATCTATAAAACCTATGCGCAGGAGATCGAGGCGATGTACGCCTGATGCCTGCTCTAAACGAAACAGGATTGATGGCTACAAGGAAAACAGCGGCAGCCAAGGCCGGCACTGCGGCATCGGCAGGCGCGGCAGCGCCGGAGTCGCCATGGAAGAAGACCCGGGACATTGCAAGGGAACGGGAAGCCAAGCGCGATGCGGTACTGCGCACCGCCGCGCAGATGTTCAACGAGAAGGGCTTTCATGCCACCTCGCTGGACGACGTGGCCGAGCGCCTGCACATCACCAAGCCGACGCTCTATTACTACGTCAAGAACAAGGACGACATCCTGTTCCAGTGCGTCAGCCGAGGACTGGTCCTGCTGCAGGAAGCGATACGCGGAGTCGGGCAATCCGGCGGCACCGCGAAGGACAAGCTGTTCGCCGCGATGCGCCAGTATGCCGAAATCGTGACCATGGATTTCGGCATGTGCGTCATTCGCGTCGGTGAAGATCCGCTGCCGCTGGAAAGCCGCAAGAAGCTGCGCGCCATCAAGCGCGAGCTCGACATGGAATTCCGGCAGCTGATCCAGCAAGGCATAGCGGAAGGTTCGATGGCGCCCTGCGATCCGAAGATGGCGGCCTTCACCATTGCCGGCGCGCTCAGCTGGATAGGCCGCTGGTACTCCCCGGACGGACCGCTGAGCGCGGACGACATCGCGCGCCAGATGATAGAACTGCTGTCACTCGGCGTTTGCCGCAGCGAGGCGGCGCAGACGACAGGGAAAGAAAAAGCCAGGCAAGCTGGAGAGGCGCCGGTACGCAAGCGTGCGGGAAAGGCCGCCTGAACATCGATTTCAAACAGGAGACGAATCATGGCTCAATCAGACAGTCCCGTGTTACTGCGGCGCGAAGGCGCCGTCGCCTGGCTGGTGCTGAACCGGCCGGGCAGCCACAACGCGCTGGACGTGCCCACGGCAGAAGCCTTCCATGCCTGCTGCGCCGAACTCTCCGCCGATCCGGGAGTGCGCGCCGTGGTAGTCAAAGGCGAGGGCAAGTCCTTCGGCGTCGGCGGCGACCTCGCCTCGATGCGCACCGATGCGCCGGCGACCGCCATGGCGCTGATCGAACCGCTGCATGCATCGATCAGGATGCTTGCGGCGATGGATGCGCCGGTCATTGCCAGCCTGCGCGGCAATGTCGCCGGCGGCAGCATGAGCCTGGCAATGGCCTGTGACCTTGCCATTGCCGCTGACGATGCGCGCTTCAATCTTGCGTATATCAACGTTAGTGCCAGCTGCGATCTGTCGGGCTCCTGGCATCTGCCCCGCCTGGTCGGCCTGCGCAATGCGATGGCGATCGCGCTGCTCGGCGAGAGTCTCGATGCGCAGGAGGCGCTGCGGCTGGGGCTGGTGAACCGGGTCGTGCCGGCGGCGGAACTGGATGCGGCTACCGATGAGCTGGCAAGCCGGCTTGCCGCCGGTCCGACGCTGGCCTACGGCAGGATGAAGCGGCTCATGCGGCAGTCCTTCGATAATGAGTTGCCGGCACAGCTCGATGCGGAACGCGACAACTTCCGCGCGAGCGCGGGGACCGAGGATTTCCGGGAAGCGCTGGAGGCGTTCTTTGGAAAGCGGAAGCCGCGGTTTGTGGGGCGGTGAAGTAACGTAATAATGTTGCCCGTATAACGGAAACCCTGCTCCCGTAAGCGGGAGAGGGGTAGGGGTGAGGGCGGTTGGCAAGACCGCATTTGGTGGTGCTAGCCCCCTCATTCCCGACCCTCGCTCCGCGCCCCACGATTGGGCTTGCAAGCCCAATCGGCTACGGCAGCGCAAACCGATGGTTTGCGAAGCCCTGCCTACGCCCCGCCTGCGGGTGAAGGGAGAAGGGCGCATCGGCCCAATACTGGAAAATTTGATTTCCTAAATTAACACACGAAACAAGGAACCAACATGCCCGAAGCCTACATCGTCGCCGCCGTCAGAACCGCCGGCGGAAAACGCAACGGCCGCCTCTCCGGCTGGCATCCGGTCGACCTCGCCGCCAGGGTGCTCGACGAACTCGTGGACCGCAGCGGCATCGACCCCGCGCAGGTGGAAGACGTGATCATGGGCTGCGTCAGCCAGGTCGGCGAGCAGTCCACCAATGTCGCCCGCAATGCCGTATTGGCATCGAAGCTGCCGGAGTCGGTGCCCGGCACCTCGGTCGACCGCCAGTGCGGTTCCTCCCAGCAGGCGCTGCATTTCGCCGCGCAGGCGGTCATGTCGGGCACCATGGACGTGGTCATTGCCGCCGGCGTCGAGAGCATGAGCCGCGTGCCCATGGGGTCGCCGTCCATCCTGCCGAAGAAGAACGGCATGGGCTACTACATGAGCCAGAACATCCGCCAGCGCTATGCCGAGGTGCCGGATTTCAGCCAGTTCATGGGCGCGGAAATGGTGGCGAAGAAATACAAGCTGGACAAGGATGCGCTTGACGAATATGCCTACCGCAGCCACCAGCGCGCCATTGCCGCCACGCGCGAAGGGCATTTCAGCGACGAGATCCTGCCCGTGGCCGTGCGGGCCGCGGACGGCAGCGTCGGCGATGAAATGCATACGGTCGACGAAGGCATCCGCTTCGATGCCACCGTCGAAGGCATCCAGGGCGTGAAACTGCTGCAGGAAGGCGGCGTGATCACGGCGGCCAATGCCAGCCAGATCTGCGACGGCGCCACCGGCGTCATGGTCGTCAGCGAAGAGGCATTGAAGACGCATGGCCTGACGCCGCTTGCGCGCATCCATCACCTGAGCCTCTTGGGTCATGATCCGGTGATCATGCTGGAAGCGCCGATCCCGGCCACCCTGCGTGCGCTGCAGAAGGCCGGCATGAAGATCGACGACATCGACCTGTTCGAAGTCAATGAAGCCTTCGCGCCGATTCCCCTGGCCTGGCTGCAGGCCACCGGCGCCGATCCCGAGCGGCTGAATGTGAACGGCGGCGCGATCGCACTCGGTCATCCGCTCGGCGCCTCGGGCACCAAGCTGATGACGACGCTGGTGCATGCGCTGAAGAAGCGCAACAAGCGCTACGGATTGCAGACCATGTGCGAGGGCGGCGGCATGGCCAATGTGACCATCGTCGAGCGGCTGTAAATCCGAAGCGGCCCGGCGCCGCGCCGGTGTCACTCGCCCCAGACGCTGTCCCTGCGCTGTGCCGTTTCCTCGAACAGCTGTACCAATCTTTTCGCAGCCGGCGGCAGGTAGCCGTCCTTGCGGTATGTGACCACCAGCCGCCGGCGCATCGTCGTTTCCCGTAGCTCGACTTCTTTGAGCGCCGTATTCGTGCCGGCGTTCAGATGATGCCGCGAGATGAAACTGAGCAGTCCCGTTTCCGCAATCAGCGCCGGCAACGTCAATAGCATGCTGGCTTCCACCTGCACGTTCGGCCGCGGCAGGCGCTTTCGTTCAAAAGCATAGTCCAGCCAGTCGCGCGTCGGCGCTCCGGGGGGCTGAAGCGCCCATCGGTACTTCGTAAGGTCGGCCAGTTTCGGTTTGCCGCGGAACAAGGCATGCCTTGCATGCGCCGCGACCACGATCTGGTCTTCGGACAACACCTTGGAAACGAATTGCGGATCGGGACTGCTTTCGGTGCCGACCACAACGTCGAGCTCGCCGGCGCGCAGCAGTGGCTTCATGGTATCGACCAGCCCGACCACCGTTTTCAACGTCACCTCGGGCGCTTCGGCCAGCAGCTGCCTGGCGACGCCCGGCAGCAGGAACTGCGATGCGGTAGGGACGATGCCGATCCTCACCTGTCCGGAAATTCCCTTGCCCAGGTCGGCAATTTCACGCCGCGCGTCTTCGATGTCGAACCGCATGCGCTGAGCCCATCGCAGGAGAACTTCCCCCGCAGGAGCAAGGCGGATTCCGCGCCCCGACTTCTCGAACAGCGGCGCCCCGCACACCTCTTCAAGACGCCGCACGGCGCTCGTCAGCGCAGGCTGTGTCCGGTGCAGCTGCTGAGCGGCGCGGCCCACGTGCTGCAGCTTGGCAATGGTTTCGAAATAGCGCAGGTCCCGCAAGTCGATATCAAAAGCCATATTTATCAATCCGAAAAAATTATCGATTAGATGTTTCAGATTATGTCACACATAATTCATCGCACCTGCTGCTTATCGGATTGCCGGAGCGGGCGAAATCAGGGCGCAGCCAAACTGATGAACAGCGCCTTGAGCACAGCACATACAACATGGAGACATTGGATCATGAAAACACTTCCGCGAGTTCTGCTTGCTGCCGCCCTCGGCGCCTGCGTGGTGAGCGCGTCGGCGCAACAGGCCTATCCCAACAAGCCCATCCGCCTGATCGTTCCCTTTCCCCCGGGAGGCGGAACCGATATCGTGGCGCGCCTCGTCAGCAGCAAGCTGCAAGATACTCTCAAGTGGACCGTCATCATTGACAACCGGCCTGGAGCGGGCGGCAACATCGGCGTCGATCTCGCGGCAAAGTCGCCGGCCGACGGCTATACCGTGGTGATGGGCCAGACCAGCAATCTTGCCGTCAATCCCACGCTTTACTCGAAGCTGCCTTACAACCCGATCAAGGACTTCGTGCCCGTCACCACGGTCGCAACGGCTCCGCTGGTGCTGGTCGTTGCCGCCAATTCGCCGTACAAGACGCTGGCCGACGTGGTCAGCGCGGCAAAGGCCAAGCCGGGAGACATCACCTTTGCCTCGCCGGGTAACGGCACGGTCGCCCATCTGACCGGCGAACTTCTGCAGAAGGCGGCGGGAATCAAGCTGCAGCATGTGCCTTACAAGGGTTCGACGCAAGCCATCAACGACCTGATGGGCGGCTCCGTACAGCTCTACATGTCGTCCGTGCCGTCGGCGATGTCCCAGATCAAGAGCGGAAAGATCCGCCCGCTGGCGGTGACATCGGAAAAGCGGTCCGACGATCTGCCGCAGATCCCCACGATCAATGAATCCGGATACAAGGGCTTCAACGCGGTGACATGGTTCGGTTTGCTGGTGCCTGCAGGCACGCCGGCACCGATCGTTTCCCGCCTCAACACCGAGGTCAACAAGGTGTTGCAGATGAAGGACCTGCAGCAGAAGATCGGCGCCGAAGGCGGCGATGCCCAAGGCAGCACGCCGGAGGAATTCGCCGGCCTGCTCAAGACCGACATCGTCAAGTGGGGCCAGGTCGTGAAGGAGTCGGGCGCGAAGATCGATTAAACACTGCGCTCGCGGCACGCCGCGCTTGCCATCCCGCAATCAAGTTATCCAATCGCAAAGAGAAGCAAAATGACCCAAGACACAAACCAGCTCCCCGATGTCATCCGCGACATCGAACGCGTTCCGGCGGACATCGCCGCCCAGGCCGGCAAATTCCAGGCCGCCATCCTGGCCGACGTCAACGGCCGCCGCGGCGCCTTGCACGGACGCATTTCCCCGGTGGCTTCGACGATGAAGGTTGCCGGTCCGGCCATCACGGTCGACGTCCGTCCCGGCGACAACCTGATGATCCACGCCGCCATGGCAATCGCCCAGCCGGGAGACGTGCTGGTGATCGACGGCAAGGGCGACCAGACATCGGCGCTGATGGGCGCCATCATGATGAACCAGTGCAAGGTCATGGGCCTGGCCGGCGTCATCGTGGACGGCGCCATTCGCGACGTGGAAGAGCTGCGCGAGCTTGGCTTCCCGGTGTTTTCCTTCGGCACCAATCCGAACGGTCCGACCAAGGCCGTATCCGGCCGCGTGAACTGGCCGGTGACGGTCGGGGGGGTAGCGGTCAAGCCGGGCGACCTGGTAGTCGGCGATGCCGACGGCGTGGTCGTCATCGAACGCGAGAAGGCGGCCTCCCTGCTTGCGCCGGCGGCCAAGAAGCTCGACGATGAAACGAAGCGCATCCAGGGCATCCTGGACCGCAAGCAGCTGCGCCCGAGCTGGCTCGATGGCGCGCTGCGCACCGCCGGCGTACTCAAGGAAGGTGAAACACTATGACAGCCGCATCCAAAGACGTCGTCCTCGTCACCGGCGCCGACCTCGCGCCCGAAGCCGTTGCCATGCTCAAGGATTTCGAGCTGGTGTATGCGGGCAAGACGCCCGACGAGGACAGCCTGGTGGCATTGTGCGAGAAGCACCAGCCGGTCGGCATCATCGTGCGCTATGGAAAAATCCCGGCGCGCGTCATGGATGCGAGCAAGAAGCTGCGCGTCATCTCCAAGCACGGCACCGGCATCGACACGATCGATTCCAAGGCGGCGCAGGAGCGCGGCATCGCGGTCAAGGCGGCGGTAGGCGCGAATGCCCCGGCGGTGGCCGAGCATACCTGGGCACTGATCTTCGCCTGCGCCAAGGATGTCGTCCATCTCGACCAGCGCATGCATGCCGGACACTGGGACAAGGCGACCCACAAGAGCCTGGAGCTCAAAGGAAAGACCCTCGGGCTCGTCGGTCTCGGAGCCATCGGATCGCGCGTGGCGGAGGCCGGCAACGTGTTCGGCATGAAAGTGATTGCCTATGACCCGTATGCGAAAGCCGCTCCGGCCGGCGTCACCCTGTGCTCGCTCGAGGAGCTCTACCGCAGCTCGCATGTCGTGTCGCTGCATTGCCCGCTCACCGCGGACAACAGGAACATGATCAACCGCGACAGCATCGCATTGATGCGCGACGGCGCCATCATCGTCAATACCGCTCGCGGCGGGCTGATCGATGAGGCGGCTCTTCTCGAAGCGCTGAACTCCGGCAAGCTGGGTTCCGCCGGCCTCGACAGCTTCCAGTCCGAACCGCTGGCGGTCGGGCATGCTTTCGCCAACGTGCGCAACGCCATCCTGTCGCCCCATATCGGCGGCGTGACAGGCGATGCCTATATCGGCATGGGCACGGGGGCGGCTGCCAATGTGCTCGCGGTGCTGGGTGCGGCCGCGACGGCCTGAGCCCATCTTGCCTTGATGAAGCGCGCATGAGACGCGCACTCGAATTCATCATCCTCAACGGAGACATCATGTTCATTCGCAAATTCGCCGCAGCCGCGCTGGCTGCGCTTGCATCGCTGCCAGCCTTTGCGGCAGGCTATCCGGAAAAGCCGGTACGGATCATCGTTCCCTATTCACCCGGCGGTGCGGTCGACGTGGTGGCACGCAAGGTCGCGCAGAAGCTGCAGGAACAGATGGGGCAGCCGTTCGTCATCGAAAACAAGCCCGGCGCAACCGGCACCATCGGCACGCAACAGGTCGCCCGCTCCGACGCCGACGGCTACACCCTGCTCGCCATCGACAATACCTACTCGGTGCTGCCATACGTTTTCAAGAAGCTGCCCTGGGACCATGCGAAGGCGCTGACGCCGATCACGGTCGCCGCCTTCACGCCGGTGGTGATTGCGGTGCGCAGCGAGTCGCCCTACAAGGATCTGAAGTCGCTGGTGGCCGCCGCGCGGTCCAGTCCCGACAAGCTCACCTACGGCACCGGCGGCAGCGGCAGCGCGCCGCACTTCTCCGCCGAAGCGTTTGCGATGGCGGCCAACGTGCAGCTCATGCATGTGCCGTACAAGGGCGCAGGCGAAGCGATGACCGGCCTGATCTCCAGCCAGGTCGACATGCTGTTCGTGTCGACGCCTTCCGCAAGTTCGCAGATCAAGGGCGGGAAGGTCAGGGCGCTCGCCGTCAGCGGCGGCAAGCGGCTGGAATCCTTCCCGGACATCCCCACGTTCGCGGAAGCCGGGGTTCCCGCATTCGGCGTCGTCAACTGGTCAGGCCTTGCCGCGCCTGCGGGCACGCCTGACGCCGTCATCGCACGCCTGCATGCCGAAGTGAAGAAGGCGCTGAATACGCCCGACATGAAGCAGTTCCTCGCATCAATGAGCGCGGAGCCGGGCGGCATGGAACCCGCAGCCTTCAGCAAGCTGATCAGGGAAGAAACGGCGCGCTGGGAACCGGTGTCGAAGAAAGCCAACGTCGAACGTCAATAAGAGGGCGCCATGTTCCTGCTTGAGCAACCGGCCGTGCGGACCGCGGACATCTTCAGCCCGATGCCGGAGGCGTTCCGGAAGAAAGAGACGGCATCGGTGTGGTCCGACGCCAACCGCGGCGGCGCCCGCATCGACTCCTTTCTCGAAGGGCCGGTGTTCGACGACGAAGGCAACCTTTACGTCACCGACATACCTTTCGGACGCATCTTCCGCATCGATCCGCAAGGGCGGTGGACGCTGATCGCTGAGTATGACGGCGAACCCAACGGCATGAAGTTCCTGTCGCGTTCGCACCTGCTGATCGCCGATTACAAAAACGGGCTGGTCAGGCTCGACATTGCAAGCGGCAAGGTCGAACCCCATCTGGAGCGGCGCAATACGGAGCGCTTCAAGGGCATCAACGATCTGGTCTTCGATTCGGCGGGCAACCTGTACTTTACGGATCAGGGGCAGACCGGAATGAGCGATCCGACCGGCAGGGTCTTCCGCCTCAGCCCTTCCGGACGGCTCGACGCGTTGATCACCAACGGCCCCAGTCCCAACGGACTCGTCCTGTCTCCCGATGAAAAAGTGCTGTATGTCGCCATGACGCGCGCCAACAGCGTCTGGCGCATACCGCTCTTTGCCGACGGCTCGGTCGGCAAGGTAGGGCAGTTCTTCACCTCCTACGGCCCCAGCGGACCGGACGGGCTGGCGATGGATGCCGAGGGCCGGCTCATCGTTGCCAATCCCGGGCTCGGCTATGCCTGGGTCTTGAATCACCGGGGAGAACCGGTCGAAGTCATCCGCAGTCCCCTTGGCGCATCGCTGACCAATATTGCCTTCGGCGGCGCGAACCGGACCACCGCCTTCTTTACCGAATCCGTCTCGGGCACCGTATTGCGGGCGGACATGTCTGCGCCGGGCTGTCCGATTCATCGAGCGAAGCAGTCTGCATAGACAGGCAGCCGCGCAATACCGGACTTCTTGCATCGCAAGCCGTGCACGCGGCTCGACCATCGTGGCAGAGAACCAGACCGGCGTGTTCGCCGGTGTACGCCACCGCTTCTATGAGCCTGTTTGAAAACTGACTGCGCGTCCCGATCCCGCCCTGCGGTGCTCGGCGTATCCTGCGTACGCGTGCGCTCTCCGGCGCCAATCCGAACCGCTCGCGACGCTTGTCATACACAGCCTAGTGCAAGGATGAAACATGTCAAATACCGATCTGACCATTGGGGCAAATACCGCTGCGACGGCAGTGCCGTTCAGCGCCGGAACGGGGCTGCCGACACTCCTGGCGCCGGAAAACGCCTGCGATTGCCACATGCATGTGTACGACCGCCGCTGCCCGGTTGCTCCAGGAGCGGTCCTGACGCCGCCGGATGCCTCCGTGGAAGACTACCGGGGCCTGCAGCGACGCCTGGGTACCCGCCGCGTCGTTGCAGTGACGCCTTCCACCTACGGCACCGACAACAGCCTGATGCTGGACGCGGTGGCACGGCTGGGCGAGTGCGCGCGCGGGATCGCGGTCGTCGATCAAACGATTTCCGACAGTGAGCTTGAGCGCCTGCATCAGGGGGGAGTCCGCGGCCTTCGCTTCAACCTTGCAAGGGGCAATCCATCAGCGGCGGCCGACATGGAGCCGCTGGCCGCGCGGATTGCGGACATGGGCTGGCACCTCCAGCTCCTGATGCCTCCTGCCGGACTGGTGGAGTGCGAGTCTTTGCTGAAGCGCCTGCCCGTTCAAATCGTGTTCGATCACTTCGGGCGTATCGATGTCGCATCCGGCACCGCTCATCCCGCCTGCAAGATTACTTGCGACCTGCTTGGCGCGGGAAAGGCATGGGTCAAGCTGAGCGGCGCCTATCTGCTCAGCCAGGAAGGGCCGCCTGACTATGGCGACATCCGGGAGTTGGCCAGGGCATACATCCATGCGGCGCCGGAACGCATCGTCTGGGGCTCCGACTGGCCGCACGCCGTGGCCTCCATGGGCGAGCGATCGATGCCCGATGATGCCCGCCTGCTTGATCTCCTGCTCGACTGGACGGAGAACGAGGCGGCAAGGACACAAATCCTCGTCGACAATCCCGCCGCGCTTTACGGATTCAGCGATGCATAGAATCTGCTTGGCTCTCCATCCAGCGGGAAGCAGAGCGAAGCAGGCTCCGAAACAGAACCAACCCGTGCTTCAAAGGAGGACCCCATGTTCAGCACACGCTTTCTCAAGCCGGCCGCCCGCGTTGCTGCCGTACTCGCTCTCGCAGCGCAGATTCCCGCCGGAGCGCAGGACACCTGGCCGAGCAAGACCATCACCTACGTCGTTCCCTATCCGCCGGGCGGCACCACCGACATCGTCGGCCGCCTGATCGCGCAGCGCCTGGGCACGATCCTGTCCGGCACGGTGATCGTCGACAACAAGCCCGGCGCAACGGGCGCCATCGGCTCGACCTATGTCGCCCGCTCGGCGCCGGACGGCTACACCATTCTCGGCACTTCCATCGGGCCGCAGGCGATCGTCCCGAATCTCGTGCCGAAACTGACCTACGATCCGGTGAAATCCTTCCAGCCGGTGGCGCTGATCGGCACGGTGCCCCATGTTGCGGTGGTTGCCGGCAGCAGCTCGTACCGCAGCCTGGGAGACTTGATCGCCGATGCGCGCAAGCGGCCGGGGCAGCTGGTCTTCGCCTCGGGCGGAAACGGCACCATCCTGCAGATGCAGGGCGAACTTCTCAAGACGCAGGCAAAGATCGACATGCTGCATGTGCCCTATAAGGGCGATATCCCCGCATTGCAGGATGTGCTGGCAGGACACGCGACCATGATGTTCGCACCGATTGCCGCGGCGCTGCCTCATATTCAATCCGGCAAGCTCAGGGCGCTGGCAGTGACCTCGAAGCAGCGGCTCAAGCCCCTGCCCGCGGTGCCGACCATGGCGGAGGCCGGTGTGCCGGATTTCGTGGCCGAGCAGTGGCAGGCGGTCTATCTGCCCGCAGGCGCTCCGGAGGCAATCACGCGACGCCTGTCCACCGAAGTGAAGCGCATCCTGGCCGAACCCGAGGTGGCGGCCAGGCTGGAAGGTCTGGGCATCACGCCTGTTGCCGGCGGACCGCAGGAGCTGGCTGAAACACAAAGGGCCGACACGCTCAAGTGGGGCAGGGTCATCAAGGATGCCGGGATCAAGGCCGAGTAACTCGCCGCATCCCGGCATCCGCAAATGCGATCGGTGGCATCATGTGCATTATTGACATGCTAAATAGACGGAATTTGCGTATTTGCATGTCAATTCTTCTGCCGAACTCCTATAGTCTTGGCTGCCCTCTAACGTTATCTTTCCATCATTTGCCGTTTCCATTTGAGCAACGCTCTGCTCGGCAACGGGTGACAGTAACCAGTAAGGATATTGATGATGCACACGCTTAATGAGACACACGATCCGCAGCTGCGCAGCTGGGTTGCTTCGGCGAACGCGGCAGGAACCGATTTCCCGATCCAGAACCTGCCCTTTGCGGTGTTCCGGCGCCGCAATACCGATGAGCCGTTCCGCGGCGGCGTGGCGATCGGCGACCGGATCCTCGATCTTCGTCTCGCAGCCGAGGCGCCATCATTCAATGACGACACCAGAAAGCTGCTGCAGGCCGGTGCGCAGGAAAAGCTGAATGCGCTCATGGCCCTGGGTTCGCAGGCGTGGAGTGCACTGCGGCTGGCGCTGTCGAGGGCGCTGCGCGAAGGTGCGAAGGAGGAGAAGGACTTGCAGTCCTGCCTCGTCGCCCAGGCCGACGTTGAATATGACGTGCCGGCGCGCATCGGCGACTACACGGACTTCTACACCTCCGTCTATCACGCAACCAACATCGGCAAGCAGTTCCGGCCGGACAATCCACTGCTGCCGAACTACAAGTGGGTGCCGATCGGCTACCACGGCCGCTCGTCGAGCATCGTCGTCTCCGGACGCGAATTCCACAGGCCGGTAGGCCAGACCATGCCGCCGGGCGCATCCGCACCGTCTTTCGGCCCGAGCAAGCGGCTCGACATCGAGCTCGAGCTCGGCATCTTCGTCGGCACGGGCAATGCCTTGGGCGAGCCCATCGGCATACAGAATGCGGAAGACCATGTCTTCGGCATCGCACTGCTCAACGACTGGTCCGCCCGCGATATACAGGGCTGGGAATACCAGCCTCTTGGGCCTTTCCTTTCCAAGAATTTCGCCTCGACGATTTCGCCATGGATCGTGACCCTGGAAGCGCTGGCACCCTACCGCGTGCCGTTCTCCCGTCCGAGCGAAGATCCGCAGCCTTTGCCTTACCTGGAATCGCAACAGAACCGCCAGTCCGGCTCGCTCGACATCCAGCTCGAAGTCGCACTGTCGACAGCGAAGATGCGCGAGGCGCAGGTGCAGGAAGCGACCATCTGCCGCACCAGCTATCGCCACGCCTACTGGACGGTGGCGCAGCTGGTCGCGCACCATACGGTCAACGGCTGCAATCTCCAGCCGGGCGATCTCTTCGGCAGCGGCACGCTGTCAGGACCCAGCCTTGACCAGGCGGCGGCCCTGGTGGAACTGACGCTGGGCGGCAAGCAGCCCTTGCAGCTGCCCAACGGCGAGAGCAGGGCGTTCCTGGAGGACGGCGATTCCGTGGTGCTGCGCGGCTGGTGCGAGAAGCCCGGCGCGGCACGTATCGGCTTCGGCGAATGCAAGGGCACGGTGCTGCCTGCGCGCGAGTACAAGACGGCATAAGGTTCCGGCTTGCGGTTCGGGCGGGCATGACGGTTCTTCATCTTGTCAGTCTGCATATTGACGCCGCGTCTGTGATCGCTATAATGCCGGCTCTATTCCCTGATAGCTCAGTCGGTAGAGCGACGGACTGTTAATCCGCAGGTCCCTGGTTCGAGTCCAGGTCGGGGAGCCATGTGCCGCCTTAGCTCATTTGGTAGAGCAGTTGACTTGTAATCATCAGGTGGTCTGTTCGAATCAGACAGGCGGCACCACCGAACACAAAGCAGTAGCACCGCACAAGGCCTCAAACCTGGGAATATCAAGGGTTTGAGGCCTTTTTCTTTTGCTGTCCAGAAAGGCAAATGACAGGGAAGCATCCTGTTTGGGGGGGGCTGCCATTTATGAAAGAATTCCCAAGAGCCGGATTTTTCTATGTAAGCGTGATCCTAATTCCGGTGCAGGGTCAGAATGACAAGAAGACGCCAGCATTTTCCAGAGCGCCGCATCAATGCCGGCCATCGCGGCTATTCGAATCCGCCCGTCTCTGGTTGCCGTGTCTTGCCTGGTATGCGCGCTGGCGTGGATCTTGGCGGCACTCTTAAAGACTTAATGCGGCGCTTATAGGAGAGAGGCCCTGCTCATTATTGCTGGCGGGGAGATCAAGCCTTGCTGCAATGGGTCACGGCGATTTGCCTTATGAGGAGGGCGGCCGGAATCGACCCCAAGCGGCGAAACCCCTTGTCCGCAAGTTGACTTCATTGACTTTCTTCCAGACTTCAACGCTTTACCCGAAAGCACTATCAGGTTCTTGGTTGAGCAACCGTTCATACTTTTGCAGCAGCTCGCGGTTGCCAATCCTATCCAACGCCTGGAGCGGCGACTCGACCATACCGACTGAGACGCCTTGCCAGTAAAGATGGAAAAGCGGATATTCCTTCCTCTCGTCGACGAGCTCGTCCTCAGGCAATGAAATATCCCATTCATGCGCTTCGCTGCGCAGCCAATAACGGAATGCTTGCAGATTACTGAGCGCTACGGGTGACAGGAACCGAGCCACGGCAAGCCTTTCGCCTAAATCAATTAGTGGGCATGCCGTATTCAAAGTTCATCGTACTGGACGTACCGCACGCCAGTCTGGAAAGCCCGGGCGTGCCCTTCACCCGTATGGAACGTTGAGCACGCGCTTGAACTGGTCCCTAACACAGGCATAGCATTCGCAGGAGATGGCCTCGAGCTTGCCGCGGTCCAGGATTTTCATCCGGCCGCGCGTGTACTGGATCAGACCATCCTTCTGGAACACTGCTGACACCATGCTGACGCTGGGGCGATGCACGCCCAGCATGTCGGCCAAAAACTCCTGTGTCAGCAGGAAATCGCGTCCCTGCACGCGGTCATGCGTCGCCAAAAGCCAACGGGCCAGCCGGGCTTCCAGAGAATGCCTGCGATTGCAGGCTGCCGTTTGCGATACATGCGCGAGGTAGCCCTGCATATAGCATTCGCTGACATGGCGCAGCGGCGTTTTGCCGTCAACGGCCTGCATGTAATCCTGTGCTGTCATGCGCAAACTATGCCCTTCTATCTGGCATACCGAAGTTTCCGTTGCGACTGATGCCCGCGCGAGCAGTTCCACCGAATTGAATCCTTCATTGCCGACGGTGCCGACTTCCACAGCGCTGCCGTCCTCAAAGTACACCATGTTGGACAGGGTGGCATTGCAGGGAAAGTAGACATGGGAAATGGGGTGATTGCGCTCATGCAGTACCTGCTTGACGCGGGTGTCGACGCGTTCGAGCTTGCCGCAAAGCGGTTCGAAGTGCTCGTCCGTAAGGCGGGCGAGCATGTGGTTGACGCACAGGCGCGCCTCGGTGAGTGTGACGGACATGGCGTTTCCTTGTTCGGTACGACAATAACAATCGGAAACAAGCGGCGGCCAAAGGAGATGCCGACGGGAATTTGCGACCCGGAGCAGGTCCTGACAGGAAGGAAAGCAGAGTTAGCTGTCTGCTCAAATGCTGAAAAGGCACGAGCCACACCGTTATCGGCTATCGGCGGTGCGCTACGCTGCTATGTGTAGAGTACGACAGATGAATGGCACATATGTTCAGAAAGAACAGAGATAGATGCGCTCCGCTAGGAATTTTCCGCAAGCGTATCCGCCAGTTTTTTCCTTGCCTCCGGGGACATCGTCGCCATCCCGCCGTCGACCTGCAGCAGCCAGCGAGACGCCTCCAGTTTCGCCTCGACGGCCTTCGCCGGATTATCCCTGTTGCAGATCGTGCGGATCATCGATTCGACAGCGCTGTCGTCGATTTCCTGGGCCATGAATTTCTCCATTCCTGAAACCATGAGAAAAGTATGTCGCGCCTCCGAACCGCAAAGCGTTCGGGCGAAAACCTTACGGGCACGACGGCATCAGCCTCCTCGACACGTCAATCGCGGTGGAGTCATCCCGACCCGCGTCGTTGCGGGTGAATGCGCAGCCGTAAGCCGGATTGGCCACGACGGCCGGGGTCAGTACATCGTCGCCTGCCGGCTTCACGCCGGTCTGTTCCCAGGTCACCATGGCCTGGAAAGCCTCGACCTGCTCCGCAATCGTGAAGTCGCAATGGCCGGGTGCGCGCAGCGCGCGCTGCACCAGCCACTGGTCGCTGCCGTTGGCCTGCGCGCGGCGCTTGTAGATCTGTTGCATGCTGAACGGCACGAACAGGTCGCCCAATCCGTGAAGCGTCACTACCGGCACGCTGAACTGGCCGTTGACCTTCGGCACCCAGCGCAGGCCGTCGGCCCGCAGCGGATTGGCGTCCGGCGCCGGCGTCACGCGCAGGATGCTGGCATTCATCGCCTGCTCGGCCGGCGATTGGGCCGGATCGTCATCGAGCTGGTAGATGAAGCCGCGGGTGTCGACCACGTTCCTGTTGAGTATGCCGTCGAGCGTGCCGTTGTCGTTGAAGCGGCGCCATACGCCTTCCTGCAGCGGCTTGAGCTTGAAGCTGTCTTCCGCGATGGGACGGGGGCCGCCGGTGAGGTTGATGAAGGCCGAACGCAGCTGGCGGCCCTTGTCGGTGAGGATCGATGGATAGAGTATCCATAGCTCCTCCTTGATGTCCTTTTCCTTGCTGTCGAAGTCGGTGACCGGATAGCTCGTCGCCGGCTGGCCGGCGATGTACTGTGCGGCGAGCTGGTAGGCCGTGGCGTAATTGAAGAGCTCGGTATCGCCGACCACGCCGCACATCGGTACCGCGCCGTTGTACGACACCTTGTTTCTTGCCGTGGCCAGGGTTTCGCGCTCCACCGCGGCGGCTGCGACATGGCCGCCCATCGAGGCGCCGACGATGTAGATGCGCGAAGGCGCGGCCAGGGAGCGGTTGTTCTGCGCGGCAATGGTGGTGAAGGCCAGCGCCAGCGCATTGGTGTCCTCGATGCCGGAGCGCACGTCATAGCCGTTCTTGCTGAAGCTCGATGCCGCCCAGGCATAGCCGTTTTCGATCAGGTAGCGGCGGATCGGAATGTCGGACACCTTCAGTCCCGG
>Ga0194137_10000770_pt1 | contig 20387 bp, 17 predicted proteins | sample TARM_MetaG_T3_14_FD_134025 | JGI IMG/M metagenome (GOLD analysis project Ga0194137, IMG submission 134025) | Freshwater microbial communities from Pennsylvania, USA, analyzing microbe dynamics in response to fracking - TARM_MetaG_T3_14 (version 2) | ecosystem: Environmental > Aquatic >... | reverse complement strand
TGCGCTTATCCTGCTCCGCAAGGACGGCTATCCGGTCGTTTTCTACGGAGATTATTACGGCATCGGCGGAGAGGCTCCGGTGGAAGGCAAGAAGATGGCCATCGACCCGCTGCTGTACGCCCGCTATCACCGCGCTTACGGCGATCAGGACGACTACTTAGACGATCCGAATGTGATCGGATGGGTGCGCAGGGGCGTGCAGGAATTCGAGCGCTCCGGATGCGCGGTCGTGGTCTGCAACAAGGAGGAATGCTCCAAGCGGATGTTCGTCGGCGAGGAACGCTCCGGCCAGGTGTGGGTCGATCTTACCAATACCCGCGCGGAGCGGATCGTCATCGGCGAGGACGGATTCGCTGATTTCCCGGTAAATGGCGGCAGCGTCTCGGTATGGGCGCTGCCCGAGTTCGACGTAGAGCCTGAGGGCGGCGAATAGGACGCCCCGCAGATCATTTGCATTTGCAGACCGGCTTGCCTGCAAAGAAGAAGAAGAGCAGGAGCAGCGTCTCAAAGCCTGAGCCTGCAGCCTGTCCCCCAAAAAAGGAGAGCTGTGACCATGAATGTAATCGACTCCCTGGAAATGACCCGTTCGGAGCTTGTGGAAGAGGTCCATGCCATACCCGTTGATCTGCTGACGCAGAAGCCCGCGGGAGGCGGCTGGTCCGTCATGGAGATCCTCGAGCATCTGTCGCTGCTGGAGGCGCGCATCGTCAAGGGCATCGAGGCCTCGCTGCTGGCCCCGGAACGCGCCGATCTCCGCCCTGCCCCGCTGGAGCTCGTCAAGGACCGCTCCCGCAAGCTTCAAGCTCCAAGCCAGGCCGAGCCTTCCGGGCGCTACCATACGCTCGCAGATGCGCTGGAGGCTCTCCATGGCGCGCGGCAGCGCACGCTCGAAGCTCTGGCTTCGTCGATAGGCACCGACGCCATGGACAGCCACGGCTTCGACCACCCTGCGTTCGGGCCGATGAGCGCCAAGCAATGGGTGGAGCTGATTCCTCTCCATGAAGCGCGCCACCTGGATCAGATCCGGGAGGTTGCCGCAGGCCTGAAGAGCGGAAGCTGACCGACATCACTTGCCGAAGCTTGCTGGAATTAGATAGACCGTATCCCGCCTAAGGCGGATACGGTCTTTTTTGCGCGCATGCTCCTATGGCATTCGCCGAAGCAAAAAACCGCCTCCCGCCGAAAAGAGCGGCAAAGGCGGCATTTCCTTTCGCTTCGTCTGGATAAAGCATTATTTACCCCCTGCTAGGAATATTTTTCCCCCTATTGCTTTCACGTTAAATGCCTTATTGTGGTAGCAAGAGACCTTCCAATGTCTCCCACTTTATCGCAAAGGAGGCCTGTCGCCGACCCGGAGGAACCCCGTTCCCGCCACGGATCAGACAGAAGGAACTTCATTTATCCATCTTACAGGAGGCATGATTAATGAGTGTACGAATGAATGACAGCCGCATGTTCATCTGGAAGCTGGCAGCCGCTTTCGCGTTGATGCTGCTGGCCCTCGCTTGCGCCAAAGCCTTTGCTGGAAGCGCCTCCGCGCATGGCTATATCGATTCCCCGTCCAGCCGCTCCAAGCTGTGCAGCACCGGCGTCAACACCGGCTGCGGCGCGATTCAGTACGAGCCTCAGAGTCTTGAGGCCAAAGGCAACTTCCCGACAGGCGGCCCGGCCGACGGCCAAATTACGGGCGCAGGCGCCTTCCCGGAGATGAATGTGCAATCCGCGACGCGCTGGAGCAAAGTCAACCTGAGCGGCGGCACGAACACGTTCACGTGGAAGCTGACGGCCCGCCATGCCACGGCCGAATGGAAATACTACATCACCAAAAAAGGCTGGGATCCGAACAAGGCGATCGCCCGAGCGGATCTTGAGCAGTTCTGCTACATCAAGGATACAGGCAAGCAGCCTGAAGCCACCGTCACGCATACTTGCAGCGTGCCCACCGACCGCAGCGGCTACTACGTCATCCTCGGCGTCTGGGAAATCGCGGACACCGGCAACGCCTTCTACCAAGCCATCGACGTCAACCTGACGAACGGCGGCGGCACGCCGGCCGACACGACAGCTCCATCTGTCCCGGGCAACCTGCGCTCCACGACGGTATCTTCCACCAGCGTAGGCCTCGCCTGGAACTCCTCCTCCGACAATGTCGGCGTTACCGGCTACAAAGTCTATCGCGGCACAACGCTGCTGGCCACCGTGTCCGGCTCCACGACGACCTACACGGCAACCGGCCTGACGGCCGGCACCGCCTACAGCTTCACGGTCCAGGCCGTTGACGCCGCAGGCAACGCCAGCGCTTCCAGCGCCCCCCTGAACGTCACGACGCCGACGGGCTCCACGCCGGACACGACGGCTCCGACCGTGCCTGGCGGCCTTCATATCCATACCTTCGACGCCTCCAGCATCTCGCTCATGTGGAGCGCTTCGACGGATAACGTAGGCGTCACCGGCTACCGCATCTACAACGGCTCCACCCTGGTCGCCACCGTCTCCGGTACGACGCTCGAGTACAAGGTGAGCGGCCTCAGCGCCGGCACCTCCTACACTCTGAGCGTGCAGGCTGTCGATGCGGCCGGCAACGTCAGCCCGTCGGCGACCGTTGCCGGCAAGACTTCCGACTCCACGACGCCGCCAACCGGCCCTCAAGCCTGGGCCGCTGGCGTCGCTTATAAAATAGGCGATCTCGTCACTTACGGCGGCAAGACGTATTCCTGCCGCCAGAACCACACCTCCCTGACAGGTTGGGAGCCGCCATCGACGCCGGCCCTGTGGCTGCTGCAAACCTGACGAGGCTTCCGATCCAAAAAAGGAGAATAGCGAAGAGCCCCTGCCTCCGGCAGGGGCTTTTTCGGCCTATAACCAGCTATTCGGAAAAGGAATATCAAGACAGGTATTCGAAGTGCTAAACTAGGTAAAAGACTAGCAAGCGCGGCACAAGGAGGCCCTTCATGAGTACCCCCACCCTTAAGGACAAGCTGCTGAGCCGGCAGAGCGGCATCATCACCTACGGCATGACCCCGCCCAAAAATACGCATCCGGCGGAGAAGGTGAGGGAAATCGCCGACAAGCAGATCGAGCGTCTGCAGGGCATCGGCCTCGACGGCCTCGTGCTGTACGACGTCCAGGACGAAGCCCAGCGCACCGACAAGGACCGGCCCTTCCCCTATCTGGCCTCGCTTGATCCGACCGCCTATTATCGGGACTATCTCCAGCAGGAGCTCGGCCTTCCGGCTGTCATCTACCACTGCGTCGCCGGCGGGAGCCGAAGCGAGCTGGAGGAATGGATTCACCAGAACCGCGACGAGCAGCGTTATTCGGTGTTCGTCGGCGCCTCGTCGAGCAGGCAGCAGGTGCAGGTCAAGCTGCCCGAAGCCTATCGTCTGGGCACCAGCTTGAACGAGAAGCTGATGCTCGGCGGCGTCGTCATCCCGGAACGGCACCGGGGCAAGGGAGACGAGCATCTGCGCGCGCTCCACAAGCAGGAGTCCGGCTGCGCCTTCTTCATCTCCCAGGCGACCTACGACGTGGAGGCGTCCAAAAGCTTTCTGTCCGACTACTACTACCACTGCCGCGACAACGGCATCGGCATGGCGCCGATTCTGTTCAATCTGGCGCCATGCGGCTCCGCGAAAACGCTGGAGTTCATGAAGTGGCTCGGCATCAGCATCCCCAAGTGGCTCGAGAACGAGCTGATTCATTCCCACGATATTCTGGACAAATCGGTCCAGCTCTCGCGGGAGACCTTCCGCGAGCTGTATCAGTTCGGCCTGGAGAAGGGCATCCCGATCGGCTGCAGCATCGAGAGCGTATCGACCCGCAAGGTCGAGATCGAAGCTTCCATTCAGCTGGTGAAGGACATCAAATCCGATATGAGACGCTGAAGCCCTGCCTCAGGCAGAAGGCAGCTGGCGGGTTTGCAGGACGAAGAGCGCCTCGGCGCTCTTTTTTTCATTGTGCCGTCCGCGCCCATTGACAGCGAAGCCCTACCCCATTATATTCGTTGTACATACAAAATTGAAAGGAGATGGTTGATCCATGGATACCAATCCTCAAGCTCAACAGGGACCGGATGACGGCTTCCTGGATACATGCCTGTTCTTCACCGCCAACCGTCTCGGACGCGCCATCACCCGAATGGCAGAGGAGGAATTTGCGCCGACCGGACTGACGCCCATGTACGGCTATGTCATCCGCCTCGTCAATGGATCGCCGGGCATCTCGCAGAAGGAGCTGGCCTCCAAGCTCTCCATCGCGCCCTCCACTCTGACCCGCTTCATCGACAAGCTGGAGATTCGGCGGCTTGCCGAGCGCCGTGTCGACGGCAAAACCGTCCGCGTCTATCCGACGCCCAAAGGACTGGAGCTTGGCGATACGATCTTCGAGGCTTCCCGCAGCCTTCGCGTCCGCTACGAGGAGCTGCTCGGACCCGAGATGGCCCGCAAGCTGTCGGAAGATTTGAAGACCGCCAGCGGAACGCTGGAATAACCGCCCTTAAATCCGGACTTCGCCAAGCTGCAAGACTTGCGGAGATTCGTTTTCATATATTGTATGTACAACTAAAATTAAAGGCGGTCTGATTCTTGAACCTCAATCCTCCGCAAGCAAAGCCGCTCCATTACGGCTGGTTCGTGCTGGCCGTCACATTCGTCACGCTGCTTGTGTCCGCAGGCGTCCGCTCCATGCCGAGCCTGTTCATGCTCCCCTTCCAGAACGAATTCGGCTGGAGCAGGGGCAGCATCTCGGGCGTCGTCTCCATCGGAATCCTGCTCTACGGACTGGCCGGCCCCTTCTCGGCCGCCCTCCTGCTCCGATTCGGCATCAAGCGTGTCGTTGGGCTCTCTCTGGCCGCTCTCGCCGCAAGCCTGGCTCTGACTCCGTTCATCACCCGCCTATGGCAATTCGAGCTGCTGTGGGGCGTCCTGTCCGGCCTCAGCACCGGCATGATGGCCAATGTGCTCGGGGTGACCGTCGCCAGCCGGTGGTTCGTCAAGCGCCGCGGACTCGTCGTCGGCATGCTGACCGCCAGCGCCGCCACCGGCCAGCTGCTGTTCCTGCCGCTGCTGGCGAAGATCACCGTCGGCTCCGGATGGAGAACGGCGGTGCTTGCGGCGGTCGCAGCGGTCATTGCCGTCCTGCTGCTCGTCGCCCTGTTCATGAAAGACCATCCTCATCAGGCTGGTCTCGCCCCTTACGGATCCGACGACACATCGCCGCCAGAACCGTTCCGCGGCAATGTGTTCCTCGGCCCGCTGCAGGCGCTGCGCGATGCGGCCCGGACGCCGGTGTTCTGGCTGCTCTCCGGCACCTTTTTCTTCTGCGGGTTCTCGACCAACGGCCTGATCGGCACCCACCTCATTCCCGCCTGCGGCGATGCCGGCATCGCCGCCGTGACGGCCGCCGGGCTGCTGGCGCTCATGGGCATGTTCGACCTCGTCGGGACGACCTTGTCGGGCTGGCTGTCCGACCGGTTCGACAGCCGCCGGCTGCTGTTCTGGTACTACGGGCTGCGCGGACTGTCCCTGCTCTTCCTGCCATACGCCCTCCATGCAAGCCCCGTCAACCTGCTGATCTTTTCCATCTTCTACGGACTGGACTGGATCGCCACGGTCCCTCCCACCGTCAAGCTGGCCGCGGAGGCGTTCGGCAAAGAGAGATCCGGCATGATCTTCGGCTGGATCGTCGTCTTCCACCAGATCGGCGCTTCAACGGCCGCTTATGGCGCCGGCCTGATCCGGGATTTCATGGGCAGCTATACCGTCGCATTCGCGATGGCTGGCTTCGCCTGCCTGTTCGCGGCTCTCATGGCCGTCCGTATCCGGGCCGCCGGAACGGTTAGCGGCAGCCTGGGGGCTTGAATAGGCTTGAAAAGAGATTAAAGCACGGCCCCAGCCTGCTCCTCGCCTCTGGTCCTTATTCCTGAGCCTCCGCCCCCCTATAGTCGGCCTTGCGGACGGCCGGCGACCGGCTCCCCGGCCTCTGGCTCCAAGGCGGGAGCCTGCATAGTGGGATCACGGCAAGAAAGCCCGGCTGCGGATGACCTTCATCCATAGCCGGGCTTTCGGATTATGCGCGCGCTTCTGCCGCCGGCATCGTCAGCTCGAACGGTCCGGCCGCGAGCTCGACGCCGTTGACCAGCACCTTCAGGGCATGGACGCCCGGGTAGTAGCGGCGGGTCGTGATCGGCTTCAAGGCATGATGCCGGGCGACGGCGGAAATTCCCGGCGGGTAGCTGCGCTCCGACAGCTTGAACCGCTTGCCCGAGAGGCTGCCGCTTGCCTTGACGAAGCCGATCTCATATTCGATCCGCAGCGGCACGGAATATTCTCCCCGATTGTGCACTTCAAAGGAAAATTCAAGCTCGCCCCCGAACTCTACCGACGGCGTCAGGATGCGGAACCGCTCCACGCCGGCATCGGCCGCGGCCGGATAGCCGAACAGCGCCAGCGCCTCCGGCAATCCCTGCTTGAGCAAGGTGCGGCAGCCGTGCTTCAGGATCCAGTCCGTCCGGGCCGAGCTTCCGATCTCGCGGACAGCCAGCTCCAGCACCCGCTGCGGGTGGTCTTTGGCGATATCGTTGAGATTGTTGGCAACGCTGCGCCTGACATATTCGCTGGCATCGTCCAGCATTGTCTCCAGCAGGCTGAGCACAGGCTCGGGATTCCGGACGAACACGGGCAGCCTCGTCCCCCAAGGAAGCCGCGGGCGGCAGCCTTCGCTTGCGAGCCTCCTGACATGCTCGTCGGGGCTTTTGGACCAGAGCGCGAGCCGCTCCATGACGGCCTCCGGGCGGCGTTGCAGGAACGGACGAATCGCGAATTCCGATGTCGAATACCGGCTGATCTCGGCCAATGCCGCGAGGGAGGCCGGCTCATGCTCCGGCTTCTCCATGCCTCTAAGCTCGATGAAATCGGGAAAGAAGATATATTCGACGCCACGGAACTCTTTCGCCGCCTGACATAAGAGATGCAGAGCCATTTCGTACGATTCCGGCAGCGTGTCCCGCAGCGCGAGCGTGACGAGCCTCATCCTTTCCTTGAACGGAGCCTCCCCCCAGGGGTCGCGGTGAACCAGGTCCATGAACCGTCCCGCCGGAAAGGCCGGCTCCAGCTTGCGGAGCGTATCCGCGACGGCTTCAAGCTTCTCATCGGTGTACAAATTGCGCAGCGGCTCCATCGTTCGGCTTCACAACTCCTCTAGGTTTAATAAAGACCGCTCAGCTCCCATTGCAGGAGACTGATAGGCAAAATCCGGCTTGAAATCCCGCATGCGCTCCAGCATGCCGGGCAGTGCGGCTTCGAACTGCGAATGGCGGCTGCCATTGGCGCCCGACGGATGCGGAAAGCCCCAGAGCACTTGAGCTTCGGAAAGCCATCCGTCTGCGGCAAGCAGCCGCAGCGCCTCCTCGACGGCGCGGCCGAGGGGAATGATCAGAGGCTTGTGCATCGAGCTCAGCTCGGTCCCCATATGGCCAATCATGATCTCGGCCAGCAGCGGGCTTCGTCTCAGCGGCGGACGATGGCCCGAGTAATTCGCCCCGTCCATGAATACCGGACAAGGCAGCACCGATGTCGTATGGACCAAGCGGTGATCCAGCAGGGCAAACGGCTCCCCTGCCGGGAAATGCAGGTGTGCCTGCCCGGCAGAATTCTGCTCCTTCATTCCATCCGCAGCCTCATGCCCGTCAAGGCCGGCCGGAGAACCAGCAAGCCCGTCGGAGGCTGGCGAATGCTTGCCAGCCGGTTCACGAGCCGCGCTCTCCGCCGCTTCCCATTCCGCCAGCTTGCCGGGAAGGCCGAGCCGCTCCAGCATGGCCAGCAAGTCGCGCCGCATCGATCCGGCGAATCTCGCTTCCCGCTTGGCCATCAGACAAGCCCCGGGGGCATCCCGGCCATCGAGCAAGGCGCGGCGCATCGTCCGAAGCGAGATCTCCATCTGCCTCCAGCCGGGAGTGAGTCCGGCAATCAGAACTTTCGCCCGGCTGCTTGCGATTTCATTATGGGGAGCGTAATATTCCTGCAGTCTCCCCGAGCTCTTCAGCAGCAAGCCGGGGACAAGCAGCTCGCCGCGCTCGTACCGGTCCCGCTCCGGCAACGACGCCATCACTTCCGCCGCACGGACGAACGCATCCGGGCGGCGCAGGCGATCCAGCCCTTGCAGCCCATAACCGCCGAGCTCAGCCATGGCCGAGCCTTGAGCGGGCCAGCTCCATCGGCTGCTGCCTTCTCCGCCGCAATCCGCTCTCTGCAGCGGGCTGCTGCCGCGATACCGTTCCCATCCGGCATGGTCCATTCCCGCCATTTTTCTTCTCCCCGCTTTTCCTCATGCCGATCTTCTTCCCATTATACCCATGCAATGCTGACAGCTTGTTGTCAGGAAACAAAAAATTCATCAACGCAGCCTCGCCTCAAGCGTTAGACGCCGAAATCCGGCTAGTGGAGCGGAAATGCAAAAAAACCGGGCTGCCCGCCCGGCCGATTGCCGAAAACCTTGCTCCGTCAGGAGCTCTTCCGCTTCCCCAGTCCCCGTTCTTCCATTTTCCCGCCGGGCAAAAGCCCGCCTGCGCGAGCGGAAGAATCCGAATCGGACGTGCCGGATTGACCCACTCCGCCCATCGCATCGATGAACAGCTTGGCATACTCCGGGTCCCACTGGGTGCCGCTGCCTTCCTCCAGAATCCGGAGCGCACGGTCGATCGGCATCCCGCGCCTGTAAGGGCGGTCGGAAGTCATCGCATCGAAGGCGTCGGCCACGGCGATGATTCTGCCCATCATCGGAATATCCATCCCGCTCAGGCCGTCCGGGTACCCTTGGCCGTCATAGCGTTCATGATGGGATCGGACGCCGGGCAGGAAGGCGGCCATCGCCTCGGCAGGCTCGATCTGCCTCAGGATGTTCTCGCCCATTACGGTATGGAGCTTGATCTGGTCGAACTCCTCGTCGGTCAGGCGGCCTTCCTTGAGCAGCACGCTGTCCCGGACCCCGATCTTGCCGATATCATGCAGGAGAGCGGTCTTGTGCAGCGCATCTAGCGTCCATGCATTCAGGCCGGCGGAGCGTCCGATCATGAGCGCGTACCCCGCCACCCGGTCGGAATGGCCCGCCGTATAGGTATCACGGGCATCGAGCGCGGCGGCAAGCGTCGAGAAGTAGCTCTGCAGCAGCTGCTCGTTCATCTTGGCGCGCTCCTCCAGGCTGCGGATCATATCGTTGAACCCGTCGACGAGCCGGGAGAATTCATCCGAGTACAGATCCGGAACGGTAGCGCCCAGATCGCCTCGGCGGACCTGCTGCATCGTCCCGTACAGCTCCTCGATCGGCTGCTTGATGTTGCGACCGAGCAGCCAGGCGGCAAAGGAAGCGAAGCCCAGGCTGACGATCAGGACGAATCCCGACCAGCCCCAATCCTGATTGTGATGGCCGCTGCCGTGGACAGTCTGGCGGATTTGCGTGGAGAGCAGGAACAGGATGACGGGCAGCGTTCCGATGACGAATACGCTCAGTTGGAATTTCTGCTGGATCGGCACCAGCACCTTGCCTTCAAGCGACAGGCCGCTGATTCCCGCCTTAACGGCACAGTCGCGGATTTGCACAAGCACCGGCCTTACCGCTTGGACCGTCAGGAAAAATTCCACGAGCGCATGCAGGCAGGCGACGAGAAACGAAGCGATCGCGGCAATGCTCAGGAAGTAGGGCTTGAGGGTAAGCCAGCCGAATTCCACGCTGATGGAGGCCAAGATGAGAGCCGGTACTATGAAGCCGAACAAATGGGGCCCTATGATTCGCAACACGGCGAGCATCGGCAGGCGGTGGGCTCTCAGATAGGCTGCGCGGATCTCCGTTTCACTGAACTGATCCGCCATGAACAGCTTGCGGATCGGCTTCAGATGGCTGCGGAACACAAGTCCCTCCAACGATCCCATGATCAGCAAGGATACGAGCAGCACGGCGGTCACAACGGCCAGCTGCTCGCCCTCGACGCCGAGCGTAATCCATATGACAGCTCCTCCTACACCCAAAACGGCCAGGAGAGAGCCAGCCCAATAATTGCGGATAAGATTCCGTTGAAAATGACGGTAGCTGCTGGACAACATGAAGACCTCGATTCCGTGCGCCTTGCCTCGGAGCACCTTACATGAGCGAAGAGGGTCCCAGCCTCAGGACCGGACCTATTGCTCTTCTTATTATCGCCCGTGGAGTTGTATTTTGTTAGATTTTGGCGAAATTAATGATTGTTTGTCGAATAATAGCCTTTTCTTGCTTATTTTCCTAATAAGCGCCAAAGACGGCACCAGGAGCGCAGCCTCGGCTGACGCTGCACCCGGTCGACTTCCGCATAAGTCGTCAGCTCGATGCCGGCATCCCGGATCGCATAACGGAAGTCGGCATCCTGCGGAAGCAGGAATTCCCACTCCCGTTTTTCCCAGGAAGGTATGATGGCGGCCATCGCCGGATCGGGCACGGCGGGATGGATATACGTCTCGACAATGCCTTCCGGCAGGGCGTACAGCTTGCGAATCATCATCTCCTTGAAGGAATCGTACGTCTCTCCAGGCTCCGCATGATAGGAATGGCTGACCAGATAGTCGGGAACGGGAACATTCAAGGCATCCGCCAGCACGAGGACCTTATCCAATATTCCTTGGGCTCCCGGTATCGAAGCCAGGAACTGATCCTGCTCCCAGATCCGGCGGAACAACCGGTACGGCAGCCTTCTCCGCGAGCATTCCCGCAGCGCCATCGGGAGAAAGCTTCTGCCCGTAGCGAGGCCGAACAGACTGCCCATGTGATTGTCCGCATGGGAGACCGGGATGCCCGCCTCCCGGATCGCATCGAACTGCGCCCTCATCTCCGTGCGAAGCTCGCGCGCATCGACGCGGCGTTCGAACGCCTCCACGGTGAGATGCAAGTACCCTTCCGCGTCCTGCAGAGACCTGCCTCCGGTGAGGCTGCCCCATCTGTACCCGGGAAATTCGCTCGTGAAGGTCAGATGGGCCCCGATATTGACGGCGCCGGTCCGCCTGCACCATGCCGCCGCCTCGGAAAATGCAGGGGCAGGCGCCATGATTGTGGCCGAAGAGACAAGCTTCTCCTCCAGCAGGCAAATGATCGCTTCGTTGGCGGCCCGGCTTTGGCCGAAGTCGTCGCAGTTAAGAATCAGCTTTTTGCTCCCCATGCCGCTTCTCCTCCCGGTACAGCAATGATATCGCCAGCGATACGGCCATGAGGCCGAGCGGCACGAGACTGATCAGCCAGCGGAAGGCCTGCTCCGGATCCGGTCCCGGGTCATGGCCGCTGACATAGCCGAACATGCGGCCTACAATCCAAAAAGCCACAGCGGCTATGAGCCCGCTGGAACGGTTGATGAACCCTCCGACTGCGGTATAGACCCCCTCCCGCCGCCGCCCGGTGCGCTCCGCATCCTGATCGATGATATGCCCGTTCAGCACCGCCGGAGTCACCAGAAATCCGGCCAGACCGAAGCCGATCGAGATTCCCGCCGCGATCCCCGTCCCCAGGCTTCCCGCGAACCAGAGCGGAATCGCCGTGACTCCGTACACGGCAAGCGACAGCCGCCAGCTGCGCAAGCCGCCGAGACGCCGGGCAATGAGATACCAGACCGCGACCAGCGGAATGACGGAAACGAATACGGAGGCAAGCAGAATGGAAACCTGGCTCTCCGGAATATGCAGGGCATACTTGGCATAAAACGGAATCATGGAGCTGAGCAGCCCGTTCACCGTTTGGGCGAACGAATTCGCCAGATGGAAAATCCAGAAATTGCGGTTGCGCAGCGTTTCGCGGAAAGCTTGCCGCAGCGGCAGCGGAGACGGGACGCGGGCTGCGGGGCTCTCCTGCAGATGCTTCAGAAAGACGAGCATGCATAGAAGGAAGAGAGCGGCGTATGCGACAGACATGCCGCTGAAGCCGACCGCTTTGAACAGCAGCGGCGTGGCCGCCGTGCCGATCAGGATGGCCAGCATCTGGAAGCTCTGCTGGACGGCGGAGGCTTTGGCCCGGAGCGCGGCTCCGGCGAACAGCTCGGGAAGGAGGGAGCCGTAATTGACCCAAAGGACGGATGAAGCGCTCTCGAACAAAATCAGCACGATCAGAAACCACCAGAACAGCTCTCCGGCAGCCGAGGCTCCGGACAGCCCGGGCGGGACGGAGAACATCAGCACGAACAGGATGGCGAATGCGGGGAGTCCTCCATAGAGCCAGGGCTTGCGCCGGCCTCGGGGAGACCGGGTCCGGTCGGACCAGTAGCCGAGAAGCGGCTGGTTGACCGCATCCCATACGAGATAGACCGATCGGGCCAGCGTCGCAAGACCGATGCCGAGCCCCAGCTTCTCCACGTAGTAATAACTGTAGAACGACGTGAAAGCCTGGCTGGGCACCATGATGGCGAACATTCCTAGCGCGTACATAAAGGTGGAATTCACGCGTTTGGACGACATGATTCACACTCCCGGCTGATGGAATTGCGGCAGCTCCGCAGCGGCTCCCGATGCTCTATATTACTTCACGGTCTTCCAGAAAAATCCTTCCATAAGTTTATTATAATCATTATAAAAAAGTATTGACTATCAAATTAGAAACGTATAAAGTTTATGGCAACAGAATGAACTCATACATGGGCGCTTATGCCGAAAAATTCGAGCCGAAGGAAGGGGAGCTTGCGATGAACAGACTTACGACGAACCAGGGTGTCCCGATCGGAGACAACCAGAATTCCAGAACTGCCGGACAGAACGGCCCGACGCTGCTGGAGGATTACCAGCTGCTGGAGAAGCTGGCCCATTTCGACCGGGAACGCGTGCCTGAGCGCGTCGTCCATGCCCGCGGCGCAGGCGCGCATGGCGTATTCCGCACGGCGGCCAGCATGAAGCGCTGGACCAAGGCGGCGTTCCTGCAGGATGCCGGAACCGAGACGCCGGTCTTCGTCCGCTTCTCCACCGTCATCCACGGCCAGCATTCCCCCGAGACGCTGCGCGATCCTCGCGGCTTCGCCGTCAAGTTCTATACGACGGAGGGGAACTACGATTTTGTCGGCAACAACCTGCCGGTCTTCTTCATCCGCGACGCGATGAAGTTCCCGGACATGGTCCACTCCCTGAAGCCGGATCCAAGCACGAACCTGCAGACAGCCGACCGCTACTGGGATTTCATGTCGCTGACTCCCGAGTCCACCAACATGCTGGTGCATTTGTTCTCCGACGAAGGCATTCCCGCGAACTACCGCGAGATGCGCGGCTCCAGCGTCCATGCGTTCAAATGGGTGAACGAGCATGGCAACCGCGTGTACACCAAGCTGCGGTGGGTGCCGAAGCAAGGCGTGCGCAGCCTCAGCGCCGAGCAGGCGTCGGAGATTCAGGGCCGCGACTTCAACCACGCCACGCGCGACCTTATCGACGCCATTAACCGCGGCGACTTCCCGGAATGGGATCTGTTCGTCCAGATCCTCGATCCGGCCGATCTCGATTCCTTCGACTTCGATCCGCTCGATCCGACCAAGGATTGGTTCGAGGAGGATATCCCTTACGTGCATGTCGGCACGATGGAGCTGAACCGCAATCCCGACAACGTCTTTGCCGAAACGGAGCAGGTCGGCTTCAATCCCGGCGTCGTCGTCCCGGGCATCGAGCCGTCCGAGGACAAACTGCTCCAAGGACGCCTCTTCTCCTACTCCGATACGCAGCGTTACCGGATCGGACCGAACTACTTGCAGCTGCCGGTCAACTGCCCGTTCGCCCAGGTGAGCAACAACCAGCGTGACGGCGCCATGCAGCACGGCAAGTTCAGCGGCTCCGTCAATTATGAGCCGAGCCGCCACCTCGACGCGCCTCAGCCGGATCCGGCCTATGCCGAAGCTGCCGCTCCTCTCGAAGCCGGAGCTGCCGCAGGACGCCAGCGCATCGCCAAGACCAACGACTTCGGCCAGGCCGGCCAAGTGTTCCGCCGCTACTCCCCGGCCGAGCAGGATGCGCTTGTCCGCAACCTGTCCGCCGATCTCGCCTCCGTCGAGGCGTCCACACAGCTGCGCGCGATCTGCAACTTCTTCCGCGCCGATGCCGAGCTCGGCAAGCGGCTGTCCGCGGAGCTGGGCGTCGATCTCACTCCTTATCTCCAGCATCTGGGCTGATTCGGCCTCCTGTCTCCCTCCGCCACCCGGCGGGAGACAGCGCCTTGGACATAGATAGCCTATTTCCCCAACACCTCGGAACGGTATAAAGGGCAGCCGCCAGTCTTGAACAGGACTGGCGGCTGCCCTTTTTTTCGATGAACAAGAGGAATCCGTTCTTCTGGAGTGCAGAATGGAAGCCCGACATTTGAGCCTCATGCAGCATGGAACCGGCTTGCTTGCGACAGCTTGAAGCATCCTCCAGCAACATTCGATGTTGTTCATCGATCGAGCGGGGCTGAGACGAGCGGCCGCCATGGAAGCATCTTCTGAATCCAAGCGGCGGCATCAAGCGTATAAGGGGAAACCAATGTCCGCCGCCCGAGGCGGGACTCCCGAAAGGAAGTGCGCTTTTTTGGAAGCCTGGATTACGGAGGTCATGGACAAGTTCGGCTACGCCGGCGTCGCGCTGCTGATCGCCCTCGAGAACCTGTTCCCTCCGATTCCCTCCGAGGTCATTCTTACGTTCGGAGGATTCATGACGACACAGACCAGCCTCACCGTGACAGGGGTGGTCATCGCCGCCACGATCGGCTCCGTCTCCGGAGCGCTGATCCTATACGGAATCGGCGCCTGGCTCCATGCCGAGCGGCTGGAGCGGATCGTCGAACGGTACGGCCGCTGGCTGCGCCTCAAGCCGGAGGATGTGCGCAAGGCCGACCGCTGGTTCGACCGCTATGGCCCATGGGCGGTGCTGCTCTGCCGGCTCGTGCCGCTCGTGCGCAGCCTGATCTCGATTCCGGCCGGCATGTCGGGCATGAATCTGCCCCTGTTCCTGCTGTATACGACGATCGGCTCGCTCATCTGGAATATCGTGCTTGTAAGCGTCGGCGCATCCGTCGGAGCTTCCTGGGAATCGGTCGTCGGGTTCATGGACGTCTTCTCCAACGTCGTTTATGGACTGCTCGCCGCAGGCGCCGCCGCAGCCGTCTATTTGTTCTACCGCAGCCGGAGCAGGAGCAGGAGCCGCCGCTGACGACGCTGCATCGCCAAAAAAAGCAGGAGGGGCCTCGCCCCCTCCTGCTTTTTTGCCGTCAAGTCCTCGTCCTGCTAACTCCATCATGCTTCCGAAGCCTTCAGCCCGGCTCTCTCCGCGCCGATTCGTCTCAGCGTACGCCGGCGGTATGCCATACTCCATAAGGCTCCAAGTCCAAGCCCGCCATATAGGAGCAGGCCGGATACGGCCAAAAAAGTCTCGACGCTCAGAACGAAAACCAGCCCTGTCCTCAGCAGGCTTTCCGACAGCAGCAGCACTCCCCAGAACACGGTCGACACCCGCGAGGCCCGGCGGTATTCCGCAAGCTCCCATCTCTGCTCCATCGCTGCGGCATCCTCCGCCGGCACGAACCTCGCCGCCAGCCGGTAGACGAGCGGACGCCGTCCTGCCAGAGACAGCAGGAAAGCGGCTCCGGCAGCTCCCGTGACCAGCGACTCGCGCAGCAGCACGGCCCGCTCGCCGCCTCCAGCCAGCGCCGCTCCCGCTCCTAGCACGAAGAGCCCGGCCATAAGCAGGCCGAATGCGTCCGGCTTTCTGCGCCGCGTCAAATGCCACAGCTGCTCCAGCAGCGGGAGGCAGGTCGCGATCAGCAGCGCCTGCAGCCCGGTCATGCCCTCGCTCAGGATACGATACGCCATAAAAGGCAAAACCGCATTCATTAAGATCGTCGCCGCCGCTCCGGCAGGAATCCGGCGCAGAGCCCTGACTCTCGAACCCGCCATCCAATCCATCCACTCCCGTTGTCGAATGAACTTAAGCTGCATGATGAATCAGCGAAGCGCCTTTGAGATCAGCGAAAAGATGTCTGCCGACGCCAATCCGTCCTCTTGTTCCAGCGTCCCCAGCGTCCGCATGCCATAGCTGAATACGATGAACAGTCCGGCCATCTTCGCGGCGTCGATCTCCCCCGGAATCGCCCCTGCCTGCTGGCCGGTCTCGATCCAGCGGCGGCTGAGCTCCAGATTGAACCGGTGAAGCTCGTTCATCATGGCTTCGATTTTGGGATTGTCGATTTGGCTGAGCAGATACGTAAAGATTTTGTTGGTGACGGCATTCCGGTCCGTATTGCGCTGGATCGCCTCCGAGATCATGCGGATGGGAGGAGTCGCCTCTCCTTTGGGCGCTTCCGATACGGATTGCTTGAAGCTCTCGTTCATCCGGTCCATCTTGGCTTTCAGAATCAGGCCGAACAGCTCGTCCTTGCCCGATACGTAATGATAGATCGCGCCCTTCGACAGCCCCGAGCGGTCGATGATGTCCTGCATCGTCGTCTGGCGGCAGCCCTTCTCCTGAATGATCTGCTCCGCGGTATCCAAAATGAGCTGGAAGCTGGAGGTTCGGCTTGCGGGTTCGTTCATATATCGTCCTCTCCTTCAGCTGTCGGTTATGGTCTTCTTATTGTATACCAACCGTCGGTCCGGTCAACCCAACGTCGCGCCCCTTCGATCTGCGGATGATCCACTCGGCGACGGCCAAATTGACGAGCCAGCACAGCCAGCTCACAGCCTGGTAAGCCGGAGTGAAGGAGCCGAGCAGCAGCACCAGAGGTCCCAGCAGGACACGCAGGGATACGCCTGAAAAGGTCAGGGCATAACTGCGGATCATCCAGCGGCGGTGCTTCCCGATGCGGCCAAGCATCGCCTGCCTGACGCCATGAATCGTCGTTGCCAGCCATAATGCGTCCATAAGGAGGAAGCCGGCGCCGGCGATCCGGCCACCGCTGGCCTTGAAGGCCAGATACAGGCTTGCCAGGCTGCTGAGCGCTACGGAAACCGCATAAATCCGACCGGCGAGCCGGTGCAGGCGCGCCCTTCTCAAGGACGGCGAGCGGGTCCGCCCTGCCTGCCCGGCCGCAGGGCGCAGCAGCGAGTACAAGCCGCTGAGCATGGCGGCGCTTGCCGTGACGATGTGGACATACAGCATGTAGATCCACGGCGTGTAGCTGAACCCCGCCGACTGCAGCTTGTAATTGACGAACCCCGCCTGCCTCGCTCCCGCAATGCCGTACTGCACAAGCACATAGCCGAACACGAGCAGCAGCGCGGCGGCAGTGAGCGACCATATTCCCATTCTCGACTTCAACGTCATTCTTCGATCTCCTCCTGCCTCATATGGACTGATGGACCATTTGCCGCGGGTAGCGCAGCGCTACGAGAAGGGCACGTCCAAGGAATATTCCCCCGATGCCAAGCAGATAAGGCACGAAGGGAAGCTCATGCGACAGCTCCATTGGAATCCCGAATGCGCTGGCCGCGCCGAGCTCGATGCCCAGCCTCAAAGGAATGGAAAAGAGCCAGACTGCCGCGCCCGCAACGGAGCCCCGTATGACCCACACAGAGCCTTCTTGGAAGATCAGGCTCAGATGGCCCTGAAGCAGGCCGATGCCTATCCCCATCAAAGCTTCCAGCAGCAGCAGAATACCTTCTCCCTCTCCAGCCTCAGCGCCGGAAGAAGCCGCGAGAGCGCCTCCCAGCAGCAGCATGGGAAGAACGAACAGCCTGGCGCTCAATAGTCTGGTTTTCAGCTGCGATCGCAGCATCAGGAGAAAGAGAAGGGAGATGACGATCGGCGACAAAATGGCTGGCATGCTAGCTCAGCTCCTTTCTCCGAGTCAAAACGGCCGGTCTACAGGAAGTGTAGCGGCCGATCGAATCCCATTGCTGCTGCGTCATGTCTTATCTCTCCCTTTAGGCTTTAGTAAATTTCCATACCGACCAGCGGTCTGTTGTTACTAGAATACAAACCGACCAGCGGTCTGTCAAGAGGGGATGAAAGAAACGATTTATTTTGCCCTATCCTTCCGCTGCCGCAGAACGCTCCGCGCTTCTCCGCTTTCTTCCCCTTTGCTACCTCTGTCCGCGCAAAAAAAAGAGCATGCCTCCAGGCATGCTCTTTTCTTGGATTATCGGCGCTTCCGGACCGAAGAAGCCGGAATTCGGAGCTCTTCCCGGTATTTGGCTACGGTCCGGCGGGACAAGGCAATCCCTTCTCCCTCAAGCAGAGCCGCGAGCTGCTGGTCCGACCAGGGATGCGCCTTGTTCTCCGCGCCGATCATGGCCTTGAGACGCTGCTTCGCGGCCGCAGCCGCGGTCCCATCGCCGCCGTCCGGGGACAGGCTGGCGGAGAAGAACGAGCGGAAGCTGAACACGCCGTGCGGCGTCTGTACGTATTTGCCGCTGACAGCCCGGCTGACCGTCGACTCATGCAGCTGCACGACGGCCGCGATATCCGCAAGCGTCATCGGCCGAAGGGCTGAAGCGCCCGCTTCCAGAAAGCCCGGCTGTCCGTCCATGATCGCTTGAAGGACTCTGCGTATCGTCCGCCTGCGCTTCTCCAGGCTCTGCATGATCCCATAGGCCGACCGGTAGCACGCCTCCAGGTAGGCCCCCGCTTCCCCCAGCCTGTCTCCGAGCAGCCGGCCGTAACCGGAATCCACCGACAGCCGCGGCTCCCAGGAGGCATTGAGCTCGATGCGGAAGCCGGAGGGCATGCGCTCGATTCGGGCATCGGGAATGATGGTCTGCGGTTTGCCTGGACATATGCCTGCGCAGGGGCGCGGACTCAAGCCGCGGATATAATCGCGGATCTCGATGACCTTGGATCGGCTCAGGCCAAGGGATGACGAGACGGCCTCCCACTTTTGGCCGGCCAGCTGGTCCAGATGCCGCTCCACCGCCACGGCGGCCAGCGCCGGGCTCCGGTCGTCGCGGGCGATCTGGAGCAGGAGGCACTCCTGCAGGCTCCTCGCCCCGACCCCGGCGGGATGGAGCGATTGCAGCCACCGGATCGCTTCCTCCGCCTCCGCCTGATCCAGTCCCAGCTCGGAGGCGATCTCGCCCAGATCCAGCTGCAAATAACCGTCGTCGTTCAGGTTGCCCGCCATATAAGCTGCTGCCTGATGGATGCGCCGAGGCAGAGACAGCAGCCGCAGCTGGCCGGCCAGCTCTGCCTCCAGCGTCGGCTCGGCCTCTGCAGCGCGGGAGAGCGGATTCCCGGGGAAGGAGGATGCACGGCCGCTGCGCAAGGCGCCTCCGGCGCGGGTGCCCTCGTACTCCAAAACCGGATTCTCCGCAGCCAGCTCCCGCACATAGCTGTCCAGCTCGCATGCGGGCAGCGTCAGCATATGGATCGATTGCCTGATCTCCGGCGTTACGGCCAGCCTGAGCCTCTGCTCCTGGCGCAGCTCCAGTCCTGTCATCATCATCCTCCGCCTCCTTGATCCAGACTCTCGCGGCGCTTCATGCCCCCAGTATACCTAAGGGGAGCGGACGATGACAGTCCCGCTCCCCGCTTTGATTCCACTGCGCTTTCCCCGGTACGAGCCGCTTTCTCTCCGGATCGGCCGCTTTCCCTCAGGGACAGCTGCCTTTCTCCCCGGATCGGCTGCTGCTCTCAGGAACAAGCTACATTTTCTCCGATACGAGCTTCGCTTGCGTGAACAGAAGCAGGTAATCGCGTCCGCCCGCCTTGGAATCGGTGCCCGACATGTTGAAGCCGCCGAACGGATGGACCCCGACGAGAGCGCCGGTGCATTTGCGGTTGAAGTACAGGTTGCCGGCAAAAAATTCGCGGCGGGCCTTCTCCAGGTTCTCCCGGCTGCGCGATATGACCGCTCCAGTAAGGCCGTAATCCGTATTGTTGGCGAATTCGAGCGCCTCGTCGAAGGAGGACGCCTTGATGAACGCGACAACCGGCCCGAAGATTTCTTCTTGCGCGATGCGGGCCTGGGAGTCCACGTCGGCGAAAATCGTCGGCTCGATGAAATAGCCGGACGGATCGCCGGTGCCGCCGCCCGTCACGAGCCGGCCCTCCTGCTTGCCGATCTCGATGTACTCCTGGATTTTGCGGTAGGCGTTCGCGTCCACTACCGGACCGATATGGGAAGCCGCCTCGGCCGGGTTGCCGATCCGGAGCTGCTTCGTCAGCGCCGTTACTTTCTCCAGCACCGTGTCGTAGACGTCCTTATGGACGATCGCGCGCGAGCAGGCGGAGCACTTCTGTCCGGAGAAGCCGAACGCCGATGCCGTGATGGCTTCCGCCGCCAGGTCGAGATCGCTGTCGGAGTCGACGACGATAGAGTCCTTGCCGCCCATCTCGGCGATGACGCGCTTGATCCACTTCTGGCCGGGCGCCGTCTTCGCCGCGCGCTCATTGATGCGCAGGCCCACGTCCCGGGAGCCGGTGAAGCTGATGAAGCGGGTCAGGGGA
>Ga0194137_10000769_pt1 | contig 20413 bp, 30 predicted proteins | sample TARM_MetaG_T3_14_FD_134025 | JGI IMG/M metagenome (GOLD analysis project Ga0194137, IMG submission 134025) | Freshwater microbial communities from Pennsylvania, USA, analyzing microbe dynamics in response to fracking - TARM_MetaG_T3_14 (version 2) | ecosystem: Environmental > Aquatic >... | reverse complement strand
TGCAGCTTGCCTGCGCTTTTCTACCATGCCTTCAATTTCATCGTGGATGAATGGGCTGAAGCGTTCACGCTTGATTTGGTATGACTTTTTGGTCATGCTTCCACCCCCATCTCTTCCTGAGTCACCAGACCACTAATGCCAAACTGTCTCTTCAAGGCAAAAACCTCTGCAACCTTACAGCACATTGCACTCTTGTAAGTCTTCCAGATCGGGTTGTTCTTGTTGTACTCATTATAGTCAGCATATGCAATAACTGGCCTGCGTCCTTTCCTGTAACAGACAGCCCACGCACCGATTACAGACCCCCGGTCACCCTTTCCAAACGAGTGATTGACAACATTGTTCACCATGTCAATTGAGAAGTCATCATTCTCACATACTGCCATGGACTGAATTCCATCGAATTCAGGATCTCTCTGTGCAACCTTCAGGTACCCATCTCTCGATGTGATGATGGTTTTCATCTGGCTGGAATAGAAGATCTCCTTCAGGAACGGATCAAGGCCATATGTATTTGCCAGGTGCATGAACATTGCCAGCTCATCATCAGTTGCACCTTTGGCAACAGTGTTCCTTATCGTATCGATCTGGTCGGGTGTGAAGTCCACGCTATGTGCGGCTGCAACTTGTCTCTGTGTGACTGGTGCAGGTACAAAAGATTCATGTGGTGGATTGTCATATTCTGTATTGGTGTATCCTTCTTCATCAGTCTCCTCCACACTTGCGCTTTGGTCGGTTGCATCAGATGGGGCAGACTTGGAAGGTTCACCACTACTCTTATTCTTAGAAAACATTGCACCAAGGCAGATTTCCTTGAACTTCTTGAGCTCTTCACAATTACTATCATCAGACATTCTGGTGAGATCGTCCATCCAGAAGAACTCGTTTTTCTTGAAATCAATTCCACATTTGACACCATCGACAATGAGTGAATATACATCATCGTTGGCTTTCATTGCCTTGTTTTTTTCCAGTGCTGGAATTATCGCATTCTTATCCAATTTCATTATTTTTCACCTCTTATTATTCTACCTCAGCAATTGAAATACTCACATTGGGTTTGACAACCGTCTCCTTCTTGAACTGCAATATCTCATCATGACCACCGGCTGCATATCCTTCGAGTGCTTTTGTATCCCATGATGTTCTGACATGTTCTTTCCGGAAAGTGACCTTACTTCCATCATCACCTTTGTAGGACGTCTCGTTCATCAGTGTGATATTACGGATGTTATCTTCGTGTTCCTGTATTCGAACGATGAATGGATCCATAATGTCTCTCATCTTTTCCTCCAGGAGAGCACGCTGTTCAGGCAGATCACCGAGTTCAAGTTTCATTTGGAGTTTGAGTTCCTTGATGGCTTGTATTTCTTCTATCATTTCGCTCATTCTCCTGCCCCCGTGTAATCCCATACCGTGAATGTTCCTCTTCCTGGATTGATGCAGGTCAACTTCTGACAGTTCATGTCACGAAGGAGTGCACCGATATACAGTGAGACAGGTCCGGGACATCTGCCAATTAGTTCTACACAGTACTCATCACTGGCTGGGACCATGCTCTTGATCCACGACTCTATGTCGTTGAGCTGGTGTTCATCTACTTTCAAAAATGGATTCTGTGATCCTGTCCAATATTCCCGGGGGAATCTGGCTAGATCAATTGTCACAGTTGTTTCACAATCTTTCAATCTATCACTTCTTTTCATTTTGTTTTGGCATGTGGTGGCAGTGGGAGTGGGGTTTCGTTGGGTGGTATAGAAAAGAGCCACCACATGCCTAAGCCACATACCTGATTCGAACAGGTTACCCGCCGCTTTCGCGGTTGGTACGCACCAATTGCGCTTTGTGATGTGGCAGAATGTGCCAGTTATCGCACTGGCAAGCGGGAGGATTCATTTTTCCGTGTCTGGAGGTAGATCCCCCGGACATGTTGGTTGGATTGGGGTTATGTGGGAGTGGAGTTGTCCGGGGGCGATCATAGTTATCACTCAGGAGTGTAGCCTTTCAGTGCCTTTGCGATAGCATACTCTGACTCACCAAGGATCATTCTCAGATCCTTATAGGTGACAGATGGATTATCGTGCTTGGCTTGGCGAATGGCTTCAATTCTCTCGGGACCAATCATTTCAAAGGGTGCTGCACTCATGCTTCCACCCCTTCGTTACATTTAGGACAGTACAGACTGTTGTGCCGGCAGGCCCATGCTACATTGAATGTGTGTCCATGAGGACAGACACACCTGGCAACGGATATCCCGTCAATGATCTCAGGTATCTCGGAGATCATGGCTGATCATCTCCGGAGACGCTGTCCAGGCACGACTGGCAAAGGCCTGATATCATGTACTCTTTCATTGATAATCCGTCACGGAATCCATCTACAGGGTCAATCTTTTCACCACACTGCGGACAGATGCGCTGGTCGATCATGTCCTGTGCACGAGGAAACATCATGCGAGCTACCGGATTGAGTTCCGGAACTGGTAATGCAGTGCTCATGCTTCGGCCTCCTGTGGCTTGCTGTGCATCTTGGCAAGATCTTCCTGGTAGTATTGTTCCATCTTCTCCGATGAGATCTCTTTGGTGTACTCTCTTCCACAGTCAGTACACTTCCAATATGCTCTGACACCGAAGTTCTTGAGGACAGCTGCATTGATACATCCTGCAAGACCACCGCACTTCTTGCACGTCTCTGTTTTGTTCAGTGCACCGTTTGCAGTATCCATAGCGTACCTGTACCTGCGCTGTTCCATTCCTTCAGATAGCCAGTTCTTGTCTTTTCCACGGATTGTCCCCGGGGTGACACCTCTTCCTCTGCTGCGTCTGGATGCCATCAGATCACTCCTATGATTCTCTGTACGGTTGTCAGGTAGTCCTCGGATCCTTGAACGTCGTCGGCAAACTCGTTCTCCATTGATTCGTCGTATCTGAGGTCGTACTTCTCGATCTGCTCTTCGAGTTTTCCACTGTATGTCCGGGACATCTCAGTCAACTCCTGCGATCTTCCTGACACCACAAGCTGCTTGTATGCAAGTGGTGACACCGTTCCGCCTATCCTTACTTTGCTCATTTTCTTCCTCCATTTCACATATTGCTAGTTTTTCGCGTGCGGCCTGTCTCATGAAATCGCTAAGATTCATCGACTCACCCCGATCAACAAGGCGCTCAATTCTCGCGACTTCGTTTTCCGGCATTTTCACGCCTATAAATTTGGATACCATGATATGACCTAAGTATGACTATGGTTATACCAATATAAATAGTTAACCATAGTTAAACCAACGTTTAACTATAGTTAAAACCAGCCTTAAATAGTTATACCATGATACTACCTGTTATGCAGCATACAAAGAAAGAGAAGATCGGGGTTTCGATAAGCCCGAATCTAAAGCGGGAAGCGGAGGAGATAATGCAGGAGGAAGGTATTCCCACAATGTCTTATTGGAACACTATGGCCTCAGGGAAAAAGAAGAAACGGCATCCGACCTGTTGCCGAGAAAGTGTCCGCGCTGCAATACCATGAATGGACCTACTGCAAAGTACTGTTCATCCTGCAGTATGGCCCTGACAACAGAAGCAGCTCTTGAAGTAGAAGACGATGAACAACAGATGCTGAAGGTCCTGTCCGAATATGTCAAGAAGCATCCGGAGAAATTCGAGGAATTTATGTAAGTTCGTTCTTTTAATAGCACTACGTAGTGGCCAAGTTCATGTTACTTCCGGATATCCAAGTTTCCAACCTTACAGACTTAGCAATATTATATGGAAGTTATTTTCCTCGACACATGACAAAACGGAACACATCACATCAAAACAAATCTGATATCCCACTCTTCAGGAACCTCAAATACTTCATCCGACTGAGGTTCCACCAAGTACACCTTTTTTTGTGTGGATATCAATACATTCAAAGCATGATAGTCGCCATCTTCCTTCACAACAAATGCAATTCCGAAAGCAAGTGAAGAATCCCATCTCGTGACATCTCCCAGGAGAATGAGCGCAAAATCATCACAGTCATTAGAATCAGAAACATATTGTCTTGAACTGGTTGAGTTACGAGCGAGGAATGTCTTCAACTTATCAACATCTACAAGTTTGTAATTTGTATCTGTCAGCTGAAGATTGTCCACTGATTTGAACAGCTGCATCACATATATCTTTGACATTGTTGTTTCAGATTTCTGCTGTGAAACCGGTAACACTATATTAAGAAGTTCTGCAAGCATCAGTCTGTCCTCACAAATCCCCATGCACCAAGGTACACATTGTTCACATTTGATGTGTTCTTGATTACCTTGAATTGTACATCGTCCCCGTCATCAGCACTATCTATTGTAAAATCAAGTTTCACAAATGCGTATTCTGGAAAAATTTCACCCATCGTTGTAGTATATGTGTCAGAAGCAATGGCCGTGTCATCGATATAATTCCTCACTTCCAGGGTGATTTCATCAGTAATATTGTACTGATCAACCACACGTGCAAAAAATATATAATCTCCTGCTGGCAATGTCCATTCGCTCTGCTTAACAAAATTACGAACATAACTGCCAGACTGGTATAATCTTACACTGATTCCGTTCACCGAGTCATCGTCTGATTCAACTGCACAGTTGGATGTGCTGAAGTAGTCGGTTCCGTCCCAGAATTGACCTTCGGAACTCCCATCACATACGACATCAAGGGTTAGAGGAGTATATGTTCCGACCGCTTTGTTGAAAGCGCATGACCTAATCTTTGCCAACGTAGCCAGTTCCTCGGCTCCCATCATGATATAGACTTGTTCTCCTATAAGGTAGTTCAACTGTCTTCTGATAGTGTTCTCATTGTCCGTCGATATCTTTCCTTCCAGTGTCATTGACCTTGGTCCCTGAGAACGTATGAACGTTTTCAGGTTTCCGTCTCCACTCCCATGATAGTCCACGACGTCGGCATAGCGAACGTTCCCTATCCTCTGCAGGCTGTCCAAAAACACTTCTATTCCAGTGTCGGCATGGTATATGATATTTGGATATAGTGTCATATTGATACCTCAGACAAACGGGATGGTGGCATAGGTGTCGTCAGTGTCTTTTGTATGATCTAATTTCAGCCAAGTGAAACTATCTCCAGACCCCGTGAGTTTGATACTGAATGCCAATCGTTCGTCCGGCTTGATCAACTGGTCCTGTATTGGTACCCACCCAAATATTTTCTTGACAATCGTCGTGTCGTTCTCACTGTAGGTAGTTCCACCAAGAATATCCACTCCATCCGGATCCTCGAGCAAACTTGTCTCTATTCCGGATGAATCTACCTTGTATAGATTTGCATAGATATGGGTGAGTGTCTGGGTGTGTGTGTGACTGCCTGTGTACCCACGTAGCTCAACCTGTGCCGCCACGAACATGTCACCATCTATGACAGCATTATCAAACGATTTTGGAATAATGAACTTGTACTCTGGTTCCATTGTCGCGGAACCCCCTGTCTGTGAACTATTACTGACAACCGCGTTGCTACCAAGTGTGAGGTCAGATGGCACTGCTAAATATGTCCAGTTTGAACCACCATGGGAATATGCATTGTATCCGAATTTCTGTGCACGCACATCGTATTTTATCCTGAAATCCATTTTGTCCACCTCATGATGTATATGTAATATCCCTCTGCAGAATCTCAGCTACTTTTTTTGCAAGTTCTTTGATGTCTGTGTGGTTTCTGATTTCGATATCGGCATCTACATCAACCTGACGTGGTTCTTGCTGCAGCGTTGATAGAATATCCGTTAGAATCCTTTCTGTCATGATGGATGATTGCCCACTCTGTGATGATTGAGAGGATACAATACTTGGACTTGTAACCTGTACCTGTTGTGTCTGTGGAACGGATGATACTCCGGTATTCACGATATCATCAATGCTCATGTGAGTTGATCTGTCGCCAGAATCAAACTCTATACCAAGTTCACTTCTTTTGTTGGATATTTGTCCACGGATATAATCGGAATGGCCTGCCCAATCTGGAATAGATGACGTTGCGTTTGCCAGCTGGTTGGTTTTGTCGGTTTGGTCATCAATCTCATCGTTCTGTTCCTCGATGAGCTGTCTCCTGTGTTCCAGCTTTGCCGCGATTTCGTCTTCGTTGTATCCAAACTGTCTGTATATTTCTGTCATTTGTTCATCTGAAAAACCAACGAAGTCGCTGATATTACCACCTGGCATTGTTCCACTTGTACCCATTGCTTCCGGCATTGGTCCTTCTGAAACAAATGTTCCATACAGGTCACCAAATGTCTGTGTCAGGATCGCGACGTCCTTTGCAGCGTCCGCGGCCAGCGAAGCAACATCGCTCAGGAACATTGTGATGTTGTCATAGCCACCTGATGTTCCCCATTCGTTGAATTCAACAAGTGTTTGAGTCAGGTCCTCCATTCCCTCCTTACCGGCCTCTGCCATCACATCACGTATATTGCCTTTCAATGCTCTCATCTGGTTAGCATATTCATCAGCTGTCCTTGCAGCATCGCCCTGCGCATCCTCGGTTGAATTCATTATTATATTGAGACGTGCCATTACTTTCTCTTGTTCAGTTGCACCCTGTATTCCTTTCTCAATACCCATGTTCATGAGCTCTTGATCAAGTGTAGTCTGAGTGATTATGACACCATATCGTCTCATCGTCTCATGGTTTCCGACCAGTGCGGACTGTAATGCAGTTATGGTTTCAGTATCTGCCATATTGTTGAAAGAAGCAAGATCGACAGACAGCTCAGTGAGTTGTTCTGACAAAAGTGCTGCTTCTGTCCTGTCAAATCCCAGCGGAACAAATGTATCCTGGAATGTAGAGAGATACTGCAATGTTTCAAGAGTAGAACGACCAACAGTGTCGGAGAAGTCTTCAGCCCATCTCCTTGCGCTGTCCGAGGTATTTTTGAATACTGCCTCAAACTTGTTCTCTATTTCTACCGCATCTCCGGCAATTTGTATAGCTTTGACACCAATTGCACCAAGGGCAGCTGCAGCAGCCACGGCATATATTTTCATGGACGCAAGGACAGCGTTAATTTTTTGACCAGATGTTTGAACTTTGTTCCCGGCTACAGCTGCTTCATCCCCAACATCACCGAGCGAACCTTTGACTTTGTTGAGGTCATGTTGAGCTTTGGCTATGTCTGCCTGTATTTGTATTACAAGTTTCTCGATTGTTTCTCCGGCCATGTACAAACCCCTACATTTTTATACAATGTTATCAGTGTCTCTGATATGGAAGATGACTCAATTTCAAGTGTTCTTTTGTTTGTTCCGATTATACTGTTTCTTTTGATTGTGAATGCTGCCGGATTGATCACCATCGACAGCGGTGCTGAATTCTTTGCAGTTGTGTTCGCAGCAATTATATCTGCCGTTGTTGGAATGATCGGCGTAGGAACTATACTTTCAAAGTTCATCTGATAACCACTCTCCTTTTCAAATTAGATTCCACAATTGCATCATGTGCAGTAGTCGAAACGTCAGATGCAGTATAAAATATCCACATTTTGCCAGCATCAATTACAGAAGAAGCAATTGAAAAACTGACATTTGATGCAACGTAAAGGCCAGTACCCAATTCCAGATAATTATCAGTTGACGTGCTCTGATCAGAAGGAGACAACAAAGAACATTCCAGATCAACTGGTGAATTGATATAAGGGATTCTTCCTCTTTCCAGTGAGATCTCAATTGAATTATCCGTTTTGACTGTGCAGATATCCTCATTCAATTCCAGAAGTGTAATTGTATCGAAGGTGCCCGCTGTAAAATCATCAATCTTGACATACCCTGAATCATAGTAATAGATGGATATCGTGTTCTCCGAGAGAATAATCTGGTACAGCCCATTTTTGATAGTGCAGTTGCCTGAGAAGGAATGATGGATTGATAACACTTCAGGTGAACCATCGAAGCACTGAACATCATCTGCAGCTTCAACTGCATCCTGGTCATATGTCCCGGTGATTGAGAAATTATTTGCCATGGTGACAGGATTCGAAGTGTACTCTTCTTTGTATTGCGAAGCATCAAACCACGTTCCCTGTATGGCCAGTGGCCAGAGTTCACCGACTTCATCATCTACATCAATGTTGGTGCAGGATATCCACCCGGACCTACCTTTTACATTGCTTACATAATTGTAAGCTGCTCGCCTTTCCTGGAGTGCAAGAACATCTTCTCTGAATTGCTGCAGTGTTCTGGATCCACCATACAACTGCAGGAGATATCCGGAGAGTTCCACAGAAGGAAGATTTTGTTTGAACTCGGCCAATATATAGCCACGGGCACCCATTCCTTGTACAGCTTCATTAGGACTCTGTATATCTCCTATCTTGAATGTATTGATTGCCGATAGAGTTACATTACCTATATCCATTAAGGACCACCTCTTCTACTCATGAAAATAGTCCACTGCAATGATTTCTCATATGGCACCATTTCGAGTTCTTCCGGTTTCATGTTCCATTCCTGGCAGAGTATGTAATCATCTAGTTCAGGCAGTTCGCACCGTTTTCCTTCGTAAGCGTAGTCTACTCTTGAGTGGAACCACCATGCTGGTCTGGTGAGTTCGTAGACGAATTGTTCTCCGTGACTTTCTCCGGGTTCTTCAAGTTGATATCTGAACCGGATTCTTTGGAAAAATCCTGAACACCACCACCGGTGGCATTCTTACAAGCTTCAACAAATTCATTGAACTCTTTCACACTAAGCTGGTCCTCAAGTTCCAGGACACCATCGTAAGTGAGAGTAGTTGCAAGCATGATATTCTGAACAGTCTCAACGTCTGCCTGGAATGTCATGAACTCTGCCATAAGCGCAGGATCCTTTTTGATTGACTCTTTGAATGCCTGGTCAATTGTCATCTGCTGATAGGGTTTACCGAGTGGTAAATGCTTCAGGTACCAGGATGTTTTGAGATTCTGGACTCTGCGAACCGAACCTCTGCGTGGTTCTGAATAGATTTCAATTCCATGTAGTTGCATTTGAATCAGCCTCATGCAATTGCTAGTCTTGTTGCATCTCCGTCACTGGTGAACGACATTCCAACTCTGGCGGCTGGACCCATTCCTACAGTTGGATTGTTGGTCCACTTTAATGCACTGAATGTGAAATTCTTTGTGTCACATGTGAAATCGATAGTGTGGTCATCGCCTGCTATCAGGTCATCATGTGCACCCATTGCCATTGCGGTTGCACTTGTATCCACCTGTATGCTCCTTGAATTGAAGGAAAACTCGGCAATCTTTGATGGTGCACTCTCGGATAGATCAGTCACACCTTCCATATCATAAGAAAGTGTCATCTTGAATGATTCGATGATAAGATTCGAACTGGATGGAGCTGCACTGTCATACTGGAAGGAAGTCAGGTCAGCAAGTGTGTACGGCGTATCGGTTGGTGCAGTTGCGTGTGAACCTGTTCCGATGTAATCTGTGCCTGACCAGTCGCTCTTATCCTGGCACATGTACGTGAGTGTCAGGGTGTTTGCTGTTTTCATATCAGGGAAATCCCACACTGCTTCCTGCAGAACACAACCAGAATAGACACAGTATTCTGAATCAGAAACCAGACCAATTGAAATAGGATGTTCTACCTTCCCAGTTGCATACGTGGTCGTGTTCGTGGCCATGAGTGCATATGGAAGCCATGTGAGCGCAGATGCTTTGATAGTAATCTTGATTCCATGTGTTTCCCCTGTTTTGACGGTTTTTCCACATGATAGTGGATCTGTCACGGATGCACCCTGCAACACTTTGTAGCTGTCTACTTCCGGTCCTGACGTGGGTTCAATGTTGATCAATTCCCCCGGGAATGCACTCATTGTTGGATTGGTGGGTGTTGTTCCGAATGAGGATTCGTCTACCCAGTCTGCGAATTTGACCGTTCGGCCATCGATTACCGTCATTATAGTTCACTCCTAATGTACATCTTAAGTTTCTCCTGTCTTTCCTTCAGTTCATCAATCTCCACTTGTCTGGCATCCTTCAGGACCTGGACTTCCTTGCTGGAAAGTCCTTCAGGGATATCCACGATTGCAGTCTGCTTCTTGTTAATATCACTGGATATTGCAGCTGCAGCTGTGGAAAGTATTTCCTGTGCCGGCTGGTTGTCCTTAATGAGTATCAGTATCTCATTTCTTTCAGCTTGTAGTCCTTCGATTTTTGCTTTCTGTTCAATGATCGTTGCTTCTGCTATTTGCAGTTGTGAAGTTAGAATCTCGACTTCTGTAGGTCCGGTTGTTTCCGATGGTGCTTCATTTTCTGCCATAGTGATTCCTCTTATGAATGATAGAGTGTGATTGAAAGAACATAATCGAAAATCTCATCTTCATATCCATTGTTGCCAATGCTGTTGATGTCCTCATCAGGATTGAAAATACGAACATCAGATGTGAGTGGAGTAGTCCACGTTTCTATTTCCTCACAAATATCAGATGCAAATTGTTCGGCTATTATAGAACCGTTGAAGCCCTGTGCGTTTTCAGTAAGAATATGGACTGTGAGGATAGTGGTGTAGTACAAAATACCATCATCTACGTCACGGATGGATGTTACTCCATCATTTGAGATGTTGAGAGTGATAGTAGGATATGACGTGATGACCTGGTTTGACCATATCTTTGATGCGGTGATGTCTGTCTCATCAATTGTTACGGTTGCAGGTAGATTCGTAAAAATTGCTTTCTTCTGAGTGTTACTGATTGCTCTTGACATCGTGGGTTCTCCACTTGTGATTAGAATGTAGGTTCTCTACAGAGTGGAGTTTTGTTTTTGAGTATTTAAAGGAAAGTTGAAAATCATCATTTCATCATCTTAACAATTTTCCTTTTCGACTCACCAAATGCCGAACGCATGAATGACCTCTCCGGAATATTAGCCCTTGGCGCACCAAACTCATGATGACGGGCCACAGAAGCACGTGAACCAAAAACACCAACTTCGACGGAATCATCTGTCAACAAATGATCTATCTGATCATATAGTTCACCAGTATCAAACAGAGGTTGTGAACTTTTCTTGCGTGCAACCGTACTTGATTTCAGCGGTGGTCTTAATCTCGAATCTATCTTTTCAGTCATCTTTGATTCCAGGAACACACCGACAATTTCAAGTTTTTTTGAAGTATCGTCTTTGAGGTTGTCCTGTAGTTTTTTCAGTCCTCTCAGGACATCATCGGTGTCAGCATGTACATTTAGCACCTTTGAGTTCCTCCTGGTGTTTTTCCTGACACGCCTTGCAGCAGTACGGAAGAACAACCTGTCTGTATTTTTGGTAGTACACTGAAAAGAACTTCCTCTTCTGTATCCTCGTCATTGGGATCAGCTCGTCACAGTCTGGATTAGCACACGATACGAATGTTGTTTCTGTCATGGTTTACAATGTCGTTGATGTAGGCATCTTCGTGGGTCTCAACAGTCGGAAAAACCGAAATACAGAACACATCATCATCTCGTCGGGGGGATGTACATGAAGCATTCAGAGTGGAAATCAAAAGGGGTATTTTTCGATGCGAGCAGGTATAGAATTCCGGACAGTCATTTGTGCAGATAATCGGGTAATCCGATTCTACTGCTTTTTCATGTTTTTTGCACAAAAACATAATAATATATAAGGTGTTATTGTATTTATATTATTACATTTTGTTATCTTTTCACCAACAAGTATGTGATTCTTGACACACCAACATATTGATCCATCAGGTTAGATTCCTTCGTTTTTGAGTTGACAAGCCACTCTGTGATGGTTAAATCTTGTTCGGTTATTTTTATCCGGTCACCAACCACCACCCCATCATCAGAACCACATATCAGTTTCCTGACACCTTTCTCAAGAACAGCTGCATCAAGATACTGCCTTTCCTTCAATGTAACATCTGCAACGTGAGCATTGATTGATGTTTCTGTGGTGGATTCTGGGATCCAATCTCCTGTGCTTTGATCAGTGTAACCTTCTGTAACATCTACTTTGGTGATTGATCGAGGATAGTTGAATTGGGTGAACATCATATCCTCCCGGTAATGTACAAAAAGACCCACACCAATGCAGACACTGTGAGCGAAATGCCTGCCACAATCCCCCGGTCATGCTGCCTGCACTGCTCAAGAAAGGAAACCCTCTCATCAAGTTTCTCATGAGCAATCGACTGTTGGGAATGCGAACTCCGAACATCATCGACTTTCTGTTCGATTCGTCCGAGAGATCGGCATATCTCACTGAGTAGGTCCTGGTCTGCCATGTGTTCCTCTTTCAGGCTTTTCCGAACAGATACCCGAGCGGAGTACCTACCATCATAGTAAGTATCATTGTACCTGTCTCGGATACATCTTGTCCAGTAACGAGCATGTATGCGGCTACACCTGAACCCACTACGATGGTTACAAGTGCTGCGATCTCGTCTGCATTGTGGGAAAGTATTGGATTCCCTTTCGTTGTTGTTTCTTTTTCAGTCATTTTTAGAACCTCTTGCGGCGTTGATTAATCCATGAACCTATAGCAAATATCACAGCAGCGAAGCCACCACCAACAGCTACAAAGGTAGGATTCACAAAGTTTTCGGCATGTGTTTCAGATTCGCCTTCACCCGGAACATCGAGTGGTAGAGTTATTAATGTTCCATTTGGAGAACTTGAATCAATTGAATACCACGTTTCATCAGGATTGAAAGCTGCACTTGTAGCAGATTCCCCATCTTTTTCAGCACTTACTGTATTTAGATTGTAATATGTATAGCCGGTCGCTGAATCTCTACGATAGTCAGGCACATAGATTGGTGATACAGGGTATCCGTTCTCATCTGTGGTCGTATTGACAAAATATTCCCCAAGTCCATTTAATCCAAATGTAGTTACATTAAGGGTTACGGTAGCTCCAGACAGTGTATTAGACTGATTATCGGTAACCAATACATTGATCGGCCAGAATACTGTTCCATTGTGACTTCCAGTTTGAGATGTGAAACTACTGTTAACGTTTGCTAAGTAGATATTATAAGCGTTGTAAAGATCAGTTGTGTCTCCGTGGAAGTCGGAATCCATTATAACTATATCGCTTGATGGTATGTTATATGTTGTATCCCAATTGAGAACAACGTCACCGTATGTACTAAAATTAGTTATAATGCCGTTTGTACCTGCCAATATTTTAACAGCTGTCAGATCCCCGGATGTAATAAATGTATCCGCACTAAAATTATCTACACCGGAAATGAAATAACCATTCCCACCAGCATTCGACGATGTACAGTTGATTAAACTAACATTCTGCGTAGTGTCTGCGTCAGGATTACCACCAAACAGATAGTTATCAGCAACTGAATTTGTAACAACACAGTCTTTAACTGTTACAAAATACCCTTGGTGAATATCAATACCATTGTGCCCCGAATTGTTCATATGAATGTTTTCTACAAGAATGTTACTGCTGTCACCAATATCTCCAGATACATCTATACCAGACCATCCAGAACCATCCGCCCACACATTACGTATAATAGAATTTGTGACCGCACCATCAAACGATACGACATTTGCGTCAGAGATTGGATTTAGATAATCTCCTGCGTTTGTAGAATGAACTGTATCAACAGTTACATTATCTGATGACACTATGTATATCTGCCACATATCACTATCGGATGCTGTTATGTTGGTAATTGTTTTATTATATGCATATCTAACATCCAGACCATACTCACAGTTTGACATTGTTATATTGTCAATGTTATCATCAAGATAATAATCTCTAATTGAACTTATATAATAAAATTCAGTATTTTTTAAAATAGAATGTGCCATCGCTAAATTGTTCATATCATTATAATCTGTAATATATGAACCGTCCGAGTAAATGCCATAAACCTTTGAATTGGTTAGATTAAAGTAATCGCCTGACAAATCGCTTACTATCGGAGACTGGGTATTGTTGAAGTGTATTATTACACCTGACAAATCTACCACTGAACCAGATAGTGAGTATATGTATCCGTAATTGATAGAATAATTTCCATTGCCATCAACCGTAATTACATCAGGATACGGACCACCATACGTGGCATCGTCTTGAGAATCCAACGCAGCATCAATTTCAGCAAGTGTGATGCCACCAGTTTCACCAAGTACGCGAATCATGCCCTCGCCAGAATTATTTTGATAACGCGCATAGGCAGATGCACTGCCACACATCAATCCAATTACAAGAAAAATTAAAAAAAGTGAACGTTTTAACATCCGTTACTCCTCTGATACACTGTTGTTGAGCTCACCATCATCCATGAAGTCCCGGAACTTTGTCAGAAAGCTCGGTTTTTCGGGTACTTCGTCATCTGGTGTCTGTCCTTCAAGAAGATTACCAATCCGACGAAGTTGCTTAATGATCTCTTCCTGATTGTACATTTCGAGAATCTTGACTTCTCTATCAGACAGTGACCTGATGTCGAGGATTTCACCTTCTTTTGCAGGCCACTTGCCTGAACGTATCTGCTCTTTGACAAATGCCTGTGTTGGGTAGTTCATGCTTTGTACCTCCCCATCACATTAAGAGCAACATTTGCAGCTCCACCTGTTGCTACCTCAATCCATGCCTGTGTACCGGGGGGAACATCTTCAATAAGTGGATATGCAGTACTGCATCCATTCAGAGCCTGTGTTCCCGTCAGTGACATCGAGTATGCATACTTCTCCTTGTCTCCTCCGAGAATACGCCATTTGAGGGACAGTGCAAGTGTCACATTTGCATCTGCAGTGACGTTGACATCGAGCATGCTGTAGTATCTCAACTTTTCAGCATCAATGTAGAATTTGAGAGTTTCAGCGCCCGTTGCTTCGAGAACATAGAAAGCAGGTGCATCGGTATCTGGTGTGAGTTCGGTTCCACCAGAATCTGTCAGGGGGATTCCGCGTGGTTTGTCCCCCACTTCCTGTTTGAACTCATCAGTGTACTTCATTCAGAATCCTCCTCAGAATAGAATGTCGTTTCGTTAGTGTACGTGTAATTGCTTCCACTGTTCCGGATTCGTAATGATGCTATCAGAGAACCATACTCAGTTGCATATGTTGCCACTCCGCGACCATTACCAAACGTGATCTGGGAATCGCCTTCTTTGATCTGTGTGACAGATCCTTTCATCAGAGACGGATTTGGAGAAATCAGAGCGCTGACAATCCAGCATAGAACAGCCCGCGAATAGAGATCAGCTGCACCACCTGTGAATGATGTTCGATTGGTTTCATTCTGGATGATGCTCTCTGCGGTGTCCGATAGAGATACGATGAAACTGTCAGTGTACCCGGTGGGTAGACTCTCCTGAAGTTCCAACTCAACATCTTCTTTTGAAATCAAAGATGGCATGATAGCCTCCGGAAAAAGTGCAGGACGGGATTATCCGTCCAGTCCGGTGAGTTTGTACACTGCTGCGTTGGTGGAGCTTCCAGTATCGTGGATGTTGGAAACTACTTCTCTCCACACATCGATCTGGTACACCTCGGCACCACTCATGAGGTCCTTACGTCTGACCTTCACAGGCCCGTTACCAATGACCATGCCGGGGGCCTTTGATGCAACCACAACTGCAGCTGCCTCATCGATGACATCATCAATCTCCGTGGATACCATTATTGGAATGTTGTATCCGGGAACCACCGCCATTGCATTACCAAGCTCGGTGGTTGTGGCAATGTCGAAGTGGCTGGTATAGTTGGCAAATGCAGTTGAACCCATGAGACAGTAATCTGCCTTATATGGTCTGAGTGCAGCTACTGCAGTTGCGATGTCTGCAATTGGATTGTTGGCTCCGGACCAATCGGCACCCGCGGAAGTCTGTGGTGTGGTGTTTGCAGATGTGACGATCTTCTTGTTCAGGAGCTGTGCAAGTCTGTCTGATGCACCGCCTATCTGAAGTGTGAGAGGATCTCCGGCCCTGCTCTTGTATCTGGCCTCGTCGGTCACTGCAACCTTGACACGGTCTTTCTTGAGGTCAAAGTCCACATTGGTGAACTCAGAGCCTTCAATGTCAGACTCTTCCATCGGTTCAAGGTCTTCGTTTCCAGCTGGCACGGAATACACTGGCACGGTTGCCACGAGTTCAGGCACCTGTACGGACATACAGAGAGGTGCAAGATCGGTCAGTTCGATTGCGCCCTTAAGGACACGCATTGCAATGTTCTTGGCATCTAATGAGCCATCAATAGTTGTTGGGGTTGTAGTTCCTGCCATGATTACACCATTCCTACAAAGAGTGTTCCAGTTTCACCAGAACCAAATGCTTCCATCACAGTACCTACGAGAAGACGTGGATCCTGTATTTTGTCAAGCTCGGTCTGTACTGTTGCCTCGACATATGATGCAGGTGCATCGAGTGCAGTCATCGCTGTAGCTTTCACTATCTTCCCGGTTGAGCCTGCAATGACATGAGCACCTTTTGGAATTGTGGCTGCGGTTGCCTGCACTTCCACGCGACCATATACACATGCCATCACTTCTTCTGTATCATCTCCACCCTCCAGTGCTACAGCGAACTTACCAGGCATCCCGGTTGTAACAGGGTCCCATTTGCCGTCTGCCTGGAGTGCGATGACCTGGCCTGTAGTAGCCGTTGCTCCGAGTGTAAGTTTTATACAAATCGCTTCCTCACCCTTGAGATCTCCAACTGCCATTATTCCACCTCGATTGATGTTACACCCAGTGAGGCATAGTCCTCCTCATCTGTGGTGCTCTGTACACCGGTCCCGCTGTTTGCTCCCACGCGCTTCCCTGCGCTCTCCTTGATTGCTGCAAGTGTACTTTTCAGTGCAAATGTTGGTACATCTTTGAACCCAGCGAGTGTCTCATCAGAAACGGTTGACTTGAGTTCGGTCAGAATAGAGTCGCGTTCGGTCTGTTCCTTGAGTGCTTTGTCGTGTGATTCCAGAGCAGCTTTCACGGCTGCATTCACCGTGCTCTCAATCTTTCCGTCCTTCTCTTTGAGCTCCTGACGGAGTTCATCGATAGTGGACTTGAGATTCTTGTTCTCTGTTTTCTGTTCAGAGATTGTGGATTCAAGTTTTGTTACGTCGTCGTCGGCTATGTTTACCCCTCCGGGTTCATTTGATTGAAGTTTTTGATTTGGAGTATTTAAAGGAAAGTTGAAACTCTTTAACATTGATACAGAAATATTCACATCATGAACAACTTCTTTGTCTGCAGGAATTACATCACCGGTTTCGAGTGAGGTATCAACATTGAAGATTTTGTACTGACCGGCACCTATGAACATGGCTTCTTGCAGGATCCTTTTCTTGAGGATATCTTTATCACCAATTTCATCACCATCTAAGTACACCGATATCTCACTAACTTTTACAAGGGTACCTGCATTGTTTTCGACAGCTACATCAAAAGAATGTCTCTCATAGTTCCCATCTGCCGTTACCATGGTAGAAGCAATCGGAACACCACATCCTTTATTCAAAGGACATGCAGGATTCTCAGGATAGAACACAAAAGTTACACCAGTTCCTTTGAGTTTGATAATATCGGTGCTGTTCTTGTCAGCGAACTCTGCGTCAGTAGATTCCTGCGAAACACCACGATAAGCAGCTGAATTAATAGCATCCACACATGCCTGCGAAAGTCCTTCCACGGTGGCTTTGATGAACTCTCCGTCTTGCCAAGACTTTGTGATCTTGCCATTTTCTTTGACTTTGTGATTGATGGTGATGATTCCACCTGAATATGTATCGGCACTTGAATCGATTGCAGATTGTGTGATGGTGTACTCTTTACCCTTTTCGTCATATGCTTTAGTGCCTGCTCGGCAGATGGCCAGAGTTACACTGTTACCTTCGACGAGTGGTTTTTCTGAAAGAACAGTTGAAATAATCATACTCGGAACTTTGAAGAGTGACTATTTAAAGGAAAGTTGAAATCACTCTCTGAACTTCCACTCACCTGCATCATCATCGAAGTACAGGCCAGCTTTCTCTTTTTGTTCTTCAAAGAATGACATCGGTGTGTCGAGCTTCGGGTCACCAAATATAGGAATCTGACGATGTCTGCAATTGGGTTCTTCTAATAATGAAAGTGCATAGTTACCTTGCTCGGTTCCATATTCATAGACATATCCTAAGACGGCTACATGATCAGGCCGGGACCTTTCGTCGGTCGGACCAACTATCCTGAACTTGTTGAATCCCATCCTCTGGTACTCAGATGCTCTGCCCTGCTCCCATGCTGTGTGTGTAGCTGTCCTGCCAACCATGTCAGAATATGCTTTGACATTTGTCACGTATGGTCGTTCGATTGTCTTCTCAATTGTGCGAATTGTGCCGTCCTTGCCAACTTTCAGAACGGTTCTTGTCTTTCCACGATTGTCAATTACAACATGTTCGGAACCTTTGAAGATGTCATCAGCATACTTTTTGACCTCCGCAGAAACTTCCTTGTAGCCTTTGCTGTCTGCTATTAAGGTTCGTGCCTTGTCCTTGATTTGTTCACCAATATTGTTGTTGAATTCAGAAATATAACCGAAATATTCGGCTGACAGCCTCTTAATAGCATTTTTCTGTACGTTTGTAAGACCAGTGGTATCTCTGACATCATTGGAACCTGCACGGTAATATTTCTTAATCTGTTTTGAGATTGCATTTGATTGTGCTGCAGTGACGGCAAGGATAGCCTGGTCTATCTGCTTTTCAATCGTTTCTGGAGGAACTTCTTCCGGCATGCTCACAGTTCCTTGATTTTTGAAACGCCTTTTTTGTATGCTTCGAACAAAGCATCCGGTAGGTCGTCTTCGTCAGTCACTTCGGAAGGTTCTAACTCTTCAGTTGTACTCTGAACACTGGTCGAAGGCATGTTGAATGGGATATTAGGTTGTTCCTGAGCATTGTCGTAATTGTCAAGGTCGAGCATTCCAAAGCCGTATTCTTCTCCGAGCGCCTGAATGTCTGACCTGTCAGCTCCGACCTGCTTGGCTATCTGAAGTATCTTCATCTTCTGCAACTTGGCCTGGGCTTCCTTCAGCTGGTCACTTACATCAGTAACAGACAATTTGAAATGACATGCCATATCATCAAATGTGAACGTGCCTGTTTCGGTACCGCCATCTTTTGTAGGTACCTCATACTGCCATGACATGCCCTCAAATCTCTCTCTGATGAGTTTGTCAGCTACTTTCTCATATTCTCTTCTCACACCTGCATAGGTTGTGTTGAAAAGTTCCAGGATAGTACGTGAAGTTGCCAATTCAGAACCATTCGCCTTCACAAGTGCAACCGGGAACCCAAATGCCTGTCCTATTTCCTGATCAAGTAGGTCCAGCATTGTTTTGATGAATGAGGAAGGTACCGACCTGCCGGATTCAACGACCTCGAGTTCTGTATCAGGACCTGAACTGAAGATACCACCATCTTTCAATGATGTAAGTACGTTCTTTGCAGCTGTCTTGCATGCAGTGACCCATGCATTGTAGATTGAACTCTCGGCTGCATATCTCTCTGGATCAGTTGTCGACATTTCCTCTGGTGGTTGCTGCGGTACCGTGGTGATGAGATCCTTTCCACCATCTGCTCCTGTGGTCTCAAGGACAAGTCCATTTTTGATGTGAACGAATGGCGAGAGTACTCTGAAAATGATATTAGGTGAGTTTGTCAGAAGTAGACGCTTTAACCATATGGCCAGAATTGCAGAATCAATCGGTGCAGGTTCGTCCGGATCCACCCGATGCATGGCAACAATGCGGTCTGATGAATCTACTCTCAGGTTTGTAGTATCTGTGATTCCATACTTCGTTTTGATGAAATCAAACTGTGCTTTTGCACCACGGTCTTCATACTCACCTTTGATGTATCTGCCACCATTGGGAATGAACCAGGAATTATACTCAGATGTTGACGGATTCTCGGTCCACGAATCATTGACGTATATCTTTTGATGATATGCCACAGTGGTAGTGTCCCATGGATCCCGATATGTTGTGATTGTAGCATTCTTCAGTGGTGCCAGTGATTCTATATTGTCCTTGTCAGGATCCTTCCGGCGGTATGCGTGACCATGGACGATTGTTAGGTCCTTGAAATCATCTCTGAATGCGTCCAGTAGGCCAATCTCGTCCAGGTACTGCCTGATCTCCCTGAGTGCGGGTTCGTATTTCTTATTGTCTTCTGTTACCAGCTGATAGTCGCCCAGGATAGAATTCTTCAGGAAAGGTGTGATTGTGCCCTTCAAAAGAGGATCTGTTTCAAATGCTTCCTCTCTCATTGACGGTGTTACTTCGAATACTGAACCGTCTGGCATCTTTGCTTTCGTGTCTTTGATCCATTTCAATGTTGTTATGTAGGTTTGATAAGGATCATCGCCTACATAGGCACCAACAGGTGATGTTTTCTTTTGCTGTGGTGGAGTCGATGAGAAGAGTTTGTTG
>Ga0194137_10000768_pt1 | contig 20415 bp, 21 predicted proteins | sample TARM_MetaG_T3_14_FD_134025 | JGI IMG/M metagenome (GOLD analysis project Ga0194137, IMG submission 134025) | Freshwater microbial communities from Pennsylvania, USA, analyzing microbe dynamics in response to fracking - TARM_MetaG_T3_14 (version 2) | ecosystem: Environmental > Aquatic >... | reverse complement strand
TGTTCGTCGGCTTGATCGCCCGGTTCAGCTTGCGCAGAAGAATGCGGGCTTCCTCAAAGGAAGGATCCAGCCTGCATGCTTCCATCACGCAATCTTTTGCATCCTGGAGCCGATTGAGCACGTAATAGCATTGTCCCGCCGCGAGGCTGGCCTCGGCGTTGAGCGGATCCAGCAGCCGGGCCTCCTGGGCGAATAGAAGAGCCTCGGAGGCATTGGCAGGGCCGGCCGCCAGCAGCAGCTTGGCATCCGAGACGAGCCTGCGGGAGTCCACGACATCCAGATGGAATCGGTACTCCGCATGGCCCGGATCCAGCTCGCTGGCAAGCTTGGCATGATGAAGGGCGAGCTCCCATCTGCCGCTGCGCGTGCAGGAGACGGAGCATTTATAATGAAAAGACGCATTGTCAGGCTCCAGGTCGATTGCTTGCCGGAACCATCCGATCGCGCCGTCGAAGTCGCCGCCGAGTATGGATTCGTATGCTTTCTTGATGCAGCTTTCCCCGTCCATCCGCCCACCTTCCTTCTCAGAGGATGATGGTACAGCATATGCCCGGAGCTTTATTGCGGTTCGCCGTTTTTGCGGGTCCAGCGGTCCGCGTCCCTCGTATTGAACTTGTGCATGACGGCATCATGCGCCTTCGTCAGATCGATGTTCAGCGAATTGGCGAAGCAATTGAGGATGAAAAGGATGTCCCCCAGCTCCATCTCGACGGAATTGTCCGCCTCGTCCGGCTTCTTGGGCTTCTCTCCGTACGTATGGTTGATTTCTCTCGCCAGCTCGCCGCATTCTTCCGTGAGTCTGGCCATGAGGGACAAGGGGCTGAAGTAGCCTTCCTTGAACTGGCTTATGTAATCGTCGACTTCCCGCTGGATGGCGGCAAGAGATTTTTCGCTCATGGACAAGTTCCCTTCTTTGCAAGGTATCTTTACCTATGTTATCCTAAAGCAGTTTTGAACACAATATTTAAGCCCCTGCCCATTAACGGCTCGCGCCCATGGCAGGCAAGCCAAGCGATTTCCAAGGAGAAACCGTCTATGTCCAAATTGTCCAAGATTCAATGGAACTACATTTATCGCACGATCTTCCCGATCATGCTGGGAACTGCCATTTACGCCTTCGGCCTGCAATACTTCGTCCTCCCGAACCAGCTCATGGAAGGCGGCGTCACCGGCATCGGCATCCTCCTCAACTATGCGCTCGGATGGAAGCTGTCCATCACGACGCTTGTCCTGAACATTCCGTTGTTCCTGGTCGGCCTCCGCATTCTCGGCAAGCTGTCCATGGTCATGACGATCATCGGGACGGTCAGCCTGTCCGTATTTCTGGCTATCTTTGAAAAAGCGATTTCGGCCGGATGGATGGTGCCTTTCTACGCCGAGCATGATTTCATTCTGGCCGCCCTTTACGCCGGCGTCACGCTCGGCATGGGCCTCGGCATCGTCTTCCGCTTCGGCGGCACGACAGGCGGCGTCGATATCGCCGCGCGCATCCTCACCCGCTCCAAAGGATGGAGCATGGGCCAGATCATTCTGGCGTCGGATGCCATCATCATCGGCCTGTCGCTCATCTACATTCCGAAGGAGAAGGTGCTCTACACGCTCGTCGCCGTGTTCATCGCCTCCAAGCTGATCGACTTCATTCAGGAAGGCGCGTATGCGGCCAAGGCGTTCTCCATCATCAGCGAGCACGGCGAGGCCATCGCCGACAAGATCACCGTGGAAATGGAGCGAGGCGTCACGCTTATTCCCGCCGTCGGAGCCTACTCCAAAACGGACAAGCAAGTCGTTTACTGCGTCGTGTCGCGTCAGGAAATCCGCACTCTTCGCATGATCGTCCGCAGCATCGACCCCCGCGCATTCATCGTGATCAACGACGTCCATGACGTGCTTGGAGAAGGATTCAAAGAAGAAGCCTGACCGGTTGCCGGCCAGGCTTCTTCTTTTTATTTGCGGGCGACTCCGTTATGGCTTGGCGGCTCGCCTTTGGCCGGATGCACCCGGACGCCGTGCTGGCCGCCTCGGTAATTGCTCCAGCCGGCATAGCCCAGCACAGTGGCAATGAGCGGCACAAGCGCATAAAGCATCCAGCCTCCCGGCATGTTCGGACTCGCCGGCGGCGCGACGGCAGGCTCCGTCGCATCGTTGCCTTCGGACCCTGCGGCGCGGAAAAGCGTGTCCGCCGTCTCCGAAACGGAACGGAACGATTGAATGATCCAAGCCGATTGAGGGTCGCCGCTCGCCTTCAGCAGCTTTCCGCTGTAGGCCACAGCCTCCCTCATCGCCTCGGCCTGGAGCGGATCGCGGCTCAGCAGCACGGCCGGCTCGATGACCTCCCAGTGCCGCTCGAGGGTGGCAAGCCTCGCCGCTGCCGCAGACTTGGCCAAGCTGCCGCTGGTCGTCCAGGCGATCGCGACCTGCCGGGCATCCTCCTTGAGCAGAGGCTCGTACTGCAGCCATAACGCCTCTCCGCCTCCCGCCAGGCTGTCCGCTGCCAGCCTCAGCCTCGACGCAGCCTCCAGAAGCTTGTCCGCTTCTGTCCCTGCGGACAGCGCTGCCTTGGCATCGGACAGGCTCTTGTCAACCGCCGCCCAGCCGGCACTATATCCATGAGAGCGCAGGCCGCGGTCTCCGGCCAGCTTCGCAAGCTTGACAAGCTCGTAATAGGAGCCGCTGCGGTCCCCGTTCACGACGGCCGAATACAGGTTGTTCGCGGTGCTCCGGAATCTTTGCGCGGGCTCGGCAGCCGAGCCGGTCTCCGAATTGCCGATGTATGCGCCGCCCGATGCGAACACCGCTCCATGCAGCAGCAGCAGGGCAGCCGCCCCTGCCAATAAGCCGATCCACACTCCAGTCCATTTGCCGGACATGCCTATCCCTCCTGTCTATCCTACTACTATGCTTGCGGATAGGGAGATATGTACGGCTTGTACGCTTGGGATAGAAGCTTGCGATAGAAGCTTGACATGGGAGCGGGCATGCACGGCCCTCGGCATTGCTGCAAGCGGTCAACTCGCAATCCCGTTTCAGGCAAGCGGTTAGCCGGCGTTCACAGCGCATGCATGGAGACATCGGGCTCATTCAGGGCTCGGATTCGTTGTGGCAAGCAGTCAGCGCTGCTGCCTTCTGCGTCCAAGCGTCTGCGCCAGCCAGACGGCCAGCAGGCTGAATATCGACAAGCCGATCGTGAAAGTACGCACGGCGGGCACATCGTTCTCCAGCGCGTTGGGAAGATAAGGGTAAATGCCGTAGTGGTAATCGCAATAATCGTTGAGCAGCAGCCAGCCGAACGCGGCGAGCGCGGCGAGCTTGCCGAAGGCCATGAATCGGACATAGAGCAGAGCTTCCAGCGCCATGCCCAGATGAGAAGCCATCAGCATGAAATGGGCGGGCTCCAGCATCTCGCCGCGGGCTGCGCCGGCAAGGATGATCGTCGTTGCCCAGATGCCGTATTTCACGGACGTAACGGTCCCCAGCCCTTCAATGGCGACACGGACCGTCCTGCCGAGCCGTCCCTGATTTCCAGGCGGAAAGAGCAGATAAAGCAGGCTCAAGGTGAAGAAAAGGCTGGCTGTCGGGCTGTCCGGAACAAAAACAAGCTGCCAGAGCGGATTGCCGGCGTCGACGGTCGCTTCCAGCTGTCCTTTGTACCAATAGTATCCGTACACGGTGCCGAGCGCGTTGACGACGAGCAGCAGCCACAGGAATCGGCGATTCAACAAAGCGTAGCGGCTGAACAAATTCGAAAACAAGACGATGAGCCTCCTTGGTTAGCGTGCGTGTCGCCCTTTAAATAATGATAAGCGTCGGTTGACGAAAAAGCCTGATCGTCCGGGAACGATCAGGCTGGTTGTCTTATTGAGCCGCTTTTTGCTTGGCGAGCCAAGTGGTGAGCGTATCGATCTCTTCCGCGGAAAGAGTGTCCTTGAAGGCCGGCATGCCGCCCTTGCCGTTGGTGACGATTTCCGTCAGCTGCGCTTTGTCCAGCAGATCGCCGACGCCGTGCAGGGATGGAATCTTCGCTCCGGCTTGGCCCTTGAGGTCCGTGCCGTGGCAAGTCATGCATTTGGCCTTTTCCATGATCGTCTTCACGCCGGCGTTGTCGGCATCGACGAGAGCGACGTCCTCCTTCGGCTTCGTTGCCGAAGGCGGTTCTTCGCCGGAAGCGGCCGCTTCGCGGGCTTTTTCCTCACGCTCGATATGCTCCGGCACCGTATTGGTGATCTCGAGCTCATGCTGATAGTGATCCCAGCTGACCTTGGTCAGATAGTAGCACGACACCAGCGACAAGAGCATGAGAGTCGTTGCGATCGGACGGCGGTAGAAGCGGCGCTCCTTGCCCGTATCCAGGAACGGGGCGAGCAGCAGCGAGCCGAAAGCGACGCCCGGTACGCCCATAACGCCTAGCGGTACGTACGATCCCGATACCCAAGGATACTTGAGCAGCTGGTACAGGAACAGGAAGTACCAGTCCGGCATCGGAATGAACGCCGAGTTGGTCGGGTCCGCCGGATATCCGAGCGGTGGCGGCTCTGCGATCGTAAGCACGAGGAATCCGACGAGCACGACGCAGCCGACCATCCATTCCTTCAGCAGGAAGTTCGGTATGAAGGCTTCCGAACGTCCCGGGAAGGAAGTGTAGTCCGGCGGGATGCTGTTGACGGTTTCGCGCTTGCGAACACGGGAGTCGCCGACATAAACGACTTTTTCGTTTGAATTGTTGCCGTGCGCCATGTGAGTCCCTCCTCTACCGTTATAGAGGACCCGCGATGCCTTGCTTGCGGATCATCAAGAAGTGCGCAGCCAGCAGAGCCAGCAGGGCGCCTGGAAGGAAGAACACGTGAATCGCGAAGAACCTGGTCAGCGTAGTCGCTCCGACGATGTCTCCTCCCTGCAGGAAGACTTTGATGTACTCCCCGATATAAGGCACCGAATCGGCGATCTGAATGCCGACCTTGGTTGCGAAGTACGCTTTGTTATCCCAAGGAAGCAGGTAACCGGTGAAGCCGAGTCCAAGCATGATGAAGAAGATCAGCATGCCGACAACCCAGTTCATCTCGCGCGGAGCCTTGTAGGATCCGGTGAAGAAGACGCGAAGCGTATGTAGGAACATCATGACAATAACGAGACTGGCTCCCCAGTGGTGCATGCCGCGCACGATCGAGCCGAACGGCACCTTGTGCTGAAGATAGTCCACGCTCGCGTAAGCGTTGATAATATCCGGTACGTAGTACATGGTGAGGAACATGCCGGACAGTATCTGGATAACGGTAATGAAGAACGTCAATCCTCCGAAACAATAAACGAAGGCTGAAAAGTGATGCGCGGGATTGACATGCTCCGGCACCTCATGGTCCGCAACATCCCTCCACAGGGGCGTCACGTCAAGACGTTCGTCGATCCAGTTGTATACGCTTTTAAACATCTGAATTAACGCCTCCTAAACCCTTGTGTTCGGAACGATATCGCCCAGGTAAACAAAGCCGTTCTCGATCTTGATCTGATACTCGTCAAGAGGAGCCGGCGCTACAGACAGGTTTTTGCCGTCTACGGTGTAGTGGGCGCCGTGGCAAGGGCACACATATTCGTTGTTTTTCTCGGTGTTCCAGCCGATCGTGCAGCCCAAGTGCTTGCAGATCGGAGAAAGCGCGAAAATCTTGCCGTTGTCGTCCTTCATAATCCATGCGGCCTGCTCGGGATCGCTTACATACCACCCGTCGACTTGATGGATTTTGAACTTGAACTCCGTCGGCTCGCCGACCTTCACTTTGCTCTCTTCCACAACCTTGACGAAGCTGCCTGCGGAGCGTTTCTCCAGCAGCGGATCAACGGCGAACCGGATCATGGGCAGGACGGCTCCGCCGGCCATGAATGCGCTGGCTCCTCCGAGGGTGTAAGCCAAAAACTGCCTTCTCGACATTTCCTTGCGCTTCACGGGAGCGTGTGCGGATTCTTGATTTTCGTGAGTACTCATCTGTTCAACCCCCTTTGCAACCATATCGGATGCCTTGTCCGCCAGACATTCCGTGTCGAACCAAGCAATTCCTATCATACTTTAGACGTTTGGGAGCGTCAAGAATTTGGAAGTTCATTGTTCAAAAATCGCTCCCATCTTTGTTGCTAATTTGTCACATTTGAGGGCGATCGCACGGGGCGAGTTTACAATCATTCCCTGACAAATGGTTTCCCCTTCGCGGAAAGAAATTATGCATCCCATTCGTCGCGGAAGCTTCATTCCGCATCCTCAGGCTTTCCATAATTCCCGGATCCGCAAGGAGATGTCGGAAGGCCCCGGCAGCGCTCCGCTGTCGTCCGGTCCAAGCGCCAGATCCGCCTCCTCCAGCCCCGACAGGTCGACCGCGGCCGATGCGGCGATGACATAGCGGAAGCCTCCGCTTTTGACTTTCCTGATCAGCTCGTCCAATTCAGACAGTTCATGGCCGAAGCGGTACTGCACCGCCGGATAAGAAATGATTCTGCCCTTGAACGGAATTTCCGCCGCGTCAAGCAGATCGCGCAGCTTCTCGAGCGCCTCGGCCGCCTGCCAAGGAGATTCCGTGCCGGATAGGCCGGTTACCGGAAGCAGGCAAGTATCCATGTACGGCTGCAGCTCGGGCCAGCGCTGACGTTCAATTTCGCTGAATTTCATGCTGTTCCACTTCCTTTGTTATTTTCGCCTTCCTTATGTTACCTTGAAGGGACTCTTTTGCCAACATCCTCAGCCAGCCGGATTCTTACGCTGCGCTTCATGGTTCCATTCCCCGGCAGCAGCCGGCATGCGGGTCGAGGCCCGTCCGTCGCGGCAAAAAAAGACAGCCTCCGGCCAGCCGCGGAAGCGGCCGGACCGAAGGCCGACATGAAGCAACTCAGCGGCGGAGAGCGTTCCACTCTTCGGACAGCTTCTGGAAGCGATCCCTGTCTCCGGTTTCGAGCGCATCGTTTATGGCTGCATAGATTTTGGCTCTGCGAAATTTAAGCAAGGCTTCATCCAGGATCATTTCAGCTGTCAGACCCAGCATGACTTCATAGTTCGCTTTCAATTTGTCCATCATAGGATACACCTCCGTATCGAATCATCCGTGCACCTATACAAGCTCTCTCCCAGATCTTCATGATGCCCGCTGCTAGTTTCCTTTCAGGTAGAGCGTACAGATGTAGAGACTGCCCGCAGCCATTCTTCTGCTATCATTCTATTCCGCCTTACTTCGGCAGGAAGATTACAGAAGCCCGGCCCCAATCAAATGTGCGGCAGCCCGAGTGCGACTTGCTAGAGTATGGTGCCGCCGCCCGCTTCGACATGCAGCACGTCCTGATGCTCCACATGGACGCCGGCCACGACCGCGCTTCCCAGCTTGGTCATCCTCACGACGGTGCCCAGCTTCTCGTCCTCCCCGATCCGCAGCATGCCCAGATGCAGAAGCATCATGAGAATCCGCTTGTCCATCACGGAATCGGCCGTATCGTAGTAATAAGGCTTGATGAAGGGAAGCAGGACGGCGCGGAGCGAATCCGCCGTCACCCAGCGGTCCGCCAAATCGTCGATCCAATGGGCGAGGGACAGAAGATTCGGGACTGCGCCCTTATACAGCCGGAGCCAGAAGCGATAGAGCTGTTCGGCAGTCGCCGCGCGCCTGTCCAGCAGCGCCTCGGTTCCCCTCTCCGACAAGACGAGCACATCCTCATCTTCCACGAGCCACTTATTATAGAAGCAATAGTCATAGACCAGCGAGAATCGTTCGGGATATTCCCGGAACCGGCGCCCGTATCCGAAGCGGAAAGCCGCTTTGGCCGGGGGCTCCTCCTGCACGCCGAAGCTCTCCATGATCTGCATGACTGTGCGCCTGTGCATATATCCGTCTCTCGTCAGCGGCACTTCGTGATGGCGGACATAAGAGAGCAAGGCATGCACATCCTCGCCGAGCAGCTCTTGTTCATCCCGGTACACGGAAGGCTCGCCCGCATAGACGAGGCTCTCGCGGAAGCGGCGTCTCAGCGTATCGCGGAACTTCACCTTCAGATCTTTCGGAATTTGAAACAGATAACGCTCCGGGCCGCTGATTCCGTTGAACAGCCAGCCTTGCTGCTTGAAGCGGGAGATGATTTCCCTTGGACCCGATTCAGGCACGGGCTGAGCCTTGCCCTTGCGGCGGTTTTTCGGGACGCTGTCCGCATGCGGACGCTTCGTTTCCGCTATCCGCGACACGGCAGCCGCCTCATCGTCTTGAAGCTTGCTCGATTGCACCCGCGCGATCAACTCTTCCAGGCTGAACAATTCCCTTTTGTCGAATAGCAGAGAGTTGATGAAGCGCAAATCTTCCAAACGCATGCTGCCCACCTGAGCCTCGAAAACTTCCCTTGATCCCACCTTGGAAAGGATCGACTGAATCAGCTCGTTTTTGGAATGTCCGTTGCACTCGCATTGGTATACGTCCGCTATCCGGCTGAGCTGGGCGATATCGGCGTAACCCAGCATATCCGCGAAGTTCATTCTCTCTTCCCTCCTGCCATTTGCTAGTACCATTATGGGAAGATCCTCGACGTTTAAGACATGGCGGGAACGAAAAAAAACCTTCGCCGAAAGGCGAAGGTGACGTATAACCGGACTCGACTCGGCTCAGCTCTCGAGGTGGAGGGTGCAATTATGAAGCAGCGGCGTCCACTTGCTGCCGTCGAACTCAAGAATGGAATAGGACATGTTGTTGAGATAGGTTTGGCTGAGTCCGTCGCAGAGAACTTCCAGCAGTTGGGCCAGGTAGCTTCCGTGCGTAACGACGAGCAGCCTGGAATCAGGGTACTGCTCCTCCATGCGGGCGACGAAGGCTTGGCCACGCTCCTGCACGCGTTCATCCGACTCGATGCCCGCATCTGGATGGGTCCGCCACATCGCTCCCCAACGCTCGATTCTTTCCGCTTCCTTTGTCCCCTCTACAAGACCGAAGCTGCGCTCCGTCAGAAGCGGTTCCGGCTCGAGCAGCGGAATGTCCAGCTTCTCGGCGATGACTACCCCGGTTTCCCGCGCACGGACCAAAGGACTGGTCACGACTCCATCCCATATGTCGCCGTCCCTGAGCAGCCTGTCCGCAAGCCTTCCGGCCTGATCCCGCCCTTCCCCGTTCAGCGGTATGTCCGTAATGCCTTGAATTCGTCCCTCTGCATTCCAATCCGTCTTCCCATGACGGATCAGCCCCAGCTTCATCATCTTGTCCATTCTCTCCTTCGTTCTGAACCTAAAAATCCGGCCGCAAATGCAGCCGGAAACGGTCTTACCCTTATTTGCGAATTCGCGAAAGCCAATTCAGCATGAACAAAATCAGTACCAGCCCCAGCATGGACAAGATGATCCAATATTGCGGCGTTGTCGGCACGATATTGAGTATGAACGGATCGCTGACCTGGGCTACGGGAGTGTCGGCAGAAAAGCTCGCCTTGAACATCGTGCCCGATGAGGCGCTTGCGGTCTCCATCAATCCGGTCTGGGTAGCCGTTTCCGAATCCGCGTCGCCGCGGCTTAACAGCACGTATAACAAGCTGGTCGTAAACATCGCCAGGCAAGCTGCCACAGCAGCCGAAACCCGGTTGTTCAAATGCCTGCCCAGCGGATGAAACAGTCGCGGCTTGGGATTGTACCCGTCTTCCGCATAAATTCGATCCATAACCTGTCGGTTGACTGACTCAGCGGATTCCCAGGAAGCAGCTTCGTCTTCCTCCGCGAGCTGCCAGATCAGCAGCTCGCTTTCCTCCCACAAGCGGAAATCTTCCTTGCAAGCTATGCAATGCTTCAAATGCAGGTCGACGGACAGCTTTAAAGGGTCGCCTTCGGGGAGATCCCAGTAAAGGCCGAGCGCCTCCTGCACTTCATCGCATTTCATCGCAGCTTCATCCCTTCGAAATCTTCGCTCGCAACCTCTTCGAAGTAAGGCTCCAGCTGCATCTTCACGCTGCTTCTGGCGCGGAAGAGCAAGGATTTGACCGAGCTGACCGTGCCTCCAAGAATATCAGCGATTTCCTGATAATCCAATCCATCATATTCTCTCAGCACAAGCGCGGAACGCTGCTTCTCGGGCAAGGTGCGGATCGCATCTCTCACGAGCGACATGCGCTCCCCCTGAAGGATCTGCTGCTCTGGAGCGGCTTCCTCCGGCGCTGCCGGCATCAGCCCGCTCTCTTCGAGAGGGATATGTATGCTGCGCTGCTTGCGCAGCTCGCTGAGCACCGTATTGCGCGCGATGGTGTACAGCCAGGTGGAAAATTGGGCATCCACCTCACGGAAGGAGCTCAGGCTTCGATAGGCCTTGTAGAAGGTTTCGGAGCACAGGTCCTCCGCGGCAAGCTCCATCTTGGAGCTTCGCAGCATATGAAGGATGAAAGACATGATCTTGCGCTGGTAACGCCTCATTAATTCGGAGTAGAGCTCAATATTTCCGTCTTTGATTTGCCGGATAAGTTCGGAATCAAGCATGACAGGCGGTAGTACCTCCTCACCTGCAAATATTCCGTTCCGGTTAAACAATTGTACCGGAGCGGCTGCAGAAAGTTGCGCTGTCTGAAGAAAAAAAGTTCGAAGCCTCTTATGAGTATTTCGGAACGGCGGATCTCATTCTGTATAGATTCCAATTCGATAAGGAATTTCATAATCCTGCCGCCTTCGACAAGAATCATTACCCAATAATTGGATGGCCCAAAACTCACTGTATTGTAGCATGGGCTCGGAGGTAATATCGGAAAATGAGGAAAGTTTAAGAAAAACAAAAAGCCGCCTTATAAAAGGCGGCCCGCACAAGACGTGCGATGGAGTTGGATAGGAGTGGAGAGAAACCATACTGTAGTGCTAGTATAATGTATCCGTTTTCAATTTGTCAATAAGCGTTTTCATTTTTTTATTATGGAGGCTATGTTCATTATCATAGTTGATTTTCAGCCAAAATATTGCTTTAATAAACCGCCCTTTACAGGGTCTATCGCACCAATAGTTCAGTGCCGTCCATGCTTGTTATAACGTTACGTCTACCCACCTTCTGACCACTTCTTTTAGGAGCTCTCTTTTAACTTCGACATCTTTTATATCGGTAAACCTTATTGTGGCTCTGTCATTTGTTACCCATTCCATTAGCCCTTGCACATCTTCGAAGTAACGCTTCACGTTTATGCTTTCTTTTGCTTTGGCTCCTCGGTGAAGCACAAGTCTAAAAAAGCCATTTCCATGAAGGTTGACGGTTATTCTATCATCATCATGAAAACAGAAACTCGGTGCATTCCATTTCACATGTTCGGAAAACTCCCTATCCGTACCTAAGACGATCCTACGGACCTCTTCAATTTCCCTTTTCAATGGATGTACAAGATTCTGTAAATATTCTTCGACTTGTCGTTCGCCTGGAAGGTTCGCCATTTTGATCACTCCTATGCACATTTAATTGCTCAGTACTAATTTTGGACTTTGAACCATTTTCAACCTACGATATGGTCAATTTAATTTCGATTCCAAATGCTCCAGGTACTTTGTTGCCACTCCGTTGTATCTTTTACAGAAAACAGGCATGAGGACACCAACAGGTTTTTCTTAGTTCGACGCTGTGTTCTCATACTCCTTGCTGTCGAGATGGCGAACGGCCACGGGCAACGAGAACCCATGCTTGGTCATTATTAATCCCACGATATTTGGCTTTCCCACCACGTTTACGTGGCTGGCGTTCTGCAATATTCCGCTTGCCCTTTTCCGAATACAGAAATTTCAACGATACCTTGAAATCCTTCGGTCGGAATCTGCTTCAGAGCCGCGAGAATCTTATGCCGCCAGTAAACCAAGGTGACATGCGCGACTTCACCGTTCAATTGTTCTGCACATTTTCTCAGAGAAAATCCCTCAATCATACATTCAATCAAACGAACCCAAATATGAGGTCTCCTTGTTCGTTGAAGTGGGGTACGTGATATTACCCTCATTTAAGAACATTTGTTCTCATCTATCCAATATCAACAACAAAGATTAACATAGCCATTTTGGAAGAGAAAAATAGACTTTTTGCAAATTGATCCTTTGGATAGGAAGGCTGACGGCTAGCCCTGCAACATACAAAAAAAAAGATCCCGGGAGCCGGGATCTTCCATCCAATCAGAACTTGACGGTATATTCGAATTGCTCCAGCACGTCGACGGCTTGATCCAGATCGCCCTGCGTGCGGAAGCTGAGCCTGAGCACGCCCGGCACATCCTCGCGGCTTTCGATGATCTGCAGGTTGCTGAGGTTGATCCTGCGGTTGCCAAGCTCCGTGGCGATCTTGCCGATGATGCCGGGATGATCCGGCACGTCCATGTAGCATTCATAGACGGATTGCAGCACGCCTCGGCGCCTCTCCGGCAGCGAATCGCGGAACTCGCCCGCGCTTCGGAACGCTTCGCTGACAGCCTCCCCGTCCCCTTCCCTCAGAATATCGGCGAAACGGCTCATCTCGCCTTTCCATTCGTCGAGCAGGTCGAGCACGACATCGCGATTGTCCAGCAGAATATCTCTCCATACGGTCGGATCGCTCGATGCAATCCGCGTAATGTCCCGGAATCCTCCTGCCGCCAGCATGGCGTACATGCCGGAATCCTCGTTCCGCTTCTGCACCTGGTTGACCAGGGCGACTGCGATCAGATGCGGCAGATGGCTGATCGCTCCGACGATGCGGTCATGCTGGACGGGGTCCATCGACACGACTCGCGCGTTCGTCAAGGCAAGCAGGCTGCCGAGCCTCGCGACAGCTTCCTCCGGCACGGCAGGATGAGGAGTGAGGATATAAAAGGCATTTTCGAACAAATGCCTTGAAGCGGCCTCGACTCCCGCTCTCTCGGAGCCCGCCATCGGATGGCCGCCGATGAACAAGGCGCGTCCCAGATCGCATTGCGACGCCGCATCCATGATGCCGGCCTTCGTGCTCCCCACATCGGTGATGATGCAGCCCGGCTTGAGCGGCAGCCTGCCGAGCTGGGCGAGATAGCCGCCGATCAAGCCCACCGGCACGCACAGAAAGATGAAGTCGGCTCCCTGGACGGCCGTCTCCAGCGAAGTCGTCGCTTCATCCACGACATGAAGCTTCAAGTATTTGTCTGCGGATTCCTGCCTGTAGGAATATCCTGTGACATGGAATCCTTCCATTCCTTTGAAGCAAAGGGCAAGAGAGCCGCCGATGAGGCCGGCTCCGATAACTGCGATTCTAGTATCCAACTTACCCGAGCACCGCCGCTTCTCTCAGAACCTGTTCCAGAGCCGCGATCAGCTTGCGGTTGTCCTCCGCCTTGCCGATGGAAATCCGCAGCCAGTTCGGCGACTTCGGCCAGTTGGCCCTAGTAATGAAGCCTTTGCGGAGCAGGGCGTCGAAAGCATCCTTGGAAGGAATCCGCACATCGACGAAGATAAAGTTCGCCTGAGTCGGGAAATACTTCAGTCCAAGACGGTCGAATTCCCCTTGCAGGTAATCGCGCTCGCGGATGTTTTTCTCGCGGCAGCCGTCGACGAAGGCCTGGTCGGCAAGCGCCGCCCTCGCTGCAGCCTGGGCGACACGGGCCGTATTGAACGGCTCCCGCACCAGGTTGATGCTGTTGATGACCGAAGGATGGGCGATTCCGTACCCGATCCTCAGCGCCGCGAGTCCATAGATTTTGGAGAAGGTGCGGAGCGAGATCAGGTTGTCGAAGCGCTTCAGCAGCTCGAGGCTGTCGTGGTAGTCCACATCGTCGACGAAATGGCAGTATGCTTCGTCCAGCACGACAAGCACGTCGCTGCGGATGCTGTTCATGAAGGAGGACAGCTCCTCCTGCGTCACGATCGCGCCCGTCGGATTGTTCGGCGAGCAGATCCAGACCACCTTCGTCTTGTCCGTTACTGCTGCCAGCATCGCGGGAAGATCATGCCTGCCATCGACGAGCGGAATCTCGATGATGACGGCATTCTCCACGACGGCGTTATGGCGGTATTGGGAGAACGTCTCGCTGGCCATGATCGTCTCGTCTCCCGGCTCCAGGAAGGAGCGCGCGATCATAAGAATGATCTCGTCCGCTCCATTGCCCCAGATCAGCTGCTCCGGCTGCACGCCAAGATTGGCGGCCATGGCCGCCGTCAGCTCGATGCTGGCTCCGTCGGGATAGATGCTGTTGTTCTCGATCTCGGCGATGATGGCCTGACGGGCCAGCGGCGAGCTGCCGTACGGGTTCTCGTTGGAGGCGAGCTTGATGACTTCATCCAGTCCAAGCTCCCTCTTGACGTCCTCCACCGGCTTGCCGGGCTGGTAGACGGGCAGATGTAAGATGTTGCGCTTTGCTTGCATAGGATCGTCACCTCAATGATTGATTTCCGCCTGGGTGTTGCGTTATGGCATCTATTGTCTCACAGATGGCGGAAAGATGGAAGCACTTTAAAGCGTTGCACTATCAGAAAGAGCATCGGCCTCCCGAAGGAAGCCGATGCTCACGGCGAAGCAAGTCAGGCATGGCTGCCGAGCAGGCTACACCCGCAATCCGGCGACAAAGCGGCCGATCTGCTCGATGCCTTGCCGGTACGTCGTTTCATCGGAGAGCAGCGGCAGCGCCTCCTCCACCTGGCGGACGATCGCGCTGCCGACAATGACTCCGTCCGCGCTGGCGCTCATCCGCTCCACCTGCTCCCGGCTGCTGATGCCGAATCCGACGGCGATCGGCAGCGGCGTCGCCTCGCGCACCGATTCCAGGAAGCCTTCGAGGCCGGCATGGAACTCGCTGCGCATGCCCGTCACGCCGAGCGAGCTCACGCAGTAGACGAAGCCCTGGGCCTCGGCGGCAATCCGCTGGACGCGCGCCTTGGAGGTCGGCGCCACGAGCGGCACGAGATGGACGCCCGCTTCCGCCGCCATCTCGCGCACCTCGCCATCCTCCTCGATCGGGAGGTCCGGGATGATCAGGCCGCTGATGCCCTGCTCGTGGAGCAGGGTGAAAAATCGCTCGAGGCCGTACTGAAGCACCGGATTGTAGTAAGTAAAAAGGATGAAGGGCATCTTGACGCCTGCCTCCCGGGCTTTGGCCGCGACATCGACGCATGCTTCCAGCGTAATCGGATTGCGCAGAGCTCTCTCGGAAGCCTTTTGAATGACAGGGCCGTCGGCAAGCGGATCGGAATACGGCACGCCGAGCTCGATCATGTCGGCTCCGGCCTTCTCCAGCTCGACGACGATATCGACCGTCGTGCGCAGATCGGGGTCCCCGGTCGTGATGAATGGAATGAGCGCCGTCCGCTTCTCTGCTTGGAGCCGTTCGAAGACGAGGTCAATTGGATTCATGCTTCAGCCCTCCGAGATATCCCATAATCGTTTCCACATCCTTGTCTCCCCGGCCCGAGAGGCTGACGACGATCGTCTGGCCGGCGGGCAGGGACGGCGCCAGCTTCATCACATGCGCGATCGCATGGGCCGACTCCAAGGCGGGAATGATGCCTTCCGTCCGCGACAGCAGCTGGAGAGCCTCAAGCGCCTCGGCGTCGGTGACAGGGAAGTATTCCGCCCGGCCGACATCCTTGAGATAGGCATGCTCGGGGCCGATTCCCGGATAGTCGAGTCCGGCGGAAATGGAATGCGCCGGCTGCACCTGGCCGGTCTCATCCTGCAGGACGTAGCTGAGAGAGCCTTGGAAGACGCCGTGCCGGCCCTTGGTCATCGTGGCGGCATGCTCCTGCGTATCCACGCCGCGTCCGGCCGCTTCGACGCCGATTAGACGGACGGATTCGTCTCCTACGAACGGGTAGAAAATGCCCATGGCGTTGCTGCCGCCGCCGACGGCGGCCACGATGTAATCCGGAAGCCGTCCCTCATCCTTCAGAATCTGCTCGCGAGCCTCGTCTCCGATGATGCGCTGGAAATCCCTTACAATCATCGGATATGGATGAGGGCCCGTAACCGAACCGAGAATGTAATACGTATCGTCCACATTGCTGACCCAGTAGCGCAGCGTTTCGTTGCAGGCATCCTTGAGCGTGCGCGTGCCGGAGAGCACCGGCACCACTTCCGCCCCAAGCAGCTGCATCCGGAACACGTTGAGCTGCTGGCGCTTCATGTCTTCCTCGCCCATGAAGACCTTGCATTCAAGTCCGAGCAGGGCCGCGATCGTGGCGGAAGCGACGCCATGCTGGCCGGCGCCGGTTTCGGCGATGATTTTCTTCTTGCCCATCCGCTTGGCGAGTACGCCCTGTCCGATCGTATTGTTGATTTTATGGGCGCCAGTATGGTTGAGGTCTTCGCGCTTGAGATAGATCTTCGCTCCGCCCAGATGCCGAGTCAGCCGCTCGGCGAAATACAAGGATGTCGGCCTGCCGGAATAGGTATGGAGAAGCTCGTTCACTTCAGCCTGGAAGTCAGGGTCCTGGGAATAATGCTTGTACGCCTCCTCAAGCTCGAGGAGCGCGTTCATCAGCGTCTCCGGTACGTAACGGCCGCCGAACTTGCCGAATCGTCCGCTTGCGTCTGGTACTTGAATCATGCTGGCTTCACCCTTTCCGTAAATGCCCGGATCAGCTCCGGGTCCTTGACGCCGGCGGCTTCAACGCCGCTCGAGACGTCGATGCCGTCTGGCGAAAATTGCTCGATCAAACTCGATACGTTGCCGGCATGAAGCCCTCCGGCGATGAAAAGCTTCTTCCCGACGCTGCGCGCTGCTGCCTGATAGGCCGGTATGAGGCTCCAATCAAATGTCTTGCCGGTGCCGCCGCCTGCCGTATCGAGCAGGAAAGCTTCCGCTCCCGCCTCCGCAAATTCCCCTAGCTTGCGGCTGATGCCGGCCGGAGTTCCGTCCGGATCCGCATGCAGAGCCTTCCAGACCGGAACGCCGAAGCCGGCGGCGATTCGGCACAGCTCCGGCTCTTCGTTCCCGTGCAGCTGCAGCGCCTGGAGCGGAGCATGCCTGAGCGCCGCTTCCAGCTCTTGCGGAGATGCATCCACGAATACGCCCACCGCTAGCGGCGAAGGGGAATCCCCGCGGGCCGGGCCGGCGCCCGCACGCAGCGCTGCAATCAATGCTCCCGCCTGCTCCGGCGATACCTGCCTGCGGCTGCGGGCGAAAATAAACCCCGCGTAATCCACCGGAAGCCCGCCGATGAGACTTGCCGCCGCTTCGTCCCTGATGCCGCATATTTTGAGCAGAGGAATCGCGTGCCGATGCTCTGTCCGTCGTGCAGCGCCCGTCACCTGGCTGCTGCCGCTCACATCAGCTCCAGGACAGCCTGCCCGGGATCCGGCTGGCGCATGAAATGCTCTCCGACCAGAACGCCGCAAGCTCCGGCAGAGGCGACGTACTCGACGTCCTCCGGCTTGGAGATCGCGCTTTCGCTGATCAGGGACACTCCCGGCGGCGCCATCGCCGCCAGTCTTGCCGTCGTGCCGAGATCCGTCTCGAATGTATGCAGGTTGCGGTTGTTGATTCCGACCAGCCTGGCCAGGCCGAGATCAAGCACCATGTCCATTTCCCGCTCGTCATGAACTTCCGTGAGAACGTCGAGCCCGATCGACTCGGCGATCTCATGCAGCTCCTTCAGCTCGTTCCGCTTCAGGATGGCGGCGATCAGCAGAACGGCGTCGGATCCGATCAGCCTGGCCTCGTAGACTTGGCGGAAGTCGATGAGGAAGTCCTTGCGCAGCAGCGGCAGCTTCACCGCGCTGGAGACGGCCGTCAAATACTCGTTCGCCCCCTGGAAATAGTCCTTGTCGGTCAGCACCGAAAGACAGTCCGCTCCGGCGCTCTCATACGACCGGGCCAGCTTCTCCGGCTGGAAATCCGGCCGGATCAGCCCTTTGGACGGAGACGCCTTCTTCACTTCCGCGATCAGCCCGACGGAACGCTTCCGTCCTGCGGTGACGGCATGGATGAATCCCCTCGCAGGCTCCATCCGCGAAATCTCCTTCTCGGCTTCTCCCAGCTTGAATCGGGAAGCAAGCTCAGCGACTTCTTCTTTTTTGGTATGGACGATCTTATCCAGAAACATGGGTGTATTCTCCCGTCTTGCGGATCAGCTGCTGCAGCTTCGCTGCGGCGGCTCCTCCGTCGATGATGCGGCGCGCAAGCTCCACGCCTTCCTCCAGCGATTGTGCCTTGTCTCCGACATAGATGCAAGCCCCGGCGTTCAAAAGAACGATATCCCGGTATGCGCCTGTCTCCTCGCCATTGAAGATCGCGCGGATGATCTCCGCGTTGTCCGCCGGGCTGCCCCCGGATATCGCCTCCAGCGGCCAGCGGCGCAGCCCCAGCGATTCCGGCGTCAAATCGTAGGTCCGGATTGTTCCGTCCTCAGCCAATTCCGACACCTGAGTCGCGGCGGAGATGCTGATCTCATCCAGTCCGTCGTAGCTGGAGACGACCATCGCCCGCTTCAGGCCGAGTCCGCCGAGGACGCGGGCGACGGATTCCGTGCGGGAGCGGTCGTACAGCCCGAGCAGCTGGCGGTCGGCTCCTGCCGGGTTGGTGAGCGGTCCAAGCATGTTGAAGATCGTGCGCACGCCGAGCTCGCGGCGCGGAACCGCCGCATGCCGCAGAGAGGGATGATAGAGCTGCGCGAACATGAAGCAGATGCCGATCTCCTCGAGGCATTCGGCCGCCTGCACCGCCGTCAGGCTGATGTTGACTCCGAGCGCCTCCAGCACATCCGCACTGCCGGCCTTGCCCGACATCGCGCGGTTGCCATGCTTGGCGACCCGTACTCCGGCAGCCGCCGCGATGATGGAAGAGGATGTGGAGATATTGAATTTATGGATGCCCGAGCCGCCTGTGCCGCAAGTATCGAGCAGGCCGTCGCGGGTCGTGCTGACACGGTCGGAGTAGCTGCGCATGACCTCGGCGAATCCGCTGATTTCGTCCACGGTCTCTCCTTTCATGCGGAGGGCGGTGACGATGGCGCCGATCTGGGCGGAGGTCGCCTCTCCCTCCATGATGAGACGCATGACGCTTCCGGCTTCCTCGCGGCTCAAGCTGCCGCCGCCGATCAGGCGGCCAAGAGCTTCGGCGGCCGTCACTCCTTGCATGGCTTCCATCATGTCCGCGCCTCCTTCATCGTATCGGCGTAATAGTCGCTGTTGACGAGCTGCAGCTCGGGAACGGTCTTCGCAGCCGGCGGAAAAGCCGCTTCGGCGATGCGGATCGCCTTGAGCATGCCCTTGGCCTTGTTCACCGTCTCCTCGTATTCCTTGACCGGCACCGAATCCCAGACGATTCCCGCTCCGGCCTGGACATAGGCTTTGCCGTTCTTGAAGATGATCGTCCGGATCGTAATGCATGTATCCATGCTTTTGCCGCTGAAGCCGAAGTAGCCGATCGCCCCGGCATAAGCGCCGCGCGCCTCGTTCTCGAGCTCGGCGATGATTTCCATCGCTCTCAGCTTGGGCGCTCCCGAGACCGTTCCGGCCGGCAGGCAGCTGATGAAGGCGTCGAAGAAATCACGGTCGCCGCGCATTTTGCCCGTCACGTTGGACACGATATGCATGACATGGGAATACCGCTCGATCTGCATGAAGGAATCGCATTTTACCGTGCCGAACTCCGCCACGCGGCCGATGTCGTTGCGGCCGAGATCGACGAGCATCAAATGCTCCGCCCGCTCCTTGTCGTCGGCGAGCAGCTCCTCCTCGAGAGCGAGGTCCTCCTCGGCGGTTTTGCCCCGCGGCCTCGTGCCCGCGATCGGCCTCGTCTCCACCTTGCCCTCGGACACCTTCACCAGCGCTTCGGGGGATGTTCCGACGATGACCTCCTCATCCATTTTGAGATAATACATGTACGGAGAAGGATTCAGCGTGCGAAGCACCCGGTATACATGGAGCGGATCCACTTCCGTCTCGACATGGAACCGCTGGGACAGAACGACCTGGAAGATGTCTCCCGCGCGGATGTACTCTTTGGCCGTGTCCACGTTCGCGAGAAACTGCTCCTTCGTCACATTGGATCGGATATCGCCGAGATCGGGATCCTCCGGAAGAGCTCCGCCTGATGTAAGCGGAAGCGGCACCGGCTGCCGGATCCGGTCAAGCACGGTGTCGATCCTGCCCACCGCAGCGTTGTACATGCGCTCGATGTCGCTGTCCGTGGCGGCTTCCGGAATATGCACATTGCCGATGACTTGAATCTGCTGCTTGAAGTGGTCGAACACAATCATCGTATCGCAAAACATGAACTGAAGATCGTTCATTTGCAGGTCGTCCTGCCTGTGCCGCGGCAGATTCTCGTAATAGTGGAGCAGATCGTACCCGAAAAACCCGACCGCCCCGCCTGTAAAGGAAGGAAGTCCCGCAAGCTCGGGGCTTCGGTATGCCCTCAATCTTGCTTTAAGAGCTTCCAGCGGCTTGCCCTCAAGCTCGATGCGCTCACCGTTCGTTTCCATCATCATGGAGCCGTTCTTGCCGCTGATCATCATGAACGGGTCCATGCCGATAAAGG
>Ga0194137_10000767_pt1 | contig 20449 bp, 20 predicted proteins | sample TARM_MetaG_T3_14_FD_134025 | JGI IMG/M metagenome (GOLD analysis project Ga0194137, IMG submission 134025) | Freshwater microbial communities from Pennsylvania, USA, analyzing microbe dynamics in response to fracking - TARM_MetaG_T3_14 (version 2) | ecosystem: Environmental > Aquatic >... | reverse complement strand
TCCGAGCCTTTCACCGTACTGGGAATCAGCCCCCGTGCCAGTGCCCGGGATATCACCGCCCTGGCCGGGAAACGGGGAAGGCAATGGCTGGCCCTGTTACCGAATACAAAAAAATGGGATGTTGCGCGCCGGACGGTCCGTCAGGCAATGGATCTGCTGAAGGATAGATCCTCGTGTATGGAGTACCGGGCCTTTGCCCGTTCTACATCCGACCCTGAAAACCGGGTATCCCGGGATGTCCTGCAACGAAAGATCGCCAGGATGATCGTCCAGGAGATGCCGGGTCTGCGTGACCGGCAGAAAATCCGGGACCTGAAATCCGGTGGACTGGTCGGCCTGTCGTTTCTGAGCTCTCTGGTGCTGCTGATCGTGGTGCTGACTCTGCCCGTGGGAGGTGTGACGGTTCTGGGCCTTACGGTGCTGACCACGACCCTGATCGCGAGCTGGGGGCCGCTGGCCCTCCTGCCGGCGGCGGCGATACTCGCCCTGGGCGGCCTAGGTGCCTACTATTACAAAAAGCATAGCCAGGTGTTCCGGGAACTCCAGTCGTTCATGCAGGAGATCATCGGACGGATGGAGGTGATGGTCCAGGCCGCGGAGGACGTGTTTCTGCTGCATGCGTACCGGTGCTACCAGGAGGACCGGGAGTCATTCGTCAATCATTACGCGTCCGTGAAGAAGATACATGACCGGTTCTTGGATGAACGGATAAGGGACTGGGTGAGGGATCTGGTCGGCCGTCTGGGGAGCCTGATGGAGGAACAGTCCGGAGGGAATAAGATGCGCCCGGAGGATTTTTTCAGCTTCCTCTCCGACCACCCGGCGGAAGTGCATGCGGTGTTCGAGGAGACGGCCATGAAACGGATCACCGGAGTGCGTACCGACCTGAACCAGCTTGATACCGATCTTAACCAAGGAGAAGACCATGAGTAGTGTGAAAAAGACATTTGCGGACGGAGTCCGTAAAATGGGGAAGAATGCAGCCAGACAATCGGGCCGGGCGGCGGCCAGCGCGGGAAAAACCGCGATGAACAAGGCCCCGGACTTCGAGACCTCCAGCAAATGGTTCATCCGGGTGGTCACGCAGACTCCCCAGTACCTGAAGCTCTATCTGGCCCTGCTGACCGACGACCGGGTCTCCCACAAGGCCAAGATCGTGCTGGTCACGGCCATCGCGGCCCTGGGGGCGAACCTTGCCCTGGGCGGGATCCTGTACCATATCCAGGCCGTTCTGAGCTTTGTCCTCGGCCCGTTCGCGTTCCTGCCGACCATTCTGATCCTGCTGATCACCCTCGACATCTGTTACAGCCTGATCAGCTCGTCGGTTCTGGAGGACTACGAAAAGACGATCTTCGGCGGGGAGAACAGTCTCCGAAAGGACATCGAGCGTCTGCGCGAGTTCATGGGATCGAAATACGAGGCGGTGAAGGATCGCTGGTGGAAGAAAACCGAGAAGGTGGAGGAGCGGATGCAGGAGGAGGGGCAGGTTGTGGACGGCGAACTGACCGACGAGGCTCTGCAGGAAACGGTGGACCAGATCGTGGAGCTTCAGACCTCCGAAAAGCTCCAGAAACAGATGGACCGCGAGATCAAACGCTTGGAGTCCGGGGAGGAGACGGGACAGAAAGCCCTGGAGGACGTGATAAGGAAACTCTTAGAGGGGTGACCAGCCGTCCGAATGGACGTCCAGTCATTCTCCCATCAGCCTGAACAGCGTCCGGGCCGTTTCCTCGTCCACCTCCAACGGTCGGGGGGACAGGCGGATCATGCCGGTACAAGAGAGAGCTGCCGTGCAGGCACCGGCCTGGACAAGGTTCTTGAGGAACGTACGGCGGGAGACTCTGGATGGAGCCCTTTTCATGCCCTGATTTTCTCCGCCGGGTACAGTGGAGTCCAGTGGTTGTTGTGTCATATCCCCATTCGGCCGGTATGACAGAACCTGCCCTTGGCCCGGGGCAGGCAACTCCTGTAAAGTCGTTCCCGTAATGATCCTGCACATTCCCCACGCCTCAACCCTTATTCCTGATGAGCAACGGAGCACCCTCCTCCTGTCCGACGCGGATCTGGAGCGGGAGCTTCTTTGCATGACCGACCGACACACCGATCTCCTTTTCCGGCACCCGGATGCCATCGTTGTCTGCTTTCCACTATCCCGGCTGGTGGTGGATGTGGAACGTTTTCCCGACGATGGGGAAGAACCGATGGCGGAAAAGGGCATGGGACGGTTTTACAGCCTGACTTCGGACGGAAAGCCCCTTCGAAAACCTTTGGGGTGGGAGGAGGAAAGCCGGAGGTGTGCATGGTACGAGAGGCACCACCATGCGCTGTCCCGTGCCGTGGAAAAGGAGCTGGAGGCATCCGGACGTGCCCTGATCGTGGACTGCCACAGTTTCCCGGACCTGCCACTGCCATGCGATATCGATCAGAGCCGGCCTCGACCGGAGATCTGCATCGGTACCGACCCGTTTCACACCCCGGCTTGGATTGCCGATTTCCTGGAAAAGGCCTTCATGGAACTCGGGTACGAGGTGGAGAGGAACCGTCCCTTTGCTGGAGCGATTGTGCCGTTAAAGACCTATCGCATCGAGCCCCGGGTCTGGTCCGTGATGATCGAAATCAACCGGCGCCTGTACATGGATGAGCCAACGGGCCTGCGATTGCCCCGGTTCGGTTTCATTCAGAGAGATATCGCCACCGTCCTAGACGGTTTACAGCATACCCAACCCTGAACGAACATGAGCACCAAACGGAAAACCAGAAAGAAGCCCCGTCCCCGCCCCCGGGTGGAATGGGATGACCAGACTTTGAAGCGCGAGTTCGAGGCCGCGGTCCGCAAGGGCTACCTCGTGGTCCCCACCAGCCGGATCAAGGAGCTGGAGGTCTGCAACCTGGCCTTCGAGCCCGCCGGCCGGGTCGATGTGCCGGAGTGCGGGCATGTGATTCTGCGGCTGAAATAGCTACTGCGGGTAAGCATGGGGCCACTTGGAGAGCCTGGGACGGATAGATCCACTTTCCCGGCAGGTCGGACTGTGGTTGTCCGTGCGGGTTTGATAAAACCGATTCGGACGCGGCGGTATCCGCTTGAACTTGAAGGCGCTACGTGCAACATAGATTTCCCTGTGAGTTCTGTTTCCGATAGCGTGAAGGAGTGATGATGCCGAAAGATCTTCGATGGCGAAAAGCAATAGACAAGGTGTTGGGCGAAGCCGGAAGGCCGATGCACTACACGGAGATTACCGAGGAAATCATCGCCCAAGGGCTGAGGAAGAATCTCGGGGCCACGCCATCGGCCACGGTAAATGCCCAGATTGCGCGGTCGATCAAGCACGACGGCGAGGAAAGCCCGTACGTGAGAGTGGAGAAAGGGGTATTTGCCTTGCGGGGAGTGACCAGGGGGCCAGTGCCGATGAATAAGAAGCTGACGCCGGAAGTGGAGGAGTCGGAGGAGGGGGAAGAGCAGTATGACATTGTGACCTCCTTCGGGATGTTCTGGAGGAAAGAGGAGGTGGAATGGACGGCGAACCCGAAGCTGCTGGGGGCACAGCGGATCGGGGCTGATCCGGTGGATTTCAACAAACAGCTGGGGATCTATCTGCTTTACGATGGTCGGGAGGTTATCTATGTCGGTCGGACGACGGACCGGCCACTAGGGCGTCGGCTGTATGAACACACCTTCGACCGTCTCTCCGCCCGCTGGAACCGATTTTCCTGGTTTGGCCTGCTACCCGTCACGGAGAAGGGTGAACTGAAGACGTTGCCGGACAGCTATCTTGCCGCCAAGCTGATTCCCGCCCTAGAGGCGGTCCTGATCGAGGCGCTGGAGCCCAGGCAGAACCGGAAGCGCGGGGACGATCTGGCCTCGGTGGAGTATCTGCAAGTGCTGGATCCGGAGATCGAGAAAAAGAAAATGAAGGCCGTGATGGATGCGGCGTTGAGCAAGCTGTAATGGACCAAACTCAGGTAAGATCCATCTTTCAAAACGACCTTTCAGACATGTTCAAATGTTGATCGAACTCTCAAAGATACCACAATTATGATTAACCTATCTGTATGTAAGCCTAGACAGTCCGTTTTAGACGGATCTGAGGATTTCGTAGTCAACCTGTCCTCACTGCCCGTGCTTTCCGAGGCGGAGGCGAGAGAGTTTTTGGATGCCAATGTGTTGACCTCCGGGATGGAGGATCTAATCATGCAGGTGACGGACCGTCTCAAGGGTGGGAAAAGCCGGGGAATCTTCAAGCTTTCCGAAGCCATGGGTGGGGGAAAGACTCAGAGTATGATCGCCTCCGGCCTCCTTGCCCGGTTTCCGAATTTAGCCAAAGAGCTGCCGTTTGCCAAACAACCTGAGTTTACGACTCCTGATGCCGTGATATCCTTCACCGGACGCGACACGGATAAAAACGTCTGGACCACCATAGGCGAGGAGCTTGGTGCCCGCTTCCAGGAAGATTCGGCGCCCTCTGAAAATCAATGGGCGGAGGCCTTGGCTGATAAATCTGTTTTGATCCTTCTCGATGAGCTCGCGTTTTTTCTCGTACACGCCAGCACGAAAGGAAATCTTGAAGAGGGTGCACGTTTCTCCAAGCGGACTGCGATTGCGCTCACGAACCTGTTTGGCGCTGTGCGTGATCACAAAACCTGTAGAAAAGCGGCGCTGGTTATCGCCGACCTCCAGAAAGACTGGGATCAGGGCCAGGAGGAGCTGGCCCGTATCATGCGTAGTGATGCGACTCTCGGGGGAACCATACAGAGTGCAGACAACGAGATGAGTAAGGGCGCGGTGGCGATCTCTCCGGTCGATAACACCAAAGATGAGCTCTATGCCATTCTGAAGAAAAGGCTCTTTCAGTCTATTGGTGCGAGTGACTCGGAAAAGGAGGCCCTGATCCAGGCATATTTCAAGGAGCTGGAAACCGCCAAAAAGGCTGGGATGGTGTCTCAAACCCTCGCCACCATTCATGAGCAAATGGAGGCGGCTTACCCCTTCCATTATTCCACGAAACACCTAATCGCCACCTTCAACGATAACCCCGGCTTTCAAAAAACGCGTGATGTTATTCGCCTCATGGCCTCCATAGTGCGGGCAATTTGGGAGAAAGGGCCGCAAGAGGTGAAACGTCACCATCTACTCTCCCTGACGTCAGCCGACCTGAATGATTCCCGGGTCGCGGCTCGTTTTAAGGAAATCAAACGAAGCTTAGGGGACGCGCTGCAAACGGACATCTCCAACAATGGGACCTCCTTTGCGGAAAGCCTCGGTGAGGAGACGGATGGACTTTCCCTGGATGCCGCAAAGTGGATTTACGTTTCATCCCTTTCCGAAGCCCGGCCCAAGGGACTCAAGCGCGAGGAGATCGCCGAGTACATGACCGCGCCCGGTGTGGACGTATCGGGTATCAGCGTCGCACTGGATGCTTTAGCTAAAAGCTGCTGGTATCTGGATCAACTTAAAAGCGGTGGATACTTCTTCAATAAGGTCAAAAACCTTAACGCGCAGATCAACTCCCATCTTAAGCTCTGCTCCGATCCAGACCGCGATTTGATCATTGAGGAAAAGCTTAAGGAGATGTTCGAACCCAAGGTAAAGCGCTGTTATCAGCAGCTCCACATCCACCCTGATTTCGGGAAAGTGTCTCTGAACCGTGATCGAACCACAATGGTTATCTGTCACCATGACGCGCCGTTTCAGGACTTCTTCGCTAAAGAAAAATACAAAAACCGTGTTTGTTTCCTAACTTTGGTGGATCCGGCGGGTCTCCAGCGAATGCGTGGACATGCGAAGCGGTTGTGGGCGGTTCGGCAGGTGCTGAAGGACATGAACCGAGAAGATCCCCAATACTCCAAAGCACGAGACGAACTGACCACCATCCAGACGGAATTATTTCTCTCCTTGCGTTCCCTTTATGCTCGTCTGTGGTATCCTTTGGGCGACTTATCCACCGGTGATTCAAAACTGGAGTCAACAACCCTGCTGGACAGTTTTAAGGATGATGACTCGGGAAATGACGTGAAATTCGAGGGATCCAGCAACAGCTCCAAGGGTGAGTTTGTCGTGGAAACCACTTTGCGTTCTGTTTCGAAGTTTCAAGTAGTCCTTCCCGCATCCGGTACGGAAAAAGTGAAGTCCTACCGCTCGATCCGTACCCGGATGGAGCAGTTTCTTTTCCCCTCCTCCGGCAGGGCGAATTGGGAACAGCTTTTGGATGCCGCCGCAAGCCGGGGGATCATGGTGTGGGTGGAGCCCGGCACCATGGCAAGAATGAAAGACACCCTACTCTCCGCCGGTGAATGGCGGGAGGCGGCCGGGCAAGTGATGAAACCGCCCTTCGAGGAAGAGGCCACGGTCACGGTGGAACACGAGCGGGACGCGAAAACCGGACGCATTACCACCACCGATATCAAGCTATTGCATGGAGACAGGGTCAAAGTGTCAGAAGATGGAGGTGCTTTTAAGCAGATCGCCATCGACGAAGCGTTTGTTTCGGACGCTATGTCGCTGGCGTTCCAAGCCGAAGACTCCACAGGAAAGAATAAACCCGGGAAACCATTCCGAATCGAGAATCGGATCAGTCTGGAGCACAGCTTCATGCCAAGCGCAACCTCAGGTCACCGCCTGCTGAAACTTGGGGTTGTGCCGACAGACGCATTGGTGAAGTATACGACCGACGGTAGCGACCCGGCAAACCTGGGGAAGGCTTTTCCCGTTGAAGGGGCGGATGTTCCGGAGGGTTCCACAGTCAAAGTCTTCTCGGAAAAGGGTGCAGCCCACTACGAAGTCTCGATTCCCATACCCAAGGCCAGTTCTGGAAAGGATGGTGGCAAAGAGGAGGTGAAACTTGATCTCGAAAAACCGGTACTCATGCAAGGCAGAGTTCTTAAAGACCTTGGGCTCAGCTCCCGACTGCAGGTGCACGGTTTCCTGAGCAGTCTCCCGAAAGGGACGGAGATTTCCGGAGTCAGAACGAAAACCGTCCGCGCGGAAACAGATAATCGGGTGGGTATAATGTGGGATAGCAAAACCGCTCTGGATGTGGATCGTATCCTGAAAAGTTACGAGTTTCTGGATCAGGAGCTTCCGGATGCCGAATGGGAGCTGGAATGTACGGGACAGGTCAAGTTTCCCAGGGGTCAGGAGTTCTTGGAATGGCAGAAGAAAACCTCGAACCACATCGCCTCGGAGCGCCTCTCTCAATGAGTAAGGCGGACGAATTGCCCGCTTTTGGGCAAGTGGATCAAACCGGAGAACACGGCATTCTGGATGTGCCAAGGGGCCAGACGGGCTGGTGTCCACTATGGTTGGTGGTCCAAACGGAGCGCGGGTATCCCCGACGTGAGCTGGCCACTATCCCTACCGCCACATGGAAGAAAATCGATACCATTGTCCAAACCGAACTCCTGAGAGGGCTGGAATCAGAAGAGACAAGGTCCGGGAAACCAAAATTCCGCGTTGGCGGGCAAGCCTTGAGCCCCTTGGTCACCAGAGAGCTTGCCGTGCTGTTCTGGGCATTGATGGAGGATGGGGAGGGCACCCATACCGACGCCCTTCTTTCCGGCTGGCGTCAACTGGTGAGGGAGGAAAGGTGGTGGTTATATGCGCGGGCCAGCAACCCGGCCCAGACCCGGGGGCAAGGGTGGAGGCGGGCCCTGTATTATGCCCTCACCGACCCCGCCGATACCCGGAATGCTCCCAAGTTGCTGGAAATCATGGAGAACGCCAAGATGCACAAGGGGGGCGCTGCCTCCAGCACAAAGCCGGATTACCGTTACCCCGACCCCCGCCGGAAAAAGTCTCCGAAGACAGGGAAGTCCGTAAAAAAAGGCAAATCCACTGACGGGAAGAGCAAAAAATGAGGCTTTTCCGGCATTGGGTGCCCCCATTTTCTGCCGAATAAAGTTTGTAAAGTGGAGTGTAAAGTGTGACTTTAACGGTATGAGCCCCCGCAAACACCCTCCCCTGAAGCTGGAAAAGAGCCCCCTGATTTTTGTATTGGCGCAGGTTCGTTTCCCGCAGCTCCTATCCATCAAGGAGCGCATCCCTGCTTTTCAGGATGCCTTGCGCAAACTGGGTTATCTCAAGCTGAACCAGCGGGAGGTGACCCAAGTCAAAAGGGATCCGCAAAACAATGTGGTGGCCAGGGAAACCTTCAGCCAGTGGGAATTTATCGACAAAGCGGGTACCCATTCTATTTTGACAGACCCTCGCTTCATCAATGTGAATTCCTCACAGTACGAGGTCTTTGAAAGATTCGCTGAACGAATGGAGCAGGTGTTTCACGTGATGGCTGAAAGCGTCGAGCCAGGTTTGGTCGAACGCCTGGGCCTGAGGTTTGTGGATTTGATCGTGCCTTCTGAGGGCCGAAATATAGCCGACTACGTGGACCCGGGCCTAAGAGGGTTTCAGGTGGATCCCGAAGAGAATCGGGAGGCGTTCTACATGGAAACTGTAACCCGAACTGGTGAGGACAAGCGGTTCCTCCACCGCTATACCGAAACCCGGAAGGGATTGGGGTTTCCTCCCGATTTGATTTCCTCCGGATTGAAGCTGTGCAGGAACCCCCGCATGGAAACCACGTTTGGCCTGTTGGATATGGATCACATGCTTACCCGTGAGATGGATGTGGAACCCCAAGAGATGGTGGAGGCGTTCTGGGATTTGCACCGGCACCATGAGGATGCGTTTCGGCGCAGTGTTACGAAACTGGCATTGGAAGAATGGAGGCAATTATGAGTCCCACCGCAATGGAATACGGGAAATACATGGGAATTGGTTTGGTGATGGCGAATGCTGGCGTGTATGCGCTGCAAACCAGTCCAAGGCCAGAACCTGATGACTCGACTTTTATTTATTCAGGATGCGTCATAGACGATTTTCCCATTCCATGGGGGGAAACGGAAGCAGGGATGAGCCTCTACCTGGCACAGGTCGCATACCCTGAAGAGGCAACTAAGCTGGCGGTTGCACCTGATGAGGTTCCCGCTTTCTTACGTCACCTGAAGCGCATCCTGGACCTGAACACCAGCGAGCTGGCGGAGATCTGCGGGGTGAGTCGTCCAACCATTTACAGTTGGCGTAAAGGGATCACGCCGGATTCGCATAACCTTAAGCGATTGGGAGCATTGTCCGGTTTGGTGCACTATTGGGCGAATCACTTCGGCCAAGATGTGGTTTCCGCTCCAAAAATCCCGGCGAACGAGGAACTGAAATATCGACTTCGCTCCGAATCCCTTGAGCTGGATCCATTGGAGCAGATGCTTTCCACTCTTGCGGATGAGGTCGTCTCCAACGAGACCAGCCGTCCGAAAAGTGCCCGGGAGCTGCTGGAGGAGCACGATATGGAACTGCCGCCGGAGGATGTGGAGGAGCGCAATATGCTCATGGTGAAAATCGGCTCCGGTCGGGGGAGATAAATCATAATGGGGAATGACGGACTCGCGCATCATATCAGGGAAACCGGGTGGCGTCAGGGATCGGTGATTCCTGCCGACTCGCTTCCGGATGTGCCTGTCCGTGAATGCGAGGGGTTTCTCCTGATCTCCCAGTCGTGTGATGTGGTTCATGGTGATTTCAAGCAGGAACCTGTTGTGGAGTTGCTGCCGCTGCACCGAATCCCTGAGTCCGACGGAAATCGTTTGTACGGCAAAAATCCGCGAGTCCTACACATTGAGATCGATGAAGGAAGCGTGGAGCTTCTCGCGAGAGAGCGGTTTTCCATCCCCCGCCAGGTTCTGGCGAAGTTCGCCCCCGCTACGGATCTTGCGGTGTCGGGGGCAGAGCTAAGGTTGATTTGCGAGTGGCTGTCCAAGCGGTATGTGCGGCCTGCGTTCCCGGATGCATTCAATACCCGGATTCTAAGCAACCCGCAAGGACGCAAAATTCGGAGATTGTTCAAACACAAGGGGCGTCACATCGAAAGCATCTGGGTAGGGTGCTCTCCACATGATACGGAGCTGCCAGACGGGGAGCCATACAAGGTTGTGGTATGGTTTCTTATGAGAAAAAAGCTTCATGATGATCCGGAGATCCAACGACACGGAGTGGAACTGGCGGAAGGGTTTGAGGAGATCCTGTCGGAGATCGATGGGATCGATTGTCGGGACTGTTCCCTGAAGGGAGAGCATCAGGTCACGCTGGATGATGCGAGAATCTTTGTTTCATGGGATTTTGATGATTTAACCCACCGGGAAGAATTGAAGGACTGACCATGACGCGCCACAAACCCTCTCTCCTAGAAGTCCAGTTTCCCATCGGTCCGCTCTCGATTGAGAGCTATATCGAGCGGGACGCAAAAGGGGCGAAGCTGCTTTCGTCCCTTGGCAAATGGTGGGGAGGTAAGCCGCTGGTGCTGACCCGCGCCATCATCCTGGCCTCGTTGTTCGAATCATCCGACGACCCGGACCAATGGCCGGAGGATCTGGAGGTGTTTCTCCGTTTGATGTGCTTCGATCCAGCGGGAATGTGGAAACGGAAGAAAGACAAGCTGCCCGCCTCGATCTGCTATCCGCACGCGACCGATCAGGAGCGGAAAAAACTCTTCAAAGACGAAGCCAAATGGTCCGGCAAAAGGTCGAATGGTGTGCCGGAGGGGAAAGAGGCCCTGGAAAAGCGGGTGTTCTACACCCTGCCGTATACCGAGCAGCTCGAATACTGTTGCCGGGTGGAACAGATCGACGGACCTCCGAAAGAAAGCTGGGCGGAAATCAATGCCTACTGCGGCACATCCGCCACCAGCCTGTCCGAATGGGTGGAGGAAATGTCCCTGCGCCGCTTTGGCCACAAGCTGCGGGTGGGCGATGCCTTTTCTGGATCCGGCTCCATCCCATTCGAAGCGGCGGAACTTGGCTGCGATGTCTATGCCTCCGACCTGAATCCCGTAGCCTGTCTACTGTCCTGGGGGGCCTTGAATCTGGTGGGGGGAGATCCCGACTACCATGCGGAGGTCGGGAAAGCCCAACAAGAGCTGTATGAAGCCATGGACGCCTGGTATGAAGAAACGGGATACGAGACCAGCGAGGAGGGCTGGCGCGCAGAGGCATATCTCTATTGCGTGGAGGTGACGGTGCCGGAATGGGATGGCTGGAAAATCCCTCTCTCCGGGAGCTGGGAGATTGCTCCGAAGCTGGGAGCCTGGGTCGAGCTGATTCCCGACGAGGCCAACAAACGGTTCGATTTCAAGGTGAGGTATGGTGGGAAAGGCTTCAGGGCCTCGAAGAAAGGCACCAAGCAGGGACAGGATGTGGTGTGCCCGAAATCGCTGTGGACGTTGCTCGTTCAGGATGGGAAAGCGGCCCAAAGTTCCCGTCAGATCCCCTTGAAAACCCTGCTGGCAAACCACGGAGGACTTCGGAAATGGGAACGGGACGACATTCGTCCCCGGGAAGGGGATTTCTACGGCGAAAGGCTCTACTGCATCCGATGGCGGGAGCTGATCCGCAAGCCAAACGGCGAAATCGTGGACGAAGGCGATCTCATCTACCGGGAACCCACCGCGCATGACCTGCAGCTCGAAAACGCGATCGCGGAGGAGGTTCAGGAAAATCTCACCGATTGGCAGGAGGAGGGATGGATCCCGAGTTGGCGGATTCAGGAAGGTGCAAAAACTCGCGAGGTAATCCGCACCAGAGGCTGGACCCATTGGCATCACCTGTTCACCCCGAGACAGCTGAGGATGGCGGCGGAGTATTCACACCGGATAGGAGATATTCCTGCGATTCATGCTCCAAAAGTCATCATGAATTTCGGACGCTTGTTGGATGCAAACTGTCGGTTATGCAGATGGTTGCAAACTCAAGGTGGAGGTATCGGAGGGACGAAGACTACTTTTTACAATCAGGCACTCAACACGTTTTATAATTATGCCGGACGTGGACTGAGTGGCCTTGCCGGCCAGTTGCGTGGAAAAATGACCAGCATACCTTCCACTGGCTCATACTGTGCGAATCTGGTGGATGCCAGACAGGTTGTATTGCAAAACGATCTCTGGATCACCGACCCACCCTATGCCGATGCAGTCAACTATGAAGAACTCAGTGAATTCTTCCTTGCCTGGTACCAGCCGCATCTGAAGTACTGTTTTCCGGAATGGTACACGGACTCACGCCGGGACACGGCGGTGAAGGGGGACGACGCGCCGTTCCGGGTGGCCATGGCGGAATGTTATGAGCGGCTCTGCGAGAAAATGCCGGAAAACGGGATGCAGGTGCTGATGTTCACCCACAAGGACACGGATGTGTGGGAAGATCTGGCGTTGATCATGTGGGCGGCGGGCCTTCAGGTCAAACAGGTATGGAGTGTGGCGACCGAAACCCCAGGTGCCGGGATCCGGGTGGGGAATTACGTGCAGGCCACCTACAATATGGTTTTGCGAAAACGTCCCGCCGCCGCCCCGATGGGGTTTGTGGACCTGGTGCATCCCCAGATCAAGCAGCGGGTTCAAGAGGTCATCTCCCACATGCGGGACAGTCAGCTCTCGGAGGCTTCCGTTGATTGCGGGTACACGGACACGGATTACCTGCTCGCCGCCCAGGCGGTCGCGGCCGAAGTGGTGACCGGCTTCTCCAGCATTGACGGAATCGACCTGGAGGAGGAGCTTCGCACCCCCAACAAGCAGCGTGGAAACTCCGTGCTCCGGGAGATGATGAATCAGGCCAAACGGGTGGCGGTCGATTTTCTGGTGCCGGTGGAGCTGGAATCCCAGTTGCGTCGTTCCCCCGATGGAACCACGGCCTACCAATTCTGGCGCTCTCTGGCCCCGGAAGAGAAGTTTCTCCTCAAAGCCCTGGAACTGGAGGCGGGGGATGTATCCAAAGTGGGGGCTTTCCAGGATCTAGGCCGCGCGTATGGTCTATCCCAGTACGAGGCCTTGCTGGGCAAGGCGGAGGCCAACGATGCCCATAGCGTACTGCCGACGGATCTAGCCCGGGTGGATAGCACTACCTGGAATGAAGTGGTGCCCACCGAACGGGGCCGCTTTGAGCACAGCGTAACCCGCCACATTTATCATGCCATCAAACTGCTGACAGGGGGCGCGGAGGTGGACCGGGCGGTGAAGCACCTCGTCGACTGCACCAACTTCTGGCAGGATCGCCAATCCAAACATTTGGTCATTCTTGGCTATTTGTACCACGTCACCGAAACCATCCCCCACTGGCAAGGCCTGCGACCGACGGTACAGGTCTTGCGTCTGGCCGTGGAAAATCACAGGGGGTGATGTATATGTGGGAAAGCATAATGCCTTTGTTAGGGGGGAAGTCGATTGATGCGCTTGTAGGGAAGATGGCCTCCCGAAAGAAAATGAAAGGCCAGGAGGCGGATCTGTTGGACGAACTGAAACAGGATCTGCAGATCTGCCGATTGGTCATGCAAAACGGAGCTGACCCGAAAGCAGAGGGAGTAAGGCTTTCCCGCGAGGTCTACCTCCAGCTCCGCCGGGACGGATACAAATTCAACCGGATTCGGAAAGGTGGGATACCCGAGTATGATGGTATGAAAGGCACCAACGTGGCATTCCTCAAGGGAAAAAGCTTATCGGATGCTTTGTTGAATGTCTCTGACCGGATTCGTGAAATCCACACCCTGGCCGGTTCCACCGCATCTTTGGAACATTTCGACCTCAAACGGCGTATGGACAATCTGGCGAAACGGCTGGTGATTGTCATTCGGTTCATGACGGAAAAGAGTCGGTGAGATGAGTCTACAACGCTTCAGCTCCAGGCGTGCCAGTCTCTATGACTCGTTTTTGAGCAAACGTCTGGAGGGGGCGCAACGCTATGACCGTATCGCGGGATACTTCCAGTCCAGCCTGCTGGAGTTGGCGGCGGAGTCCTATGCGAAGATTCCTGCGGTGCGTGTGGTGTGCAATTCGGATGTAAATCCAGCGGATGTCCACGCAGTGCGGCAGGCCTCTGGCCCCCGCAAGGCAGAACTCACGCAGGCGATGCTGAGAATGATCTGGAATCAGGGCAAGCTCACCGAAACTGTGGACGTGTACGGAGAAGCCGCGAAAGAGCGTTTTCGCCTTTTGCAGGCGCTCATTCTGGGAAAGGATGAAGCACCCGGATTGGAAATCCGCATTGTACCCGATTGTGAATTCGGTTTTTTACACGGCAAAGCGGGTGTATTTCACTACGCGGATGGCAGGGCTACCTCGTTTATTGGTAGCGCGAACGATTCAGAACGAGCCTGGATGCGGAATTATGAACTGGTATGGGAGGATGAGAGACCGGAAAGCGTCGCATGGGTTCAGGAGGAATTTGACGCTCTCTGGTCCAAGGGCTTTCCCATTAGTGAGTTCATTGTCAAACAGATCGGGCGGTTGGGTACGCGGACCTTGATCCAACTTGTCGGGGATTGGCGGGAGCAGCCGGATGCCGAAAAGGTTCTGGCTGAAGTGCCGACCTGTACGGAGCTATTCGGGTTCTGGGATCACCAGAAATACTTCATCCACAAAGCATTCGAAGAGCATAAATTCTATGCTGATCATCCCGGCCGTGGTGCCAGATACCTACTCTGTGACGGGGTGGGCCTAGGTAAAACCCTTCAGCTCGGAGGGCTGGCGAAACTGATCGGCAGCCTGGATGATGATCCCATTCTGATTCTCGCGCCCAAAGCGGTGGTGAATCAATGGCAGGATGAACTGGTGGACAAACTGGCCGCTCCCAATGCAGTCTGGACCGGGAAAGGGTGGTTGACGGAGCGGGACGAGTTTCATCCGGCCTCCGAATCCGAGGTGTTGAACTGTCCCCGGAAAATCGCGGTGGTGCCCACTTCCGTGATTCTCAGCGCGAACCGCAGCCTGCTCAACGGCAAACTGACGGAGGAATTGTTGCGCAAGCGATTCAGTTGCGTTCTCTGGGACGAAGCCCATAAGATACGCAGGGCGAATGTGCGGGAGCCACGGGTCTGGCGAGCACCTGAAATGAACCTTCTCTACCGGTGGGCGATGCAAATCGCGGAACGGACCCGTACCCTGATCCTGGCCACGGCGACGCCGGTTCAGCTACACCCGATCGAACTTTGGGATTTGCTGAGGGTGTTAAGCGTGAACAACCCGCAAGTGCTGGGAAGTGAAACAAGCCGCTGGCGGGATGTGAGTCAGCCGATGATTTTCGACATTCTGACCGGAAAAGTACGTTTGGACTCCGTATACGCCAAGTGGGAATGGTGGCGAGATCCGCTCCCGGCCGCGGAAGAAAGCGAGGTGTTCCGCATGATCCGGGCGGCATTGGCGCTGGAGAAGCACGAAAGCACCGCGAGCAATGCGGACTTCGACCAGATTGACCCCCTGGACCAGGAGGAGCTGGAAACCGTGGAGCTTCGTGAAATGAATCCTTTCACCCAGCGGATCATTAAACGGACCCGTGACCGACTTGAGGCGGAAGGAAAATTGGTGAAGATTGAATTGGTGGCTGTTGGAGATGATCGGCCGGTCTACGCCACCCATAATATCCAAAGGGCGCTTGAGTTGGCCGAGGAATTCTCCCGCGAGCTCCACCAGCGTATGCCAGCAGCTGGATTTATCAAAACCTTGCTCCAACGGCGGGTGGGCAGCTCCATCCATGCGGGACTTCTTACCGCGGAACGAATGCTGGCAAACGAAGAGGTCGAGGATGAAAGCGGTATGGATGAAGAGGGGGAATCCATCTACCCTTTGACCGAAGCGGAAGGCGCGATTCTCCGGCAGTTGCGCGATCTGCTCCAAAAACAAATGGAATCAGAGGTCGACCCCAAGTTTGAACGCGTTTCGGAGATGCTGGAATCCCGTTTTTCCGGGGGGAAGTGGGCGGATTTGGGAGTGCTGATTTTCAGCCAGTATTACGACTCCGCCTATGCTCTTTGCAGGTATTTGTCTGAAGAAGGGTACGCATCCATCGGACTGTACGCCAACTCATCCTCCTCCAAACTGTTTGAGAATGGCGAGGTTCAGAGTGTGGACCGCGAGTTGCTCAAAGCCAAAGTCAAAAAAGGGGTGCTCAAAATCCTGGTAGGTACCGATGCCGCCAGTACTGGGCTGAACTTGCAAAGGCTTGGAGCATTGATCAATCTAGATCTTCCGTGGAACCCCACCATCCTTGAACAGCGCAAGGGTCGTGTGCAGCGTGGGACCATTGGGAAACGGATCCCCTTCTGCAATCTGCGTTACAACGAGGGGGTTGAGCAACGGTTGTTCAATGTGCTCACTGGACGCATTCAGGAGATCACCAACATTTTTGGAACCATTCCCGATTTTATCACCGAGAAATGGGTGGAGGAGATGCTGGAGAACAAGAAACTTGAGGAGTCGGACCTTGTGAAATACATCAGCGACAGCCCCAAGAGTCCGTTTGCGCTCAAGGAAACGAAAGAACAGCTTGAGGCAGACTGGGAGGCCACCTCCGAAGTCCTTAACGCCAAAGAAACCACCTTACTTTTCATGAAAGGCTGGTAGCTACCGAAATCCCACCCCCACCAGCGTTATATATACCTGATCCCCCGGTCAGTCTGACTCGGTTCTCCCGGCCGATTTCCGCCCCGTCTCCCCCAAGGAGGCGGGGCTTTTGCATGCAAACAACCAAACACAGGAGAACCCCATGGTCCGACCCTACACCGTCACCGTCGAACTGTTCCGTGGCGCCGCCTACGCGCCGTTCAGCCGCCTCAGCCAGAAGGTGCTGGCCCCGTCGGTGCTCGAAGCCTGCTCCCAGGCGGAGACCGAACTGAACACCGTCCTCGGCGACATCGAATACGCCAGTGCCGTCGAGGCCCGCCCGGTCTGGGAGCCCCGGCCGGCCATACAGGCCCGGCCCGTGGCGCTGGCCGCGTAATCCACCGATCTCCCTCCCGGTGCGTCCCGCCGGGTGGGAGACCGTCCCTAATCGAGGGATCAAAAGGATTCGAAGGGTTTCTAGACCCATGGAGGCCATTTTAAAAATACCCCCTATGGATCAAACAATCCCCTTAATCCCCTTAACCCCCATATCCACGCTCAACCGGAGGTCCAAATGCACATTCTCACCCGCCCTGAAATCGAGGCCCATGAAGACATGGCCCGTCAAATGGCCTTTCATGACCGCCTGCTCAACATGCGGCTCCTCGCCGTCCTTCCCCCGGGACCGTCAGGCCGGGAACCAGCCCCGCGCCTGGCGTTTGACAACCAGGTGATCCTCACTCCGTTGGTCGATCCCATTTCCATCCAGTACACCGTGTGGGCATTGCTGGACCAAAACGGAAAGACCTTCCCTTGGCTGGATCTACCCGATCTGGCTGGCTGCCCGGTCACCGGCGTCGGCTACCTCCAGCTCTCGGAATGGAAACGTGCCGCGCCCTGTCTTCAGTTCCTCAACCGGGCGTACCTGGTGTGTGAAGCCCCGAAGGGAGGATGCGCCCTTCGCCATGACCGGCCCCGGGAGGACGCGTGGGATGTGTTTCCGGTCCTGAACGTACAGTGAGGGTCACCCGAAGGCCCGACCACCGGCCAGACTGTCCAGCGAGTCCAGAAAGCGCCGGAATGTCCGGGTGTATTCCGGGGAGTCGGACGGAGAACCATCGCTCTCCGGGTAACAGTCCCAGCCCCGAACGTTCATCCGCTGGTACTTCCAGTCCAACGAGAGCTCCCACCGGATTATATCCGGACCGGGCTGACCGTACTCCGGGTGCCAGTCCCAGACACCAAGACGATCCAGTTCGTCCCGGAAGGCACCCCAACGGTTCTGATCCGGCTGTCCCTGCGCGGGGCCGGACCTGACGCACATCCCGATCCCGTCGAACACCAGTTCATACAGGGCGGTTCCGGGCCGGTCCAAACGGAAACGTAAATGTGTCGGCCTGTCCATAGTTAGACCCTGACCCGGCCCCAGTGTTTTGCAACCTCAACCCATCTGTCAGCGCGGCCGGACAGGACAAGGCGAATGAAGGCGCCATCCCCGGCCTGTCGGGCTGGGAGTCTAATCCCCTTCATGAAACCAGTCCTCTTCGGACAGGTTATCAAGAAAGTCTTCAACCTTATCAATGACCCCTTTGGATTCGGCCCAAGATAGATGTTCTTTGAAGCGTTGATGCTTTGCACAATTTCCCGCTTCCCACCACGCCGCTAGAATCAGTGGCAGAGCAGGTCCCCACCCGCCACTAGGCTTTTGCTTGCGACCAGGCAACAGTTCCCAAAGCTCGCCCCATTTTATCGGCTGTGGGCAAATACGATTTGTGCGGGAACAGTCGTTGAGGATTTTTTCAGAAGCTTCGTTCACCTTTTCACAAATGAACTAACAACAGTCACATTCAAGGAGAAACCCCATGTCCATTCACCTCGAACTCACTTACGGCAAGAAAATCGGGCTGCCCGAGTACAGCTCCCACCACTTCAGCGTCAGCCTGAAGTCCGAAGTCGCCTCCGCCGAGGACATCCCCGGCGAAGTCGAAAGGATCTACCAGACCCTCCAGGACTCGGTGGACCGGCAAATCGTCCAGCCAGGCTTCGTCCCCGGCCAGGAGGAACCGGTGCCCGTCCGGGTGCTGCCACCATCGGAAAAGGCCTGGAAGTGCAGCCCCAAGCAGAGGGACCTGATCCTGAAGCTGGTGGACGAACAGGGGCTGGACCGCAACCAGGTCGACGGACAGGCCCGCGAACGCTTCGGAAAGGGCGTCATCGAGCTGAACAAGCTGGAGGCCAGCGGTCTCATCGACAGCCTGATGCCCGGCCAGAACCGCGGCCGCAAGCCCCGGAGGGCCGCCTGATGGACGAGACCGTGCGTTCCGAACCGGGCAGCGACCCGCTGGAGTATCTCAGCGCCAGCCGTCTGAAAAGCTTCCTGGCCTGCCGGCTGAAGTTCTACTACGAGAAGGTGCTGGGCCTCCCCGCGCCTTCCAGCCCCAACCTGCAGATCGGCAAAGCCGTCCACGCCGGCCTGGAGGCGTTTCACAAGGCGCAATGGTCCGGGGAGGATCCCAGTCCGGAACTGGCGCTGGAGGCCTACCACAGCGCCTTCTTCGCCATGGAGGAGGACGATCCGGTCGATTACCGCTCCAAACCCCGGTCCGTGTGCATTGAGACCGGCAAACGGACCCTCACCGCCTACCTGGACTCGGACGTGTCCAAGGACAGCCGGTCCATTCTGGGCGTCGAGGCCTACCTGCGCCGTGAACCGGACGAACTGCCCCTGCCGCTGGTCGGGGTGGTGGATCTGGTGCGGGAGGGCAATGTGCCGGTGGACTTCAAGACCGTCGGCGCCACCCCGGACCTTCAGGAGGAGGCCTGGAGCCATCAGCTCCAAATGGTCTGTTATTTCCTGTTGCTCGGTGACGCCACCGGAGAGGTTCCCGGCCAGGCCGAACTGGTCTATCTGGTGAAAACCAAGACCCCGAAGATCATCCGGCACCAACTCCCGCCCATCGACCTGATCCAGATGGAACGGTTCAAGCGGCTGGTCGATGTCTATGTCCAGGGAAACCAGCGGCAGGAGTATTACCCGAGCCCGGGGATGCACTGCCGGTGGTGCGAGTTCCGTTCACGTTGCCGCGCCTGGGGTAAACAGGCCGCCTGAACCGATCCCCGTTCTGCGGGAATCTACTGTAACCAAAAGTTGTCAACCCACTCCCCGTCCGGACTGTCCGGGCGGGGAGTTCTCTTTTCCCATTCCAACCAAGGAGAACCTTATGCCCTGCAATCTGCTTCTGCATTGCGGCTCGGACTTCGTGTCCCGGGCCGAACTCGGTCGGGTGCCCACCCCGTCCTCCACCCGCACCTGGCAACCGATCCCCCATTTCCAGCTCCTCCGGGAAGTGATCAACGCACTCCCCCGTTACGACATGCGCGTCGTGTCAGAGGCCCACGGGCTCACCCATGACGCCAACCGTTACTTCGGACTGCTGGAGGTGGCCAACCGCCGTTCCCATCCGGATTACAGCCGGGTGATCGGCATCCGCAACAGTCACGACAAGCGCTTCCCCGCCGGCCTGGTGCTGGGCAACCAGGTTCTTGTGTGTGACAACCTGTCCTTTTCCGGCGAGATCAAGGTGGCCCGGAAACACACTAGCATGATCCGCCACGATCTCCCGCACCTGATCGACGACGCGGTCTGCCGCATCCACTGTGGATGGCCCGAACAGGACCGGCGCATCGAGGCCTACCGGGAGCACCGGCTGTCCGACCCGGCGGTCCACGATCTGACTGTCCGGGCGCTGGACAGCGACGTGATCTGCGGCAGTCAGGTGCCCAAGGTGCTCCAGGAGTACCGGGAGCCCCGTCACCAGGCCTTCCAGCCCCGCACTCTGTGGAGCCTGTTCAATTCGTTCACCGAGGTGCTGAAGGGCAATCTGGGCCTGCTCCCCGGACGGACCCATCGCCTGCACATGCTTTGTGACGCCCATGCCGGGCTGAACTGAACTTTCAACCGTACCAAAGGATGACTATTTATGAAGAACCGTTTTACACCCCTGAAGGCCTTGGCCGTGCTTCCCGTCGTATGTGCGCTCAGTGCC
>Ga0194137_10000765_pt1 | contig 20469 bp, 24 predicted proteins | sample TARM_MetaG_T3_14_FD_134025 | JGI IMG/M metagenome (GOLD analysis project Ga0194137, IMG submission 134025) | Freshwater microbial communities from Pennsylvania, USA, analyzing microbe dynamics in response to fracking - TARM_MetaG_T3_14 (version 2) | ecosystem: Environmental > Aquatic >... | reverse complement strand
TGATGTTCGCGCTGTTGTTTTCGTTTGTATTATCCTCTCCGATGGTCTTGAGCTGTTCGATTTCCACGTCGTGCCCGTCAGCCACCAGTCTTTCCTGCAGCCGCTCCGCAACCGACAAAGTATTTCCCGTCAAGGAGTGGACGATGATCCCGATTTCCATAGCCTTTCCCACTTTCTGTTTTTAAATTTTTTTATTAATGGATGTGTTTCGTTTGTCCGAATGGGGATCTTGCCGCAACCTCGACTTTGATCCGATCGGGGTCTTCGAAAAAGACGGCGTAGTGTTCCTTTCCACCTGCGAAAGGATGCCTTTCTGGATACAGCAACGGGATGCCGCGGCGTTGCAGTTCCGCATACAGTTCGTCCACCTGATGCTTTGTGTCGACCGCGAAGGCCAAATGGTTCAATCCGGTCTGGCCGCGGTGATAGGATCCATCCAGGAAGCGTTCGGCTGTCTGGACGAAGACGATGTAAGTATCATCTTCCTTGTAGCTGAAGCCTTGCTCCCATTCCTGGTATTTGCTGAAGCCCAGCTTTTCCAACAGCCACGACCAAAATTGCTTGCTGGCTTCTAGATCGCTGACATTGATTTCGATGTGATGAATGAGACTCATTTAACCACTTCCTTTTCCGTTAAGATATTCGCTTGAATTTCGCGTACAGGATCGGCCCGATGAAGACACCCAGCAGCAACAGATAGAAACTGTATGAGCCAAAAATGGGCCCGACATTATAGGCCTCTTCTTTCGTTATTTTCCGCTTGACCGCACCTTTGTTCCTTACATATTAGAAGCTGATTCTTTGTCCCAAGCGACTGGGTTTGTTATAGTCAAGCTATCAGCATTTCGCACAATGCCTGCACAAATTTATTCAGCACAAAAAATCGGAGGAAATTATGAAACTCAGCATCTTGGACCAAGTCCACATCACAGCAGGCGGCACCGCCGAGCAGTCCCTACAGAACGCCAAAGAACTCGCCCGTTTAGGCGACACTCTTGGGTACGAGCGCATTTGGTTCGCCGAGCATCACGGCAGCCAACTGATGGCAAGCGCGGCACCTGAAATCATCGCTGCCTTCATCGCGGCCGCGACGGATCGGATCCGTGTCGGTACCGGTGGCGTCATGATGATGCATTACTCCCCTTTGAAAATCGCGGAAGTATTCAAAACTTTGTCCGGCTTTGCGCCCGGCCGAATCGATTTGGGCGTGGGCCGTGCCCCCGGAGGCGATCGTCAGTCCATGTACGCATTGGCGCAAGGAAACCCGCCCCAATTGGACAATCATTACGAAAAACTGCGGACGATATTGGATCTTTTGGAAGACCGGAAACCCCAGGATTCACTTTACCGGGACACTCCCGCGGCGCCTGTAGATGTGACCGTTCCGCAGACCTGGTTATTGGGTTCGAGCGGAAACAGTGCTGTGCAGGCCGGTAGAATGGGCGTCGGCTATTCGTTCGCGCAGTTCTTCACCGGAACGCTCGACAAGAGCATTTTCGATCTCTACAAGCAGCATTTTGTTCCGTCCGCAGCCATGCCCGAAAAACAGATCAGCGTCGCTTTCCATGCCATCGTCGCGGATACGCGCGAAGAAGCGCTCTACGAAGAGTTGCCGTATGCGATCTTCAAGATGCAGCTCTTCCGCGGAATGATGCGCAACCATCTGATGACCCCGGAACAAGCCGCAGCTTATCCTTTGACGGAAATCGAGAAGCAACTCATTAACGACATCCGCAAAACGCACATTCTCGGGACCGCAACAGAGGCAGCCGAAATATTGCTGAATCTGCAGGACCAGTACGGGTTCGACGAAGCGATGATCATCAGCATGCCGCATTCCCAACAGGCACGGCTCAAAACCTATTCCCTATTGGCGCAGGAATTGCTTTAGGCAGCCTTACGAATCCAGCTTAGTCATCCTCTTAACGGGGATGGCTTTTTTTGGCTTTTGCCCGTTCCAATGTTTCGTTAATCCTTTTTTGCCGGGTATCGGGACGTTTTGCGTGTGCAATCCAGAAAAGATAGTGGGCCTTTTCGCCGGTCGGCCAGCCTTCGAAATATGCGCGGGCAGCTGGGTCATCCTTGAATGCCTGCTCCAATTCATCGGGCAGCTCTGGGACTTCCTTCGAGGAATAAGCCGCTTGCCATTTCCCGCTGGCTTTCGCATCCAGGATTACCGCCAAACCAGCTTCAGTCATCCTTCCTGCCTCAACCAAAGCTTCGGCACGCCGCCGGTTGACCAGCGACCACACGCTCCCTGGCCTGCGAGGGGTCATGCGGATGATGAAACTTTCCTTATCCAGACTGTACATCTTGCCGTCGATCCAGCCGAAACAGAGCGCCTCTTCGACCGCTTCCGCAAGCAGGATACCCTCGCCTTTAGCATGGACTTTTTTTATTTTCAGCCAGATTTGATCCTTTTGATCATGGTTTTGCGCCAGCCAGTCATGCCATTCCTGAGGATTACGCAAACTGAGCCACTCCTGGGGAAATCCGGATTCCGTCATAACCAGCCCTCCTTCCGTTTTGGGAAATGTATGATGCTCTTTAAAAGCATCATGCGTCCCTGTCATAATATTCCAACACCCGCAGGCATCTGAGCGTATTCCAGCGGCTCGCTTTTCCGGCTTGTTCCATCCGGAAATGCACCTCGCCGGGATGATGGGCCTGCGTTTTCCAGCGTCCGTCAGGCAAGCGTTTCTCCCTCAGAACAGCCAAAGCATCCTGCAGCCTTTCGTCATACGGATGACCGACACTTTGGAAATAATCGAGCGCGCGCAAAATATCGTAGCGCCAACGCGGCGGGTAGACCAGTTTCAAAAAGCTCGGATGGATTACCGCGCCGGTATGGTCGGATTTAAACAGCCGGTGCCGCAGAAGGAATTCCTGTCCTCCACTTTCCATCCGTTTCAATTCATCCAAACGATAGGCATAACCGGCAGCGATGTACTCCCGGATGCCCTCCAGGACGCTGAGCGTGGAATGCATCGAACTGTGGCGGGCACCGGATCGGTTCAGCCGGCAATTGAAGCCGCCATCGGCCAGCTGCTGGCTAATGATGAAATCGACCACTGATCTGAGCTTTTCCTCTTCCGTCCCGAAATAATAGGCATAGTTCAGGAACATCCCGTTGATGCAGACATCACTCTGCTCGATGTCCTTTGATGGATTGATGCCACCGTCCGGCCCCATCGAAGTGGCGAGGATGAGTGCCAAAGCCTTTGTTATTTCAGGAGTCGTTGGGATGCAGAGGTTGCGCAGATCCAGCAAGGTGTAATGGCTGCTCGTCCATTTCGGTTGATAGAACGCACGGCCCCAATGCCCGTCCGGCTGTTGCCGTTCCAAAAAAACGCGGCCCCAACCTTCCTCGGCAATTTTATCCCTCAAGTCGGACAATACCGCTGGATCCTCATGCAACAGATCGCGCCTTGCCTGATATTGGATGGCTGGATCGCCTTCCAGAAGCCACGCGATGATTTCCTCCCTATTCATTTCCATCGGTCCTTCCTTTTTCGGTTCAATCGTAATAAATGCTTCCCCCGATGAATTCCCTCAGAATGGAGTTGAACGGCACCTTTGATACGTCCAGCGGTTCGAAGAAACTCAGCAGATTCATAAGCCTTTCGCGCGTATCATAATAAGGGCTGTCGGCCGGAATCTTCTGCAGCGCTGTTTCCGCGAAGGGACGCAGGGCGTTCATTTCGTACAGCATGCTGGAATTGAACATCACGTCGGCCTCTTCCTGGAATTTGAAGATGTTCTGGTATTCGCCGCGGCGCACACTGTCCCATTGGTGGATCGTATTTTCCGGCGTGACGCCCCGGTATTTGTCATCCCTGACCAAACGGCGCAGCAGTCGGATTTCCGAAGTCGGAACCCGGCTCATCAGGTCGATGTTGAGGCCGCCGAGTGCACTGATGTAGAGCTTGTAGATAAGGTTGCGGTTGATGCTGGTGACCAATTCCGGATTCAGCGCATGGATGCCTTCAATGATAAGGATCTCCGATGGACCAACCTGCATCGGTTTATATTCGGCCAGGCGCTGGCCGGTGATGAAGTCGAATTGAGGAACGGATACACGCTCTCCGTCGATCAGTTGCACGATTTGTTGCTTCAGCAAGGGCAAATCCAACGCCTCCATACTGTCGAAGTCGTACTTTCCGTCGGCATCCCGAGGTGTATGCTCCCTGTTCACGAAATAATGGTCCAACGACAGTGCAATCGGCTTCAGCCCGTTCACTTCCAACTGCGTCGACAGTCTTTGGGAAAAGGATGTCTTCCCTGATGATGAAGGCCCCGAAACCAACAGCAGGCGCAAGGCGCGCCGATGCTGCAGGATGGCGTCCGCAATGATGGAAATTTCCTTTTCATGCAAAGCTTCGGCGATGCTGACCAACTTCATCGTGCGGCCGGATCGGATATAGTCATTCACGTCTTGAACCTGTTCAATGTTGATATTATCCATCCAGCGTTGATTCTTTTCGAACGCAGCGGACAACTGCACCGGCGGAATCAGTGGTCTTTCGCTGCCTTTGTCGATGTCCCCGAAATCCACGATGAACCCATAGGAAAACGGCAGCATGGTAAAAGGTTCCACAAGGAAGGTATCCGTAAAAGCCGGATAGACGGCCTTCACGATGATGTCACCCACCTGATAATGGTAATAGCCGCCATCTTTCCGGAGCAACACGATGCTGCTGTCTTTTTCGACCCACTCCCGCAGTTTCCGTTCGATCAGCTTCACTTCCCTTGTCGACAGAATCGATCCGTAGAGGTTGCAGAAGATGCCTTCCAAAATGGAGTAGGATGTCTTCAGTGTCTCCTCCGGAAAGAGGTCATGCACAACTTTGATCAAACCCAATTTGACGGTCTGGCGCCCTCTGTGCAGATGCGTTTCACTCATGATGTTTTCCCCCTTGCACTTGCTTTGCGGTTGCCTATATCTTTGAGGCTTGCCGATTTCCCCGCGTTTCCGAGAACCGGTACGCTTCCCGCATCCAAGCATCGACAGCCGCCGTCAGGTCCGCCTCCTCCGCAATGATGACGTGGTGCGTCCATCTGCCGGGGTAAGGTTCGATGGCTTCGACAATCTGATCATGCACGATCTGGCGCCCGCAGCCGAAGCTCAGCACCAGGCTGTGCAGCGGCCGCTTTCTGTCCGTCGGCTGGGGCATCCAGACCCAGGCGAATTGCGTCCGCGTGGCAAAAGAAATCTGGGTCTTTGTCACCGTGATGATGGCGGGTCCAATCGCCCGGATTTTCCTTTCCACAGCCATGAACAATGCTCTCACTTCAGGTTTTCCGGCAAAAAATGCTTCCACTTCTTTGTTGATCATTACGTCCGTCATAGCTATCGCCTCATTTTTTAAAATAGGGATTGGCGGATTCTCACTCCACCAGGAATACGATTTTCGTCAGCAGTTCGCTTTCGGGTACCTCTTCCGGAGAATTGTAATAGTGTTCATAGACCGGACCAAGCGGCTTGTAGCCATTATCCTTGATCCATTTCTCAATTTCCTCATAAACGGGCGGCATCTCCATATAAGGGCCTTTGTACATGCAACTGACCTGTTTGCCGGCCGGAATGCTCCCGGCAAGGATATCGCCTTTGCCCGGCAGCGCTTTGGACACTGGAAAACCGATTTCCAATTCGAGCCTTTCCATATCCATGTTGAAATAGCCGACGAAAGCTGGCCCAACCGGTTGTTCACCCAATTCCATGATGTGCGTGACGATGTCCATGAATGCCTTTCCCAATATTTTCGGAAGCTCGCTTACCGGAGTAACCGTTTTCAAAACTAAAGTCGGTTGTTCCTGTGTTTCCGCCACTTCGATCACAAAGCTCATTTTCTCCACGTCTCCTTTTCTGAAGCCCATTGTCTCATGCTTATTTTATCACTTCCGCATCCGCACGACCATCAATACGATGGCAGCGGAAAGATGCTGAAATGGCGCAAACACAGGGCTGTTCCCGATGTTCCAGAGATAGCCGTATTCCTTTTTCACCGCAAACAAAAAGACGCCCTATAAGAGCGCCTTACTCACTTTACTAGCAACTGATCCCAATAGACTACGTCCCTATTCCCCTTCAGCCAAAAGTGCCGTAATCGCGGCCTGCGAATCCGTGTGGTCCACATAGTCGACGACTTCGCCCTTCTCGAGCTTGACCAGTTTCGGAACAGTCACGACTTCGTGCGCATCCAAGATGTCCTGAAAGTCTTCATCCCCACTATGCTCGTCCGTGTCGTAATGATAGACGACAGCATCCGTTTCGGAGATGGATTCCTCCAGCAATGGTTCAAAAGCGCGGCAGTACTTGCACGTGTCCCGCCCGAAATAAAGATACGCCACATCCTGGTCCATCACATCTGCGTATTCATCCTGAGTAGCGACTGCCAGATAGCTGGCGCCTGATGCCGTCGTCAAACCGAACAGCACCAAGATGGCCGCCAGCGGCAACAACCATTTTAAGTATTTTTTCATCGAGGTTAATTCCTTTCGAAACTTATTTCGTCGCCAAACTTTGCTTGATCCTCACGGAAACAGCCTCCAACAAGAAGCACGTCAAGAGGATCAGGAAAGTGACGGCTCCGACTTCCCGCATGTTGTAATAAAAATTCCCGGCCATGAACAGGTTGAAGCCGATGCCACCAGCACCTGCGGCAGCCCCCATCCCCAAAGCCACAATGTAGTTGATTTCGAAACGCATGAATGTCCAAGCCACCAGCGAGCGGATCGTAGTCGGCAGTACGCCTTGGAAGACGATCTCCCACCAACTGGCTCCGGTAGCCTTCAGCGCTTCAATGACGCCGCCATCCATTTCCTCGAAGCTTTCCGAAAACATCTTCGTCAAGTAGCCCAAGGAGTGGAAGGAAATGCCGATGACCGCCGCAACGCTGCCCAAGCCGGATACGATGGCAAAGATCAGCACCCACATGACGGTAGGGATTGCGCGGATGAGCGCTACAAAGCCTTTGATCAAAACGGAGGACCGTTTGCCGCCTAAATTGCGTGCGGCCAACAAACCCAACACGACCGACAGAATGGCAGAGAATATGGTCGTCAAAAAGGCGATCGCAAAGGTGATGACCACTTGCAGCAAAGCTTCATTCAGACTGATGCTGCGCAATTCCGCTTCCAGGAAAATCGTCTTCAGATTGGCGAAAGTCCCGCTAATCGCAAGCCCCCAATCGATGTTCCCGTAGTCGAAACTGACGAAGGCGTACAGACTGACGAGCGCCAAACCGGACAGAACGAACCAGACATTGCGCAGACTGCTTTTCGGCCCGATTCCATCCGACAGCTGAGGCTCTTTGGATTCGACTCTGCGTTTTTTTTCGTTCAGGACCGTCTCCAACGGCAAACCGTTTTCGGTCATAAGATGGACCTCCTTACTTGGTTGGAAATGGATTCCAGTCCGAGCACGATGATCATGATGCAGAGCACAATCAGGCTGCAGGAATGGTAATCCAGATTTTTGTAATAGAGATTGAAGATATGGCCGATCCCCGATCCGGTCAGCATGCCGATCAAAGTGGCGCTGCGGACATTGTTTTCGATGCTGTAGAGGATCCAGGAAATGACGCCGGAGATGCTGTTCGGAAAAATCGCCTGGCCGATGATCTGCCAGCGGGTAGCACCGGTGGCGGTCAAAGCTTCGACCGAATCCTTCGACGTTTCATCGATGGTTTCGATGAACGCGCGGTTCAAAGTTCCGAAAGTCACGAAGAACAGCGCCAGGAAGCCGGTCATGATGTTCATCCCGAAGGAGAACAGGAAAATCATCGACCAGACGATATCCGGCACGTTCCGGAAAAAAGAGGCGAACAGCTTGGATGCCCAAGCCAGTCCGTTGTTCACTTTGGTGGCCTCCGCTCCGAACAGAGCGAAGACGTAGGCGAAAATACTCGCTGCCGTGGCCGAGGCTACCGCCATCAGCACCGTTTCCGTCAGCTTCTCCAGGATGTCCGGGAGCTTTGCCCAAGCGGCTTGATTCGGGTAAAAATTTTGCGCGAGCCAAACCGTCGCATCCGGGAAGGCAATGAGCGCTTCCCCGTATTCAAACTCCAACAGCACCGAGGCTCCGACCACCAACAGCAGCATTCCCAGGAATGCGAGTGTTCTTTTGATTCCGCGCGTCTGCAGCGGGTTCGTTGTAACTTGCATGTTGTCCTCCTTTAGGCTGAGATGTCGGTGATGAGTTCCCCGGCTTCGGAACCATAGATCTCATGGATCTTTTCCTGCGTCAATTCTTCAGGCGTGCCGTCGAAGACGATCTGGCCGCCGTTCACGCCGATGATGCGTTTCGAATAGGCGATGGCTACATCGACTTGGTGCAGGTTGCAGATGACGGTGATGCCCATCTTTTTGTTGATGTCCTTCAAGTATTCCATAATGATGCGCGAGGAGCTCGGGTCCAAGGAAGCGATCGGTTCGTCGCAAAGGATCAGTTTCGGGTTCTGGACCAGCGCCCGGGCGATGCCGACACGCTGTTTCTGCCCGCCTGAAAGTTGATCGCAGCGCTGATGGATCTGCTCTTTCAAGCCGAGTTGCTCAAGGATCGTTACTGCATGCGCTTTGTCTTCGTTCGAGAAGGCTCCGAACACCCCTCTGAGCGTGCTTGTGTAGCCGAGGCGGCCGTGGCAAGTGTTGTCCAATACGCTCAGCCGGTTGACCAGGTTGTAGTGCTGGAAAATCATGCCGATCTGCCTTCTCAGTCCGCGCAACTCTTTCGTGTTCAGTTTTTCGGTATCCACACCATCGAACATTACCACTCCTTCGGACGGATCAATCATGCGATTGATACAGCGAAGGAGAGTCGATTTCCCTGCACCGGACTTTCCGATGATTGAAATGAACTCCCCTTCTTCGACCGAAAAATGAATGTCCGACAATGCTTTTGTGCCCTTTGTGTATTCTTTCGATACATGGGTCATTTCCAGCAATGGCATTCTATTTCTCTCCTTTATGTTCCCTGTATTAGTGGATCAGTTTTCGGACAAAGCGCGGATCGGATCGAACCAAGCGTCTTCCGCCGTCACGAATTGGGATTCGCCGTCTTTTTCGAACAGCGCGGATTCTTCCGATTCCGGATCTTTCCAGATCGATGCATCGTTGTTCATCTCTTCGCTCGTGAAGATCGCTTTCAAAGCTTCCTGGTCTTCAGGGGAAGTGACATCGTTATTGATGACCATCGGTGCGTTCAATACAGGCGTCACACCGATCGACACAAATTCTTGCCCAGCCAAACCGGTGAATGGATCAGCCGCGTCTTCCTTGACTGCGTATGTCGTTCCGACTTCGTTCTTTTCGCCGTCGACCGGTTCCACATAGTTGGCTACACACGTATCACAGAAGGCAGCCACGTCAGCGCGGTCGGTCAACAAGTTGACTGCAGATCCTTGATGCGATCCGCCGAAGAGGACTTCGCTGAAGAATTTGTCTTCGCCGCCCTCCATCAATGCTTCTTGCGTCAGTTCTTCATCAGGGAAAGCCGCGATGATGCCGGATGTCGGCACGACAAAACCGGAAGTGGATGAGTTGGAAACGAAGGAGAAGCGTTTGCCTTGTATGTTATCCAATGAATAGCCGCCATTGCCGTCGCTATAGGCTTCTTCGTTGCCTTTTTTGACGTTGATCCAGCTATAGTAGATGGCATCTTCCAAAGTACCGGATTCTCCGGATGGCACAACCAGCGGCACAACATTTTCATTCTTATCGTGGGCTTCCACATATCCTTGCGCACCCATGAAGGCCAGATTGGCTTGTCCGTTGGCGATCGCTTCGATGGCGATGGCATAGTCGGTCGTCAGTTGATGCTCGACTTCTTTGCCTGTCGCTTCCTCGATGTAGCTGCCGATTGCTTCACGGGAAGCTTCCATATCGCTACCTGATTCATTTGGGTACCAGACGATCGTGATTGTGTCCGTGTATTCGCCTGTCGTTTCGGTGCCTGTACCGGAGTCTTCCGTCGCCGATCCGCTGTTTCCGCATGCTGCAAGTGCCAAAGCGCTCATTGAGAGTAGTGCGATCTTAGATAATACGTTTTTCATGATAGCCTCCAGAACGATTTTTTTGTTTTTCCTACAAGATTAAAATTAACATATGGATATAAATTATCAGTTAAACAATTGTAAATCTGTGTTAATAAACTGTTAATCTTTTCAAACGAGCGGGCGCAGTGCATCCTCGGGCGCAGTTGTATGCCCTACTTCCAATGGGATCCAATAGTTGCCGTGGTAGTCAGAGCCGCCGGTCAGGAATAGACCGTATTGATCGGCCAGTGCTTTGATCCGCGACTGGTCCTCTTCCGAATGATCCGGGTGGTTGATTTCGAGCCCGGCCAAACCGTTTTTCACCAATTCCGGGATGATGTCAAAAGAATTCAACTGCCCAGGGTGCGCCAGCACAGGCAGGCCGCCATCCGCTTTGATCGCTTTCACGGCCAGGTTCGCGTCGATGTATTCGATGTCGCTGGCACAGTTGCCGTTCCCTTTGAAGAGCGCACGGTAAAGCGTCTTGTACTCGGCTGATCCGTATGGCGCATCCGTCAAGGACTCCATGATGTGCTGTTTGTAAAGGGTCGGCTGCTCCCCTTTTGATTTTTTCAGTTTGCTGGTCCGGATCGTGTAGCCTTGGTCGATCAACGTCTCCACTTGGATCCAGGAATGGTCATCGCGCCTTCTCAGCAATTCCCCGCACAGTTCACCGATATGGTCGGCAGGATAGTTGTAGCCGTAGCCGAGGATGTGCACTTTGCGGTTCCTCTTGAAATCATAGGCGGAGATTTCGACACCGGGAATGATGAGGATTTCGCGCTCATCGGCGAATTTTTTCGCCGCCGGGTAAGTGTCCGTCGTATCATGATCGACAAAACTGATCATTTCGACGCCGTTCTTTTTTGCCTGATTGAGGATCGTCTCGATGCTGTCGTAACCATCCGAATAGTCACTGTGTACATGCAGATCTGCTTTCATCTAGTTCGCCTCCATCCTTCTTTCCTGCATCTGGTAGGTATAATCGCAAAGGCCTTCCATGAATTCGAGATCATGGAAAATGCCCAACAGCGTCGTGCCGCCCGCCTTCAGCTTCTGGATAACTTCACGGACTTTCTGCTTGGATTCGTTGTCCAGGCTGGCCGTCGGTTCGTCCAATAGCAGCAGTCGCGGATTTTTGACGGTCGCACGGGCGATGTTCAAACGCAGCTTCTCGCCGCCGGAAAAGGTGTTCGGGTAGCTGTCCCATAAGGCTTCCGCGATGTCGAAATGGCGCAGCGCCTCTTTTGCGCGCAGTGTGGCGGTTTTTTCGTCCGCACCTGTCTCGAGCAGGCTCTGTTCGACCAGCTCCAGCGTGGTTGTGCGCGGCATGACGCTCAAGAATTGCGACACGTAGCCGATCTCATTTTTGCGCAAATGGATGATTTCCCGTTCCGATGCGGTCACAAGGTCGATTTTTCCGAAAGCCTCGGAGTCGTAGTAGATCTGCCCATTTTGGGGCAAATAGGTGCGGTAAATGCACTTGATGATGGTGGACTTGCCGCTGCCGCTTTTGCCGACGATGCCGAGAAATTTGCCTTTCTCCAAACCAAAGGAAACATCTTCGACAGCCGTCATCGTCTGGTTCAGGTGATGGGTCGTGAAAGCCTTCTGCAGTCCCTGCAGTTCAATCAATTTGTCCATGGGTACCTCCTTTTTCCGCAAAAGCCGGCTGTTTTTGGTATTTCTCGATAAATTTCCCGATCGGGCCGCGGAAATCCTCCAACCGTTCCTTGAATAGCTCCGGTTCCCAATCCCACCATTGCATTTCCTCCAAAGCGGCGATCGTGTCCGGCTCGAAACGGTGCTTAACGATCCGGGCCGGCACTCCGACTGCTATCGCGTAAGGCGGGATATCCTTAGTCACTACCGCACCGGAGCCGATGATGGCGCCGTTTCCGACAGTCACTTCAGGCATGATGATGGCACCGTGACCGATCCAGGTGTCATGCCCGATCGTCGTGATGCGGCTGAGGCGGTGTTCGAAGAACGCTTCGTCCTCCCCGTCGGCGAAACCGTACATCTGCGGACGGTAGGTGAAATGATGCAACGAGGCGCGTTCGTACGGGTGATCGGTCGGACCGATCCTGACCGCTGCCGCAATGTTGGCGAACTTCCCGATCTGGGCATTCTGCACGAAGCAGAACTGACCGGTATAGGAATAGTCGCCGAAATGGCTGTTTTCGATGAAGTTATGCGGACCGATTTCGCAATAGCTTCCGAAGCTGACATTCGTCACGCTGGCTGTCGACGCAATCGTAGGATCCTCCGTCAGTCTTTTCTCATTGATGATCATCGGCGGTACTCCGTTCTGTAGACGATTTTCCCGTCGATCATGACGGAGGTGATGGCCGGATAGTTGTCCTTCGTTTTGATCAGTAGCAAGTCGGCTTTCTTGCCTTCCTCGATCGAGCCGATTTCATGGTCCATCTTCACAGCTCTGGCCGGATTGATCGTCAGCATGCGGAACATCTGCGCCAAGCTGATGCCATGCGTCTGATGCATGATGTAGATGGCATGGATCAAGGCAGCAGGATAGTAGTCGCTGCAGAGGATCGAGATATTGCCTTCCTGGATCCCTTGGGCAGCGCTCAGATTGCCGGTATGCGACCCTCCCAAGAGGATGTTCGGCGCTCCGGCGATCGTCCACAGGCCCGCTTCATGGGCCGCATCCGCCACTTCCAGCGTGATCGGAAATTCGCTGATGGTCGTCCCGAGGCGTTTGACCAGCTCCAGTTTTTCGATGGAATCATCGTCATGCGAAGCGACAGCCAAACCATGGGCCAATGCGACCTCCGCCATTTCCGCAATCTGCTCGAAAGTGATTTTCTCCTTGCTTTGGCGTTTGACGATGACGGCTTCCGCCTCCGCATCTGTCAATTCCGAATAGCCGGCGATCGTCTTTTTGTAGATCTCTAGGTTACGGTACTGCCCTTGCCCGGGCGTGTGGTCCATAAAGGAAATCAGATGGATTTTGCCGTTGCGGATATGCTCCTTGACCTGTTCCACCATCTCGACATTGTCGATTTCGAAACGGGCATGGACCCGGTGGCGGATCATGTGGTCGCTGGTGTGGGTGTCGTTGATGGCTTCGATCAGGCGGTTAGCGTGCTTGGGTTGGCGGATCGCCTTCACCCCGAAGTCCTGTTCCTTGTAGATGGAAAGCGAGTGGAACATCGTCGTGACGCCGTGCGTGATCAGGATGCGCTCGCTTTCGCGCAGACCGATGTTGAAATCCATCATCGCGGTCGGTCGCGGCGATACGATGGTCTCGATATAATCGGAATGGATATCCACGAAGCCTGGCGCAATCAGCCCCCCATCCGCATCCAGCACGTTGTATTCCGGTCCGTACTGCTCCACTTCATGCTTCGACATGATTTTTTTGATGGTGTCGCCTTCGATCAAAAGCGCTGCATTCTCCAATAAGGAATCCTCCAGCACGATGGTCCCGTTTGTGATAATGTACATGTCGTTCCTCCTATAATAATGAATAGACTAACTGTTGCGTGTAGGCGTGTTGCGGGTCCTCAAGCACCTGATCGGTCAGGCCTTCTTCGATGATTTCGCCGTTGTACATCACGATAGTCCGATCGGAGAGCATGCGGATGACGGCAAGGTCGTGGGAAACGACGATCATGCTGATCTGCAGTTCCCGTTGGATCGTCTTGATGAGATCCAATACGTCCGCCTGCACGCTGAGATCGAGCCCGGTCGTCACTTCGTCCAGCAGCAGCACCGGCGGATTGTTCGATAACGCCTTGGCGATCTGCACCCGTTGCTGCATCCCGCCGGAGAAATTTTTCGGCGCTTCACTCGAGCGGAACGTCGGGATGTTCACTTTGTCCAACAGTTCATGGCCTCTGCTGAACATCGCTTCGACATTGCGGTGGTTGGCGGCGATCATCTTCTCGGCGATATTGGCGATCGACGAAAATTCCATCCGCAGCCCCAACAACGGGTTCTGGTAGACCATCCCCAGCAGCATATTGCGGATCCATTTCTGTTGCTGCAGGGACGAGCCGAAGACATTCTCCTGGCCGTCTTTGTAGTCCGCCAGCAGGTATTCGCCGTCCGTCACTTCGCTGTCGAAATAGAGCGACCGCATCAAGGTCGATTTCCCGGAGCCGCTCTCGCCGACGATGCCGATGATTTCGCCCTTGTAGAGGTCGAAGGAAATGTCGCGGCAGGCATAGACCGTTCCGCAATTAGGGCAATAATTCTTCTCCAGGTTTTCCGGTTTTTCAATGCACCGGGAACAGCCTTCCCCGAATTGCTTGTTCATGCCGCGCAGAGATAGTACAGGTGATTCCTTAGTCATGTCTGATCCCTCCTGCAGCCGTTTCTTGTTTTGCATTCAATGTTTCCAACAAATACGATTGGTCATTCGTCAGGTAGTAGGTTTCCCCCGTCGCTTCATCCACCAATTCATCAAGGAAAACATCCGTCAGCCCAGTCAATCGGCAGGCTGCGCCAGCGAAGCTCTCCACTTCAAAAGGATGGTCCTCGAAATCGATCGACACGACCTCCGTATAAGGAGGAACGGCATAAATTTTTTTTTCGCGCCCAGCCCCGAACAACACAAGCCCATCGTTATGGTTGAGCTTAGGGTTGTCGAAACGCGGAATCGGGCTCGGAGCCATCAGATAGCGCCTGTTGACGATGACGGGATAATCCGAATGCATCGCCGTCTTGCCGTAGCGGACGATCTGTTCGAACAGATGCAGCCACGAGACGCTGTATTCCCCGTAGGCATGCATCGCCTTGGTCTTACGTTCCGAAGGCTCGACCGCCCGCAGCGGTTCCGGCAACGGAACCTGCAGCACGAGAATCTGGTCCTCGGTCAGAGGCACTTCCGGGATCCGGTGGCGCGATTGGATCAGCGTCGCCTCGCCGGTGTGGATCGTCGTCGCCACACCGGTCGTATCCGCGATCATCTTTTTGATGTTGACGGCATTGACGCTCTCATCGGAGCCTTGGTCGATGACTTTCAGCACATCATCCTCACCGATCAGCGACAGGCTGACCTGCAGCCCGCCCGTCCCCCAACCGCGGGCAATCGGCATTTCGCGGGATGCAAAAGGCACCTGATAGCCCGGGATGGCCACCGCCTTCAGGATCGTGCGGCGGATTTCCATTTTGGAATTTTCATCGAGGAAAGCGTAATTTCCTTGGTAATTCATTCTGTTCCTCCTTTGATCTTCCGGATGCCGTCCAACAACGACTGGAAGGTCACGTAATGCGGCAATTTCAGATGCGAAATGAAGCCGGTCGATTCGACCGAATCCACATGCAGCAGGACAAACTCCTCATCGGAAGTCGGATGGTTTTCAGCCGGATGCTCCAACGAATAATCGAGTATGCTCATGGCGATCGCCTTCGTTTCATTCTGGCCGAACGTCAGCCCGTAGCCGATCGAAAAACTCATCTTCGTTTTCCCGGATTCGTCCGCCACATCGATTGGGATGAAGGATTCGACCTCTGTCACCGTGACCGAACCGATGTAATAGGCATCCTCTTCATCCTCCGCACGGCGCGGATCGGCGACATGGAGCGGCAGTTGGCCGACGCGAAGTTCGCCGATGTTCGGGTGGTTCGCGACGCCGTAGCCGCGGATTTCCGCATAGCCCAAAGACGTGACCGCTCCCGTCTGGCCGCGCGTCAAGGATTGCAGGCGCTGACTCCGGGAAGTCGGGAATTGGATGCTGCGTTTCGTGATGTCGTCCGGTTCGCTGTCGTCAAACGGAGCCGTTTCGAACAGCCCCTGCTCTTCCAGGTAATCGACGACTTTCGGCAACCGGCGCAGGTCCATCAGCGGCACCTCGGTATTTGCTGATTGTTCTTCGTATGCTGCGGCTTTTCGGATAGCCTCATCTTCCGTCTCAGTCAGGAGGTCGAAATCGAGGAAGCGCTGCGTAAAGTCATGGGCGATGCCCAACAGCTGACCTCCCGGGATGTCCTTGAAGGACGCCGAAATCCGCCGCTCCACGAACATCTCCTTCGTGCTCGTCGCCGTGGTGTAATACAAGCGGGACAGCGTCGAACGGTGTGCCCGCATGAGAAAGACCGCCTCCTCCATGCTTCCGCCCGCCTGCTTGATGGCCAGGGCAGCCAACTCTTCATCGTAGAGGCTGCTCTCCGACATCACCTGATCGACCAGCGGACGCATTCCCGCCAGGATATCTTCCACAGCCAAAACCCTGCCGCTTCTGACGCGCGCATAGGCCAGCCCCAGATTCGATTGCGCAATGGCTTCCTGTCCACCTTTTACAGCTACATAGCCCATCTAGCTCACCCCTTCCAGAACCGTCGTCCGCGGCAAACCGATGCAGGAACCGCCTTGATCGACTATGAAACAATCAATTCCGAGGGGAAATTCAGCGACCGCTTCATTGCGCGCCGCAATCCAGCTATCGGCTGCAGCGATGCCCACCCATTGGCACTCCCTTACCCCCGGACCGCTCAAGACATAGCTTGCATCCGTTGAGATGGCTTCCGTCTCCAGGATGACGGTCGCATTGTGGTTCGGGTCCAACAGTGTGCCTCTCTTGGCTTGCCGGAAAGCAGTGGATAACAGCGTTTGATTGGTTGCCTTCGGGATAATGATGTAATCCGCGTCCTCCAAGCGGGAAGCTCGGGCCAAGGTGCGGATTTCGATTTCTTCGGTGGTCGCCGCTTCCTCGCCAAGCAGGTGGAACGTCACTTCCCTGTCCAACAGGGTCATCAGGATATCCATCGTTTCATCCAATAGCGTCGTTCTGTATGCGAATGTCGTGTCCAGCGCCACGATTTTCCCAGGCCGGGACAGACTGTCCAAAATTTTCCGGAAAACCCGTTGCGAATCTATAACTTTGTTGTGCATGTTATCCTCCTATTGATTCATCGTCTCAAAATTCACTTTAGTCCGCGCCAGTTCTCTTTGTCTGCGTTCGATCGCTTCTTCCCCTGCAAGCTCGAGCTCTTCGAGAATCGCCTGCCATTCATGCGTTTCCGGCAATTCGGCGCTGTAGGCCGCATCGATGACGGCCAACGCGCGCGAAAGTTCCGCTTCATGGCCTTTCACGATCCCGATGCCGAGTTTGCCCGCGACGCGCACTTTCGTTTCCGTGACCAGCACCTCACCCAGGTAGAAGAGCGAATTCTGGGCCGACTCCCTCACTTTGATCATGGTCAACGCTTCATTCGGTCCGGAAATCATTTCTATAGGATAACTACCTTCGATGGTCCCGGCCATCCGCAGTGCGGCTGCCCTTCCATAATCGATCAAAATCCTTGTCCTTCTGCTTTTGTTCAACTGGAACACCCCTTTCGAAAATCAGTGTAACTTGTCGCCAAGTTCGAAACCATGAATTTCCGGTTAAGCTTACGTAAACACTGTAAGCATTTTGTAAACGCGTAAGAGTGTATTTACAGACAAATATACCCACGCCAAGACCAAAAAACACCGCCGTACCGGTTGTTTTGCGCCGGCACGGCGGTGTTTCTCTTAGACATTTATTTTGTAGCTGAATCGGTCGCTGCGGTAGACGATTTTGGTCAGTTCAAGCAGTTTCCCGCTCGTTTGATCGCGACAGTCGCTCTCCAGAATCAGCAGCGGCACCAGTTCGCCGCACTCCAGCAATCCCTGTTCCTCCGAATGCGGAAAGGAGACGCTCAGCTCCGAGCCGCTGCTTGTGAATGTGCGGTAGCCTTTCGAGAGGTAATAGCTGAACATCGATCCGATGTCCCTTCCTTCAGCCTTGATGTCCGGGAACATCGCTGTCGAAACGTAGGAATAATGCAAGGCAGCGGGCACGTCATGGACAATACGCAAGCGGCAAACTTCATAGAGTTCACCTTCGCCGCGCAATTGCCGCAAACGTTCATCCCCGCTCCCCTCGTCCATCAACTTGCAGTGAACATTCAGCGAGCGGTACGGGATATTTTGTTGGCCCATCTTTTCGGAAAAACTGACATCTCCGCGCAACGCCAGTTCGATGACCGGGCGTTTTTCGCGCGGGAAATGCCCCAGCCCTTGCTTGGAGCTGATGTAGCCCATCGCCTCCAACGTCTCGTAGACTTTGCGGACACTGTTGCGGGTCGTACCGAAAAAATTCGCCAGTTCATTTTCGCTCGGTAATTTTTTGTTTTCCGGAAAACCGTGGTGGATGATCTTGTCCAACAGATAATCGCGGATTTCGCTTTCGATCGTACGCAGTTTTCATCATCCTTTCTGGAGACTTCATTTCAGGATAGGCGGCGCTTGTTTCTTCGCGAAGAGCACGTAGCCGATCGCCACGCCCATCAGCACGATGCAGGCGATGACGGTCGTGATGATGCCCGAATATTGCCCGGCAAATCCGTCCTGCGACATGTGTTTGATCAGGATGCCCGCATAAGCCCAAATGATCACGAGCCCGTAGGCGATATCATGGTTGCGGATCATCGTGACAGCTCCGATCGCAAGCCCGATAATGATGATCAGGATTGTCCAAATCGACTCGGAAATCCCGAAGCCATTCCAGCCGATGTCGACCAGAAGCGTCGTGATGTTCGCGATCGTAGCCACCGTAATCCAGCCGAAATAGACGCTGAACGGCAGCCGGATGAACAGTTTTTCCTTCTGATCGAGTTTCTCCTTCAGGATCAACTGGTTTATGTAGATCAGGCTCAGCAAAATGACCAGCATCAGTAGCACCGATAAGCCGATCATACCGTAGTGCCAACTGAAGATCCATGCGGCGTTGACTACTGAACTGGCCGAAAAGACGATTCCGACTTTCCGCAACAATTCCGTCTTCACCTTGCTCTTATCCCCTTGGAAAATACCGAATTGATAAAGCGTATAACCCAACAACAACAAATAGATGACGCCCCAAATCGAAAACGTCAATCCAGCGGGCGCAAACAGGTTCGGATAGGAATCCGATACAGCACCCGTGTCGATGCCGTTGATCGGCAGAATGTTTGCCAATGCGTTGACGACGATCATGATCAGATAAGTCACGGCAACCGTGATTTTAATGGGTGTTTCCAGTTGTTTCGTTTCTATCTTCGATTCCATGCTAATTTCCTCCTTTTCCAATGTTCCTGATAAAAAAATAATGGCCGTTGCATCCTCAAACATGTGGTTTTGCGTGCAAAATAAAAACGTTCTTATAAGTCAATAGTACTCAAAACGGAGCATCTATGCAAATATTGAGATAGCTATTTGGGTGAGAAATTTTGATGCTGGCAAGTCTCAATTTTTGACATTTTTTCTAGTGAGGCGTACCTTTATGGTGACAAGATCTTCGTTCAAGTTTACCATTCATCATCTGAAAATGTTTGGCCCCTTCCCAAATCCCAATCACTCCTTCCGCTCAAACTGAAAGGATGAAAAAAATGAACAGGAAACAGAAACTCTACGGGTCGGCCACGTTGTTGAGCCTGCTGTTGTTGGTCGGTTGTACCGCGGACGATGATACCACGACAAGTGACTCTTCAGCAGTCGGCTCATCGGAAATGACCGAAAGCAGTCCCGAACAAGATGAATCCATAATGGAAGAAGAAGAGGAATCGATGGATGCACCATCACCATCGCCCTACATCTATGGGGCTGTCGGTGCTTTGGAGGACAATGATCTGACGATGGAAGAGATGTTCACCTATGCCATCCAGGATGAACAATTGGCCCACGAAGAATACGCCTACGTACTGGAAGCCTTCGGGGATCAAGCTCCGTTCAACAACATCATTTCTTCTGAAGCCCAGCACATCGCCGAAATGACTGTCCTGTTCGAAAAATACAATTTGGCGATTCCGGCTGACGAATCTGCAGATCACATCCAACGGGCGGTGGATGTAAGAGAGGCACTGGATAACTGCGCTACAGGAGAAGTGGATAACATCGCGATGTACAACAAATTCCTAGAACAGGACATCCCGGATGACGTCCGGGCAACCTTTACGGCTCTACGCAATGCTTCCGAAGGACATCTGGATGCGTTCAACAAGAGCCTAGAAAAATATTAAGAGGAAAAACTTACCTATTAAAGCCTTTCTCCGAAATTGGGGAAAGGTTTTTTTGCATTGATCACTGTTGATGGGTAGCTGATACTACTTGATGAATTCCAATAGTCTCGAAATGGAATGGCCAAATAAGCTGTATAAGTTCCTTTCTTCACAAGCTGTCTTGACACCTGTAAAGTTACGTGATATAGTCATTTTCATTAAACTATCACAAAAAAGGGGTCGCAGCAATGGATGAACTTACGGAAAGAATATTGCAACTGAAAGCAGAAAAAGATGCCGTCATTCTCGCACACTACTACGTTCCTGGAGCCGTTCAAGATATCGCAGACTTTATCGGGGATTCGTACTATTTGAGCAAAATTGCAGCACAGGTCACGGAAAAAGTGATCGTTTTCTGCGGCGTCGCCTTCATGGGCGAAAGCGCGAAGATGCTGAATCCGGA
>Ga0194137_10000764_pt1 | contig 20473 bp, 20 predicted proteins | sample TARM_MetaG_T3_14_FD_134025 | JGI IMG/M metagenome (GOLD analysis project Ga0194137, IMG submission 134025) | Freshwater microbial communities from Pennsylvania, USA, analyzing microbe dynamics in response to fracking - TARM_MetaG_T3_14 (version 2) | ecosystem: Environmental > Aquatic >... | reverse complement strand
GGCCGGCGCGGCAGAAGCCAGCAATAGGCCAGCGAATGCAGGGCCGATGCGCAGCGTGCGGCCGGCATGCGCGGCCTTCAGGTCGTCCGCGACCGCGCCGATGTCGATCATCGCGCCGTTGGCTGCATCGGCAAGGATGTATTACCGGCTGATCCTGCCCATAGGTCTGACCCGGGCTTCCATCATCACCTGCCTGATCCCGGTGTTCGGCGCCTTGCTCGCCTGGGCCATCCTCGGCGAGCCGCTGACCTGGACGATGTTGCTGGCCGGTGCCTTGATTCTCGGCAGTGTCGCGTTCAGCCAGAAGGCGCGCTGAGCCCGGCCGGTCCAGGCCGGGTGGGTTGGCAGTTGCATGACGACTTGCTCAGCTGCCGGGGCGCGAGCGCACCGGCAGCGGCACGCCGCACAGGTCCACGTGGCCGGCGGGCTGCTTGTAGAAGTCGTCCACGCGGTTGCGGCGGGCTTCCACTGCGTCGCGGAAGGTCTGCGTGTCGGTGCGCAGGGCTTCCAGCTTGAGTTGCTGCGCCGGCGGCAGGTCGCTGGCCAGGGTGATGGACTCGATCGGCGTGCGCTGGGCCGGGTCTTCGTAGAAGCCCATCGGCTCGGGCCCGCGCGGCAGCGAACTCAGGTACTGGATGCCTTGCACCACGCGGCCGACCACGGTGATGTTGTGGTCGATCTGGCGCGGCGCCTGCCCGATCACCGCATACAGCTCGGTGCCCAGGCTGCTGTCGTCGGCATTGTTGCGGCCGGCACCGACCATGCCGTAGCAGTGAGTCAACCAGACTTGTCCGGTGGCCGGGTCGCGCGCGGCGGGGAAGCCGTCGACAAAACCTGCCTGCCCGGCCCAGCCGTCCACGTCGGGCAGCGCGTCGAAGCGCAAGCCTTTGCCGTTGCGCCGGAATTCGGCCGGCAGGTGGCGCTTGGCCGAGCCCAGCGGCCGGGCCTTGCCCGGTTCGTCCGCGTCGGCATCGCCGAACTGGGCGACGAAGTTGTCCTGCACGCGGTACACGCTGGTGCCGTCCCAGAAGTGTTCGTGCGCCAGCGTGCGGATCTGGGCGACGTGCTCGGGCGCGAAATCCGGGGCCAGCTCGATCACCACGCGTCCGGCCGGCAGGTCCATGTACAGCGTGCGCGCCGGGTCGATCGGACGCCAGTCGGCCGGCGAGGATGCGTCGATGATCTGCTTCGGGCTGCGATACGGCTTGGCCGGCGTGGTGGCCTGGGCCGTGGCGGCAAGCAGGAGGGCGCTGGCGAGCAGCAGGCGGCGCAACGGCATGGCGGGTTCCCCGAGGATGGAAAGGCCCGCCGATTGTGCCGGCATCGGTGGGCCCGGGCATACCCGGCGGCGGGATCGACGATGGGTGACCTATGGCACATGGACTAGTGTGAAGTCACCACTAGTATTCACTTCAACATAGATGCCGAGTGCCGCCATGGGCGACGAAGAGGCCCAACTGCGCAAATTCCAGAAGGAGCTCAGTGCCGGCACGGTGTCGCTGGTGCTGCTGGCGGTGCTGGCCGGTGCCGACGAGCCGCTGTACGGCTACCTGATCGCCAAGCGGCTGGAAGGGCTGGACGGCGTGCTCAGCGGCAAGCAGAGCGCGTTGTACCCGGTGCTGCGCAATCTCGAAGGGGCGGGGCTGCTGGAGAGTTTCGTCGAACCGTCGATGACCGGCCCGCCGCGCCGCTACTACCGCATCACCGGCGCAGGACGCGAGGTCCTGCGCGATTGGTCCGCCGCCTGGCGCGCGACCCGCGATTCCGTCGATTCCGTCCTGTCGGGGATACCCCAATGAGCGCACTAGCGAACGAACACGCCACCCCCGGCCCGCAGGCCGGCCCGTCCCCGGACAAGAGCGGCCTGCCCGCCACCATCCCGGAATACTTGGCAGCGTTGCGCGCGGCGCTGACCGATGCCGACCCGGCGATGATCCAGGATGCGCTCTACGATGCGGAGGACTACCTGCGTTCGGAAATGGCCGCCCAGCCCGGCAAGTCCGAGGCCGAGGTGATCGCCGAGGTGGCCGGCAGCTACGGCGCGCCGGACGAGGTGGCCGACATCTATCGCCAAGCCGAAGTGACGGTGAACCGCGCGCTGCGCACGCCGGCGCCGCCGAAGCGCACGTCGTGGGTCGGCCGCTTCTTCGGCATCGCCGCCGACCCGCACACCTACGGCGCGCTGTTCTACATGCTGTTGTCGCTGGGCACCGGCATCGTCTACTTCACCTGGACGGTGGTCGGCTTGAGCCTCTCGCTGGGCCTGCTGATCCTGATCGTCGGCGTGCCGCTGCTGCTCTTGTTCCTGGCCTCCACCCGCCTGCTGTCGCTGGTGGAGGGGCGCATCGTGGAAACCCTGCTCGGCGTGCGCATGCCGCGTCGCCCGCTCTACAGCCAGCGCGACAAGCCCTGGCTCAAGCGGATCGGCGAGATGTTCACCGACGGCCGCACCTGGACCACGATGCTGTATTTCCTGCTGATGCTGCCGCTGGGCACGGCGTACTTTTCCATCGCGGTGACCTTGCTGGCCACTGGCGTCGGCCTGTCGGCAGCCGTGTTGGGGTTCTTCTTCCCGGATCGGTTCAACATCATGTTCGTTGACTGGAACGTAACCACCGACGCGCCGTGGATGCTGCCTTTGTGGACTGCCGCCGGCATCGTGCTGTTGTTCGCTACCCTGCACGTGGCGCGTGCCATCGGCCGCCTGCACGGCTGGCTGGCCAAGCACCTGCTGGTGCGCGACCCGGTGGTGTGAGCGGACGCGCCCGCGGCATGGGGCATCGGTCCCGTGCCGTGGGCCATGCGGGAGCGTGGTGGGCCAGTACCGGCGATGGTGGCCGTGGCCGGGGTTTGCCCGGCATGCCCGTCACGCGGCCGTGCCGGCATTGCGCCGGACGGCGGCTCAGCCGTGATAGGCGGCGATGAAGTCGCGTACCTGCGGGTACACCGAGTCGCGCCAGCGCTTGCCACTGAAGATGCCGTAATGGCCGGCGCCTTCGACGGTATGGTGGCGGTGGTGCTTCTTCGCGATCCCGGCGCACAGGTCGTGCGCGGCGCGGGTTTGGCCCAGTCCCGCGATGTCGTCCAGCTCTCCTTCGATGGTGAGCAAGGCGGTCTTGCGGATCGCCGACGGGTCCACGTGCTCGCCGCGCACGTCCCATTCCCCGCGCGGCAGCAGGAACTGCTGGAACACGATGCGGATGGTGTCGAGGTAGAACTCGGCCGGCATGTCGAGCACGGCGTTGTACTCGTCGTAGAACGCGCGGTGCGCCTGCGCGTCCTGCATGTCGCCCTTGACCAGGTCGTTGAAGAAATCCCAGTGCGACTGGAAGTGCCGGCTCGGGTTCATCGACAGGAACCCGGCATGCTGCAGAAAGCCCGGGTACACCGGACGGCCCTGACCCGGGTACGGCGGCGGCACCGCGTGGATCAGCGTGTTCTCGAACCACGACAGCGGGTTGTGCGTGGCCAGGTCGTTGACCTGGGTGGGGCTCATGCGCGCGTCGATAGGACCGCCCATCATCGTCAGCGTGCGCGGCGTGGCTTCGCCGCGCGCGGCCATCAGCGACACCGCCGCCAGTACCGGCACGGTGGGCTGGCAGACGCTGACCACGTTGAGGTCTTCGGCACCGATCAGACGGATGAACTCCTCGACGTAGGCGACGTAGTCGTCCAGCCCGAACGGGCCCGCCGCGGCGGGCACCATGCGCGCGTCCACCCAGTCGGTGATCCACACCTTGTGGTCCTGCAGCAGCGTGCTGACGGTGTCGCGCAGCAGCGTGGCATGGTGGCCGGACAGGGGCGCCACCACCAGCACGGCCGGCTGGTGCTTCATCGTAGCCACCACGCCCGCGTCGTCGGAGAAGCGCTTCATGCGCAGCAGCCGGCAGAACGGCTTGACCAGCACTTCCTGCTCGATCACCGGCAGCGCGTGGCCTTCCACTTCGACCGCGCCGATGGCCCAGGCGGGTTTCTCGTAGTCCTTGCCGATGCGATGGAACAGCTCGTTGCCGGCGGCCAGCCCGTCGGCACCCGGCAGCGTGGACCACAGGCTGTCCGGGTCGGAGAACATGCGCGCATTGGCGCCGGCCTGATGGACCCAGGGGGCGAGCAGGTGGCGCGTCAGTTCGTGCAACTGATAGAGCATGGAGGATGGCCGGCGAGCGGGAGGCGCAGGATAGCGGATGCCCCGTCGGCAAGGCTTAATGCGGCGGCCGGGCGGTCGCGCGGCCTTTCACTGCAGGCTTTCCAGTGCGGCCGCATGGCCGGTCAGGCGCGGCGAGAGCCAGCAATGCGAACCCAGCGGCTGCAGCCCGTGCGCGGCGAAGGCGCGCCGATACCAGACGGCGCTGCGCGGCTGGAAGCCTTCGCGGTCGCCGTCGAAGTCGTCCTCCTTCGCGAAGGTTTCGAGGAAGGCCACGCCGCCGCACAGTTCGGCGATGCCCGCCAGCCCATGCCTGAGTTCGGTGGCAGGTACGTAATGCATCACGTCCGAGCACACCAGCAGGTCCGCCGGCGCGCACGGGCGCAGCCAGCGGAAATCGCCGAAGCCGGCCAGGTGCAGGTTGCGGCTGCGGCCGTAGCGGCGCACCGCGTACTGGCTGGCATCGAAGCCCAGGTAGTCCAGCTTCGGCCGCAGCTTCAGCAGCGGCGCGCGCCACGCGCCTTCGCCGCAGCCGATGTCGAGCACGCTGCGGACGGGGCGTTCGAGGTAGTACTCGGCCGCGGCCACGGCCAGGGCCACCTTGCGCGCCAATCGGGCCTTGCCGCCGGCCACGGCCTCGCCGCCGCGATACCAGCGGCGGAAATAGGCTTCGTCGTAGAGTTTCGCGTCGGTCATGGCGGGGCATCGGCAGGCGGGACGCGCACGATACCCGCTCCGGCCGCGGGCGGCAGCCGGTATCCTGTGCCGATCCAACGACATGCGGGGCCGCACATGCTGTACCTCTGGGTGAAGACCTTCCACGTGCTGTTCGTCATCGCGTGGATGGCGGCGGTGTTCTATCTGCCGCGCATCCTGGTCAACATCGCCGAAACCGACGGCAAGCCCGAGGTGCAGGCGCATCTGGCATTGATGGGGCGGCGGCTGTACCGCTTCGGCCACATCATGTTCGGGCTGGCCTTCGTCTGCGGCCTGCTGATGTGGTTCGGCTGGAAGCTCTCGCCCGCGCTGCTGCCGCGGCTGTTCGTGCCGGGCCCGTGGCTGCATGCCAAGCTGGCGCTGGTGGTGCTGATGCTGGCCTATTACGTGCTCAGCGGGCGCTGGCTGAAGGGGCTGGACAAGGGCCGCGCGCTGCCTTCCGGGCGCACGTTGCGCCTGTTCAACGAAGCGCCGGTGCTGTTGCTGCTCGGCGTGCTGTGGCTGGTGATCCTCAAGCCGGCGTTCTGAGCCCGCGGCGGTGGCCGTGACCGGGCGCGCCCGGCCACGGCAATGCACTCACGGCCGGGTTTGTTCGAAATCGCCGATCTTCGGCAACTCCACCGGCACGCCGTCGGCGTTGCAGGTGCCGGCCCGGCACAGGCGTTCGCGCAGCTTGGGCGTGGCCTGCACGATGACGTGGTACAGCACGTTCTCCTCCATCGTGCCGTGGACGGCATTGCTGCCCGGGCCGGTGGCCCACACGCCGACGTCGTCGCCGCCGTGCGATTCGGCCTTCATCGGGATCATCGATTCCTGCAGATAGTCGGGGTCCTCGGTGTTCACCGCGTCCAGGTTCGGCCGGCCGTGCGCGGCGGCGATGTCCGTCGGCTCGTGGATGAAATGCTTGGGCCCCTCCGGCTGCGTGTTGCTGGTGCCGGGATAGCCGGGGCCGTTGGCATAGCTGAGGGTGGTGTAGGTCTGCCCGGCGAGGTCGCGTGCGTATTGGCTGCGGTCGCCGTCTTCGCCGCCGGTGCCGCGGACCTTGCCGAGGATCGGGTTGCCGCGCACCGGGTAGCCCATGAAATTGAGCACGTGCGAGTGGTCGGCGGTGACGATGATCAGCGTGTCCGGCGGCGCGGTTTCCTGCGCGGCGCGCACGGCGTCGGACAGGGCGATGGTTTCGTCGAGCGCACGGAAGGCGTTGCCGTAGTGGTTGGCGTGGTCGATGCGGCCGCCTTCCACCATCAGCACGAAGCCGTCGGGATTGCGCGACAGCGTGCGCACGGCGGCGCGGGTCATCTGCGCCAGGCTCGGCTCGCCGTCCGGGCCGGTGTTGCGGTCGTGGTTGAAGCTCATGTGGTCGTAGTCGAACAGGCCGAGCAGGGCCGGCGCGCCGGCGGCGGCGTCGAGCTGGGCGGTGGTGTGCACGTAGGCGCCCTGCGGGTTGGCCTGTTGCCACTCGCCGATCAGGTCGCGGCCGTCCAGGCGCAGGCCGACCTTGTCGTCGAACTGCGGGTCGCGCTCGCCGGCCGGCATGAACTGGCCGCGCCCGCCGCCCATCGCCACGGTGGGCCCGCGACCGGTACGCGCGGCGGCGAGCAGTTGCGCGGCAATGTCGCGGCAGCCGGCTTCGACCGCGGCGGGCGGCAAGTCGGCGTCGCTTTCCCAGTTGCGCTCGGGCGATTTGGCGTACATCGCCGCCGGAGTGGCATGGGTGAGGCGGGTGGTGGTGACCACGCCGGTGGCCATGCCGGCGCTGTCGGCCAGTTGCAGCCAGGTCAGCAGCGGCTTGTCCAGGCTCGGCGCGCAGTCCGCACGCGGGGTGTCCGATTCGCCGATCACGCCCATGCGCGTCTTCACGCCGGTGGCGATGGCGGTCATCGTGCCGGCCGAATCGGGCGTCTGCGAATCGGTGTTGTAGGTTTTGCTCAAGCCGGTGGCCGGGAAGCGCTCCCAGCTGAGCTGGTTCTCCTCGCCCGGGTTGCCGTGGCGCTGGCCTTCCAGGATGCGCGCGGCGGCCACCGTGGTCAGGCTCATGCCGTCGCCGAGGAACAGGATCACGTTCTTCGCCTTGCCGGCCATCGCGCCGTTGGCGGCGGCCCGCGCCGCGCCGCTGCGGTACCACCACGCGGGGGTTTCACCCTGCGGATGGGCCACGTTGTCCACCGCGACGACGGGCGCGGCGGATCGCGCGCTGGAGGATGTGCGTGGGGCGCTGGCGCAGGCGGCCAACAACGGGAGGGCAATAGCGGAAAGCGCGAGTCGGTAGCGTGCAGTCATGGCCGTGGGGAATATGGAAATGCCGGGGGATTCTGTGAAACCAGCATGACACTGGCATGTCGGATGCGGCGTTCCATGCGCGGGGCTCGTTTCGCGGCGGGCGCTGGTCTAAGGTGCCCGTTTCCCTGATTTCCTGTTGCGGGCAACGGCAATGAAACTGGTCTCGGCCTGGCTGGCCATCCCATTCTGGAAGCGCGTGGTCGGCGGCTTCGTGCTCGGCGCGCTGGCTGGCTGGGCGTTCGGCCCGGCGGCGGACACGTGGTTCGGCCCGCTTGGCGAGCTCTACGTCACGCTGATCAAGATGATCGCGGTGCCGCTGGTGTTCTTCGCGGTGATCAACGCGATCTCGGCCCTGCATGGGCAGAAGTCGGTGGCCGCGCTGGGCGGGCGCACCTTCCTGTGGTTCGTCGTCACCGCGGCGCTGGCGGTGTGCGTGGGGCTGGCCGTGGGCACGGTGATGCAGCCGGGTGCCGGGCACTTCGGCCTGCAGGTGGATGCGGCGTGGAAGCCGCGCGACGTGCCCCGTCCCGTCGACGTGCTGCTCGGCGTGGTGCCATCCAACGTGTTCTATGCGCTCGCCGGCATCGGCACCAAGACCACTGCCGCCGGAGAAACGGTGCTGGCGGCCGGGCGCGGTTCCATCCTGCCGGTGATCTTCTTCGCCGGCCTGCTCGGCTTCGCCATGGTCAAGCTGGGCGACAAGGTGGCCGAGGCGCGCAAGCTGACCGGGCAGATGAGCGCGATCATGATCCAGGTCACGCGCTTCGTGCTGGAGGTCACCCCGATCGGCACCTTCGGCCTGATCGCCTCGCTGGTGGGTTCCTACGGTTTCGGCAAGCTGCTGCCGCTGGGCAACTTCGTGCTGGCGCTGTACATCGCCTGCATCATCCAGATCGTCGTGGTGTACGGCAGCTTGCTGCTTGCGCACGGGCTGAACCCGTGGAAGTTCTTCCGCGGCGCCTCGCCGGGCATGCAGGTGGCCTTCGTCAGTTCGTCGAGCTTTGCCGCCATGCCGGTGGCGATGCGTTCGATCATCCACAACCTGGGCGTCAACAAGGATTACGCCAGCTTCGCGGTGCCGCTGGGCGCCAGCATCAAGATGGATGGCTGCGGTGCGATCTACCCGGCACTGTGCGCGGTGTTCATCGCCCAGTACACCGGCGTGCCGCTGAGCGCCGACCAGTACTTCGTGGTGCTGATCGCGTCGGTGCTGGGCAGTTTCGGCACCGCCGGCGTGCCGGGCACCGCGGTGGTGATGGCCACCGTGGTGTTGAGCGCGGCCAACCTGCCGCTGGAGGTCATCGGCTACCTGTACGCCATCGACCGCATCCTCGACATGATGCGCACGGCCACCAACGTCACCGGGCAGATGGTGGTGCCGGTGCTGGTGGCGCGCGAAACCGGGCTGCTCGACAAACAGGTCTACGATGCGGCGGCCACCAACGTGGGCGTGGATGTCGGTGATGCGCCCGACGCCTGACGCGGCGGCTTGACGCGCCGGCTATAGTGGAAGCGGGCAACGATGGTCCGCTTTCCGTTCGTGTCCCATTTCATTCCTTACCGCGTGCCGCGATGGCTTGGCTTGTCACCAAATACCTGATCACCGCCGCGCTGGTCGTGGCCGTGTCCGAATTCGCCAAGCGCAGCGACCGGTTGGGCGGCTTCGTCGCGGCGTTGCCGCTGGTGACGGTGCTGACCCTGGCCTGGCTGCATCTGGAACGGCAGCCACAGGCGAAGATCGCCAACCACGCCTGGTACACGTTCTGGTACGTGCTGCCGACCTTGCCGATGTTCCTGCTGTTCCCGTGGCTGCTGGCGCGGCTGGGTTTCTGGCCCGCCCTGCTGGCCTCGGCGCTGCTCACCTGCGCCTGTTTCGGCCTGACCGCATGGGCGGTGCGTCCGCTGGGCATCCGTCTGCTGCCATGAGTCGATTGCTCGAACAGTTGATCGAAGCCTTCCGGGTGTTGCCCGGCGTGGGCCAGAAGACCGCCCAGCGCATGGCCTATCACGTGCTCGAACGCGGCCGCGACGGCGGCCTGCGGCTGTCGCAGGCGCTGGCCGCGGCGATCGAGCAGGTCGGACACTGCGAGCAATGCCGCGATTTCAGCGAAACCGCCGTCTGCACGATTTGCGCCAGCCCGAGCCGCGACCGGCAGATGCTGTGTGCGGTGGAATCCCCGGCCGACCGGCTGGCGGTGGAAAGCGCCACCGGTTACCGCGGCTTGTACTACGTGCTGCAGGGCCGGCTGTCGCCGCTGGACGGCATCGGCCCGCGCGAGCTGGGGCTGGAGTCGCTGGACGCGCGCTTGGCGCAGGGCGAGGTGCGCGAGTTGATCATCGCCACCAATTCCACCGTCGAGGGCGAGGCCACCGCGCACTATCTGGCGCAGCTGGCGCGTCGCCACGGCGTGCGGCCGAGCCGGCTGGCACAGGGCCTGCCGCTGGGCGGCGAACTGGAATACGTCGACCGCGGCACGCTGTCGCATGCCTTCGGTTCGCGCAGCGAGATGCAGGATTGACCTGCCGCAGTTGCGGGCACCGACCTTGGTCGGGCATGCCGGCCGGATCGGCGGCGCTATCCTTGCGGTTGTCTCCATCGCACCGCATGCCATGAGCCAGAACGAAAACGACACCATTTTCGGCAAGATCATCCGCCGCGAGATCCCCGCCGCCATCGTCTACGAGGACGAAGACGTGCTGGGCTTCAAGGACATCGCCCCGCAGGCGCCGGTCCACGTCCTGTTCATCCCGAAGAACGAGCACATCCCGACCCTGGACGATCTGCAGCCCGCACAGGCGCAGCTGATCGGCAAGCTTGCCCTGGCCGCCGCCGAGTACGCCCGCCGCGAAGGTTTCGCGCAGAAGGGCTACCGGATCGTGATGAATTGCCGCGAGGATGCCGGCCAGACCGTGTTCCACATCCACATGCACCTGCTGGCCGGCGCGCCGCTGGGGCATTTCGGCGTGCAGGAGTGAGACTGCGCACCGGCCGTCGCCGGTGAAGCAGGAAATGCGCAAAGAAAAACGCCGCCCGAGGGCGGCGTTTTCGCAGGCCGGATGTGCCGGGCTTACCACCAACCCCAGCGCGGCCCCCAGTACGGGCCGCCCCAGTACGGGCCCGGGCCCCAGAACGGGTCGTAGGGGTACGGGTAGGCGCGCGTGTTCTGCTGCACCACCGGCCACAGGTAGACGATGTCTGCCGCCAGCTTGGGCAGCTTGTAGTCGTAGTCGCCGATCTTGGTGGTTTCGTAGCCGTCGATGTGGCCGATGAAGGTCACTTCGCGGCCGGCCTCGAAGATGGCCGGGTCGTAGAAGCCGGCACGGCAGGCGACGAAGCGGCCGTTGCTGGCGTCGCCGTCGCCGCTGGACGACGGGCGGCCGCTGGCGCCGAGCGGGCGACCCAGCATCTGGAAGCAGGTGCTGTCCGGACCGGGCACGGTCTTGACGATGTTGCCGCCCCAGCGCACGGTCGCGCCGGTCTGCGCGCTGGCGACCGACTGCTGCGGGGTGAGCGGGGCGTACTGGCCTTGCAGCGGTTTGGGGGCGGTGGCGCAGGCGCCCAGTGCAAGGGTGGCGGCGGCGATGACGAGCGGACGCAGTTTCATGACGGACTCCGGGAGGAACGCGGTCGATGGCGGCGCAGGTCGCGGAGCAGGGCTCCGACGGCCTCGGGTTCGACGTGAGCGTAACGTGATTCCGCGAAACGCCGGCTGAGCGGAATCAGCCCGGCTTCCTGCGGACGGGCGGCCACCACGCGTGCGGCCCAATCGCCGGCCGTTTCGTGCGGTTGCCGCGCCAGCCCGAGGCGCGCATAGCGGCGGCCGAGCCGGTGCCAGGCGCGCAGCAGCGGGTCGCGCTCGCGTTCGCCGCGAGCCAGCCACCACAGCATGCCGGCCAGCAGCAGCGCGGCAAGGGCGGCGAACAGGCCAACCAGATGCTCCGGCTGCAGTTTGTCGATGCCCAGCGGGCGCAGCAGGCGCTGCTGGCGGCTGGCATCGAAGCCGAGCACGAAGTCGTTCCAGCCGCGCCGCAGCCAGTCGCTGCCGGCGGCCCAGCGCGACAGTTCGCCGATGCCGCTGCCGAAACCGTTGTCGTCGGCAGCGCCGGCCCGGTCGGCCAGCGTGTCGTAGACGCGTTCCGGGGCGACGGCGGCGGTCGGGTCCACCCGCACCCAGCCGCGCCCGGCCAGCCACACCTCGGCCCAGGCATGCGCGTCGCTCTGCCGTACCAGCCAGTAACCGCCCAGCGGGTTGCGCACGCCGCCTGCGTAGCCGGTGACCACGCGCGCCGGGATGCCGGCCGCGCGCATCAGCACGACGAAGGCCGAGCTGAAATGTTCGCAATAGCCGGCCTTGCGCTCGAACAGGAAGTCGTCCACCTCGTTGATGCCGGCCGGCGGCGTGGCGAGGGTGTAGGCGAAGCCGGCGTGGATCATCGCCAGCGCGCGGCGGACGATGGCCTCGTCGTCGCGGCCGGCCTCGGCGCGCCATGTCCGGCCCAGGCCCAGCGTGCGCGGGTTGCGTCCGGGCGGCAGGCGCAAGGCGCGCAGCCGGACGTTGCCAGGCAGCGTGGTCTGGAAGCCGGTCGGCCGGGCCGAATGCAGATTCCAGCGCGTCACCGAAACGAGCGGGCGTTCGGCAAGCAGCGAGCGTCCGGCCAGCATGCGGCTGCCGTCCGGCGCGGCCGTGGGCAGATCGAGCGCGACCAGCTGGCGGCGCTCGGTCGGTTCCACTTCGATCCGGTAATCCCAGCCAGGCGCGGCGGCGGTGACCGTCGCCGGCGGCCCGGCATCGAGATCGCGCGCCTGCTGCCAGGTGTTGCCGTCGAAGTCGTACAGCACCGGGCCGCGCCAGTAGCGCTGCGCCGGTGGCGGCACCGCGCCGAGGAACTGCACGCGCAGTGCCGGGCTGTCGTCGTTCATCAAGTCGAGCCAGCCGCCGGGGCTCATCCGGTCGGACAGGCCCGGCTTGGCGACGGCGCGTTCGGGCACGCCCCACAGCGGCGTGGCCATGCGCGGGAACAACCAGAACGCGGCCAAGGTCAGCGGCAGGCCGAATGCGGCGAGTTTGCCGATCGCGCGCAGTTGCGGGCCGAGCGCGGCGGGCGGGCGTTGCGCTTCGGCATCGGCCAGCCGTTGCAGACCCAGCAGCACGGCGATGGCGGCGGCCAGGCCGAGCACCAGGGTCAACGGCCCCTGGTCGAGCAGGAAGGCGGCAAAGGGGGCGAACAAGGCAAAGCCGAGCAGGCTGCGCGCATCGCGCAGGCTGGCGGTTTCGGCCGGCTTGATGGCCAGCATCGCCGCGAGCAGGGCGCAGCCGGTATCGCGGCCCATGCGTGTGCCCATCGTCGCGGCCACCACGGCCAGCATCGCCAGCGCCAGCAGCAGGCGCAGCCAGCCCGGCAGCGGCCGGCGCCAGCTCAGGGCCATCACCGCGAGGGCAACGCCGGCATCGGCCAGTGCGGCCGGCACGGGCAGCAGGAGCAGCAGCGGGGCCAGTGCGAGCGCGGTGGCCAGCAGCACGCGGGCGCGGCTGCCGGCATCGAGCGTGGAGAGGGGGGCTGCGTCAGGCATCGGGCAGCAGCGCCAGCGCGCGCAGGCAGAGGTGGCGGTGGGCCGGGCCGTGGCCCGGGCCGAGCGGCGGCTGGCCCGGCAGACGTAACAGCGAGCGGCGGCCTTCGCGTTCGGCAAGTTCCACCCAGTGCGCCAGGCGCGCGATGCGCTGCTCGTGCGGCAGGGCGGAAACGGCGCGCCAGTCGAGCGCAGCCACTTCGCCTTGCGGCAGTTCGGTTTCGCGGACGATCAGGGTGTCTTTCCTGGCCGAGGCTTTCCACGCGATGGCATGCGGCGAGTCGCCGCTGCGGTAGTCGCGCAGGTGGTGGACATCGCTGCCCAGCGGATGCAGCCGTGCCTTGCGGGTGCCGCCTTCGCCCGGCGGCAGTGGCGGGCCGTCGCGCTCCGGTGCGGGATAGACCAGCAGCATCGTGTCCGGCCAGATCCACGACCACGCACGCGCCAACCCGAGCGGCTGGGTGGTGGACAGGCGGATGCGGCCGGGGTCGAGCCAGCCGCGGCGCGTGGTCGGCAGGGCCAGTTCCACGATATGGCGGGTGCCGGCCGGCAGCGAAACGAAGGCGGTGGCCGGGCCGCAATCCATGCGCAGGCCGGCCCGTGCGCGGCCATCGTGTTCGATCAGCTCAAGCCGCAGCAGCAGGGGCGTGCCGGCCGCCACCGGTTCGCCGCTCGCCGGCCCGATTTCAAGCCCGGACAGCCGCAGATGCGCGGCGAGCAGACCGGTCAGGGCGACCGAAGTCACCAGCAGGGCCAGCAGCAGCGCGGGGTTGTTGTTGTAGTTCAGTGCGCCCAGCAGCATCACCGCCAGCAGCGCGCCGCAGAACAGGCCGAAGCGGGTGGGCAGCAGGTAGATGCGGTGCCGGTCCAGCACCACCGGCAAGGGCTCGGGACTGCGTGGCCGGGCCAGTCGCTCGAAGCGCTGGCGCAGGCGTTCGCGCCGTGAGGACGCCATCGGTTCAGTCCACGGGCACGGCGTGCAGGATCGCCTTGGCCAGTGCCGCCGCGTTGCCGGTATCGGCATCGGTCACCAGCCGGTGGGCGGCGACGGCGACGAACAGGGCCTGCACGTCCTCGGGCACGACGTGCTCGCGGCCGAGCAGCAGCGCGTGGGCGCGCGCGCCGCGCAGCAGCGCCAGCCCGGCGCGCGGGGACAGGCCGATGCGCACGCCGGCATGGCGGCGGCTGCGCGCGAGCAGGGCCAGCACGTAATCGATCAGGGCCGGCGTGGCGAGCACGGCCTCCACGCGTTGGCGCAGCGCCAGCAGATCCGCGCCGGACAATGCGGGCTGCAACTGTGCGATCAGATCGCGGCGGTCTTCGCCGGTGAGCAGGGCGCGTTCTGCGCCCGTGTCGGGATAGCCCAGGGAGAGGCGCAGCAGGAAGCGGTCCAGCTGCGAGTCGGGCAGCGGGAAGGTGCCCGACAGGTCCACCGGGTTCTGCGTCGCGATCACGAAGAACGGCTCGGGCAGCGCATGGGTGGCGCCGTCGATCGTCACCTGCTGCTCGGCCATTGCCTCCAGCAACGCGCTCTGCGTGCGCGGTGGCGCGCGGTTGATCTCGTCGGCCAGCAGCACGTGGGTGAACACCGGGCCTGGATGGAAGCGGAACGCGCGCTCGCCGCTGTCGTAGACCGACACGCCGAGCACGTCGGCCGGCAGCAGGTCGGAGGTGAACTGCACGCGCCGGAAACCGAGGCCGACCGAGGCGGCCAGCGCATGCGCCAGCGTGGTCTTGCCGAGGCCGGGCACGTCTTCGATCAGCAGATGCCCACCGGCCAGCAGGGCGACGAAGGCCAAGCGCACTTCGTGAACTTTGCCGAGCACCAACGCATTGACCTGGGCCTGTGCGTCGGCAAGCGCTTGCTGCACACTGTCGCGCGATTTGCGCGGAAGGGCCTCCATCGTGGACATCGACATCTCGGTCGCGGGTTCTCCCGGAGTGTAGCGGCATATGCATCAGGCACAACGCGCGCGGCGCGCCTTCATCGGCGCGTGGATCGCGCTGACGCTGGCGAAGGTGGCGGTGGCCGCACGGTTGCCGCTGTTCGTGGACGAGGCGTTCTACTGGCAGGAGGGCCGGCACCTTGCGTGGGCGTATTCGGACCTGCCCGGTTTGACCGCGTGGCTGGCTCGCCTCGGCACCGAACTGGGCGGCAATCGCCTGCTGGCCTTGCGCATGCCGTTCCTCGCCATCGGCGCGCTCTTGCCGTGGCTGCTGGTGCGCATTGCCGCGCGTGCGCAGGACGACGAGGCCGCCGCGTGGAAAACCGGTTTGCTTGCCCTGTTGCTGCCGCTGTCCGGCACGCTCGGCCTGATGGCCCTGCCCGACGTGCCGATGGCGCTGGCGACGGTGCTGTGCATCGGGGCCGGCGCGCGCCTGCTGCGCGGCGTGGATGCGGCCGGGCTGGCGTGGCTTGCCGCCGGGCTGGCGATCGGCGCGTTCAGCCATTACCGCTTCGCCGGCACGATCGGCGCAGGCCTGATCGCCTTGCTGTGCCTGCCGCGCGGGCGCGCCGTGCTGACGGATGCGCGGGTGTGGGCGGCATTGGCGATCGGTGCGATGGCATGGCTGCCGCTGCTGCTGTGGAACCTGCACAACGCCGATGCCGGCCTGCGCTTCCAATTGGTCGACCGCCATCCGTGGTCGTTCCAGCCGGCCGGCTGGCAGTTCCTGCCGGTGCAAGTGCTGCTGGCCACGCCGCTGCTGTTCGTCGCGATGGCCGTGGCGGGCTGGCGCGCGCTGCGGCCGGGCTTGGCCTGGACGCCGGCGATGCGCTATTTCGGTCTGCTCGGCGGCGTGTCCACGCTCGGCATTTTCGTGCTGGGGTTCTTCACCGACGAGGAACGGGTCAGCTTCCACTGGCCGCTGCCGGGCTATCTGGCGCTGCTGGTCGTCGTGCCATGCGTGCTGGACACGTGGCCGCGCGGGTGGCGGCGCGCCACCTCGGCATTGGCGTTGGCCGGGTTGCTTGCGATGCTGGGGTATTACCTCGCGGTATCGGTGCCGGCCTTGCGCCAGTCCAGCGCCGACAGCAAGTTCTACCCGCGCAATTTTTCCGGCTGGGCACCGCTGGCGGCAGCCGTACGGGATGAGCTTGAAAAATTGCCGCCGGGCACCCGCATCGTCGCCGACGATTTCAAGCTGGGCGCCGAACTGGGGTTCGCGCTGGGCGATGCCGACATCGCCGTGCTCGACCACCCGCTCAACCGCAAGCATGGCCGGGCGCCACAACTGCGCTTGTGGGGGCTGGAAGGCGGAAGCGTCACTGGCTGGCGGCTGCTGGTGCTTGCCCCTGACGACGTGCGCTTGCGCGAGTTGCTCGGGCGCTACCACGCGGTGTGCCGGATGCTGGGGCCCTTGCCACCGCCGCTGCGCACGGTGTCGGTGGATCACGGCGCCACCCGTTTCCTGCTGTTTGCCTTGCCCCCGGCCCGCAACGCGGGTGCCGCATGCGTGACGCCGGGCATGGCGTGGATCGACCAACCCTTGCCGGGGCAGCGCGTGGGCCGGCAGTTCGTGCTGCGCGGCTGGGCCTTCAAGGACGGAGCAGGGCTGGACCGGGTGGACGTCACCCTCGACGGTGTGCCGCTTGCGCGGGCGCGCTACGGGCTGCCGCGCGACGTGCGCGGCTACTGGAAGGAGTCCACCGACCCGCAGCATCCCCATGTCGGTTTCGAGGCCGACATCAGCTTGCCCCCGGGTCTGCACGGCCGGCATTGGCTGGGCCTGCGCCTGCATGGGCGCGATGGCGGCAGCGAAGATTGGGGCGGGCGTTCCGTTTTCGTCCGCGAATGATGGACGTTTAGAATTTCAGGAAGAAAAATGGGGTCTTGAATGGATATCTTGTCGCTCCCGCAACGCATGTCGCAATCGCACGGGCCGCATGTGGTGGTCATCATCCCGTGCCATGACGAAGAAGCCGCCATCGGGAAGGTGGTTGCGGAGTTTTCGGCGGCGTTGCCACATGCCGAAATCCACGTTTTCGACAACAACTCGTCCGACCGTACCGTCGAGGTGGCATCGCGTGCGGGCGCGCGGGTGCACCATGTGGCTCGCCAGGGCAAAGGCAATGTCGTCAGGCGCGGCTTTGCCGACCTGGATGCGGACATCTACGTTCTGGTGGATGGCGACGATACCTATGATGCATTCGCCGCCCCGGGGCTCATCAAACGATTGCTCGACGGTCGCCTGGACATGGTGGTCGGGGCCCGCGTCGCGGGCGACCAGGAGGCTTACCGCTCCGGTCATCGTGTGGGCAACAGGTTGCTGACGGGGTTTGCCGGAATGCTGTTCGACTCCGGGTTCGATGACCTGCTGTCCGGCTACAGGGTGTTTTCGCGCCGTTATGTCAAATCGTTTGCCGCGCACTCGGCCGGATTCGAAATCGAGACGGAATTGGCTTTGCATGCATTGCAGTTGAGGATGCCTTCAGCCGAGTTGCCCACGCACTACGGCGCCAGGCCGCAAGGCTCGTACAGCAAGCTCAACACATGGCGTGATGGCAGAAGGATATTGATGACGATGCTGCGTCTATTCAAGGAGGAACGGCCGTTGGCCTTTTTCGGCCTGGGCTTTTCGGGAAGCATGCTGGTGTCGCTGGTGCTTGCGTGGCCTGTGTTCGAGACCTATGCGGCCACCGGGCTGGTGCCCCGTTTCCCGACGGCGGTGTTGTGTGCAACGCTGGCACTGCTCGGTTTTTTGCTGCTTGCGTGCGGGCTGATCCTCGATACCGTCACGCGTGGGCGCATCGAAGCCAAGCATCTGCGCTATCTGTCGATACCGGCGGTTCCGCAAATGGATGCGGAGGACGGAGAGTGAGCCGGCGGGGTGCAGTGGCATGGTTGCAGACGAAGCGGGTGTCTCCGGGGGTGTGGCTGGAAAGCCGTTTTGCATTCGATTCTCGCAGGAAGGCTGTTTCCGCTGCTGTCGCAGTGATGTTGCTGGGGGGGCTTGTTTCCCTGCTGCGGGGCCAGGATGCCAATTGGGATCTGCGCAACTATCACTTGTACAACGGTTATGCATGGCTGCATGACCGCCTTGCGCTGGATCTTGCCCCGGCACAGATGCAGAGCTATTTCAGCCCGCTTCTGGACGTGCTTCATGCGGGGCTGATGCTGGGCCTGCCTGCCCCGGTGGGCGGTTTCGTGTTGGGCGTGTTGCATGGCGCCGTGTTCGTGCCCTTGTCGTGGGTGATCTGGCAGGTTCTCGGTGAACGGCCTGATCGCGCGCGACTTGCGCCTTTGCTGGCGTTTGCCGGGCTCTGCACGGCGGCGTTCCTGTCCGAATTCGGCAACACCATGGGAGACAACCTCTCGGCCGGATTCGTGATCGCGGCACTTGCACTGGCCATGCAGGCGAGACGGTTCGATCTGGTCGATCGTGCTGCCGCCACGGTCTGGTGTCTGGCCGGTGCTGCTCTGGGAATGGCCGTTGCGTTCAAGTTGACCAATGCCTTGTACGCGGTTGCCCTTGGTGTGGCGGTGCTTTTGTGTGGTGGCCGCTGGCGTACCCGGATCGTGGGGGGCGCGTTGTTGACCATGTCCGCCTGCACGGTGTTCGTGCTGCTTGCAGGGCATTGGTATTTCAAGGTTTGGGAAACTTTCGGCAATCCGCTTTTCCCGCAGTTCAATGCGATATTCCACGGGCCGCTGGCGCAGCCAATGGCGATTGCCGACACGCGGTGGCTGCCGCGAACATGGGGCGAGCAACTGACCTGGCCTTGGGTTTTCACCCTGCACCCCAGGCGGGTCAGCGAGATTCCGCTTCGCCAGATCAGTTGGGGCATCTTGTATCTGCTGGCTCTGGCGGCGGTATTCAGAAAGGTGGTGATGAGGCGCTCAGGAGGAGGCTTTTCGGCTGCTTTGCCGTTTCTGCTGGCGTTCTTCGTGGTGGCCTACGTTCTTTGGCAGGTGCTGTTCAGCGTTCACCGTTATCTGGTGACGCTGGAGCTGTTGTCGCCACTGCTTGTCTGGCTGGGGTGCCGATTTGTCCTGCCTGTCGGGTTTGCCGGACGGTCGAGCGTGGCGGTCGTGGCGGCTTGTGCCCTCGTGGCCTTGTGGGGATGGGCAGATTGGAGGCACGAGCCATGGGCGTCGAAGGCATTTGCAATACAGGCGCCGGAGATGGTCGATCCTGCCCGCAGCATGGTCTTGCTAGTGGGCGGGGAGCCGCCGCAGGCCTGGAAAGTGCCGCTGCTCCCGGCCGCTGCCGCGTACGCGTCGGTCGGGTCGAATTTCCCGGAATCTCCTGCTTACGTGATGCGTTTGCATGACATGGCAAAAGAGCGGCCAGCCGTATATGCGATGCTGGAAGCGGCAGCCGATCGCAAGGCGGCACGGCTCGCCACCTGGAATGGTTGGGCCGCGCGATTCGGGCTGGATCGGCAGCCGCAATGCTCCACCTTGGGGTGGCTGATTCGGAAGCGGGTGCTGAAGGGTTCCCTTCTGGGGCGTGCTCAGGATGGCCGTTGCCTGTTGGTGCCGGTGCCAGGGGCCGGGGTCGATGTGGATGCATTCGATGCGGAAGTCCGTGCAAACGCATCCACGCAGCTGATGCAACGTGGATTCGGTCTTCAGGATGCTTCATGTCGGCGACTGACCGCTTGGATAGGTGGCGAGGACATGCCCTATCAATGGTGCCGGGTGCGGCGATTGGACTGAGCAACCGCCACGGGTCAGGGCAGCATGAACCCGGCTTCGCGCAGCAGTTTTGCGGTGGCAATCAAGGGCAGGCCGATCAATGCGGTGGGGTCGTTCGATTCGATGGCTTCGAACAGGCAGATGCCGAGGCCTTCGCTCTTGAAGCTGCCTGCGCAGTCGAAGGGGCGTTCGGCATCGACATAGCGTTCGATTTCGTCGGTGGACAGCGTGCGGAAGCGGACCCGGGTCAGGTCCATCGCGGTGTGCGCCGCATGGCCGCGCATCACGCACACGGCCGTGTGGAAGTGGATCGCTTTGCCCGACATCGCGGCAAGCTGGGCCAAGGCATGGGGCCGGTCGCCCGGCTTGCCCAGCGGCAGTCCGTCCAGTTCCGCCACCTGGTCCGAGCCGATCGTCCAAGCCTGCGGGTTTGCGGAAGCAATGGCGGCCGCCTTGGCCCGGGCCAGGCGCATGGCCAGCTTGGCCGGCATCTCGCCAGACTGCGGGGTTTCGTCCACATCGGGGCGCGCGGTGTCGAAGGGCAGGTGCAGGCGCTGCAGCAGTTCTGCGCGGTAGCGCGAGGTGGAGGCGAGGATCAGTGTCGGCATGTCGTCAGGACAAGGTGGCAGCGGGGTCGGGAGTTTGGTCCGGGGCAGGCTGTCGTGCCAACCGCAAGGGGCGGTTTGACATGTCGAGGGGGTGTCCTTAACATTCGGTCGCTTATGTCCGCGAACGCTCCCGAACCCCGTGTGCCCGAAGTACTGGATGCCGCGCGGATGGTGGCGGCGCGGCGGCAGTTCGAAGGCGTCTTGCCGCTGTCTGCCATGCACCGCCTGCGCGGCAGTCTGGTCGATGCCGAAGGCGATTGCCGGTTTTCGTTGTCTTTCGATCGCGACCCGGTGCTGAATACGCCTTATGTGGAACTGATGGTCGAGGCCGCGCTGCCGCTGGAATGCCAGCGCACGCTGCGGCGCTTCCTGTTCCCGGTGAAGACGGTGCAGCGACTCGGGTTGATCCGCGACGTGGACGAGGAATCGGCGCTGCCGCCGGAGTACGAGCCGCTGCTGGTGCCGGCCGACGGCCTGCTGCACCCGGCCGACCTGGTCGAGGACGAGCTGGTGC
>Ga0194137_10000763_pt1 | contig 20483 bp, 19 predicted proteins | sample TARM_MetaG_T3_14_FD_134025 | JGI IMG/M metagenome (GOLD analysis project Ga0194137, IMG submission 134025) | Freshwater microbial communities from Pennsylvania, USA, analyzing microbe dynamics in response to fracking - TARM_MetaG_T3_14 (version 2) | ecosystem: Environmental > Aquatic >... | reverse complement strand
TTTCATATATAGGAACATTTGCGAAATCTGCTGCTGCTGGATTCTTGAGCGAAGCAGTATCGATGCCAGGCAGGCCTGCAGGCAGACTGGATTTTGCAGATCGCCTGCGCATGAGACGAAAGGGTCCGCAGCCATCCCTGCCGTCCATCCTTCTCCAGGACCGCCAGCTCCGGCTGCGGAGTCCGCTACGATGGGAAAGGGAGGCGACGTAAAAGGCCACCCCTCATAGTTTTGCCATTTGCTTACCCAGTTGGGATCAATCGATTGGAGGTACCCGACCAGGGAGGCTTCATTGAATCCGGGGGGCAATCCGGCGAGGGCCTCAGGCGATAAGGGACTATTCCCGCCCGGTCCTGCAGCAGCTGCGGCACCGGCTGCATTCGGAGAAGCTCCTCCTCCATCTGCTGCACCTGCTGCAGCCGGCATTCCGCCGGAAGCGGACATTGGCCATGGGGCCGCCTGAGGGCCGGGCCAGCCTCCGGATTGCGGCGGAGGCTGGAGCTGTCCGACCGGATACGGCGAGGTGAAGCCGCCGGACGGATATCCGGCAGGCGGAAAGCTGCCGGGAGCAGGCATGCCCGCCTGAAAGGCTCCCCCAGGCTGTCCTCCTAGCGGAAAGCTTGCACCGGAGGAGGCTTCATAAGGGAAATTTCCGCTCGACATCGCCTTCAGGGCAGGTACGGATCCGAGCGAAGGAATCGGCCCGCCGAGCCCGGGCATCAGGCCGGTCATCCCCGGTATGCCTCCTGCAAGGCCCGGCAGCGATCCGCCCATGCCTTGGGCGGCGAGGCCCGCGAAGCCCGGCATGGCGCCCGGAAGCTTGAGTCCGGGCCAGCTGCCGCCAGCGCCTGGCCATCCTAATCCTTTGCCGATCTGAGGGAGCAAGCCCATGCCGCCGTAGGAGGAGCCGAATGGAAAGGGCCGGTTCTCCGGATGCTGCTGCAGGCTGGCTGGCGATTGGGAAGAACGATCGCCGTTTTCCATCGTCTGAATCCTCCTCTCGCGTCAGCTAGGTTTGGGCAGAGGAACGAAATTCAGCGCGTCAGCCCCTTCGTTGGATGTCAATTGCTCGGCAGGCTGGCTGAATCCTCCTGAATTGTACAGCTGGGATATAGGACGAATGGAGCCGGCGCTGCCGATCTGAAGAACGGAGCTGTTGGCGACGCTGTCTACGCGAAGCTGATGGATCGTAATGGACTGATGGACGGTCAGATTCATATAATGTTCGTTCCGGATCCGATTTCGTTATTGGAGTTATCCTGAAGATCGGGGTCCAGGGTATTGGTAGCGCTGAGTCCGTTGTTGGCGTTCGTCAAGCCCCCGGTCAGGAACGATCCTGAACCTGCATAGGTTTTGGAGGAGCTGGACGGCGATATTTGGACGGTATCTCCGAACTGGACAACGGCGCTGGAACCGACGCTGACGATGTTGACGAAACCGACGGCAGCAGGCATTCTCAATCACCTCATTCTCGCTTGAATCGCGGCAGGGCCGGGAGAACCGGGCTGCCGTCCATACCCCACTATATGCGGCATTCGCCCAAATGTTCCGGGATGCGCGGGCCTCGGCTCGAAAGCTGTCACTTGATCGAGCCGGCCTGCATAGGCTGGAGCATAGCGGAGGGAGGTTCTGCCCGTGGGCAGCAAATGGGATCAGATGCAGGAATGGCTCGCTCGCCAGCAGCTGCCCAAAGGCTTCGAAGCGATGAAGGAGCCGGAGTGGGTGGCGCGCATCGTCAAGCAGATGATGGAAGGCGCGCTCAGCGGCAATCCGACAGCCGGCTTGTCGGGCATGCAGGATACCGCGGACAAAGCCAAGAAGGGCGAGAATTTCAAAGCGGGCATTTCTTCGCTCGGGGCGGAGTGGTCGGAAAACAAGGATTACTTGCTGCTCAAGCTTCCTCTGCAGGGGGATGCCGACGCCGAGACGCTCCGGGTCAGAGTGAAGGAGGAGCGGCTGCGCATCGAGGGCTTGCCGGGACGACGTCCGCAAAGCCTGCAGCTGCCTGCTCCCGTCCAGCCCCGTTCCACGCGGGCAATCGTCAAGGGAGGCGTTCTCCGGGTTCGTCTGAAGAAGAAGTCTCCATCGAAATACATCGATGTCTTCATCGAGGAAGGTCCGGATTAAGGATCCGGACCTTGGGCTTGTTGCGTTTGGCAAACGCTTCCCTTATGATTCTAGTGGACGGATTTTACATAAGGGAGTGTCGCCGGTGACCGCCGTTGATGTCAGCAATGTTTCTCCAGGCTTGTTCGTGCTCGGAGCCGTATTCATCCTGCTTATCTTTTCGCTTCTCAGCCTTGGCGTATTGAGGATGTTCCAGCAGCGCTTCCGTACCGGCTGGTTCTATTTCGCAGGAGGCGCTGTCAGCGCAGTCGTCATGTACATCCTGTTGGATCTATGGTATATCTAGCTGGAAGCAGTCGGGCCTTGAAGGCCCTTTTTTTGTTTCCGTCCGGCTTCAGTTCCTTAGCGGCCCGAGGCCTGTCCCGGCAGGCGGCAGCGCCCGACAGCCGGCTGGTTGACAGGGAATGGAAGGCGCAGGTATAGTGGAATGAGTGAGAAGAAACCGGAGGTACCTTATACCGATGAAGTAAGCCCGCGTGATCCCATGAAGCCAACAGAGCGAATGCTGCCAGTTGACGGGATACGTGCGCCGGTTTAAGGGTCTTTCTTTCAGGATATGCCGTCTTCCGATCATCGGGATTCGAGGCATGGTCCTGTATCCTTATCCCCATATGCACCACTATCCGGACCGCTGCGCAGCTGCGGTTTTTTTATTATTTCCGGGGATGGGGATGAGAGCATGACCTTATGGATCCAAGCAAAAGGAATAAGCAAGGAATGGAACGGCAAGACGTTATTCCAGGGCGTCGATCTGGAGCTGCGCGCGGGGGAGCGCGCCGCCTTGTTCGGCAGGAACGGCTCTGGCAAGACAACTTTGCTGACGGGCCTGCGCGGCGGGATCGAATTCGATTCCGGATCGGTATACCGAGGCTGTCCGGTCGCCGACTGGGGCTTGATGGAGCAGCATGATGAGCAGGATGTCTTCGAGCTTTCCTTGATCGACTTCGTCCGGATGGGCGACCCTTCCCGGTATGAGATCTGGAGGAGAATGACGGAGGGAGCGGCCGTCATGGCGGCTACGGACGGAGCGGCAGGCCTGGATGATTACGCCGAGGCTGCCGAGGCGTATGCAGCTATGGACGGTTACGGCTGGGAGCTCGAGGTGGATCAGGCGTTGAGCCGGCTAGGGCTAGGCGGTCTGGAGGGCGGGCAAACATACGGCAGCCTGAGCGGCGGGCAGAAAACCCGGGCCAAGCTGGCGAGGCTGATGGCGGGCCGCCCGCAGCTGCTCATGCTTGACGAGCCGACGAATCATCTGGACGAGGAATCGCTCGTCTTTCTGGAGCAGTGGCTGGCTGCGTTTCCCGGCGCGGTATTGTTCGTCTCTCACGACCGTGCTTTCATCGATCATGTGGCGACGCAGGTGCTGGAGCTGCGCGAGGACGGTCTGGGCGTATACCCGGGCGGTTATACCGCTTATCGGGAAGCCAAGGAAACGGAGCGCAGGACGGTGGAGGCCAAAATCCGCAAAGAGAAGCAGGAGCGGCAAAAGCTGATGGAATCCATCCGCAGGTATCAGCAGTGGTTCGATGCCGCCCATAAGGCTGCGGGGCAAAATGATTTTTTGAGATCCAAATCCAAGAAAAACGTCTCCCGGCTCCATGCCAAGGAATCTGCGCTCGAGCGGCTGGAGCAAGGAGCTGCGCATGCTCCCGTCGACAAGCCGCGCCTCAAGATGATGCTCGAGGACGATGGATTCGAGGCGGCACGGTTCATGAGGCTGGAGGAGGTCGGGTTCGCCTATGGATCCGCCAAGCCTCTATTGAGCCGGTTCAGCCTCACGATCAGCCGCGGCGACCGCATCGCGATTCTGGGACCGAGCGGCAGCGGGAAGTCGACGCTGCTGAAGCTGCTATCGGGAGAGCTGAAGCCATGCGAAGGCCGAAGATCATCCCATCCGAAGATGAAAATCGGTTATTTCTCCCAGGAGCTCGACCGTCTTCCGAACGAGGCTGCTTTGCTGGACATGATGCTCGGCTTGCCGGACATGACCCAGTCGGAAGCCAGGACGCTGCTTGGCGCGTTTCTATTTTCCCGCGAGGACGTGCACAAGAGGATCGGGGACCTCAGCATGGGAGAGCGATGCCGCGCCGCCTTTCTCCGGCTGATGCTGGGCGGATCGAATCTGCTGCTGCTGGATGAGCCGACGAATTACCTCGACATCGAGTCCAGGGAAGTCGTGGAGGCTACGCTGCGCAGCTACGACGGGGCGATGGTGCTGGTGACGCATGACCGGGCGCTGCTGAAGTCTTCCGTGAACCGGCTCCTGGTTTTCGAGGAAGGGGGAAAGGGCAACCCTCTTCAGTATCCGGGAAGCTACGAGGACTATCTGGAGAGCAAGGCGGAGCGGCAGCGGGACAACGGCGGCAGGAGCGACGGGCAAAGGCTTGCCGGCCTAGAGCTGGCCGTCCTGATGAGCGCGCCGGAGCCTGAGGAAGAGGAGGAGCGCCAGGCTTTCCGCAGGCGGCTGATGGAGCTGCGCCGGCGAACCGGGCTGTGACGGCTGTGACCGGGCAATTGCAAGCGGATGTTCTCATGGGCATGGATCGTCGTCCAGCCGGGCGATGAGGAATATCCATCGACGACATGAATGAGCGAGACGCATGCGGGAAACCGGAAGCAGCCTGGCAAGTCTTGCTAACGGCGGCCGGTTGAGGTAAAGTCGAAGCTAGTTTGTTCCAAGTGGATGGAGCCGAAAAGGGGTAATGGTCGTGTGGCAGAAAATATGGTTTGTCTCCAACATGGGGTTCGTGGCGATGCTGGTCTGGTATATGTTTCTTCAGAGGGCTTACGCGGATGCCTTGCATCGCGGGGCTGATACGGCGCAGGCGGCTAAATACCGGCGCCGCAGGCTGATGGCGGGAATAGCGGCGCTTGTGCTGTTCGTCGTCATGGCCGGAGCCTTCATTACGAACATGAGAGTCAACGGAACGCGCTGAGGCATGTGTCCAATTCATGGCAATTCCGGCCTTGAGCGCAACTTTCTCCCGAAATGGCCGTCAAATGTCTACTGTACAGGGGCTTTGCCCCGTGAGCGGAAGCAGTTGGACAGACAGCAGTTGGACAGTTAAAGGAGACTAGCAATGAAATCGCTCAAATGGCTTTTGGTTTTGACCCTCTTCACCATGCCTCTGCTGGGAGGAATGGGGCGCGCGACGGCTCAAGGAGCATCGCAGACGTTCGTGATGACAAAAAACAGCAAAACAATGTTTTTGAACGGAACCGCCTTTACTGCGGCTCAGCCGTTCGTCATGAAAAACGGAGTATCCTACGCGCCGTTCAGCTCGCTGGCGGCGCGTTACGGCTTCCAGGTATCCTATGATGCCGCGGCCAAGCAATCGATCGCCCGCAGCGCCGCGGGAGAGATCCGCTTCAAGATGAATACCAAGGAAGTAACCGCCTACGGAACCAAAATGACAGGCCAGGCGAATACGTACTCCGAGAACGGGTCGCTCATGATTCCGATCCGCACCTGGGGTCTGGCGACGGGAAGCCGCGTGAGCGCTTCCGGAGCTCAGGTCACCCTGCAATGGGACACGAAGCCGAGCGCGGCGTTCGCCGTATCTCCGGCCAAGATCTATGCGGGCGACTATGTCACCTATTTGGACCGCTACAGCTCTCCTTCCGGCCAGCCGATCATCAACGAGGAATGGACGGGACGCGAGGAAGTGTTCGCCGAGCCAGGCACGTACACCATTTCCCGCATCGTTCAGGATGCCGCCGGGCAATGGAGCGATCCCTACACGGTGACGATCAAGGTGCTTGCCCCGAACCAGCCTCCCGTCGCGGACTTCACCACGGACAAGACGGTATACCGGATCGGCGAGAACGTCCGTTATAACGATCTCAGCACGGACGACAACAACGCGATCGCCAAACGCAACTGGATCGGCCAAGCGGATGTCTTCTTCGAGGCGGGAGACAAGACGATCACCTTGGAAGTCATCGATGACCAGGGCTTGTCCTCCACGATCAGCAAGACGATCACGGTATCGACGGAGGTCCTGTATACGAAGGACCAGTACGACAAGCTGTTCAAGCCGGTAGGCGGCGTATTCGGGGTCGATGCCAAGTCGGTGCTCGATATTCCGACCGTATCGTATGACTTCCACTCGGAGCCTTCCCGCTTGATCCGCAGCAACAGCCCGGAGCGCTGGACGAGCGAAGGCATCGCTTACGACGATCAGTTCTCCGGCGACATCCGCCTGCTGTTCCACAACGTGAACAATATCGGATATCCCGTCAAGATGTATCTGATCGCGACGAATGAAGGCAACTACACCGCGAAGTTCGGCGTGAAGAATTTCGGAGCCGGCGGGCCGGACCAGTACGAGGTCAATACCGGCAAAATGTCTACGGTCCGGTATTTGAACTCCGTCATCTCGCCGAGCCCGATTACGTATACGAGCATCAAGCCGGGACAGTCCGTGCAGGTGCTGAAGGAAATCTCGGCTTCCGCCATCAAGCCGAATCTGATCTACTCGGCCTACGCCGACGTGACCTCCGATCAGACGCTGCGGTTCCGTGTCGTCGTTGTCGCGGAGAAGACGGACCCGCTCAAGGTGCTCGAGAGACTGCCGCTCATGGATGCGGACGGCAAGCATACCCGGGGCTCCTTCAACAACGCGACGCGCGCGATCGACGTTCCCGGCGTGCTCGGCTACACTCCGCAGCGCATCGTGCTGGGAGACAACAAGCTGGATCCGTATCTGGACGGGTACGACAATACGACCGGCTCCCTCCAGCTCAACATCGGCAACTTCGGCGTTCTGTACAAGATGAACATCAAGCTGTCGCCGCGGACGCTGGTCGCCTTGAACCCTCGCGGAGGCTTGTACACGGGAGCGTTTGTCGTCAACGGGCAGCTGATTCCCGTGCCGGCATCCGGAGTGCTCAAGGATCAAGGCGAAGCGATGGTGCTGTACCGTTCCGGAGACAGCACGGAGACGATCAGTCTCGTCTATCTGATCGCATCCGGCAGCAACCTGCCGATCACGATGATCTTCCAGCCGCTGCCGGCGATCAAGAATTAGGCAAGAAACCGGAAATGGACTCTTTGCCGCATCTCGACTCGAGATGCGGTTTTTTTGCGGAAATTTCCAGCGGGCGGATGTACAATGGAGCCATCGAACAGGAGGAGGGACAGGAATGGAAACGACGGAAAAGGGGTACGTGTTCAGCGACAGCAAGGATCGGCTTGATCCGGCGTGCATTGAACGCTTTTTAGGCGAGAGCTATTGGGCCAACGGGAGAGACAGGGCCGCGATCGCGAAGTCGATTGAGAATTCCCTCTGTTACGGCATTTACCGGGAAGGCGTTCAAGTCGGATTTGCCCGCGTAGTGACGGATGACGCGACGATGTACTGGCTGTGCGACGTTTATATCGATTCCGGACATCGCGGCCATGGACTCGGCCGAAGGCTGGTCGAGCTGATCACGTCCTCCGACAGGCTCCGCAAGCTGAACGGAAGCCTGGCGACGAAAGAATGCAAGCTGTCGAGCTGGACCATGCGGTCCGGCGCCTGGAGGCGATCGGTGCCGAAGTGCTGCCCGGCAGGGAAAGGGATGAACGGGACCGCAGGTCGGTCTACTTCCGCGACCCGGACGGCCATCTGTTCGAGTTCCACAGCGGGACGCTGCAGGACAGACTGGATTATTACCGGGAGACGAAGCCCCATATGGTCTTCGGCGAGCTGGACTATCCGGCGGAGTGAAAGGCCTATTTTTCATTGTAGCCGATCGGTTCTGTTTCATCGGCTCCACCTCGTCGAGCTCCGCAGATAGGCGCTCAGCCTCAAAAGCCCCGCAGCCGCGCTTTAGCGGCTGCGGGGCCCGTTTCGAGCCTTGCGCTCCCTTGGCGATGCCGCAAAGGCACCAGGGGCTGTTCCAAAAGCCATAGGCTTTTGGAACAGCCCCTCTTTGGCCTCAGTCGGATTCCGGATGAAGCTCATCCCTGCGGCGGCGCCGACGGCGATCCCATAGAGAGAGCAGGATGATGGACCCCGACAGAATCACATTGATCCACAGCGCCATCATGACGACGGCGTACGAGGCGGAGCCGGGCTGCACGGCCGTCAAGCTGAGCAGGCAGAGCAGCAGCAGGACAAAGGACATGGACAGGACGATGCGGCCGAGCAGGCGCAGATCGTCCATCAGCTGTCTCTGGAGGCGCGGATCGCCGCCATCCTCTCCTGCCAGCCGGCCAGCGTCTGCTCGGCCAGATGGCAGGCCGCCTCGCTGGCGCCGACGGGGCGCAGCTGCGGCTCCTCCTGCGAGCAGAGATCGATGGCATGCGGGCAGCGGGGATGGAAGCGGCAGCCGGCAGGCGGCCGGGCCGCATTCGGCATTTCGAGGCTCCGCAGAGGCAGCTCCAGCATCGCCTTGGCGATGTCGGGATCCGGCGTCGGCACCGCGGACAGCAGCGCCTGCAGGTAGGGATGCCTCGGCTGGCTCAGCACATCGTCCACGCCGCCGAGCTCCATGACGCGGCCGAGGTACATGACCGCCATGCGCCCTCGTTCGGCGATGTAGCGGGCCGTCGCGAGGTCATGGGTGATGTAGACGATGGCGATGTCCAGCTTGCGGTTCAGCTCCGCCATCAGGTTGAGGATCGAGATGCGCAGGCTGACGTCGATCATGGAGACGGGCTCGTCGGCGACGATGACCTTCGGATTCAGCGAGATGGCTCTGGCCATGAGGATCCGCTGGCGCTGTCCGCCCGACAGCTGATGCGGATACTTGTCGAGAAAGCGGTCCGGCGGCGTCAGTCCGACCGTCTCCAGCAGCTCGATGACGCGGGCTCTGGCAGCCTTGCGCCCTTTGACGATTTTGCGCTGCAGAATCGGAGCGGAGAGCGACTGATAGATCGTCCGTATCGGATTGAGCGCCGCATAGGAATCCTGCTGCACCATCTGCACGCCGCCGCGGAAATCCTGGTAACGCTCGCCCTTGAGCCCGGCAATGTCCGCCCCCTGGAACAGCACCCGTCCCGAGGTCGGCTTCGCCAGCCCCGTCAGGACGCTGCCGAGCGAAGTCTTGCCGCAGCCGCTCTCGCCGACGAGGGCGATGATCTCGCCCGGATAAATGTCGAGATCGACGTCGACGACGGCGCCGACCTGCTCGGCCGGAGCCATCATACCGCGGCGCCTCTCGTAATACAGGCTCACGCCCTCCAGGCTCATCAGCGCCTGCTGCCCGTCGGCGCGGGCCAGCTCCCGGCTGCGCCGAAGCGGCTCTCGCTCCAGCTCCAGTTCTCTGACGCTCATGATGTACGCACCTCCGCGATCGATACAGTCTGGGAATCCGGATGCAGATGGCAGGAGGCCTCATGGCCTCCTGGCCAGACGACGCGGGATGGCGAAGCTTTCCTGCACGCGTCGAAGGCATGCTCGCAGCGGGGAGCGAACGGGCAGCCCGGGGGCATGCGCAGCAGATCCGGCGGCGAGCCCGGAATCGCCTTGCGCTCCGACAGGTCGTCGTACAGGCTGGGCACCGCTTTCATCAGCTTGGCCGTATAAGGATGCTTGGGGCGCTTGAACATGTCGTAGACGCTGCCCGCCTCCACGATATTGCCGGCATACATGACCCCGACCCGGTCGGCGGCTTTGGCGACGACGCCGATATCATGGGTGAGCAGCAGCATCGTGATGTCCATTTCCTTGTGGATCTTGACCAGTATGTCGAAGATATACGCCTGCGTAATGACGTCGAGCGCGGTCGTCGGCTCGTCGAGAATGACGAGCTGCGGATCGAGCAGCAGGCTGAAGGCGATCATGACCCGCTGCTTCATGCCTCCCGACAGCTCGTGGGGGAACGCCTGCAGCACGCGGTCCGGCTCCAGCCGCACATAATCCATCAAGTCGCGGGCCTTGTCGACAATTTGCTTCTCCGAAGCGCCGCTTCGATGAGCCCGGTACGTCTCGATGATCTGATCCTTGATCCGCACGACCGGGTTCAGCGCGTTCTGCGCGGCCTGGAACACCATGGATGCTCTCTCCCACTTGTACGCCTGGAGCTGCTTGCGGCTCAGCGCCAGTATGTCCTCGCCGTCGAAGCGGATCGTTCCGGCGGCGATGCGGCCGGGGCTGGTTACCGCTCGCATGACGGCGGACGCGAGCGTCGACTTGCCGCTGCCGCTCTCGCCGACGAGAGCCGTGATCTGGCCGCGCGGAATGGAAAAGTCGGCTTGGTTGACAGCCTTCAGCGTACCGGCGCGCATCGGAAACTCGATCGTCAATCCTTTTATTTCGACCAGATTGTCCATAGCTGCTCCTCCTTTCTCAGGGTGTTCAGTTCGATCTCAGCCGCGGATTCAGCGCTTCCTCCAGACCGTTGCTGAAGAAGATGCAGGACATCTGGAACAGTCCGAGGCAGAGAATCGGCGAGATCAGATAGATGTATCCTTTGGGGTTGAAGATGCCGCCCGTGTTCTGCACGGCGAGCTGGATCATCATGCCCCAGTTCGTCGGCGAGTAGGGGGCGAGGCCGAGCATCATGAGGCCGACGCTGGCTACGATCGCCCCTTGCGCCGCCATGATGAAGTTGATTGCGAGGTAGGGAGTCAGGTTCGGCAGGATTTCGCGGGACAGGATGTAAGGCATGCGCAGTCCCATGATCCGGCAGGCGACGATGAATTCCCGGTTTTTCAGCGACAGCAGCTGGGAGCGGACCGCCCGGGCGAGCGGAGCCCAGGACCAGACCGCGAGAATGAAGGAGAAGGCGACGGGATTTTTGATCTGCACGAGCGCGGCCACGATCATCAGGACGGGAAAGCTCGGAATGGTGAGGAACAGGTTCGTGACGAACATGAGCGCCGTGTCCGTACGGCCTCCGGCGAAGCCGGATACCGCTCCCACGACGAAGCCGATGACGAGCGTGAACAGAGCGGCGAACAGCCCGATCGTCAGCACGTCGCGCGACCCGTAGACGAGCTGCAGGAGGGTGTCCCTGCCGCCGTAGTCCGTGCCCAGCCAATGGGACCAGGAAGGGCTTGCGTACCGGTTGTCGAACTTGACCGTCATGTCCAGGCTGGCCAGCATCGGCCCGAAAATCGCCATGAAGATGAAGAGGGCGAGGATGATGACGCCGCTGAACGACTTCTTGTTGCGATAGATCGTTCTCCAGAAATCCGCGAATCCTTGGCTCATGATTTATCCCTCCTCCAGCTTGACGCGCGGATCCAGCCTGGCATAGATCAGGTCCGAGGCGAGATTGGCGACGATGACCGCGACGCTCGTCACGAGCAGCAGTCCCTGCATGAGCGTATAATCCCGCTGCTGGGTCGCCTGGCCGATATAATAGCCCATGCCGGGATAGCTGAACACGTTCTCGATCAGCGGCGAGCCGCCCAGCATGAAGCCGAAGTTGACCGCCAGCGTCGTAATGAGCGGCAGCATCGCGTTGCGCTTCACGTACTGGCTCATGAGCGTGCGCTCGGATACGCCGCGGATGCCGGCGGCGACGATGTAGTCCTCGCCGAGCACGTTGACGGCGCTGCCCTTCATCGTCAGCGCCCATGTTCCGAGCGTCGTGATGACATAGGTCAGAATCGGGAGCGCCCCGTGATAGAGCACGTTCGACAGGAAAGGCAGATTGAAGCCGGGCTCCACGACGGGATCGTAAGCTCCGTTCACGGGGAACCAGCCGAACTGGAAGGAGAACACGACGAGCAGCAGAATCGCGACGATGAAGTTCGGGACGGACGAAGTGATGATGGCGTAGATGGAGACGATCGGATCCAGCAGGCTCTTCCTGCGGAACGCCATCATCGCGCCGAGATTGATGCCGATCAGAAAGCTGATGACGAGCGAGATGCTGAGCACGAACAGCGTCCAGGGCAGCGCGTTCGCTATGATCTCATTGACCGATACGTTCTGGTAGATCATCGACATGCCGAGGTTGCCGTGCAGCAGTCCGCCGAGATATCGGCCGAGCTGAGTCAGCAGCGGTTCGTTCGGATTGTAGTTGATCATGGCGGTGATCTGGCGGTACGCCTCTTCCAGGCTCATCCCGCGCTGGGTCGCGTAATCGCGCGCCCACGAGTCGATGGCGCTGCCTGGAGTCATGCGCAGCAGCACAAAGGTGAGCAGCATCGCGAGCAGGACGGTGACGGCCGACATTCCGATTCGTTTGGCAATTCCTCTGGGGCTCATGACTTGCACCTCCGTCGTTAGTCGTCAGCGGGGCCAGTATTCTCTTGGCATGAAGGTAGAGTTGAAGCCGTGGTTCAAATGGGTGACGGCCAGCCGGTCCGCGTCGGTTTCCGGCAGCTGCATATCCCGTCCGCTCTGGACGATCTGGTCCATCATCGGATAATTGCCGGCCATCGTGCGCGTGTTGATCCAGGCGCCGGTCACGTTCTGGAAGAAGTTGACCCCCCAGCAGTTCTCGTTGGCGATCCAGGCGAGGTTGTCGATGATCGCCTTGCGCTCGCTCTCCTCCTGGACGTAGGGGAAGCGCCGCATCTCCTTGTCGACGTCCACCGTCTTTCCGTCGATGCCCGCCACCTTGAGGTCGAGGCGTCCCGTATCGATTTCGGAGCCGTCCGCGCCTGTTTTCTTGACGTTCGGGAAGCCCACCTTCTTCTTGGTGCCGTCCCAGTAGACGACCTTGAGCGAGCTCCAAGGATTTTGGAAGCCCCAGGAGACGTCTACCCAGTCCATGGACATGTCGTAGAGGCCCTTATCTGCGTTGGCGAAATAAATCGTGCTGTCGACGGCCTTAAGCTTGGTCGGGATGCCGAACCTGGTGAGCTGCTCGGCGGCGATCTGCGCGGAGTTGACTCCCGGCACCCAGTTGTTCGGCGCGCCGATGATGAACGACGGCACATGGCCGCCCGGATCCCTCCAGAGGCCGTCCGGGCCTTTGCTCCAGCCGATTTCCTGCAGCAGGGAAGCCGCCTTCTCCAGATTGTGGGTGTAGTCGGTCATTTTGCCCAGCGCCTCGGCGCTGAGCTCGCTCTCCAGAGAGGAGGGCATGATGCCGGTCATCGAGATTTTCGGATATTCCTTGCCGTAGTAGTTGCCGATCTCCCTCAGCTTGCTCTTTTCAAACACATAGGTGAGGGCCTGCCTGAACTTCACCTGCTCGAACGGCTTGCGGCGGATGTTGTACATGAGGCCGACGCTGGCGGGATCGTACATGCGGTAATGGAGCAGGTCCGGATTCAGCTTGAGCAGCGACTCCAGAATGTCCTTGGGAGGCGTGCCGTCGTACCAGTCCAGCTTGCCGGATTTGACCAGGGCATATTGGGCGCTCAGCTCGGGAACATTCTTGATCCAGATCTTGTCGTAGTTGACCGCGTCCGGCTGCCAGTAATCCGGATTGCGGCTCAGCAGCATGTCGGTGGTCGTCACCTTTTCGAACTTGAAAGGGCCGGTTCCGACCGGAACAGCCGGTCCCGAACGGGTGAATTCATTCCAGTTGAGCGCGATCTGCTTGTTGAGCTCGTCGGGAATATCCAGATGGAAGGGGCCGTCCTTGGAGCGGTCCGGCAGCGGCTTGGCCTGCTTCAGCAGCCCGTCGGCCTTGTCGACGTATTTTTGATACAGATGGTAAGGAATCTGTCCCTGCAGGTCTTGGGCGAGCAGCAGCTTCTTGAGCTCCGGATACGGAGCGGGATCAAGCCAGCGGAATACGACCGTATAGTCGTCCGGAGTTTCAATGGAGGACAGGTACTTCGTTACGTCCGCTCCGTTGTTGAGCCGGTAGTAGGCCCACACGTCCTTGCTCGTGAACGGAGCGCCGTCATGCCATTTCACCCCTTTATGGAGATGCACGGTCGTCGTGCCCGGTCCGTCCTCGGTCGATTCGGCGAGCACGTTGTAGACGTCGTTCGTCGATCGGATGAAGACGTACAGGCCTTCGAACATGTAGCGGTTGTTCGTGTCGCCGATTCCGCCCGACCCGAACGGATTGCCCTGGTACAGCGGAGGCTTCGGCCAGCCGCCCAGCACCCGGAATATTTTCTCCTTGTTGAATTTCAGCTGGTCGTCCGGCACGGGCTTCTGCGCCCCCTGCAGCTCGCCGGCTTCGATGCGCGCGGCAAGCCCTGGCGAGGAGGCTCCGCAGCCTGACATCGCCGCCACGGAAACGGCCAAAGCAAGCGTGGCCCATGTTTTGCCGCTTCTCAAAAGGTTCACCTGATTCTCCTCCCATCTGGATCCACTTTCCTCCGGCTGCCCGTTGGAAGTGCTTTCATTGTATTCTTGGCCGAGGCTGGCGTGTTGATAAAAACGCTTTCATTATTCTGCCGGAATAGGGCGGAAATTGCTTGAAAGGAACGGTCGGAAACGGTTGCGGCAAAAAGGGGAATAGAAGGTGAGTTGGAGGAAAGGGAGGATGAAAAGAGGGAGAGCGGGACAGAAATTGAGACGTTGAAGTTGGGAGAGTGGAGAAACAGGAAGACGGACAATCAAAGAGAGCGGGAGAACAAAAGGGAGAATTGGGGAAATGGGGGATGCAATGAAAAGGGAGTCTGGAGAACGGGATTCCAGCCATGGCTTGGCAGGATGGGAAGGGATGCCGCCGGAGTTGCAAGTGGAGCGGAACAGACGGCAAACAGGCCGCCCGGCCAAAAGGACCGGACAGCCTGCCTGGAATATCGAAACTATTAAAACGGAGTCTGGAAGCCAAATGCGGAAAAGATGCGGGATGAATTCAAGCCTTACTGGCCTTCCTTGCGCCATTCCAGAGGAGTCATGCCGACGTTCTTGACGAACAGGTCGTGGAAGCGGCTGGAGCTGCTGAAGCCTACCTCCGAGGCGATGAACTCCACCGGCTTCGCGGACAGGCGGAGCAGCCGCTTGGCTTCCTGCAGCCGCAGCGAGATCATGTACTGCTTGGGCGAGAGGCCGGTCCGCTCCGAGAATTTCTTGCGGAATATGCTCTCGGACAGATAATGGCTCGCCGCCAGATCCGAAACCTTGAGCGACGTGTGGTATTGCTGATGGATCTGCTTGATCGCATCCTTGATGAGCTGCTCCTCGCCGGTATCGCCGGACGGCTCCGCCGCGGCGCTGTCAACCGCGCAGACGTGGAAGGCCAACAGCAGCGTCTCCAGGGAATTGCGCAGCAGATCCGGCAAAAATTCCTCTGAACTCGGCTCGCGGCATTCCTGCGCGAGCTGCTTCATCGCGCCGGCTGCCCGCTCGAGGTGGACACCGGTCAGCCTGGCTTTGAGGATGGGGCCGGTGCGCTGGGAGAAGGCTTGCTGGAACAGGTACTGCGGGTAAGCCGGCATCTCCAGCTCATGCAGATGCAGCGAATAGCCTTCCCAATGCTTGATGCATACGTAGCTGTGCGGGGCTGCCGAGGGGATGAGGATCATATTCCCGGCGGACACCCTTGCATTCTGCTCGCCGGAGGCATAGTACCCTTCGCCCTTGATCAGAAGCGTGATTTCTGCCTCCGGATGCCTATGGGTCTTGAACTGGCCTATCCGATCCTCTTGATTCGGCGAACGGGAGCTGAAGGATGTGACATGATCGATAAATCCGGTTCCCATAAGAAATCCCATGCCTTTTCTTTGAAAATGGAGGCGCTATCGTCCGCTGACTGCGCATCTGCAAGGATAGGGAGACGAATGGCTTCCTCGCCGCCGCAAGCGAAAGGGCGGCGGCAGCTTTGCGCCGTCTTCATCCGGTCTCAGCTCTGCTCTTGGAAGGAAACTCTCAGACAGGCTCCGCCTGCTGGTCCTCGGGAGCTCCCCCGGCATAGTCCGGAACTTCAACGCTCACTTCCGAACGCAGCTCGGCGGAACGGATGACGCCGTCGATGATCGCCTGCTGGATCAGAATCTGCTCGCCCGGAATCGGAGCCCCGCGGCCTTCGCGGATCGCATCGACAAAGTCCCGCACCTTCTCCCGGAACAGGTCGAGCTGATGGTCGACGAGCGGAATTCTCGTGCTCGTCTGGCCGCCCATGAAATCGTGGAACATCTCGATGTTGCCGACTCGTCCGTCCCAGACGCCGGACCAGTTGCCCGAGCCGAACGGGGTGATCTTGAGTCCGGCGTCGGTGCCGAGGAAGTTGGTCGTGCCGAGAGAGTCGAGATGCATCGCCCAGCTGATCTTGAAGTGGAGCGTCAGATCGCCTTCGAAGCGGATCATCGCCGCTCCGAAGTCCTCAACGTCGAATTTGTCGGCCTCGGCGTGATAGAGAGGATTGCGGCCGAAATGGTTGAATGTGCTGGCGGAGACGGTGAGCGGCTTCGGATAGTCAAGCGCGTTGAGCGCCATATCCAGGGAATAGCAGCCAATGTCGGCCATGGCGCCTGCGCCTGCCAGCTCCTTGCGGATGAACGTGCCTCCCGGCATGCCGCGCCTGCGGCCGCCGCCGGTCTCGACGTAATAGACCTTGCCGAGCTTGCCGGAGCGCACGATCTCCTGGATCAGCTTCATATTGGGGTCGTAGCGCGGCTGGAAGCCGATCGTGAGCATGCGTCCGCTGCTGCGCGAAGCCTTCACCATGTCCAGTCCCTCTTCCAGCGTGACGGACATCGGCTTCTCCAGCAGCACATGCTTGCCCGCGTTCAGGGAGTCGACGGTCGGCTGGCGATGGGCGGAGTTAGGCGTGCAGACGCTGATGCCGTCGAGATCCATCGCGAGCATTTCCCGATAGTCGTCGAAAGGAGCGGTGCCGATGAGGTCATGCTTGCGGATGAACTCCAGTGCCTTGCCGGGGATGGCGTCGGCGACGGCTGCGATTTCCACTCCCGGGATGGTTTTGTAGGCGGCGGCATGGGAGCCGGCGATGCCGCCGCTGCCGATGATGCCGATTCGTATGGTCGATGTGGACAAAGGTTTCTCTCCTTCCGAGTGGCGCGCCGCTAAGCAGGGCAGCGCGGACAGCCGGCTTTATACGGGCTGGCTGCGCATTTGTTCCCGGTAGCGGCTCGGGGTAAGGCCGAATTTCTTGCGGAAAACGTAATGAAGGTAGCTGCCGCTCTGGAAGCCGGTTTCGGCCGCGATCTGCTCGATGGAGCCTTGATTGCGGGCGAGCGCTTCGCATACCTGTTCCAGGCGGCAGCGTTCCAGATAATCGCTGAACGAGACGCCGCCTTGCTCCTTCATGATCCGCTGCAGCTGGCGGCTGCTGACATGGATGCGGTCGGCCGCATCCTGGAGCGACAGGGGACTGGAATAGTTGTCCCGGATGAAGCGGGTGATGAGCTGGTAGCGGTAGAGCGACATGTCCCGCTCGGGATGGGCGACCTGCGGCAGCGGCTGCAAAGGGGCGCGGGCGGCACGGAGCAGAATTTGAATGACCGCCTGCTTCACCGTCGTACCCCAGCCGGGCTCGGCCTCCTGGACGGCTTTGTAAGCCGTCAGGAACCAGGGCATCGCCTGGCAGCGGTCCGGGATAGGATGCGGTCCGAGCGCATCCAGGGCTGCGATGCAGTTCTCCGCCTCCTGGCGTTCCCATTCGTCCTCCCCGGAGGCGGCCGGCTCATCCTCGATCGGAACGATGTCGATATGCAGGCTGAGCTCCTCCGTACCGTCCGGACGGCCCGCCAGCTGCTGGTGGAGCACGCCGGGGCCGGTCAGATAGAACATGCCTTCGCGGAATTCATGATCGCTGTCCTCGAGGGACAGAATGCCGGAGCCGCGGGCGATGAAGTGGAATTCATATTCCGAATGCTTGTGGTAGCGAATGAGGCGATCCTCCGGGAAGGAGGCGAGATGAAAATGCAGCACCCGAAGCCGGTATGCTCCCCAGCGGAACCGGAGCTCCAGCCGGTCCATGGCATCCCGCTTCTCCATCATCGGGGCATAGGGAAACGGCTTGGAACCCGGCGTTCTCATTGCGCTGCGCCGGCCAGGTCGATCCGCTTGCCTTCGGCTGCGGAGCGGTTCGCCGCTTCCATCAGCCTCGTCAGATCGGAAGCGAGAGCGATGTTCTCCTCGCCCTCGGTGCCGTTCTCGATATGTCCAACCCATTGGCTGAACGCATTCGGCAGCTTGGTCCCGAGCGGAATCTCCTTCCATTGCTCCTCGAGCTTCGTGCTGCGCACGCTGATGACGTCGTCCGGATTGCCGTACAGCAGCGTACCTTCCGTGCCGAAAAGCTCGATCTGGAAAGGAGAATGCTTGCTGGCGAAGCCGGCCTCGACGACGCCGATCGCTCCATCCGCGTAAGAGAGGACGGCAACGGCATTGTCTTCGACTTCGCGTCCGGTCACATGTCCGTACGTTGCGGTCAGGCTTTCCGGCATGCCGCCAAGGAACAGGCGGGTCAAATACATCGGATGGCAGCCGAGATCGATGAGCGCTCCGCCTGCCGTCTGCTCCGCCGAGTAGAAATGCTCCGGCAGCCAATTGGCCAAGGCGCCGTCGTGCGCAAGGCGGACGCGGACAAGCGTGAGCTTGCCGAGCAGTCCCTGCTCCAGCACTTCGCGGATGGCCGTCGTATAGCCGTCATTGAGGCGGGGGAGAGATACCGTCAGCTTGACTCCGGCTTCTTGAACCGCTTTCAAAATCTCATCCAGCTCGGCTGCCGTAGGCGCGATGACCTTCTCCGTGAAGATATGCTTGCCGGCTTTGGCCGCCTTGACCATCACTTCGGCATGCATCGTCGTCGGCGCGTCCACGATGACGGCATCCACATCCTCGCGCGCGAGAACTTCGTCCAGGCTGCTTACGAACGGAACGCCGAGCTTGTCGGCGGCTTCCTGGCCGCGTGAAGGCACTTCATCCCATACAACCGTAATTTGCGTGCCGGGATGCTCGTTTGCGTAGCCCGTGTATTCCCAAGCATGGACATGCCAGAAGCTGAGTTTTGCGATTCGAATCATAGCGGAAAGGTCCCCTTTCATAATGGAAGCAGACTGTAAGAATGCGACATGGCTTTAAGGTAACATAGGACAATGACTACGAACAGTGTACAAATATGACATCCGATATGTAAAATGGCGACATTGGTTCCGGTTTGATTTCGGAGTTGTTAGGCCTCAAAATAGAAGGAAGGCGAAATTCTCGGCCTGGAAATGGGGTCCGGGACATGCTGGCATCTGGGGAAGGGGGCGGAAGCATGAGGATGAGAAGAGCCGTGCAGGCTCCCATCCATCTCTACCGCAAGTTCATATCGCCGCTGAAGCCGCCGACCTGCCGCTTCTATCCGACCTGCTCCGCCTATGCGCTGGAGGCGGTGGAGAAGCATGGCGCGGCCAAGGGCTCCTATCTGGCGGCAAGACGCATCCTGCGCTGCCATCCGTTCCACCCGGGAGGCTACGATCCCGTGCCATGAGCTTCCTTGACATGCACAGGGTCGTTTCGGTATGATTACGACAAATACAGCTTACCCGATGAAGGGAAGAGTAGTTTCCGCAGCTGCCGCATCAGAGAGCCGGGCAAGACGGTGCAAGCCGGCCGGGGGCGGGAAACGAAGATGGTCCCGGAGGATTCCGCTCCGAACGGCAGCAGCCTAGCGCTGAAGCCGCAAGGTACGGACGCGCGCAGCCGGCGTTAGCGGCTTGCCGTTCTTCCAGGAACGGCTTCACTAGAGCTTCCCGTCCGCCTCGAGCCAGAGGCAGGGAAGGAATTTGGGTGGTACCACGAAGCGCTCTCGCTCTCGTCCCATAGCGGACGGGAGCTTTTTTGCATGTCCATATCGATCCGGAGGGATTCCCATGCCAGAGAACAACAACAGCTATTACATTACGACACCGATCTATTACCCGAGCGGCAAGCTCCATATCGGGCATGCCTACTGCACGCTCGCTGCCGACGCGATGGCGCGCTACAAGAGGGCGCAGGGCTACGACGTCAAGTTCCTGACGGGAACCGACGAGCACGGCCAGAAGATCGAGCGCACGGCCAAGGAGCTCGGCATGACGCCGATCGAGTTCCTGGACGGAACGGTCGGCGAGATTCAGAAGCTGTGGAAGAAGCTCGAGATCAGCCACGACGACTTCATCCGCACGACCGAGGAGCGCCATAAGAAATCGGTTGAGAAGATCTTCAAGCAGCTGCTCGACCAAGGCGACATTTATAAAGGAACGTACGAGGGCTGGTATTGCACGCCTTGCGAGTCTTTCTTCACGGAGCGCCAGCTTGTGGACGGCAAATGCCCCGATTGCGGACGTCCCGTGGAGCTGGTCAAGGAGGAGAGCTATTTCCTCGGGATGAGCAAGTATGCCGACCGGCTGCTGCAATATTATGAGGACAATCCGGATTTCATCCAGCCGGAATCCCGCAAGAACGAGATGATCAACAACTTCATCAAGCCCGGCCTCGAGGACCTGGCCGTGTCGCGGACGACGTTCGACTGGGGCATCAAGGTTCCCGGAGATCCCGAGCATGTCATTTATGTATGGATCGACGCGCTCTCCAACTATATCACCGCGCTTGGCTACGACT
>Ga0194137_10000762_pt1 | contig 20484 bp, 17 predicted proteins | sample TARM_MetaG_T3_14_FD_134025 | JGI IMG/M metagenome (GOLD analysis project Ga0194137, IMG submission 134025) | Freshwater microbial communities from Pennsylvania, USA, analyzing microbe dynamics in response to fracking - TARM_MetaG_T3_14 (version 2) | ecosystem: Environmental > Aquatic >... | reverse complement strand
CCGGTTACGCAGATTGCGGCTTCGTCCTGATATGCCGTCCTGACGCCTGCGTCCTGCATACGGCAGTTCGCCGGCAAACAAGAGAACAGGGAAATTTTGGAGGGAATGGTTGGTATGCCGCCCCGTTCTTGATCGGCTCTGACGGCATACCTGGCTGCCGCGCTCATGTCGTTTGCATGTGGGCAGATGGGGCCATCATAGTACACGCACGCTTCAGTGCTATGACGTGCAGCAATAAGTCTTCCGCATCGTTCCTCCCTCCCGGAATTTCTTTCACCGGCCTCAGTCCACAGGGCTGTTGCGTCGCCTGGAGTTACCCACATTTTCTGTGAGCAATTCTGTGGACAAGCCTTGAACTTCTTTCCAAGTGACTGATTTTTAAGGAAATCATGGCCTTGAGCGAATTTGAGGCGCCTGCGGTTACAAAAGACCCCTTGCCCTTTGATACTGTAATTTTGTACAGTACTGATAGACAGCTCGGGTTCCGTTTTCTTTTTCTTCAACGACGTCTCATGAAAGCAAGGGCCTGAGCCCCCGACAGGACCTCGACCATGCAATCCGGCATGGCTGCAATCGGCTTGGAAACATCATGAGAACAGATTCGGCACTCTCCCGCCTGAAAGATGGAGAGCTTTGCATCGTAACGACCCGGCACGGCGAGCATGAAGCGCGATGGAGCGTTTCAGGCTGGTGCTTCTTCATTCTTCACCGCGGCACGCCGACCATCTGCCCGGCGGAAGACATCGAGGAATGGCGTCCCGCTTCGATGGACATGACGCGGCGTCTTTGAGAAGGAACTTGGGCTGCTTTGAGCGGCACGGTTTGCGGCGTCGGAAGAATGGAATGCGAGGAAGCGAACGCGCAATAAAAAAGCCCGATCAGATGATCGGGCTTTTGCAGAATTCTTTGGGGTGGCCGATGGGACTCGAACCCACGACGACAGGAATCACAATCCTGGACTCTACCAACTGAGCTACGGCCACCAATGAACTGCTTGCGAGAAGTGATATCAAGCAAGCCCATGATTATACAAACTTCACCTCAAACTGGCAATTCCAATTCTTCATTCTGGCAAAAAAACTTTGGAGCGGCGTTTAAGCCTTGTCATGTCATGCCGCAGGCGTGGCAGAACCGCGCCTGCCGCCGCCTCTCTAAGTTTGAGATATTGTCTTTACGGAGATGCCATGAAATCCCTGCTTATTGGAGCCGCACTGGTCGCCGCGCTGGCCGGTTGCGCCTCGGCTCCCTACAACGATGCGCCGCCGCACGGCGCCAACAGCGTGTACAACGATCCCACCTATCCCGGCAGCGGGGTGCATATCGGCATCGGCGCCGGCAGCTGGGGCGGCCGGAGCGGCGGCGGTGTCGGCATCGGCCTCGGCTTCTGAGGTGGCCGATGAACATCAACTATCTGCCTCTGCTGCTGGCCGTCTCGCTGGGCGGCTGCATGATCACCCGGGACGGCGCGCAGCTGAGCCAGCCGCCGGCCGCGATTCAGGGTTCCAACGATGTGCAGGGCAACCCGCTTTCGGTGCCCGGCGCGGGCATGGGCGTAGGTGCCGGCAATCCGGCGGCGCCCGGCCCCAGCGGACTGGGCGGCGCCCCTAGCCGATAAGTCGTCCTGACGCTGCGGCGAGCGCCCGCTTCGCCGCAGCGCCCTTCCCTTTCTCATCTTCGCCGTGAAATATCGGCGGACGGTCTTCAACTTGCGCTGGAATCCGCCGTAAACAATACGCAGGCGCATATCCAGACCATCACTCCGGTGTACGCATACTCGTGCCGCTTGAAAGCAGGAGCGGCGATTACGAATTAAATATTTCCATATAACAACAACGCGGTAGAAACGGGTACTATTGCCGCTCAGTTACTGCGAATCTCCGTAACCACGAAAAGAATGACTACCTCGCATCCACTTCTAGTCACGATAGAACTTCTGGCAGACCGCAATCGCGACCTCGCGGGCCTGGTCGTGGATGCGGACGCCGGCGACGGCGCAGCGATGGAAGCATTGCCTTGGCAGGAGGAACTTGCCAATCTGGCCGGCAGGTTGTCCTGCTTCTTCGTTCCCGGCATGCCTCTTCAGGATGCCCTGCTTGCTGCCGGCCTTGCGCCGCTCGACCGCGGTGCAATTCAGCAGTGCGATCAGCTTGCAGCATTGGCGCCGCAGGCGTGCTACATCGCCGGCAGCTGGTATCTCGCCCCGCCTTCCAAGCCGACCGGCGCGCAGGCCGCGTCGCGCGCGCTTGCGCTGCAGCTGGTGCAGCTGGTGACGGCCGATGCCGACACCCATGAAATCGAAGCCGTGCTGCGGCGCGACCCCGCTCTCTCCTATCATCTGCTGCGCCTGGTGAATTCGCTCGGCATGGGCATGAGCCGCCAGATCACCAGCTTTTCCCAGGCCATCCTGATTCTCGGCCGCGCCCAACTGCGGCGCTGGCTCAATCTGATGCTGTTTTCCTCGCGCTCGAACGATGAGCGCTCGGCAATGCTGCTGGCCCGCGTGGCGGTGCGGGCGCGCACCATGGAACTGACCGCGAAGGCGGCCGGCATGGACAAGTCGGCGCAGGAACTGGCATTCATGGCGGGCATGTTCTCGCTGCTCGGCATCCTGTTCGGCATGCCGCTGGCCGAGGTACTCAAGCCGCTGAAGGTCAGCACCACGCTGCTCGACGCAGTGCTGGAACATGAAGGCGATCTCGGCCAGCTGCTGCGCCTGGTCGACTGCATCGAGCGCAAGGAAACTTCAATCGCCGCCGCCCTGCTGGCGCAATGGCAGGTACCGGCGAATGAATTCAACCGGCTCCTGATCGAGGCGCACGGCTGGATGCTGGACGTCATCCGGGAGAGCCGCGGAGCCGGGCATGCCTGACAGCGCGCTCGATCTCTGCATCGCGCTCTGCCGCAATGCGCGCGACCTCGACGGCGCCGCGCAGCTGCAGGCATTGAGCGAGCTGGAAGCGCTGCTGCGCATGGAGAAGGAAAGGATCCGCCTGCAGACGGAGCAGGCTGCGGAAATGCGGTCCGCGAGATCGACGCCTTCTGCGGGTGCCCTCGCGGACGAACCCTGCATCGAAATGGACCTGGCGGGCTACGTCACCGGATGGAATGCGGGCGCCGAAGAATTGTTCGGCTATACCCGCGAGGAAGCGGTCGGCCGGCATGTGCTGTTCCTGTATGCCGACGACGACAACGAGATCGCCGAGCTGTTTCTGGAGCACGGCACCTCGCTGATGGAAGTCAGGCGGCGCAAGAAGTCAGGCGAGATTTTCTGGGCCAGCCTCGCGCTGTCCCTGCGCCATGACGATGCCGGCAATCCCGAAGGCCTGGTCGCGAGGATGTCGGAAATCAAGGAGCGCCTGTCGCCGGAAGACAAGCTGCGGCTGCATGCCCGCATCATCGAAGACAGCGACCAGGGCATCCTGATCACCGATGCGAACGAGCGCATCGTGTCGGTCAACACGGCATTCACCCGCATTACCGGCTATTCCGCCGCCGAAGCCATCGGCAAGACGCCGGACCTGCTGCGCTCGGGCCGCCACAATGCCGACTTCCGCGCCGAGGTGCGCGCCGCCATGCTCGGCTCCGGACCGTGGCAGGGCGAGATCTTCGGCAAGCGCAAGAACGGCGAAATCTTTCCGCAGTCGGTATCGATCAGCGTGGTGCGCGACGACCGCGGCAGGATCACGCATGCCTTCTCGATCTTTTCCGACATCAGCATCTTCAAGGAAGCCGAAGCGCGCATGCAGCAGATGGCGAACTACGACAGCCTGACAGGGCTGCCGAACCGCACCCTGCTCAACCAGCTGGTCGCGCAGGCGCTGACCGCCGCGCGCCGCAGCCACAGGCACGGTGCGCTGATGGTGGTCGACCTCGACCGCTTCACATCCATCTACGACACGCTCGGCTACGAGGCCGGCGATGAACTGCTGCGCGAGATTGCGCGACGTTTCCGCGGCGTGCTGCGCGACGAGGATGTCCTGGCGCGCGTCGAAGGCGGCAAGTTCGCGGTGGCGCTTCTCGACATTCAGAAGCGCGAGCACGCCGGCATCGTGGCCAGGAAGCTGCGCGCGGCGCTGGAAGCGCCGTTGGCCATCGATTCGCATGAACTCCATATCAATGCCCACATCGGCATTTCCGTGTTCCCGGAAGACGGCTTCGACAACGGTGGGCTGCTGCGATCGGCCGATGCGGCGCTGACCAAGGCGCGCCAGCAAGGCGACGCGCCCTATGTGTTCTACAGCTCGGAGATGAACGAGAGGGCGAAAGAGCATCTGCGCATCGAGACCGAACTGCGGCGCGCGCTTGCCAGCGGCCAGATGCTGCTCTACTACCAGCCGAAGGTGAGCCTGCGCAGCGGCCGCATCGTCGGCGCCGAGGCGCTGATCCGCTGGCGCCATCCGGAACGCGGCATGGTGCCGCCCGGCCTGTTCATCCCGGTGGCGGAAGAAACCGGCCTCATCCTGGAGATCGGAAGCTGGGTGCTGGAGGAAACCTGCCGCCAGATCAGCGAGTGGCGGCAGCGGGGCTTCAATGCGCCGCCGATCGCAGTGAACCTGTCGTCGCGCCAGTTCGACCGCAGCCTGCCGCAGCGCGTGCAGGAAGTGCTGGAACGCTACGATGTCGCGCCGGACCGCATCAAGCTCGAAATCACCGAAACCCTGCTCGTGCGGGGGCCGGACCAGGTGATTCCCATCATGAACGAGCTGGCCGCAATGGGCCTGGCGCTGGCGCTCGACGATTTCGGCACCGGCTATTCCAGCCTTGCCTATCTGAAAAAATTCCCGATCAGCACGCTCAAGATCGACCGCTCCTTCGTAGTCGGCTTGCCGCGCGAGGAGAACGACTGCGCAATCGCCCAGGCCATCGTCACCATGGGCCAGCAGCTGCGCCAGGAAATCGTGGCCGAAGGCGTGGAGACGCAGGAGCAGATGACTTTCCTGCGCAATCTCGGCTGCGATCAGCTGCAGGGCTATCTCTTCAGTCCGCCCATCTCCAACGAAGCCTTCGAGCAGATGGTGCGCGAAGGCAAGCGGCTGCCCCTTGCCTGAATCCGAATGCAGCCGCATTATCGATTCGGCCCGAAAAACGGTTCATTTTTCGGGCCGCTGATCTTCCCCTCTCCCTCTGGGAGAGGGCCGGGGTGGGGGCCGGGCTGACATATTTCCGGGCCGGATCCATAGGCTCCATCTCATTGGCGCGGGCACTTATCAGTTTCGCCATAGTCAGAAAAGGATATTCGCGGGTTCCCCAGCTGGAACTGCGCATTCCCGAAACAGACATGCAGGAGAAAGACGATGGCAAATACCCTGGTGCGCGTGTTCGACCGTCTCGCCGACGCCGAGCAGGCGCGGGAGCAACTGCTCCGCAACGGCTTCCCCGATTCCAGCATCAACATGACTTCCACCTGGGACGAAGCCGGCCCGGTGCAGGGCAACTTCGTGGTCGACCGCAAGGAAGACACCAATCCGGATTCACCCAGCTTCCTCGACCGCCTGCATGAAGGCGACCCCGACGCCGGCACCGACATCAGCCGCCGGCCGGATACCAGCGCGCCGCAGCGGATGGTCCAGCGCGGCACCATCGTGATGACGGTCGATGCCGGCAGCGAAGAGCTGCAGTCGCGCGCCTCCAGCATTCTCGGAGACGCCGGGGCTACCGACGTCGACGAACTGGTCCATCGCCGCAACCGGGAGAGCTGACCCACACCGAGCCGAGCCATACCGAGCTCAAGCAAGCCGCGCCGCGCTGCTGCTGCAGCAACAGCGCGGCGCTTCGAACACCTGCCGCGAGCAATGCGGCGGGCGGCCTCCGCCGCCTTCCGTCCCGCCATTCCACACTCCCTCCATCGCTGACCACCCATCGGTCCGGACCGACGCCGTTCATTGCGCATAGAACATTGAGCGCGCGCCGGGCCGGGCAGGTGCTACCATGCAAGGCAGGCATGCCCGCCGGCAAACGCAAGCCCTGCCGCCCCTGCCCCTGCTCCGGCCCATAGCCCTTGCCCTGCCCTTTGCCTTGATCTCCGCTATTGCATGAATATCAAGAACGCACTATCGAACCGCAGCATCGGCGTTTATCTGGCGCTGGTCTTTTCGCTGATGACCATCGTGCTGACCGTCATCCTGGTCGAGGTCATCGGCATCACGGCTACCCGCCAGCTCAAGAACAACATCGGCAACAGCCTGGCCGAACTGGCGGTGCAGACTTCCGACAAGCTGGACCGTGGCATGCACGAGCGCTATCGCGAGGTCAGATTAATGTCGATGCGCAAGGACCTGACCTCGCCGGCGGTCAGCATCGACGACAAGCGCAGCGTGCTCGACGAACGCCAGCAGACCTACGGGTTTTATGCATGGATAGGCCTGACCGACCCGGACGGCAAGGTGCTCGCCTCGACGCAGAAAATGCTCGAAGGCGCCAATGTCGGGCAGCGTCCCTGGTTCAGGAATGCGCTGGCGGGCAATTATCTCGGCGACGTCCACGAGGCGGTGCTGCTGGCCAAGCTGCTGCCCAATCCCACCAACGAACCGAAGCGCTTCGTCGACGTGGCCTTCCCCTACCGCGACAGCCAAGGCAGGCTGCTCGGCGTCCTGGGCGTGCATCTTTCCTGGCAATGGGCACGGGATGTGGAGCGCTCCATCATCGACCCGATCGCGGCGCGCCGCAACATCGAGTCCATGATCCTCGACCGCGCCGGCACCGTCCTGCTCGGACCGCCCGGCATCCAGGGCAAGACGCTCGACATCAAGCGCTACCGGCCCGCCGAGGACAAGCCGAATGCCTTTCATATCGAGCCATGGGAGGACGGCCGCCAGTACCTGGTGGGCTACAGCGCCAGCAAGGGCTATGACGACTACCCGGGCCTCGGCTGGACCGTGGTGGTGCGCCAGAACATCGACGAAGCCTACGCGCCGGCAAAGCGCCTGCAGCGGCAGGTGCTGTGGAGCGGCATCGTGCTGGCGCTGCTGTTCTCCACCCTTGGCTGGCTGGTGGCCGGCCGCATCGCCAAGCCGCTCGGCGAGCTTGCCGCAGCCGCGCAGCAGGTACAGACACGGCAGGCCGACGGCATTGCCCGCATCGACACCGATTATCTCGAAGTGCGGCGCCTGTCCGGCTCGCTCAATGCGCTGGTTGCCGATCTGCTGCAGAAGGAATCCGCGCTGCGCGACCTCAACCAGACCCTGGAACGTCGCGTCGAGCAGCGCACGGAGGAACTGGCCCGGGCGCTGGCGGAGGTGCGCACCAGCGAGAAGCGCATCAAGACCATCATCGAAACGGCGCAGGATGCCTTCATCGGCGTCGACCTGCACGGCAAGGTGACCGACTGGAACGGCCGCGCCGAGCAGATGTTCGGCTGGAGCGCGAACGAGGCGATCGGCCGCAGCCTCGATGAACTCATCATCCCGCAGCGTTTTCGTGACCGCTACTCGGGCGCGCTCGCCGAATTCCACCGTACCGGCGCGCCGGATTACCTCAACCAGCGGCTCGAGCGCATCGTGGTCAACCGTGCCGGCCAGGAGTTTCCGGTGGAAGCCACCATCGGCCTGGCGGGCACGGCGGACACCTACTTCTTCAGCGCCTTCCTGCACGACATCTCCGAGCGCAAGAAGATCGAGCGCATGAAGAACGAATTCGTGTCCACCGTCTCGCATGAACTGCGCACGCCGCTCACTTCCATACGCGCGTCGCTGTCGATGCTGGTGGATGACACGGACGGCATGGGCGCGGACCTGCCGCCGGACGTGAAGGGCCTGCTGAACATTTCCTACCAGAGCTGCGAAAGGCTGGTGCGGCTGGTCAATGACGTGCTCGACGTGCAGAAGATCGAAGCCGGCAGCATGGAATACCGGATGCTGCGCCAGCCGCTGCTGCCCCTGCTGCGCGAATCGATGGAAGCCATCGGCTCCTATGCGCGGCAATACCGGGTCCGGCTGGACCTGGAGAGCGACGGCAGCGATCCCGAACCGGCGGTGGACCGCGACCGCATGATCCAGGTACTGCACAATCTGCTGTCGAACGCGATCAAGTTTTCGCCGCCGGAAGCGATGGTCACGGTGCGCCTGCAGAAGCAGGGCGAGGAGGCCCGGATTTCGGTGATCGACCATGGCACGGGCATCCCCGAACAGTTCAGGGAGCGCATCTTCCAGAAGTTCGCGCAGGCCGACGCCACCGATTCGCGCCGCAAGGGCGGCACGGGCCTGGGGTTAAGCATCTGCAGGAGCATCGTCGAGGAACACGGGGGCAGGATTTCGTTTGAGAGCGTGGCCGGGCAAGGGACGGTGTTTCATGTGGATTTGCCGTTGGTGGAGTGATTGAAGGGCACTCCACTCCTTCAAGGGCGGCTGGCGGGGCCAACTTCGGCTGAGATTTAAAGAATGCCCCTCTCCCTTCAAAGGCGGCCGGCGAGGTGGAGGGAGCAAGGGTTTCGCAATGCATGCTGCGCTGCGCCTTCCCTACTTCAACTCATGCAACGCCATCCCCTCAAATCCCGCCCACGCGGAAAAATCCGCTTCCAGCGCCGGCAGCAGCGACAGCATCCGCGCCGGGTCGCGATGGAAGGTCGTGGCCGAACCGTCGATCAGCCGCTCCGACGCAAAGCGGAAGGCCTGTACACCCGCCGGCGCGTCCTGCGCCTGCCTGAGCAGGACAAGTACCGGCAGCCGGTCCAGCTCCACCAGCCAGAGCTCGCCGCCGGCCGCCTTCACATAGCGCCGCTGCCACTCGGCATCGATGGGGCCCGCTTCCAGCGCGATGCGCACGCGCTTGCCGTGCAATGCCGCCCAATCGAGGAAGGGCGCGCCGAAGCGCAGGATCTGTTCCGGATCGGTCCGGTAATCCATCACCGTCAGCCCCCACGCATGGGCAGCCAATGACTTCAGCAGCTCGGACTTGTCGCTCCACCAGAACGGCACGACGAATTCCAGCGGCAAGCCGCCCGCCGCACCGCGCAGGGCTTCCACCAGCGCCGCGTAATGCCGGTCCAGCGCCGGCGCGTTGAACTCGTAACCCGCCACCAGGTAATGCTCGACGTCGAACTGCAGGCCGCGCAAGCGCGCTTCCGGCTCGACCGACCGGTTGTAGGCCGCATAGGCGCGCACCCGCTGCACAGCGGCCGCATGCTCCTGCGGCAGTACCATGTACGGATCGCCGTCCACGCTCCAGACTTCGATGCCGCGCCGCGACGCCTCGCCGATGAAGGCGGCGAGCCGTGCGGCATCGGCGACCTCGCCTTCCCTCACCGGCACTGCGATGAACAGCGTGCGCAGGCCGTGGCGTTCGGCATGCGCGAAGGCCTGGCCGGACTGCTGCCAGTCCGACGCGCGCCATATCCAGGCCGCCCTGCCCGGTACCGCGGCGCCGGGCGCGGCGCGCGGCGACAGCCGCATGTCTTCGATGACCAGTTCCGATTTTTCCATCGGACAGGCGATCGAGAAGCTGCGCCAGCGCGTGCGGTCGAAGCCGCCTCGCGGCAGCGGCAGGCGCTGGTCCCGTTCGCCGGCCGCATCCAGATGGCCGAGCTGCACCGCGCTGCCGCTGGCTGCGCCGGCGGCGTCCTGCACCTGCACTTCGTAACGACCGCTGCCGGCGGCGCTCAGCTGCAGTTCGGCCCGTGCCTGCGTCATGGCCCATGGCGCGCTCAGGATGACGCCGGCCGGCCGGCTGCCGGGCGCGCAATGCAGGCGCAGCTTGCCGTCCGCAAGCCGCACGCTCACTCGCTCCTCGATGCCGAAGGCGCGCGCCGACATACCGGCCAGCAGGTTCTCGCGCAAGGGCATGGGTGTCGTCGCATCACGGAGCGGCGGCGCGGCGACCGTGCCCGATGCGCTGCCGATCAGGAAATCTTCCTTCCTCGACCCCTGCAGCAGGACCGTGTCGCCGATGCCGGCGACGGCACTGGGGGACAAGGGATGGATTGCCGCAATGGCTTGCGGCGGCACCGGCAATGCAATGCCGCGGCATCCGGGACGGGCGGCTGCGCCGACCGAGATGCGCACGCGGGTGCCGTCGGCCTGGATGACTTCGCTGCTCAGGCCTGGATGCGCGCCCTGCTCTTCATGCGCCGCAGGACAGGACTGAAGGAAGGCCGTTCCGGCGGCATGGGATGAAGTCATGATGAACAATCCGCCTGCGATGGAAGAAAGTAGGACAGGCAGCGCAGATCGAATCAATGCCTTGCGCCGCCTTATTTCCGCTGCCAGCTGCCCTTGCGCGTCATCACGCCCCAGCTTGCTTCCTTCTGCGTCGCCCAGCGCCACAGGCCGACCAGGCGCCAGTAGCTGTTGAGCTGGCGGTAACCGAAGTTTTCGATGATCACGATCAGGCCAAGCCATGCGAGGTGACGTCCTTTCGGATAGATTTGAAACGACATTTCTTCCAGCAGCAGCCCCGACGCCGACAGCATGATGCCCAGGCCGATGGCGACGAACAGGAAAATTCCCGCCGCGCCCCAGGAAATCCAGTCGAGCGCGAAGGCGATGATCATGAAGACATAGCCTCCGAGTTCCACCAGCGGGCCCAGCCATTCGAACAGCACCATGAACGGAAACGCGAACCAGCCGGGAACGCCGCCGTTGCGGCTGAACATCAGCCCCCAGTTGGAAGACAGGCTTTCCGACAACCCGCGCTGCCAGCGGATGCGCTGGTTGCGCAGCGTCGCCCGGTCTTCCGGCGCTTCCGTCCAGCACACCGGTTCGGGCACGAACTCGATGCGGTAGGGCTGCCGCCGTTCGCGCAGCACGCGGTGCATGCGCACCACCAGTTCCATGTCTTCGCCGATGGTCTTGGGCCGGTAGCCGCCGGCCAGGATCACGGCTTCCTTGCGGAACACGCCGAAGGCGCCGGAAATGATCAGCATGCCGTTGATCGCCGACCAGCCCAGCCTGCCGAACAGGAAGGCCCGCAGATACTCCACCACCTGGAACAGCGCCCAGATGTTGCGCGGCAGGCCGACGCTGGTCAGGAAGCCGCCGCGCACGTCGCAGCCGTTGGCCACCCGCACCGTGCCGCCGGTCGCCACCACGGTCGGGTCGTGCAGGAAAGGCTTGACCACCTTCTGCAGGCTGTCGCGCTGCAGGATGGAGTCGGCATCGACGCCGCAGAACAGCGGATAGCGCGACGCATTGATGCCGGCGTTGAGCGAATCCGCCTTGCCGCCGTTCACCTTGTCGATGACGCGCAGGTTTGGATAGCGGGTCGAGCGGAAGATTCCGTTGATCGGCTTGGTTTCGATCTGCACCCGGTAGGCCTCGGGGAAAGGCAGCAGCCCGAACTCGTCCTTGAGCACCTGCAGCGTGTCGTCCCTGGAACCGTCGTTGATGACGATGATTTCCATCTCGGAATACTGCAGTTGCAGCATGGAACGCACCGAGGAGGCAATGGTGGAGGCCTCGTTGTAGGCCGGCACCAGCAGGCTGATCGGCGGCTCCAGTCCCGAATAGGCCTGCGGCAGGTCGTCGAGGATCCTTTCCTCGCCGCGCCGCCGCAGGGAAAAGATGGCCAGCAGGTTGAGCATCAGGTAGCCGCCATTGAGCACGATGAAGTAGCAGATGACGAACCAGGTAACGAAGGCAATGATCAGCGCATCGATGCTCATGCCATCTCCTTTTCCGCCATGACCTGCGTCAGCATGTCGGCTGCATAGCGGTCGGCCGCTTCATCGCGCATGCGCTCCAGGGCGGCACGGCCGAGGAAAGGCAGTTCGGCGAGCGCCTGCGCCGCGCGGTAGCGCACCCACCATTCAGGATCATTCAGCAGCCGCAGCAGGGTCGCGACATCCTCGCGCCCGCCGATGCGGCCGAGCGCCTTGGCTGCCTGCACGCGCACGCGCCAGTCGGCATGAGCGGCATGCGCGCGCACGTCGTCGGCCACGGCAGGACTGGAAACGATGCGCAAGGCGGCGGCGAGCACGGCAATCTCTTCATGCCGCAGCAGGACGGCCTGCATCGCCGGCGGCAGGTCGGCGCGCAGGGCTTCGGCAAGCTGCAGCGCGCGCGGCAGGCGGTCGTTTGAAAGCTCGGGAATGATGCGTTCCAGGACTTCGGCACAGTCCTCGCGCGCCTCCTGCAGGATGTTGACGACCTGCGACAGCGCCCAGTCGCCGCGCTTGATGAAGGAAGGCATCATGGTGGCGGCGGCCTCCTTGCGGTCGATCTGCACCAGCGCCCACAGCGCCTGCAGCGAAGCGGTGCTGTCGGCCGAAGCCGCCTGCTGCTGCAGCGCGTCCCAGGCCTTGCGGTCGCGCAGGTAGCCGAGCGCGAGAATCGCCAGCAGCCGGGCCGCGCGTCGGCGGCCGCGCAGCAGGTCGCGCGCCAGGACATCGCATTCGAGCCGCAGCGCCACTTCATTGAGGGCGGCGCTGGCCGAACCGCGCAGCGACTGGTGCAGATGCACCCAGAACTTCAGGAAGATCGTGCGCTCGCCGCGGCGCAGGTGCGGCAGCGCGTCGGGGATCTCGCCGATGACGGCGGCGTTGAGGATGGGCCGCCATTTGGCCAGCGTGTTGCGCTCGCGCCGCTGCCTGCGCCGCAGCGCCATGCGCAGGTTGACGATTTCCCCCGCCAGCAGCAGCGTCACGATGAGCGCGCCGAAGCCGGTCCAGAATGCCGCCGCCAGCAGCGGGTCAGAAAGTGTGCTGGACACCGATGCTGACTCCGTTGCGCACGTAGAATTCGCCCTGCCGCGAGGAGCCGATTCCGTAGTTGAGCGCCCAGTCGCGGCTGAGCCAGTGGCGGCCGATCAGCGTCGCCGAGCGCAGGCTGGTCAGCACCACGGTGCCGCCGATGCTGGCGGCTTCCTTGCCGCCGGCGAGAATGATGCCGACCGAGTTGCGGTCGCCGTAGTAGTAGCTGCCGCGCAGTTCGCCGCTGTGGGCGGTGGTGTTGAACGCGCGCGCGGGACGCCAGGCGGCGGACCAGCTGAAATTGGAGACATAATGCTCCAGCATCAGCAGCGACTGGTTCACGCGCACCTCGTCATAGCGCGTGGTCTTGGCGCCCGCATGGATCAGCCATGCCGGCGCGAACTCATACTGCAGCGCGCCGCCGAAGGCATTGCGCGCCAGGACCTTGTGGGTCGAGCTTGCATTGGCCTCGATGCTCGCGGTCAGCTGCCGGGACAGCGGCGCGACATAAGCCGCCGAGAACTGGCTGTCGCGCAGGTCGAAGCGTTCGGTCCTTGTGACGGCCACATCGACCTGCCGGCGCGGCGCGAATTCATGGCTCATCCTGACGGCGGTCTCTTCCCAGCTCGGAGAACCGTTGTTGAGATGCTCATGGCCGACGAACAGGCCGACCGTGCTGTCGGCATGCGCGTTGACCGCCGCCAGCGCGGCCGCGGCGCACAGGAGGCATGCGGCCGAAGGTCTTGCGGGCCTGATCATGCCTTGCCTTTCAGGAAGCGGCGGATGCGCGCCAGCAGTTCATTGGGCTGGAAAGGCTTGACGACATAGTCGTTGGCGCCGGCGTCGAGCGCCCGCACGATATCCTGTTCCATGGTCTTGGCGGTCAGCATGACGATAGGGACTGATTCCCAGCCTGCCTTGGCGCGGACGATCTTCACCAGTTCGAAGCCGTCGATATAGGGCAGCATGACATCGAACAGGATCAGGCAGGGCAGCTCTTCGGCGGCCTCGATGCCGTCGCGGGCGGCGAGGCCTTCATTGAAGAGGCTGACCCGATAGCCCTGGCGCTCCAGCAGAAACTTGAGCACCTGGCCGATATGTTCGTCATCCTCGACGACCAGGATGGAATTGGAATCTGTAGTCATAGAAGTGGGACCGGATAAACGACCGCTATCTTAACCAATATGGCCGGACGGCGCGGCGCGGGGTCGTATTGCAGCGGTCAATCTGTTGGACGGAATCGACATGCGCCTTGTCCTTGCCATCCTTTCCATTTCATTCTTTCAAGCGGCGCGGGAAACTGCGGCGCATGCCGCACCGCTGCGGCAAGACATTCATTCTTTACTTCTTCTCTTCCGCAGCGCCTTCGTTTTCTTCCTCCTCGTCGATGGCCAGGTTGAAACCCGAAGCCTCCTCCGGCTTGCCGCGGTTGGCGCGCAGCTTGATCTGCAGCCGCAGTTCATTGGCCGAGTCGGCATTGCGGATCGCTTCGTCGTAGCCGATGTGCCCGGCATTGTAAAGATCGAACAAGGCCTGGTCGAAGGTGCGCATGCCGAGCTCGCGCGACTTGGCCATGGTCTCCTTGATCGCATGGAACTGGCCCTTGAGGATCTGCTCGGCGATGGTCGGCGTATTGAGCAGGATCTCGATGGCCGCCCGCCTGCCCTTGCCGTCCTCGGTGCGCACCAGGCGCTGCGAGATGATCGCGCGCAGGTTGGAGGACAAATCGCCCAGCAGCTGGTTGCGCCGCTCTTCCGGGAAGAAGTTGATGATGCGGTCGATGGTCTGGTTGGCATTGTTCGCATGCAGGGTGCCGAGGCAGAGATGGCCGGTCTCGGCGAAGGCGATCGCATGCTCCATGGTCTCGGTGTCGCGGATCTCGCCGATCAGGATCACGTCCGGCGCCTGGCGCAGCGTATTCTTCAGCGCGTGATGCCAGGACAGCGTGTCGACGCCGACTTCGCGATGCGTGATGAGGCAGGACTTGTTCTTGTGAACATACTCGACCGGGTCTTCGACGGTAATGATGTGGCCCGACGAACTGGCATTGCGGTGATCGATCATGGCCGCCAGCGTGGTCGACTTGCCGGAGCCGGTGCCGCCCACCACCAGCACCAGGCCGCGCTTGGTCATGATCACGTCCTTGAGCACCTCGGGCAGCTGCAGCTTCTCGAAGTTCGGAATCTCGGCCGCGATGGTGCGGATTACCATGCCCACCTGCTGCTGCTGAATGAAGACATTGACGCGAAAGCGGCAGACATTGGGCAGCGAGATGGCGAAATTGCATTCGAGCTCGGTTTCGAATTCCTGCCGCTGCTTGTCATTCATGAGAGACAGCGCCAGCTTGCGCGTGATCTCGCCGCTCAGCTTCTGCTGGCTCAAGGGCTTCATCGCGCCCTGGTGCTTCATGCTCGGCGGGAAGTCCGACGAGATGAACAGGTCCGACCCGCCCTGCTGGTGCATGACCTTGAGCAGCTGGTGCATGTAACCGCGTGCTTCGTCGTTTCCGAAGTTGGACATGGAAACCTTTCTTTGCTGACTGCCTGCTCCGATTCGTACATGGGTCCGCCCTGCGACGGCAGACAGGCAAATTATGTTTCCTTAAGACAATCACAGCAAGCGCTTTGTCCGCTGCCGCCCCAGAATGCATTGCAAACCTGACATCCCGGAAAGATTTGCAGGCAACAAGGTTGCAATACTTACATTCATTTTGTGCAAAATTTGGAATGCATTTCGGCAATCGGGAACATTCCTGTCCGCAATTCCTTTTGCGTTCATGTGCTTGGCTGTCCGTGCCGGCTGCGGCAGTGCATGGCACAGCATTTGCTGCATAACAGGCAACACGCCACGCAAGAATGGAAACGACCTGCTGCGCCGCACACCGATGCATGACCGTGCTGCGCCGTCATGGGTGGGATGCGCCTGCGCATCGAAACGAATTTTGTCAAGGAACAGCACATGGATACCAATTCCACTTCCGCCACCGGGAGCGACCGCCCGGCAGGCGCAACGTATTCACGCAGCGACAGCGACGGTGTGAGCGGCGGAGTCGTCAGCAGCATCGACACGATGGCCGGCACCGGCAACCCTCGCTCGGCCGCCTCGCTGCGTACCGAACTCTCCAGCCTGAAAAGCGACCTGGACGCACTGGTCAACCGGTCTGCCAGCCTTTCCGATGAGGAACTGGCGCAGGCCCATGCCCAGCTGATGACCAAGTTCAGCACCATGCGCTACGCCGCCAGAGGCATTGCCAACGAGGCCGGGCGCCAGCTCAACCGCGGCGTGGAGACCACGAGCACTTTCGTAAAGGACAAGCCGATGCAATCGGTCGCCGTAGCAGTCGGTACCGGCCTGCTGCTCGGCCTGCTGTTCAAGCGCCGCTGAAGCGGCGAAAACTGGCTGCGGCAGCCGGCCGAATTTGACCGTGAACAATATTTCGAACGCGGACATATTCGAAAGACTCTCAGCTTCGGCAGGCATGCAGATGCAAGGCCGCAGTCATTAACCCGGGCAAGTGCCATGTTCCTTCGATGCCGGCATTACTGGCAATACAGGGATAGAAGGAACGCGACGCTGGCAGTCGGTGTTGCAGGGAAACATGCCGATGCAACAAATAGGCATGATCATTGCAGCGTTTTAAAAACCTGTTTTAACCCGCTAACCTGAAAGGAAATAAATCATGAAAAAAATCATCTCCGTACTGAGCGTCTTGATCGTTACCGTTGGTTTGACAGCTTGCAACACCATGTCCGGCTTTGGCCGCGACGTTGAGCGCGGCGGCGAGAAGATCCAGGGTTCGGCTGAGCGCAACAAGTAATTCTCGATTCCTGAGTCATCGCTCAGGCAATGCAAAAGGCAGGCGTGGCTGCTCGGGCCACACCTGCCTTTTGCGCTTGTGCCGCAGCTTGTTTCCGGGTGTTCCGGCGTTTCTGCTGCGGCCTTCTGCTTCATTCCCTAACCAGTCATCGGCGCATCCCGCGCGCTCCCGTATTGCCTTCCACATTGCCTCCCGCGCCGGCGGCACCCGTGGTTCCATGGGGTCCCTGAGCTCCGCTGCTTCCGCTGGCCGTTTCCCGACTCAAGCCCTTTTCAGCAGCCTGCCGCGGCCAGGTCAGCACGGCGGTGGCGAGATGCTGTCCGGTCTTGCGCCCGGCATTGACCTTCACGCTGCGGCTGATCACATGCCCGTTGGCATCGGCACGGATGCGGTAGCTGCCTGCGCGCGGCAGGTCCACCAGCATCATCGGCGAATCGCAGCGCGCCTGCAGCAGCCGCTTGCCGCCGGCGTCGGCAATCTCGATGCCGACGTCGGCCAGATAGGCGCCGCCGCGCGCGGCGAAGGTCAGCATCAGGTCATAGGACGACGCCTCCGACTTCATGTAGGCGGACTCTTCCTCGCCCACCCCGCCGCAGAGATAGGTGATGTCATTGCGCATGACCGGCCTGAGGCGCTCGGCCGGCGACGAGGGAAAGCGCTCGGCTTCCAGTTCGACCCCGGCTTCCGAGCGCGTCGCATTGACGCCGCCGGACGAGAGTTCGGTGCTGCCCGACGGCAAGGCGGGTGCGGTGATGGGGGTTCCTTCCGCAGGACCGGGCAGCGGCACGAGCTGCGCACCGGCAACGAACGGCAAGGTTGCAGCCAGCACGGCGGGAAGGATGGAACAACGTCTGGTCCTGTTCACGGCACGGTCTCCCGATCGTTAATGCATGAAGACATAGAGGCGCAGAGGCATGGATGCGGCAAAACATCAAAGCCGCCTTGTTATGCATCATTCGTGCCGATGCGGCAGGCGACGCGAAACTTTTGTCTCCCCGATGCGTCACTTGGAACACCGGTCGCCTTGCCCGTCATCGGGCTGCCGACTGGCACCGAAAATGCTTGCTCACTCCTGCTGGGCAACTGACCGAAACAGGGCGACACGATGCATGCCGATATCAACCAAGATGTGCGGAGCCGCGCTTCGGAATCGCCAGACCTGCTGCAGCTTCCCGTCCGCATCCTGCCCCAGCCGGACGAAACCACCTGCGGCCCCACCTGCCTGCACGCGGTGTACCGCTACTGGGGCGATGACGAGCCGCTGCAGAACGTGATCCAGCGCACCGGGCGTCTCGAGCACGGCGGCACCTTCGCGGTGTTTCTTGCCTGCGATGCGCTGCGCAAGGGCTACAAGGCCACCATCTATACCTACAACCTGAACGTATTCGATCCGGTCTGGTTCACCGAGCCCGGCATCGATATCGCCGAGCGCCTGCAGCGCCAGCGCGAGCACAAGATGGACTACCGCCTGCAGCACGCGACCAACGGCTACCTCGAATTCCTCAAGCTTGGCGGAAAGCTGCGCCTGGTCGACCTGACGCGCTACCTGATCCGCGGCATCCTGCGCCGCAGAATGCCGATCATCACCGGCCTCAGTTCCACCTATCTGTACCGCGCCGCGCGCGAATTCGGTCCCGACGACACGCCGGACGACGTGCGCGGCCTGCCCTCGGGGCATTTCGTGATCATCGGCGGCTACGACCGCGAGCGCCGCAAGGTATTCGTGGTGGACCCCTATCAGCAGAATCCCTATGACAGCGCGCAGGCTTACTGGCTGAGCGTGGACCGCGTCGTCAACGCCATCCTGCTGGGCATCGTCACGCATGACGCCAACCTGCTGATCATCCATCCGCGGTGCGTGCCGCGACAGGAAGTGCCATGAACATTCTCTTTGTCGTCAGCCAGCCCCAGGATTGGCCCAGCGACATTCCGGGCGTCACCGTCGTCCCCGCGCAAACCTATCTGCTCGACCCCGCCTACGGCGATATCCATTCCGCCAAAGTTTTCAACCTCTGCCGTTCCTACCGTTATCAAAGCGAAGGCTACTATGTGTCGCTGCTGGCCGAGGCGCGCGGCCACCAGCCGCTCCCCGATGCCGAGGCGATGAAGGATCTGCAGTCCGACACGCTGGTGCAGGAAATCACCGAACGGCTGGGCAACCTGATCGACTGCTCCTTCGCGCGCGACGCCGAGGACGTGGTCGACCTCAACATCTATTTCGGCCAGGATGCGGACGGCCGCCATGCGCATCTCTGCGAACAGCTGTTCAGGCTGCTGCGCGCGCCGGTGCTGCATGCCCGCTTCGAACGCCTGGACGATGCCTGGCGCCTGTGCGGCGTGGTCGGCGGCAGCATACGCGACATCCCGCTGCATCACCGCGAGCTGGCGGCGCAGGCGGCAATCAGCCACCTGAAGGAACACAAGATCCGCAGCGATACGGCCGCGCGCAAGCCGGCGCTGGCCATCCTGCACGATCCCGCCAGGCCGGAGGCGCCGTCCAATGACGAGGCGATGCGCAAGTTCTGCGAGGCGGCGGAACTGCTCGGCATGCGGGCCGAACTGCTTACGCCGAGGGATACCCGGCGCATCGCGGATTTCGACGCGCTCTTCATCCGCGACACCACCAACGTCGACCATTACACCTACCGCATTTCGCGCCAGGCCAGCGCGGCGGGGCTGGTGGTCATCGACGATCCGGACTCCATTCTGCGCTGCACCAACAAGATCTATCTCAACGAACTGCTGACCCGCCATCACATCCCGACGCCGAAGCACATGATCGTTCACAAGGGCAACGTGGGGCAGATCGTTTCCGCGCTCGGCCTGCCCTGCATACTCAAGCAGCCCGACGGCGCCTTCTCGCTGGGCGTGGTGAAGGTGGAAACCGGGGAGGAACTGGAGGCCAAGGTCGGCGAACTGCTGCGGCAGTCGGAACTGGTGCTTGCCCAGGAATACCTGCCGACCGAATTCGACTGGCGCATCGGCGTGCTCGACCGGCGTCCGCTGTTCGTCTGCAAGTACTACATGGCGCCCGGCCACTGGCAGATCATCAAGCACGAGCAGCAGCGCACCAGCGAAGGCCGCACCGAAGCGCTGTCGGTCGGCGAGGCGCCGGACGATGTGGTGAGGATCGCGGTGCAGGCCGCCAACTTGATCGGCGACGGTTTCTACGGCGTCGACCTCAAGCAGGTCGGCAACCAGGTCTACGTGATCGAAATCAACGACAACCCCAATGTCGATGCCGGCAACGAGGATGCGGTGCTCAGCGATGCGCTGTACCGTGAAATCATGGGCGTCTTCCGCAAGCGCATCGAAGCCCGCAAAGGAAACCCGAACTCATGAGCGACGACGCGCCGCAATCGTTACAGCCGCTGCATGCCTTCGCGGGCTGCGGCATCGAACTCGAATACATGATCGTCGAGCGCGACGGATTGTCGGTGCTGCCGATCGCCGACCGGCTGCTGCGCAAGGCAGACGGCGGCTATGAAGTCGAGCGCGGCATCATGGGCTGGTCCAATGAACTGGTGCTGCACGTCATCGAGATCAAGAACCGGGAGCCGTCCGCTTCGCTCGTCGCGCTGCAAGCCGCGTTCCACGAGGAGATACGGGAAATCAACTGCAGGCTGGCGGCCATGCAGGCGCGGCTGATGCCGGGCGCCATGCATCCATGGATGAATCCGCTGACGCAAACGCGGCTGTGGCCGCACGACAATGAAGCCATCTACCGCATCTACGACCGCATCTTCGACAGCCGCAGCCACGGCTGGGCCAACCTGCAGAGCATGCATGTCAACCTGCCCTTCGCCGACGACGCGCAATTCGCCCGCCTGCATGCGGCGATACGGCTGGTGCTGCCCATCCTGCCGGCGCTGGCGGCGAGTTCGCCGCTGGCCGACGGCCGCATCGCGGAGGCGGCCGACTTCCGCATGCAGGTGTATGCCGGCAACGCCGACTGCATCCCCTCGATCGCCGGCATGGTGGTGCCGGAAACGGTGAGCAGCCGCGCCGAATACGAAGAACGCATACTCGCCCCGATGTACCGCGACAT
>Ga0194137_10000757_pt1 | contig 20589 bp, 19 predicted proteins | sample TARM_MetaG_T3_14_FD_134025 | JGI IMG/M metagenome (GOLD analysis project Ga0194137, IMG submission 134025) | Freshwater microbial communities from Pennsylvania, USA, analyzing microbe dynamics in response to fracking - TARM_MetaG_T3_14 (version 2) | ecosystem: Environmental > Aquatic >... | reverse complement strand
GTCCATGAACACGACATGGTTCGCCACGTCCTGGGCGAAACCCATCTCATGCGTCACGACGATCATCGTGATGCCTTCCCTGGCGATGCGCCGGATGACCGCCAGCACCTCCCCGACGAGCTCGGGATCGAGCGCCGAGGTCGGCTCGTCGAACAGGATGACCTCCGGCTCCAGCGCCAGCGCCCTGGCGATGCCGACCCGCTGCTGCTGGCCTCCGGACAGCTGGCTCGGGTAGGCGTCCAGCTTCTCGCCGAGCCCGACCTTCTCCAGCAGCCGGATGCTGCGCTCGCGGGCTTCCGCCTTCGGAAGCTTGCGGGCGACCAGCAGCCCTTCCATTACGTTCTCCAGCGCGGTCTTATGCCGGAACAGGTTGTATTGCTGGAATACCATCGCTGTCTTCCGGCGCAGCTCGTGAATATCCTTGCGGCTGATCGATCGGAAGTCGGTCGAGAAGCCGGCGATATGGATGCTGCCCTCGCCCGGTTTCTCGAGATAGTTCAGGCAGCGGAGCAGCGTCGTCTTGCCCGAGCCGCTCGGCCCCAGTATCGCGACCACCTCGCCCTTTTCCACCTGCAGGTCGATGCCCTTCAGCACCTCATGCCGGCCGAACGACAGCTTGATTCCCTTCAGCTTGATCATGCGACGCCTCCCCGGTTGTACAGATTGATCCGCCGCTCGACCAGCGCGGATATCCTCTCCAGAACGATGGTCAGCCCCCAGAAGATGGCCGCCGCCGCGAGGAAGGCTTCGAAGAACTTCCAGTTCGTCGAGGCGACGATTTCCGCTTGCGCATTGATGTCGACGACCGACACGACAAACGCGAGCGTCGAGGCATGCATCATGCCGATGACGAAGTTGGACAAGTTCGGCACGCTTGCCGCCAGCGCCTGCGGGAACACGATCCGCCGCAGCGCCTGCGCCGTCGTCATGCCGACCGACAGCGCCGCTTCCAGCTGGCCGCGGTTCACGGACAGGAGGCCGGAGCGGATCACCTCCGAGCCGTAAGCGGAAGCGGTCACCGAGAAGGACAGGAACGCGAAGCCGATCATCGGAATTTGGGCCGAATTCCATCCCCAGCCGTACTGCTGCGACAGCCCGTCGATCAGAAGCGGCAGCCCCGCGTAGATGAGCAGCAGATGCGTGAGCATCGGCGTGCCGCGAATGACCGTCACATAGCCGGCCGCCAGCCGGCCCAGAACGGGAACGCGAAAATAGCGGAGCAGAGCGAGCGCGGTTCCTGCCGACAGTCCGCAGACGACGGATACGAGCGTCAGGATGAGCGTTGTCGGCACAGCCGGCAGCAGCTCGAGAAAAGCGGTCCAGATAAAGGAGGGATCCAGGTTCATGAGGGCGTGCCTCCCTTCAGCTCCGCCGCCAGCTGCCTGAGCGAGACCCGCCGCCGCAGGCGGAATTTGCTTGCGGCCGCTTCGGAGCCGCGCTCATGCCGGAGCAGCCTCTTCTCGCCGTGCAGCAGCAGCTTTTCCAGCACGAAAGCAAGGACGAAATAAACGAAGGCCAGCGCCAGATACGCCTCGAAAAAATGCTGCGTGAGCGAAGCGAGCGTCTGCGCCTTGCCGGTCATCTCCATGACGCCGAGCGTGAAGGCGAGCGACGTGTCCTTGAGCAGCGCCAGAATCATATTGGAAAACACCGGCACGGCGATCGCTAGCGCCTGCGGCGCCACGATTCTCGCGAACGCCTGATGGCCCCGCATGCCGATCGAGTACGCCGCTTCGACCTGCCCCCGGTCCACCGCCAGGATGGAAGCCCGGATCGTCTCCGAGACGTAAGCCCCGGTATGGAGGCCGTAGGTAAGGATGACGAAGACGAGCACAGGCGTTTTAGAGACGTCGATGCCGATCCACTTCAGCACTTCCGGCAGTCCATAGTAGAAAAGGAACAGCTGGATGAGAATCGGCGTCCCCCGGAAGAACGAGGCATACGCCTTGGACAGCTGCTCCAGCACCGGAATGCGGTACAGGCGGGGCAGCGCGGCGAGCAGGCCCGCCAGCAGGCCCGTCAGAAGCGAGCCGCCCACGATGAGCAGAGTCACGTTCAGCGTCGATGCCAGCTTCGGAATAAATTTCAGCACGTAGGAGAATTCAAACGGCAAGCCGCCCATTCCCATCCCCTCCTCTCCGCGCGATGGCTTACTTGCTCGCGCTGTCCTCCGTAAAGTCGCCTCCGAGCCATTGCTCGCTGAGCTTGGCCAGCGTTCCGTCGGCCTTCACTTCCTCCAGCGCCTTGTCGATGTCGTCGGACAGCTTCTGCGACTCGGGCTCGCCCTTGCGGAAGACGAACAGGATATCGGCTTCGCTGAGCGGTTTGCCCACCGTCTTGAGCTTGCGCTGCGGATCGATGAGCGACAGGGAGAAGTCCGCTCCGACAGCCGCGTCCACGCGGCCCGTCGTGATCTGGCTCACGGTATCGTTGGCCGCTCCGCTGGAGTAGACGATCTTGAGCGCGTCGCCATGCTCCTTGTTGTAGTTGAGCAGGATCTGGGCTTCCGCGCTTGTCGCGCCGGTAATGAACTTCTTGCCCTTCAGGTCGTCGAGCGACTCGATGGGGTCGTTGTTGTCCTTGGCGACGATGATCTTGTTGCGCCAGTGGGCGTAAGGCACCTTATTGAACAGATATTTTTCTTCCCGCTCCGGATTCTTCTCGAATTCATGGGCGGCAAAATCGATTTTCTTCGCGTCCAGGCTCAGCAGAATGCTCTTGAACTCCATCGTCTGGAACTCGAACTCATACTGGGGCAGCCGCTTGTCGATCTCGCGCACCAGCTCCACGTCGAAGCCGGTCAGCTTGCCGTTTTCATCGATAAAGCATACTTTCGGGAACTGCGTTCCCGTGCCGACGATGATCTTCTTCACCGGCGAGGAAGTCTCCTGGCCTGCGGAAGCGGCCTTGACCCCCTCCGCACCGTTTTCTTTGGCTCCGCATGCCGCCAGCAGCAGCGTCAGCAGGATGGCGGCGGATACGCCGGCCGTTTTCTTTTTCATGAAAAATCCCCCTTATCGACAATCGAAATCAAAATGGCTTCGGGCATATCGGCTTGAAGGCGAATCAAGCTGAAACAGCCGGTCTCCACGTCTGTCATCCAGCGACGATCTGCGTGCAGCTCAGACAGGCTCGAAGGCGGACCCGACTTCCTTGCGGAGCAGATGCATCGTGCCGTCGCCGTTGCCGGAATCGAACGCCTGAAACCGCTTGTAGCCTCTGCGCTCGTACATGGAGAGCAGCCACGGGTGCTTCTCGGCGGTCGCCAGCGTCACGGCCGGCTCGTGCAGCCCATCGCGTATGACCTGATTTTCCACCCAATCCAGCAGCCTGCCTCCATGCCCCGTACCCTGGAATTCAGGAGCCGCCGCGAACCATTTCAGGAATGGAAGCCTCCCGAACGATTCCGGCAAAGGCTCTCTGTTCAGCGTGATCGTCGCGGCGATCACTCCGTCGAGCTCCAGCACGTAACAGTCATTGGCCTCGATGTTGGCCTCGATCAGCTCCACATCCGCATGCGCGGCAGGCCAGCGGAGCTCGAGCTCGCGAATCTGCGCATAAGCTCCGTAAACGACCTCCTGGAGACGCTCGGCGTCCCGCTTGACGGCTTTGCGGAATATTTCCCCCATGGACCTCTCCTCCTGCCCGGCACATTAATAATTGATAATTCCCATGCACTTAGTAAGGATTGTGTTTGTTCCACTGTACCATCGCCTGCCGGCGACGGCTAATAGAGAAGATCTATTCGTCGATAGAAAGTGCCGAAGACGATGCTGACTTGCTGAAGGACAGGCCTCGGCGCCCGGAGCAAGGAGCGGACGAATGCTGTGGCCCAGGCTGCAGACCAATGGGTGCGGTTGATGGAACGCATGAAATTTGCGACGCGAGGAATGCAAGGCTGGAAAAGGCTGAAGCCGGTATTGCTGCGGGCGTGGAACGCACGGCTGAGCCGGCTTTTTGCTCCGGCGCCGGCAACGGGCGGTGCTACAGCTCCATTAACGCGCGGGGCTACAGCTCCAGCAGCGGACGGAACCCCCGGATCGCTTCCACGATCTCGATGTTCTCTCCGGCTGGGGCGATGAGGCTTGTATGGAGGGAGATGCCTGCGATTTCCTTGACTTCAACGGGAATCAGGCGGCCTTCGCCGACTTCGCGGCGAACGCAGATGCCCGGCAGGAAACAGATGCCGGCACGGTGCATGACCAGTTTTTTGGCCGTCTCGGAATTATCGGCTTGGAAAACGATGTCGGGGGGATGCTCCAGGCTCTCGAAGACGCGATGGACCCGCTGCCAGTCCAGCGAGCCGCATTCAAAGAAGATCAGCTTCTGCGAGCCGATCTCCTCGATCGGAATGATGCCTCTGCCGGCGAAGGGATGGTCTTCATGCACGTACAGCTTGATGGGATCCTCGTATAGGGGAATGGATTGGAGGGAGGGATGGGCAAGCCTGCGGACAAAGGCGAGATCCAGCTCCTTGTCCAGCAGCTTGGCCGCCAGCTCGTCGGATGTGCCCGTCGTCAGCTTGAACGTCAGCCGGGGGAACCGTTCCTGCAGGAGCGGCAGCAAGTCGGGAATCAAATAATTCGACACGGACACCGTGCTCCCGATCCGCAGCTCTCCCGGCATCGCCCGTCTCTGCTGGATATGGAGCTTGCCCTTGCGGAACGTCTGGAGAATCTGCTGCGCGTAAGGAAGGAACTGCTTCCCCTTATCGGTCAGCGCGATCTGCTTCGCTTGGCGGTCGAAGAGACGGCTGTCCAGCTCGCGTTCAAGCGTCTGGATGCGGGCCGTCACCGAAGGCTGCGACAAGTACAAGGCTTCGGCAGCCTTGTTGAAGCTGCCGTAGTGATGGACATAAACAAACGCCTCGATGTTCTCGATGTTCATCTGACCGGCCCCTTTTTTCTTATATTCCGCTGCGCTTAGTTGGAATTAGTTATCTGGTATCGTAATCCCAGATGGGGATCAGTGTCAATCGTGGATTCGGATCGCTTGTTCAATGCCCGCCGCCCGCCTGTTGCCCATTGCAAGAAGCAAGGAAAGCAAAAAAAGACAGCCTCCGAAAAAAATCCTGGAAGCTGCCGCACCTTCATTCACTTCTCCTGCTCGTCCAAAATGAACTCCATGATCCGGGTCTTGGTCCGGAACCCCTGCCGTTCATAGAAGCGGATAGCCGAAGGGTTGCACTCGAAGACGTTGAGATCGACCGCATCGGCGCCCTTGGCGCGGGCGTAGAGGATGACCTGCTCCATCAGCCTGGAGCCGAGTCCGAGTCCGCGATGTTCCTCGTTCACGACCAGATCCCGGACGAACACCGTCTTCCTCGGCTGGAACACCGGTCTGTCCGGCGCCTCCTGCCACTCGAGGGCGGCATATCCGAGCAGGCTCCCGCCGTCGGCTGCCAGCACCATGACGTCTATCGCCCCGTCGTTGAGCCATCCTTCGTAGACGGCCCGGGTGAACTGGCCTTCCACCTTGCGATGCAGGTCCGGTCTGGCATCCGCATGAAAGTCGAATACTTGCTTGTTCAATGCGGCCACCGCCGCATAATCCTTCTTTTCCGCCAAACGAAAGTCCATGACCGTCCCTCCAAAGCGGCAGTCTCCTCCACGCAAAAAAAGACCCGACGGATATCGGGTCTCCTCCTTGCGGCATCTCTGCCGAATCCCTACGTTTCCTGCTGGCTGGCAGCCGCTTTTTTCTTGGCCGCCTGCAGGGCGCTGGTCGATTCCATAAGGACGGGTAGGTCTCGCATGCCCGAGGTCATCGGAGAAGAACAGATGGAGCAGACCGGCTCTTGCTCGAAAGCGTAATCCTTCCGCATCCATCCATTGCAGCCGTCTTTGGAACAAGTCCAGACGGGGGTCATCTCGGTGGGCAGTTCTTCTTGCGTCTTCTTTCGGGAATAGTACATGGAAACACTACCTCCTCCTCTATGAATCTAACAAAAAGGCCCTGCATCTAGCAGGGCGCTGGCGATGATTAGTATACTTTTACTACGTCTGCAGCTTGCAGGCCGCGTTGGCCTTGAACAACGTTGAATTCAACGCGTTGGCCTTCGTCAAGAGTTTTGAAGCCTTCGCCAGTGATAGCGCTGAAGTGTACGAATACGTCTTCGCCGCCCTCAACTTCGATGAAACCGAAACCTTTTTCTGCGTTGAACCATTTAACTGTACCTGTTTGCATTTGTGTTACCTCCAAAATGTTTATTTGCATGTATGATCTTAAAAAGATCACCCATCGGAAAAGGCAGCGAAAGCGGCCCCTTCAAATACGTGACCCTTAACGTCTCATATACGATTTGTTAAGTATAACACACCTAATCGCAGATAGCAAAGCTTTGATTTGTAAATTTGCGGAAAATGAAGAAATCGGCTTGGGCCGGCTTTCCTGCGCGCTTCTTTCCGGCTATCGCGCGTTCAGGCTTCGGCAAAGCAGGCGGCCTCGCCCTGCCGCCTGCCGAAACCGCCTTCTCCGTTCCGGTCCGCGACAGCGGGCTGCAGCCGTCAGCCCTGCTGCGACAGCGCATTGCGAACGGCGAGGATGTAGCGGGACTGATCCAGCGGATTCACGCCGCGGCGCTTGCGCTCCGCCTGAACCTCGGCCGGCGCCTCCCGGTATCCCGAGAAGGAGGCCGACAGCGTGCCGCGGCCTTTGGTCAGCGACCCGAGCCGGGCCGGGAAGTCCAGGGAGGTGGCGACCGGCAGCAAGCCTTCCAGCTCCATGCGCTCGCCGCTCAGCACAGGCGGCTCGAACTCCCCTCGCATCGCGATGAGCTCGTTCATCAGCTTGCCGCCGAACTCCTCCGGCACGGACAAGCGGAAGCTCAGCAGCGGCTCCAGCAGCTTGGTCCCGACATTGGCAAGGCCGTCCATGATCCCCATGGGTGTGGCGACCACGAAGTCCAGAGGATGCGTATGCCACACATGATGCTCCCCTTCCAGCAGCGTCACGTTGAGGTCGGTGACTTCCCAGCCGTGCAGCCCTTGCTGGAGCGCCTCGGGAACGCGCCGCTCCACCTCGTTCTGATAGCTGCCGAGCAGCCGCTCCGGCTTGGCCAGGGAACGATACTGCAAGCCGCTGCCGCGCGGCGCCGGCTCGATGCGGAACCGGAGAATCGCCCAGCACGGCTTGGGCATCGTATAAGCGACAAAGCCTTCTCCGGCTGCCGCCGGCGTCTCCTTGTAGATGACGGATGGCGGGTCGAAGGAGACATCGAGCCCGAACCGGCTTTTGGCGACGGAAGCCAGCACTTCGATCTGAATCGGACCCATGACCTTCAGATGCAGCTCCCGATCCTCCGGAATCCACTGGAGATCGAGCAGCGGGTCCTCGTCGGCCAGCTCCTGGAAAGCGGCCACGACCTTCGGATAGTCGGCCTCGTTCTTCCATCGCGCCTGCACCGTCAGCAGCGGCACGGCCATCCGCAGGCTCCCCGGAACGTCCGCGTCCGTGCCCAGAATATCTCCGATGCGCGCCCGGCTGAGGCCGTACACCGCCGCCACGTCGCCCGCCTCCAGAATGCCGGCGTCTTCGGACCTCCGCATGTCGACGATCCGAATCTGGGTAATCTTCTCCTGGATGTCCTGGGTCTTGTTGTAGACGGAATCCCGGTTGCGGAGCGTGCCGCCGTAGAGGCGCACGTAAGCGATGCGGCCCATGGCGGGATCCTTCTCCAGCTTGAACACGAGGCCGGATACCGGTGCGCCGCTGTCTCCGCCGGCCTCGGGGAGCCATCTGACGATGGCGTCCATAAGGGCGGCGATGCCGATGCCGCGGCTCGCCGCGCCGAACAGCACGGGGAACAGCTCCGCCCCGGCGGCGCCGGCTGCAAGCCGGTCGGCAAGCTCCGCGGCATCGAGCCCGCCCTGCTCCAGATAGCGTTCGAGCAGGTCCTCGCGGCTCTCGGCGACCGTTTCCGTCAGCAGCTCCAAATACGGCCGCTGATCGTCGGACAAGGCGTCCGCTCCGCTAGCTGCATGGCCGTCGAGATCAGGCAGCAGACCGGGGCTCCCCGTAAAATGCTCCTCCAGCCCATGCGGAGCCTGGACAGGCACTGCTCCGGCGGTCAGCAGCCTGCGGATGCCCGCAAGAGCCTCCAGCGGATCGGCTCCGATGCGGTCCAGCTTATTGATGAAGAACACGGTCGGAATCTGCAGGCTGCGCAGAGCCTGCCAGATGACTTCGGTCTGCGGCTGCACGCCTTCCACCGCGGATACGACCAGCACGGCGCCGTCCATGACGCGCAGCGAGCGCTCCACCTCCGAGAGGAAATCCACATGGCCCGGAGTGTCGACGAGGTTGACCTGCACGCCCCGATGGACGAATCGCGTCGCCGCCGCGCGCACCGAGATTCCCCGCTCCCGCTCCACGTCGAGCGAATCGGTCTGCGCGGTGCCCGCATCCACGCTTCCGAGAGCGCGGATCCGTCCACTTTCATATAAGATATGTTCCGTTGTCGTCGTTTTGCCCGCATCGACGTGGGCGAAGATGCCTACGTTGCGGATCGGGGCTCGGGCGGAAGATGGCATAGGAAGCAAAGTCCCCCTGTCAGGCAGTATGTATCCGCCTATTATACATGATAATAGAGTCCGGAAGGCCAGAGGATCCGCCCATTCATGCAAAAAGCCCTGGATTCCACATGCGGAATCCGGGCTTTTCGTTGGTTTCGGCCATCTTGTTCTCTTGCGTCAAGGAACCTTGATGATGAACGGCACGGTGAACACTTCGCCGCCGCGCTTGAACTGGCCCCATATTTTGTAGATCCCGCTCTTCGGGAACGTCGTCATGAACCGGGCTTCCGGCCCGGATGCCTTCTCGTCCATCGGATGCACATGCAGGTAGCTCTCCGCGTCCGCGGTCAGGATGACGACATGGCCGACCGCGCCGAGGTATGGCTGAAGGTCCGTGACCGGCTTTTCGGTCCGGGCGTCCGCAATTGTATACGTCAGCATGGCTTCCTCTCCGGCGGCCAGGCCGTCGATCGAGAGGGCGATCTCCTTGCCGTCCACGACCTTGGTCAGGTCGCCGTCCGGCTCGATCGGCTTGGCCTTATCCGCAGCTCCGCCTATCGACACCCACTGCATCCTGCTCATCGCGCTGCCGCCCGCCGGCACGAAGTCGGCGATCAGCTTGTACTCTCCGCCGGCCGGAAATTCCGTCGCGATTTCAAAGACGCCTCCGCCCTTGTACTCCGGATGGATGTGGCTGAAGTAAGACAGGTCCTTGCTCACGATGATCATATGCTGCTTCTGCTCATGGGCGGTGTCGAACTGCTCGACCGGCTTGCCGCCGCTTGTAATGGCGACCCGGATGAGCGTCTCCCGCCTGGCCTCCGGCTGGCCGCCGCCCGCCAGCGTCCACTCGGCCTTCACATCGGAGGCATCGGCGGCTGCCCCTTTCCCTTCGCCGCCCGGATGGGCATGTCCGGCGGAAGCGTCGGACGAGTCATGGGCATTCGGCTCCGGCTCCATATTCATGTTCATCGAGTCATGGGCATTCGGCTCCGTATTCATGTTCATCGAGCCATGGCCTCCCTCTTGGTGAACCGTCTTGGAGCCGCAAGCGGACATAACGGCGGCCGCGACGATCAGCATGGCTGCAAGCTTCAACCGTTTCATCATGGATTCAATCCTTTCTGCGAAAATTCCAATCATCCAAACAAGCTGCGCCCTTGCATCCATCCCGTCCCGCTGCGGGCTCTACACCTTCATCCGCTGCAGACGAAGGGCGTTCAGCACGACCGAGACGGAGCTGAGCGCCATCGCCGCTCCGGCAATCCATGGAGCCAGCAGGCCAAGAGCGGCCACCGGGATGCCGAGCGTATTGTAGCCGAGCGCCCAGAACAGATTCTGGCGGATATTGCCCATCGTCCGGCGGCTCATGGCGATCGCGTCGGCGATGCTGTTCAGATCTCCGCGCATGAGCGTAACGTCGGCGGCTTCCATCGCCACGTCCGTTCCGGTGCCGATGGCCATTCCGATATCCGCCGCGGCAAGCGCGGGAGCGTCGTTGATGCCGTCTCCGACCATCGCGACCTTTTTGCCCTCGGCCTGCAGCCTCTTCACTTCCTCGGCCTTGCCTTCCGGCAGCACCTCGGCCCGGACTTGATCGATTCCCGCCTGCCTGGCGACGGCCCTAGCCGTGCGCTCGTTGTCGCCTGTGACAATGATGACGTCGATGCCCATCGCCTTCAGCCGCGCTACCGCCGCAGCCGACGTTTCCTTGATCGTATCCGCCGCCGCGACCAAGCCCGCATACCGCCCGTCCGCCGCGATCAGCATCGCCGTCTTGCCCTCTTCCTCCAGCCTCTCCATCGAGGCCATAGCCTGGTCGGCGGAGATGCCGTGCCTCTCCATAAGTCTCCGCGTGCCGGCCAGAATTTCATGCCCTTCCACGACAGCCCGGATTCCGTAGCCCGGAATCGCCTCGAACCCGCTCGCGGCAGGGATGGAAATGCCGCGCGCCTCGATACCCGAGACGATCGCTTCCGCAAGCGGATGCTCCGAGCTCTTCTCCGCAGCTCCGACAAGACGGAGGAACTCCCGCTCCTCCATATGGCTGGCGACGACGACATCCGTCAGCTCCGGCATGCCCTTCGTCACGGTGCCCGTCTTGTCGAGGATGACGGCGTCGATTGCATGGGTGGATTCCAAATGCTCGCCGCCCTTGAACAGAACGCCCAGCTCTGCGGCACGGCCGGAGCCCGCCATGATGGACGTAGGCGTCGCCAGGCCGAGGGCGCATGGGCAGGCTATGACGAGGATGGCGATCGCCTTCTCCAGCGCTTCGGCGACATTACTCGGTGTTACCCAGACATACCAGATCACGAAGGCGATAACGGCGATGCCGACGACGATCGGAACGAAAATGCCGGAAATGACGTCCGCGACCCGCTGAATCGGGGCTTTGGAGCCTTGCGCTTCCTCGACGACCTTGATGATCCGGGCCAGCGCCGTTTCTTTGCCGACCTTGGTCGCCCTGATCTTGAGCCGTCCGTTCTTGTTGACCGTCGCGCCGATGACGAGGTCTCCGGCATTCTTCTCCACCGGAATGCTCTCTCCCGTCAGCATTGATTCGTCGACGGAGGAGCTGCCTTCCAGCACTTCGCCATCGACGGGGACTTTCTCGCCCGGCTTCACGACGACGATGTCGCCGCCGAGCACTTCCTCGATCGCGACCTGCGTCTCGGCTCCGTCCCGGATGACGAGCGCTGTCTTGGCCTGCAGCCCCATCAGCGTCTTGATCGCTTCGGACGTGCGGCCCTTCGCCAGCGACTCGAACAGCTTGCCGAGAAGGACGAGCGTGATGAGCACGGCGCTGGTCTCGTAATACATCTGCGGACCGTGATGGGCCATGCCGCCCATCCGCGCCCATTCGACGGTCAGATATAGGCTGTAGAAGTAAGCCGCCGAAGTTCCGAGGGACACCAGGACGTCCATATTGGCGCTCCGGTTGCGAAGGGCTTTGAAAGCCCCGACGTAAAACTGCTTGCCGATGTAGAATTGGACCGGGGTCGCCAGCGCAAGCTGGAACCACGGGTTCATGAACAGCTCCGGCATCGGAATCCAGGACAGGAAGGAGAAGTGCCCCGCCATCGACCACAGCAGCGGGAGTGATAGAATCGCCGACAGGAGCAGCTTGCGCTTCTGGCGCGCGACGGCTTGCTGCCGGAGCTCGGATGGATCGGCGACCTCCTGCCTGGGGATGGCCTCGTAGCCCAGCTTGGCTACTCTCGCTTGCAGATCCGCGACCGATACGGCCGCCGGATTGTATTCCACCCTTGCGCTCTCGAGGGCAAAGTTCACGGCCGCCCCGGTTACGCCCGGCGTTCTGTTCAGCGTCTTCTCGATGCGCACGGCGCAGGCCGCGCAGTACATGCCGACGAGCTGGAGATCCGCCGTCTGCATGGCGGTATCGTATCCAAGCTTACGGATCGTCTGCTGCAGCTGGGGCACGGTTACCTGATCGGGATCGTAGGTCACCGTCGCTCTTTCCAGAGCAAAGTTCACGTTCGCTTCCGCGACGCCCTCCAGCCTGTTCAACCCTTTCTCAATCCGGTTCGCGCAAGCCGCGCAGGTCATGCCGGTCAGCTGCAGCGTCGTTTGCTCCATAGGCTGTTTGGATGCTTCCACTTGCGGACACCTCGCTTAGTTCCTTTATTGCCATCATTCAGCGGCCTTATTCTTACATTTACTATACCCCTCTACCCTATATTCAGTCAATTAAAACTTATACCCCCCACCCCTATATCGAACGGCATAGAAAAAGGATTCTCTCGAATCCCGGTTATTTCATCAATTTGTTGATGGTGACCAGAAGCTCGTCAATGACCTCGCTCTCGCCGTCCTGGATGCGCTCGATGACGCAGCTCTTCATATGATGCTCCAGAAGCAGCCTGCCCACGCCGTTCAGGGCGGATTGGACCGAAGAGATCTGATTGAGGACGTCATCGCAGTAGACATCCTTCTCGATCAAGCCCTTGAGACCGCGGACCTGGCCCTCGATCCGGTTGAGGCGGCTGATGAGATTGCTTTTGGTCTTCTCGGAGTGATGGCTTTTGCGTCCGTCCGCCTCGCATGATTCATGCTTGTTCGTATCCTGCTGGAGCTCATCCATGGCATCACGCCCTTTTTGATTTCCAGTTTACCATAGCCCCCCCACCTATACCAGCACCCCGATTTTGGCAGTCGGCATTCATGAGGGCCTTGCCGCTCCAGGGTCGACGATCGCCGCCTTGCCGGCCTGCTTCCCTTCCTACGGCTCCACCGCCATCGGCCGCTTCCCAGCCTTCAGGGCAATTCGATGCCCAGCCCCCGCTTCACGGCTTCCCGGCAATAATGACCGGCGATCGCGATATCGAATATTCCCAGACCCATCGGGTTGAAAAATACGGTCTCTCCCGAAAATTCGGCCAAGGCGTCCCGGCAGACGAGATCCGCAAGCGTTCGGACATCCTCTTCCCTGAGTCCGTGCCGAAGATGCAGCAGCTCGATGTCCGTGTCCTCGCGGCATACCTCCCGCCAGTCGTCCACGATGACGGCGCGGACGCCCGCGACGCCCTCCGGCTTGAAATCCCGCAGCGACACGTTCAGCAGCAGCGAGCCCGGAGCAGCCGGCTCGTCGATGTACCGCTCTGCCGATACCGTGCATGTCGCGATCACGCTGGACCGGCGGTAAAGCTCCCGCCAATCCGAGGCGATTGCCGTCCTCCCGCGCACGGCCTCCGGCACGGTCTGCGGATCGATGTCTCGCAAATCGTACAGCATGATTTCCTTCAGGCGGCTGCCGAGCAAGGCGGCGCACATGTCGAGATGCAGGCGGCCGATCGGGCCCCAGCCGATGATGCCGAGCCGTATGTCCTGATCCGGCCTTGAATCGGCATAGGCCCGGAGCATGACCCCGCTCACCGCGGCCGCGCGCAGGCCGTTGAGCAGGTTGCACCGGAGAAAGGCCAGCGGCAGGCCGTTCTCCGGATCGTTCAGGACGATCGCATTATGCGCTCGCGGCTGGCCGTTCTTGATGTTGCCGGGAAATCCGGCGATCCATTTGATGCCTGCCAAAGGATGCGAACCGCCCAGATAAGCCGGGGTCGCGATGATCCGGTTGCCCGGTTCGGGAAACCGGAGATAGGTCTTGAGCGGAGCGGCATATTCCCCTCGATCCATCGCCCGCACGGCATCCTCCGCGATGCCGGTCAGCTTCACCCAATCCACACCGGCTTCCGTAATATGGCTGTCATTGAGATAGAGCATGTCTAATCCCCCCTATTCCAGGCATCCGGATCGATTTCGAGCTCCCGCTTCACCCACTCGTCGTCAAATACCGAGCTCATATACCGTTCGCCTCTGTCCGGCAGGATGGCCGCGCATATGGACCCGGCCGGAATGCTGCCGGCGAGGCGCCGGACCGCCGCCAGGACGCCGCCGGACGATGCTCCTGCGAGAATGGCTTCCCGCCGGGCCAGCTCGCGGCAGCCCCAGACGCAATCGGCGTCCGACACCATGACGACGATATCCGCCAGATCGCCGCCGTGCAGATCCGGCACGATGGCCGCTCCGAGGCCGGGAAATCTGCGCGGACCGCTGCTGCCGCCGAACAGGATGCTGCCCTGCGCATCGACCGCGACGACCTTCGTCGTCCAGCCTCGGCTGCGGATATAATCGGCGCAGCCGCGGATCGTTCCGCAGGAGCTGACCCCGCAAAACAGATAGTCGATCTTCCCGAGCTCGTCTCCGATCTCCCTCATCGTCGTATCCTGATGCGACCGGGCGTTGTCGGGGTTGCCGTACTGGTTCGTCCAGTAGGCATCCGGAATCGTCCCGAGCAGCTCCTTCACCCTGGCGATCCGCGCCGGCAGGAATTCACCCGTCGCGGCATCCGGCTGCTCGACCAGCTCGATTTCTCCGCCGAGGCTCCGGATGATCCGCTTATGCGCGTCGGTCGTCCGGGGATCGACGACGCAGATGAAACGGATGCCCAAGAAGCGGCATAGCTGAGCCAGGCTGATGGCCAGATTGCCTGAGCTCGATTCGATGACCGTGCTCCCCTCGATCACGTCGCCGCGCCGGATGGCTTCCCGGAGCATATGCAGCGCCGGACGGTCCTTGGCGCTGCCGCCGGGGTTCATGCCTTCCAGCTTGCCGAATACGGCGAACGGCTCGTCACGGAACAGCCTCTCCAGCCGGATGAGCGGCGTTCCCCCGATGGCGCCTGCGATGCCTCCGTCCAGCTTCATCCGAATTCTCCTTGCCTGTAATGGATTTTCTTGTTCTTGACCGAGCCCTGCTCTCCGGTGTCGTCCAACGACTTCCGGACGACCTGGATTCCGCCCAGGATGCCGCTGCGGATCATCGTCCCGATGTCGGGATTCCGGTTCTCCAGCTCCTGCCGGATGAGCTCAAGCGCGGCATCGCTTCCCTGCCCGCTGTCGACCGCGATCCGCAGCGAGTTCCCTTCGACAACGACGCGGACGCTGGCGCTGCCGAGATGCCGGCAGACCGTGTCCTCGATGTCGTAGATGCTGATCTTCTCGCCATGCTTGAGATCCGGTCCGATCCGCTTCACGAGGCTGTGGAAGCTCTGCCGGGGCACGCCCTCCACTTCGATGGTCCTCAGATCGCGCACGACGTCGTACGTCACGTAGCGAAGCGCGGGAAAGGCTTCGCGGATGGAGGAGGTCAGCACGAGCACCTGCTCCCCTTCGGATAGCGGCCGGAGTCCCTCTCCGAGCTCTTCGGCGCTCACCCCCTCGGCGATGATTCCATCCGCCAACAGATAACGTCCGCAACGAGGCGAATAGGATGCGATCGTGCCGATCTCGATCGATCCGTACGTATCCGTGATTCTGTCTTCGCCGATGCCAAGCCGCTGCGCGGCCTGGCTCCGCCACCCCGGCGACGCCGTCTCGCCGACAAGGATGACATGCCGGATGCCGAGCGCCGCCGGCTCGCCGGCCGCAGCCAGCAGCCGGTCCAGGATGGAGGGCATCGTATACAGCACCTCCGGCCGCAGCCGCTCCAGCGACTCGATATGCTGCCGGATCGGCAGCCGGAAAGACAACGACTCCACCGTCATGCCAAGCTGCCGGAACACCTCGGCGGCCGTCGCTTCCGCATGGCCGGTCCCCATGTCCGATACGGCCGTCTTGTACCCGTACGGCTCCAGAATGTCCCGGAAGACATCCAGCTTCACCCGCAGATAGTCGGCCTCGTCCTGCTCCGAGTAATAGATCGTCTTGCGCCGTCCCGAGCTCGTTCCCGACGTCCGGTAGCTGCGAATACCCGGCTGCATGGCAAGAGGGTTGCTGTCCGTGTAATAAAACCGTTCAAGAACGGACGACGTCAGAAGCGGCAGCTCCATATCCCCCGTTTCCCCTGCAGGCCGCCCCGATCCTTGGACGATAAGCCCGTCGAGCCAGGCAAAGCGATGCCTCATCCTTTCGACGATTTCCCGAATGCCGCCCGGATTGTCCATATGCAAATCCTCCCGCCTCAACTGTGTGCCCACATTGACGCTCTATCGTATGCCCATTCCCCTGCCGAGGTGAATCGAGCCTGCAGGCGGAAGCCAAGCGCGGGACCATGTCCGAGCGTTCGGTGCATGGCCGAGATCGGCAATAGCCGGGAGCGGGGATGGGCCGAATCGGGGATGGCCGAGTCGGGATGGCCGGGATTGGGCCGGGATCAGGGAAGCCGAGTCGGGGATGCCGGAATCGGGATGGCCGGGAGCCAGTCTCTGCCTCGCCTTAATCCGGGCCCTTCCCGCTGTTCCCCGGCCGTGCAGGGGCCGATGCCCAGACCGGGTCATCGGCCCTTACATAGGATGGAGAATATAGCTTCTACCCTAGGGGGAAAGACGGCATGGATACAGCCAAAAGCAGAACAAGTTCAGTCCCGCACAGCCAGAAGACCAGACGGAAGAACCCGCCCTCCGCTCCTGGGAGCAAGCCCAAAAGCGGCGGCATTCAAGCCGTCTCCAGCAAAATGGCCAAAACAGCCCTTCTGCTGCGCAGCGCCGAGCTGAGGAAGCATGTTCCCTCCACCCGTCCGCTGAGCCGCGGGACGCTCGCCTCGATGCTGGATCGGTACGGGATGGTCTACGTCAAGCCCGATACCGGCTCGATGGGAATCGGAGTAATGCGCGTAGAAAAAAATGGCGGAAGCTGCCGCTATCAAAGCGGAAAGAAAATCTTTGCCTTCAAATCCATAACCGCCATGTTCCCATCCATACGGCGGCAGGCCGGCACAAGGCGCTATCTCGTGCAAAAGGGCATTCGCGTGCTCAAGCATGGCGGACGGCCGTTCGACTTCCGCATCATGATCCAGCGGAATCCCGCCGGCCGCTGGGCATGCACCGGCACGGCGGCACGCGTCGCCAGTCCGGGCAAAATCGTCTCCAACGGCAGCCAGGGCGGCACGATTTATGCGCCGAAGACTTTGCTTGATCCCGTTGCCGGCAAAGCCGGCACGATCCGGCTGCTGAAGCGGATGGACCGGCTGGCGCTGCTGACAGCGGCCAAGTTCGGCCGCGCTTACCCGGCCATGAACGAGCTCGGCCTCGACATCGCCATCGACCGCAAGCTGAAGCCGTGGATTCTCGAAGTCAACACTCGGCCGGACCCATGCCCGTTCACAAAGCTGGACGATCAGACAGCCATCCGCCGCATCGTCCGCTGCGCCAAAGCTTACGGCCGCCGCTACAGCCTCGTCTGCGGCAAAGCCAAAAAAGCGCCCTGACAGGGCGCCGGAGGATGCTCGGTGAGAGAGGACCTCTTCGGGGGCGGGGATATTGTTCAAGAAGGAACGCTATGGATTTCCACGAGCTTGTCGGCCACGGCCTGTGTCAGCTCATCGACGGTCTTGGGCACAAACGTCTTCATGACTCCGTTCATCATGAAGCCCATGGCGCCCTTGCCGGAGATGTCCAGATAACCCGTCAACCGGGTTAAGCCGTCTCCCGAAGCCGACGCTTCGAAATATCCTTCGCCGCCGACGCTGTCGGAGATGCCGTCGATCTGAAAGGAGAGCCGGGACGGCTCGGTCCGGCCGGTAATGTCGATTTTCCATGACCGCCCTCGTGACGAAAGGAACCGCCTCTCTTGTTCGTTGAATCCGTTACGTGCGGACGTTGCCGATTTCCGAAATGCATCGGACAAGCCGGTGAGGCCGAATTGCGAACTAGGTCGGCTCGATCCATTCTTTGACAACGTTGTGGCCACAATTATCGAGCGCTATAATACGAGGATAGAATCAAGACGGAGAAGGTGATACCTGAACATGAACCACGAAACGAGGCAGCGGCGCCTGCAAGCCGTCATCGATGCAGCCGAGCAAGTATTCACGAGAAAAGGAATCGACAAGTCCACGATGCAGGATGTCGCTACCCAGGCTCAAATGGGCGTCGCCACCGTTTTCCGCTTTTTCCCCAAGAAAGAGAAGCTCGTCGTCGCGGTCGCCACCAAAATGCTGGAGGAAGTGCTGCAAGAGTTCCATGCCGTTGCAGCGCAGCCGGAGACAAGCCTGCGCAAGCTCGAGATTCTCTTCGACAGCTCCATCGCGCTGCTGGAGCGCAAGGACAGCTCCGGCGTCAAGCTGCTGGAGAATTTCGAGAGCTACGCCGCCCAGTTCACCGAGCCTCTGGACGACATCGGCATGTTCAACGCCGTCTACCGGAAAATCTCCGGCGTATTCTCGACGATCATCGAGCAGGGCAAGCAGGACGGGTCGATCCGCGCCGACTTGCCGATTCAGGATACGCTGAGAACGGTCATGAACACTTTCGGCATTTTCGCCCGCAAGCTGTCGCTGCAGAAGAACATCCTGGTCATCGAGCAGGATCTTGATCCCGCCGAGCAGCTTCAGATTCTGAAGCATATCCTGCTGAGTTATTTGAAGCCCTGAAAAAAAGCCGCACCCATCACAGTCTTGCGACTGCTGGGGGCGGCTTTATTTAACAACAGCGGCCCTGCCCTACCTCAGGCTCCTCTTCCATTTTGTCAGCTTGTCCTGCAAGATCAGACCATTGATCAGTTTGATATTAAGCCTTTCGGCCGCTTCCTTTGTCGCTCTCGTAAAGTTGCTTATCGTGACGATCCAGGCATCATAGCATCCATGAACCTGTTTTCCCGCTTTGAGCCTCAGTACGATGTCGTTGCCGACGTCGCGCTTCCATCGCTTGCACTGAACCGCAATTTTGTATCCTTCCTTGCCCTTCAGAATCAAATCGACCTCATGATCGCCAGAACCGCCTACTCTTTGGACCGAATATCCCTGAGCGGTATAGTACAATTCCATAAGCCGTTCAAAATCCGTTCCCGAAAGGGTTTCTATCTTCGCTTGAATGAGCTCTTTATCGCCAAGCTTCTTGGAGGAGACGCCAGCAATCGAGTGGCCAGCCGCAACCTTTCGCTTGGTTTGCTTGGTTTGCTTTCCTGAACGCCTCTTGGACGTCCACATCGTTCCCAGAATTTCTGCGAAGAGTACGGAAACAATGACGATTCCAAAGAAGAAGCCCCAATGAAGACCCGGTAGGTTGAAATACAGCAGCAGTCCACCAAGTACGAAAACTCCTCTTAACAAGTTGGCAAGCTGACGCCCCTCTGCCCGATAAGTTCTAGCCATAAGTCCTCCTGATATAGGTGTAATAAGGATTTTAGTTCACCCTCATGGGACTATTTACCTTCTTTTTTGAAAAAAAGAGAGCGTTTTGGGTGCTAAGAACCAGCATCTTTAATTCTGGCTGCTTCGATGTCCTGTTTTCATCCGGAATATATACCGCCGCAATTCCTTCCGATGCGAATAAGCCAGCAGCACAGCGTTCACCCCGGAGAACACGGCCAGCTCCACCGGATAGCGGCAGAGAATCAAGAAGAGCAAAAGCAGCAGCATCCCCAGCACGACCTGGAAGCCGTCCGAAGATGCCGAGGACGGCTTTCCCTTGCCGATCCACCGGAAACCGGCCAGCAGCAGAGCCAGAATGACGGCATAAGCAAGCGAGGCCTCGAATCCCGTCAGCGCGCTCCACACCCCGAACGTGACCGCGATCGCCTTGCCTCCCCGCCAGCCGGCAAAGGGGGAGAACATATGGCCCAGCACGGCGGCTGCGGCCGGATAGACAAGATTGCAGCCGGTCAGGCCGCCCCAATGGAGCAGCGCCAATACCGGCAAATATCCTTTGAGGAAATCAAGCGCGATGCCCGTCAGGCCATATCCATACCCGGCCGCTCTCCATAAGTTCAATGCGCCCGGATTGCCGTCTCCCTTTTCCTTCAAATCATGCTTCGCCAGCAGTCCCAGCCAATACGAGAACATCAGCGAGCCGGAGAGGAATGAACCCGCCGTCCACATCAGCAGCCGCATCATCGCTCGCCGCGCCTCCTTACCGCTACCCGCCTGCCCTTCCAGGCTACGCTTCCGAAGAACGCCACCTGGTACACCGAGTACAGCATGACCAAGACGAAAAAGACCGTGCTCAGCAGATGAATTGCCGGCATCCAAAATCCGAACCTTCCCGTGCAGCGGAGGAAAGCGAACAGCTGCGCCGTATACAGCACATAGCCGATCGCCAGGGGCAGCGCCAGAGAGGTTCCGAGCAGAAATGGCGCCGCCTCCGCCGCAAGCAGGCCAAGGAGCCAGAGCGCGACGAGCAGCGTCGTCCCCGGGCTCAGCTTGCCCGTGCCGAGAATCGCTCCTTTGGCGAAGCCTTGGAGCTGGCTGCGGATGCCGTCCGGGTACATCCGGAACGACACGGCCCCCTTCCCGATATAATTCGTGACCGGAATGCCGGCTTGAACGAACTTCGCGCCAAGCTTCAGATCGTCCATCACCTCGGAGCGCACGCCCTCATGCCCCTTCGCTCTTTCGTATTCATCCCGCTTGGCCAGAATGCACGAGCCATAAAAGCCCTTGTCGGGATTGCCCCGCTCCAAGGGAGAAGTAAACGCGAACAGGCCCAGCAGATTCGGAATCAGGGCCAGCCTCTCATAGGTTTTCTCCGTCTCGTGGTAAGGGACGACCGACACCGCTCCTCCCTCCCGCTCCCTGGCGGCCAGAAGATCATGCAGCGCATGGGGAGCAAGCCGGACATCCG
>Ga0194137_10000756_pt1 | contig 20608 bp, 17 predicted proteins | sample TARM_MetaG_T3_14_FD_134025 | JGI IMG/M metagenome (GOLD analysis project Ga0194137, IMG submission 134025) | Freshwater microbial communities from Pennsylvania, USA, analyzing microbe dynamics in response to fracking - TARM_MetaG_T3_14 (version 2) | ecosystem: Environmental > Aquatic >... | reverse complement strand
GTTGGGGCAGCGCAGAGGCACCTCGAAGCCGTCCGGGTAGCCGGCTTCGGCAAGCAGGGCCTTGGCACGGGCGAGGTCCGGGCGCTGGGGAGTGTCGAGTTCGGCCGTCCAGCCGGCCGTGCCGGGCGCCACCATCAGGCCCGCGGGCAAGGCATAGCCGCGCATCAGGTTGCGCTTGATGGCCTCGCGGTCCAGTGCCAGGCTCAGGGCCTGCCGCACCCGCTTGTCCTTGAAGGGGTTGCGGCCCTTGACCGAACTGTCCCGGATCTCGTCGCTGCCCTGGTCCATGAAGAAGAAGATGGTCCGGTTCTCCGGTCCTTCGATGACCTTCAGCCGCGGGTCTGCCTTGAGCTTGGCCACGTCCTGAGGGGGCAGGTCGGTCAGCAGGTCGATGTCGCCCGACAGCAGCGCGGCGACACGGGTGGCATCCTGCTTGATCGGCAGGTAGGTCAGCGAGCTGACATTGCCCCGGGGCTGGTCCCACCACCCAGGGAAGGCGGTGAACTGCAGCTGCTGATCGGGGCGCCACGACACCAGCTTGAAGCGGCCCGTGCCGTTGGCATTGCGGGAGCAATAGGTCTCTTCCTTGTCCTTGAGTTCCTGCGGCTTCTCGCACTTGTTCTTGATCAGCCAGTCCTTGCTGAGCATGCGCACGAACACCAGGTTGCGCAGCAGCACGGGCTGAGGCGAGTCCAGCAGCAGGTCGACCGTGAAGTCGTCGACCTTGCGCACCTCCTTGATGCCGGCGGCAAAGATGGTCATCTTGCTAGCCGGATGGCGCAGGCGGGCGAAAGAGTAGAGGACGTCGTCGGCATTGAAGGACTGGCCCTCGTGGAACTTCACGCCACGGCGCAGTTCGAAGCGGATCTGCGTGGGGCTGATCGCCGTCCATTTCGTCGCCAGGGCCGGCTCCACCTCGAACTTCTCGGTGTATCGCACCAGACCTTCGTAGGCGTAGCCTGTGAGCGTCGTGGTGGTGCCGTGGTTGGCAGCGTGCGGGTCCAGCGAAAGGACGTCGTTGTGCGCCGCCCAGCGCAGCGGGTTGGCCTGGGCCAGGGGCGATGCCAGCATCAGGCTGGCGGCAAGTGCCGTGATGGTCTTCATTTGATGCTGGTGAAACGAGCCTCGAACTGGTCATTGGCGCGGTGCACGGTGCTGATTCCGGCCTTCATGGCCCAGGGCCGCAGCGGATGCAGCAGGGGCACGAAATAGGACTCGTCACGCACCCTCAGCAGGGCCTCGCGCAGCAGGGCGTTTCGGCGGGCGGTGTCGGGCTCCACCTTGATGCTCTGGACCAGGGCGTCCAGGCGGGCATCGCTCAGATGGCTGTAGTTGAAATAGCCATCCGCGCCCGGCGTGTAGCTGTGGCCCCAGGCCTGCAGGCCGATCTGGGCGTCGAAGGTGGCCGCCGACACGCCGAGCAGGTACAGCGGCGATTCGAAGCGCTGCAGCGTCAGGATATGCTGGGCGAAAGGCTGGGCGATGAGGCGGGCGCGCACGCCGATGCGGGCCCACATCGCCACCAGGGCCTGGCAGATGGCCTCATCGTTGACATGGCGGTTGTTGGGGCAGTGCAGCGGCACTTCGAAGCCCTTGGCATACCCGGCCTCGGCCAGCAACTGCCGGGCGCGGTCCAGGTTGGGCCGCGCTGCCACATCCAGCGCAGCGTCATAGCCGGTGACGCCGGGCGGCACCATCAGCGCGGCAGGCCGCCCGAAGCCGCGCAGCACCTGGCGGATGATGGCCTCGCGGTCGACGGCGAGGTTCATGGCCTCGCGCACGCGCTTGTCCTGGAAGGGGTTGCGGCCCTTCACGTCGGTGCCGCGCAGTTCGGCGCTGCCCTGGTCGAAGGCGATGTAGAGGCTGCGGTTCTCTGGGCCTTCGAGGATGCGCAGTCGGGTATCCGCCTTGGCCCGCAGCAGGTCCTGCGGCGGCAGGTCGGTCACGATGTCGACATCGCCAGACAGCAGGGCCGCCACGCGCGTCGCGGCCGATTTTATGGGCAGATAGGTCAGCTCGGTGACATTGCTGCGGCTGCCCGCGCGCCCCCACCAGGCGGTGTTGGCGGCCAGGTGCACGGCCTGGTCGGGTTGCCAGTCCAGCAGCTTGAAGGGGCCGGTGCCGTTGGCATGGCGGGTGGCGTAGTTCTCCTCCCGGGCCTTGAAGTCGGCGCTGCGCTCGGCGTGGTGCCGGCGGGCCCAGTCACGGCTGACGATGTTGACGTTGACCAGGCTTTTCAGCAGCGTCGGGTGGGGCGCGTCCAGCAGCAGTTCGATGGTGTAAGCGTCGATGCGCCGCAGCTCGCGGATGCCGGTGGCATAGACCTGCATATTGCCCGGCGGCTGGTGGATACGCTCGAAGCTGAACAGCACGTCGTCAGCCGTGAGGGGCGTGCCGTCGTGGAAGCGCACGTCGCGCCGCAGCTCGAAGCGCCAGTGCGTGGGCGACAGCGCCGTCCAGCGCGTGGCGAGCGCCGGCTCGGGCTCGAAACGCTCGTCGAAGCGCACCAGGCCCTCGTAGACATGGGCGAGGACAGCCAGCGTGGTGGTGTGGTTCTGCGAATGCGGGTCCAGGGTCAGGACGTCGTTCTGCGCGGCCCATCGCAGCGGCGCGGCGCTGGCCAGGCTGCAGGCTAGCAGCAGCCCGGCCGTGAAGGCGCTCAGCTTCATTTCACGGTTGTGAAGCGGGCTTCGAACTGGTCGTTCGAGCGGTGCAGGGTCTCCACGCCCGGCTTCATGGCCCAGGGCCGGATCTGGTGGTGGATGGGGATGAAGAGGAACTCGTCGCGGATGCGCAGCACCGCCTCGCGGATCTGCGCGTTGCGCTTGGCGGTATCGGGCTCGAACTTGATCTGCTGGATCAGCGCGTCCAGCTTGGCATCGCTGACCTTGCCGAAGTTGAAGTTGCCGTCGGGCCCGCCGGTGCGGGTGTGGCCCCAGGCCTGCATCGCGTACTGCGCGTCGTAGGTGGAGACGCCCCAGCCCAGCATGTAGAAGGGCGACTCGCCGCGCTGGAAGGTCTGGCTGTGGGTGACGAAGGGCGTCGACACCAGGCGCACCTTGACGCCGATCTTGGCCCACATCGACACCGCTGCCTGGCAGATCTGCTCGTCGTTCACGTAGCGGTTGTTGGGGCAGTGCAGGGGCACTTCGAAGCCCTGGCCGTAGCCGGCGTCGGCAAGCAGCTTGCGGGCCTTGTCCAGATCGGGCTTGGGCGGCGTGTCCAGGGCGGCTTCCCAGCCGTTGACGCCGGGTGGCACCATCAGCGCCGCCGGCACCGACAGGCCGCGCATGATGCTGCGCTTGATGGCCTCGCGGTCCAGCGCCAGATTCAGCGCCTCGCGCACGCGCTTGTCCTTGAACGGGTTCTTGCCCTTGACGTTGGAGTCGCGCAGCTCGTCGCTGCCCTCGTCCATGACGAAGAAGATGGTGCGCACCTCCGGACCCTCGATGACTTTGAGCTTGCCCTCCTCCTTGATCTTGAAGAAGTCGGCCGGCGGCAGGTCGGTGACGATGTCGACATCGCCCGACAGCAGTGCCGCGACCCGCGTCGGCGGCGACTTGATGGGTAGATAGATCAGCTCAGTGACGTTGCCCTTGTTGCTGCCCCACCAGTCCTTGTTCTGGACTAGCTTGAGCGCCTGGTCGGGCTGCCAGGACACGAAGCGGTAGGGGCCAGTGCCCACCGCGTTGCGGCTAGCGTAGTTCTCGTCCTTGGACTTGTAGTCCGCGATGCTGCCGGCGTTGTTCTTCAGGCACCAGGACTTGCTCATGATGTTGAAGTTGACGATGTTCTGCAGCAGCATCGGCGTGGGTGCCTCCAGCAGCAGGTCGACGGTGAAGTCGTCGATCTTCCTGATCTCCTTGATGCCCGACACATAGGTCTGCTTGGTGCCGGCTGGCTGGCGGATGCGGTCGAAGCTGAAGACGACGTCGTCGGCCGTGAAGGGCGAGCCGTCATGGAACTTGACGCCGCGCCGCAGCTCGAAGCGGACCTGCGTGGGCGACAGATAGATCCATTTGGTGGCCAGTGACGGCTCGGGCTGGTAGGTCTCGCCGCGCCGTGTCAGCCCTTCGTAGATATGGGCCGAGATGGTGTTGGAGGTGTTGTGGTCCTGCGAGTGCGGGTCCAGCGTCAGGATGTCGTTCTGGGCGGCCCAGCGCAGCGGGGCGGCCGTGGCCGTGCCGATGGCCAGCGCGGCCAGCAGGGACAGGAGACGAAGAACGGATTTCATGCGGCTTCCTAGGCGACTGCAGAAGCCGAAAAATGTAACGGCGGCCTTCAGGGTGTCGTCTAGGACTTGCCCGCGGGTTCGAGCGAGCAATCGCAGCCCGTGCCCGCGGCGATCCAGCGCCTGACCAGCCAGCCGCGCATGCCATGGGTTTGCGCCGTCAGCGCGCCGCACACATAGCGTGCACCGTCCCAGCGCAGGGCGAGGCACGCACCTTTGAGGCGCCGACTCAGCAGCACGCCGAGGGGGCAAGGTTGGGCCAGGCAACAGACGCCGCAGCCGTTGCACGGCTCACCGAGGGCCGGCTTGGGCGGCGCCTCGGGATGGATGTGGATGACCCGTTCAAGGCTTGGCATGCGGGCTCTCTGCGGCGGCCACGGCCCAGATCGCCGCCCGCGGCGCGTTGATGCTGACCTGCACTTCAACGAGCATGGTGTTCCTTCCGCTGGCGGCATCGTGCTACGGTCCGCGCAGCTTGCCATATCCGGCCCCCAGGAGAACCTAGCATGTCCAAGGTCAGAGTTGCCGCCTTCAGTCTTTCTCTCGATGGCTTTGGGGCTGGGTCGGACCAGAGCCTGCAGACCCCGCTCGGCGTGGGTGGTGAGACCTTGCATCAATGGTTTTTCCCGACGCGAACCTTCCAGAAGATGGTCGGGGGCGGTGGCGAAGGCGGCACGACGGGCGTCGATGATGGCTTTGCGGCGCGCGGATTCGAGAACGTCGGCGCCTGGATCTTGGGCCGCAATATGTTCGGTCCGGTGCGTGGTCCCTGGCCCGACGACAGCTGGAAAGGCTGGTGGGGCGGCAACCCGCCGTATCACGTGCCGGTCTTCGTGCTGAGCCACCATGAGCGGGCACCGCTGGAGATGGAGGGCGGCACGGTCTTCCATTTCGTGACGGACGGCATCGAGGCGGCGCTGCGGCGCGCGAAGCAGGCAGCTGTGGGCAAGGACGTGCGCATAGGCGGCGGCGTCTCGACCATCCGCCAGTATCTGCAGGCCGGCCTGATCGACGAGATGCATCTGGCCGTGTCGCCGGCGCTGCTGGGGCGGGGCGAGTCGCTGCTGGCCGGTTTCGACTTGCCGGCCATGGGCTGGCGCGTCACCGAGCAAGTGGGAACGCCGCTGGCCTTGCACGTGGTAATGACGAAATCGGGCTGAGACACCATGCAGCTTGAAGCCAGGGAAAGACCTACGAGCGAGCAGATCGCGGCATTGCCGCTCTACCCGGCGCTGCCGCCCGACCGCATCCATGTGCTGCGCGATGCCGCGCAATGCAAGTTCGCTGAAGCCGAGCTGCGCCAGGCGGGCGCCGTGGGCTTCGACACCGAGAGCAAGCCCATGTTCGTGGCCGGTGGCGTGCCGACGGGCCCCCACATCGTGCAGTTCGCGACCGCGCAGCATGCCTTCATCGTGCATACGGAGCTGGCGGAGACGGCGGCCTTCCTGCGCGCCATGCTGGAGTCGCCGGCCATTGCCAAGGTAGGTTTTGGCATCGCGTCGGACCGCGCGCCATTGCAGCGCAAGCTCGGCGTGGCGCTGGGCGGCGGTGTGGACGTGTCGCATATGGTGAGGCGCCTGGGCTTCAAGCAGGCAGTGGGTCTGCGAGCTGCCGTCGCTATCGTGCTGGGCCAGCGCCTGCCCAAGTCCAAGAAGCTCACCACCTCCAACTGGGCCGCGCCTAAGCTCAGCCCGCAGCAGCTGCAGTACGCGGCCAACGACGCGCATGCGTCGCTGTTGGTCTACCAGGCCCTCAGCGCGAAATAGAAGAGGGCGCCCAGGGCGCCCTCTCGCTGTTGAAGCCCTGCGGGCCTCAGGTCTTGACGCCCAGCTCGCGAAGCCTCTCGTTCAGATAGCTGTCGGCCGTGTAGCGGTCGCTCAGCACGACGTTGTCGCGCGGGTGCAGGAAGAGGGGCAGCGACACGCGGCTCTTCCTGGCGCCTTCGCCCGTCGGGTTGACGACGCGGTGCTGGGTCGACGGGTAATAGCCCTCGGAGGCTTCCTGCAGCATGTCGCCGATGTTGATGGTCAACGTGCCGAAGTCGCAGGGCACGTCGTGCCACTGCTCGTCCTTGCCCAGCACCTGCAGGCCCGGCTCGTTGGCGGCCGGCAGGATGGTGAGCAGGTTGATGTCGCCGTGGGCGGCGGCGCGGATGGAGCCCACCGGCTCGTTGCCCGTCAGCGGCGGGTAGCGCAGCACGCGCAGAAGGGTCTTGGTGCTGCCCTTGATCATGTTGGACAGCGGCTCGCGATAGCGGGCGGCGATGTCGGGTGGCGTGTACTTCTCCACCCAGCCGAGCAGCTCCTCGGCGAGGGCATTGGCCTCGCGGTAGTAGGTGAGGGCGTCTTCCTTCAGCTGGGGCGGGATGCGGCCCCAGGGGTAGATGTGGAAGTACTCCTTGATGTCCTTCTGCTTGGAGCCCTTCGCAGTTTCGGAAATCTCGGTGGAGAACCAGCCATCCTGGGTCTCCTTGGAGAAGGCATAGGCGTCCTTGCCGTCGCCGTTGAAGAAGGCCAGCCAGTCGGCATAAATCTTCTCGACCAGGGCCTGGCGGATGGGGTGGTTGGTCAGCACGCCGAAGCCGGTTTCGTGCAGGGAACGGGTGAACTTTTCGGCCGCGTCGGGCGCGCGATAGTCGACGACCTGGACTTGCATGTGGGATTCCTTGTTGTCCTGGAACCGTTCACGCCACCGCAATGGGCCAGTTGCCGTGGCGTGAACAGTCCCTTGCGCAGCCATTCAAACTCGGGGCTGGCGCGGCCGAGAGTTTACGAGTCAGTCAACTTTCCAGGGTTGCGGCCAGTGAACTTTGTCTCACCCTCGCGCCCCTCGGGCAAACCCGAAGTGCTAGAGTTCGGGCCCTAAGACTTTTCGGTCCTTCCCGTCCCTTTGCTGTTTTCAGCGAGGTGGGTCGCAATCCGCCAATCGGTCGAGCCGTGTCGCGGAAGGTTCTTCAACCAGCCAACTCCCTGGAAACCGGGGCATGAGGTGAGCGAAAGATGATGCAGCAATACAGGTCGAACTCCTACCTGTTCGGTGGCAATGCCCCGTATGTGGAGGAGATGTACGAGGCTTACCTCGACAACCCCGGTTCCGTCCCGGACAACTGGCGCTCGTATTTCGATGCGCTGCAGCATGTCCCGGCGGTCGATGGCAGCGAGGCCCGCGATGTGGCCCATGCTCCGGTCATCGAATCTTTCGCTCAACGGGCCAAGGCCAATGCCTTCGCCGCCAAGGCTTCCAGCGCCGACCTCGCCGTCGCCCGCAAGCAGGTCCACGTCCAGTCGCTGATCGCGGCCTACCGCTTCCTCGGCAACCGCTGGGCCGAGCTGGACCCGTTGAAGCGCGCCGAGCGCCCCAAGATCCCGGAACTCGACCCCGCCTTCTACGACCTGACCGAGTCCGACATGGACATCTCGTTCAGCGCCGTGAACAGCTATTTCGGCGGCGAGACCATGACGCTGCGCCAGATCGTGCAGGCCCTGCGCGAGACCTATTGCGGCAGCGTCGGTTCTGAATTCATGCACGGCTCCGACCCGGCCGAGAAGCGCTGGTGGCAGGAACGCCTGGAGAAGGCACGCGGCAAGCCCAGTTTCACGGCCGAAGAGAAGAAGCACATCCTCGAGCGCCTGACGGCCGCCGAAGGCCTGGAGCGCTTCCTGCACACCAAATACGTCGGCCAGAAGCGCTTCTCGCTGGAAGGCGGCGAGAGCTTCATCGCGGCCATGGACGAACTGATCCAGCGCGGCGGCGAGCGCGGCGTGCAGGAAATCGTCATCGGCATGGCCCACCGCGGCCGCCTCAACGTGCTGGTCAACACCCTGGGCAAGATGCCCGCCGACCTGTTCGCCGAGTTCGAGCACAAGGCCGCGGAGGACCTGCCCGCCGGCGATGTCAAGTACCACCAGGGCTTCAGCTCCGACGTGTCGACCAAGGGCGGCCCGGTGCATCTGTCGCTGGCCTTCAACCCTTCCCACCTGGAAATCGTCAACCCTGTGGTCGAAGGCAGCGTGCGCGCCCGCCAGGACCGCCGAGGCGACACCGTCGGCACCCAGGTGCTGCCGGTGCTGGTGCATGGTGACGCGGCCTTCGGTGGCCAAGGCGTGGTGCAGGAAACCCTGGCCATGGCCCAGACCCGCGGTTACCGCACGGGCGGCACGGTCCACATCGTCATCAACAACCAGATCGGCTTCACCACTAGCGACCCGCGCGACCTGCGCTCGACCTGGTACTGCTCCGACGTCGTCAAGATGATCGAGGCGCCGGTGCTGCACGTGAACGGCGACGACCCCGAAGCCGTCGTCTGGGCCACGCAGCTGTGCATGGACTACCGCGCCGAGTTCAAGAAGGACGTCGTCCTGGATATCGTCTGCTTCCGCAAGCTGGGTCACAACGAGCAGGACACGCCTGCCCTGACCCAGCCGCTGATGTACAAGAAGATCGCCCAGCACCCCGGCACCCGCAAGGTCTACGGCGACAAGCTGGTGGCCCAGAACGTGCTGCCCGCCGACGGTCCGGACGAGATGGTCAAGACCTATCGCGCCGCCATGGATGAGGGCCGCCACACCGTCGATCCGGTGCTGACCAACTTTAAGAGCAAGTTCGCCACCGACTGGTCGCCCTTCCTGGGCAAGAAGTGGACGGACAGCTGCGACACCGCCATCCCCGTCACGGAGTGGAAGCGCCTGGCCGAGAAGCTGACGACCATTCCCAAGGATTTCTCCGCCCACAACCTGGTGCAGAAGCTCTACGCCGACCGCGCTGCCATGGGCCGGGGCGAGATCAACGTCGACTGGGGCATGGGCGAGTCCATGGCCTTCGCGTCGCTGGTGGCCTCGGGCTATCCGGTGCGTCTGTCCGGCGAAGACAGCGGCCGCGGCACCTTCACCCACCGCCATGCCGTCCTGCACGACCAGAACCGCGCCAACTGGGACGCCGGCACCTACATCCCGCTGCAGAACGTCGCGGAAGGCCAGGCTCCGTTCATCGTCATCGACTCCATCCTGTCGGAAGAGGCGGTGCTGGGCTTCGAATACGGCTATGCCGCCGCCGAGCCCAACACGCTGACCATCTGGGAAGCGCAGTTCGGTGACTTCGTCAACGGCGCCCAGGTCGTCATCGACCAGTTCATCGCCTCCGGCGAAGTCAAGTGGGGCCGCGCCAACGGCTTGGTGATGATGCTGCCCCACGGCTATGAAGGCCAGGGTCCTGAGCACAGCTCGGCCCGCCTGGAGCGCTTCATGCAGCTGGCTGCGGACAACAACATGCAGATCGTGCAGCCGACCACGGCCTCGCAGATCTTCCACGTGCTGCGCCGCCAGATGCTGCGCATGTTCCGCAAGCCGCTCGTCATCATGACGCCCAAGAGCCTGCTGCGCGCCAAGGATGCAACCTCGCCGCTGACCGACTTCACCAAGGGCGAGTTCAAGACCGTCATCGGTGAGCTGAGCGCCGACATCGTCGCTGACAAGGTCAAGCGCGTCATTGTCTGCTCGGGCAAGGTCTACTACGACCTGGTCAGGACCCGTGCCGAGAAGAAGGCCAACGACGTGGCCGTGATCCGCGTCGAGCAGCTTTACCCCTTCCCGCACAAGGCCTTCGCGGCGGAACTCAAGAAGTATCCCAACGCCAGCGACATCGTCTGGTGCCAGGACGAGCCGCAGAACCAGGGCGCCTGGTTCTTCGTGCAGCACTATGTGCACGAGAACATGACGGAAGGCCAGAAGCTCGGCTATGCCGGCCGCCCGGCCAGCGCCAGCCCGGCCTGCGGCTATGCCCACCTGCACCAGGAGCAGCAAAAGGCGCTGCTGGATCAGGCCTTCGCCAAGCTCAAGGGCTTCATTCTCACCAAATAAGACTGCAAAGCGCGGCGCCCCTCGTTGAAGGATTCACGCGCTGCGCTCGTTTGCGCCTGCACCCCATCACACCGAATAAAGAACACGGAGCCTCACACCATGGCCATCGTTGACGTCCAAGTTCCCCAGTTCTCCGAATCCGTTTCCGAAGGCACGCTGCTGAGCTGGAAGAAAAAGCCTGGCGAAGCCATCACCATCGACGAGACCCTCGTCGAGATCGAGACCGACAAGGTCGTGCTCGAAGTCCCCGCGCCCGCCTCCGGCGTGCTGGCCGAGATCATCAAGGCCGACGGCAGCACCGTCGTCAGCCAGGAGCTGCTCGCCAAGATCGACACCGAAGGCAAGGCCGGCGCTGCTGCCCCGGCACCTACCGCCGCCGCACCTGCTCCCGCTGCCACGCCCGCTGCCGCTCCTGCCGCCACCGGCGGCAACAAGGGTGACGTGGCCATGCCCGCCGCCGCCAAGATCCTGGCCGAGAAGGGCCTCTCTGCGACCGACGTGGCCGGTTCCGGCAAGGACGGCCGCGTGACTAAGGGCGACGCTCTGGCCGCTGGCGCGAAGCCTGCCGCCGTCGCCGCGCCCGTTGCGGTGCCCGCGGCCCCCGCCGTCGCCAAGCCCCTGCCGGCCGTGGCTGCACCGGTTCAGCAGAACCTGGGCGACCGGCCCGAGCAGCGCGTGCCGATGACGCGCTTGCGCGCTCGCATCGCCGAGCGCCTGGTGCAGTCGCAGTCTACGAACGCCATCCTGACCACCTTCAACGAAGTCAACATGGCCCCGGTCATGGAGATGCGCAAGAAGTTCCAGGAGAAATTCGAGAAGGAACACGGCGTGAAGCTCGGCTTCATGAGCTTCTTCGTGAAGGCGGCCGTTGCAGCGCTGAAGAAGTACCCCATCATCAACGCATCGGTCGACGGCAACGACATCGTCTACCACGGCTACTTCGATATCGGCATCGCCGTCGGCTCGCCGCGCGGCCTCGTCGTGCCGGTGTTGCGCAACGTCGACCAGATGAGCTTCGCTGACATCGAGAAGAAGATCGCCGAGTTCGGCGCCAAGGCCAAGGAAGGCAAGCTCTCCATCGAAGAGCTGACCGGCGGCACCTTCTCCATCTCCAACGGCGGCACCTTCGGCTCCATGCTGTCGACGCCCATCATCAACCCGCCGCAGTCGGCCATCCTGGGCGTGCACGCCACCAAGGACCGTGCCGTGGTCGAGAACGGCCAAGTGGTTGTTCGCCCGATCAACTACCTCGCCATGTCGTATGACCACCGCATCATCGACGGCCGCGAGGCCGTGCTGGGTCTGGTCACGATGAAGGAAGCCCTCGAAGACCCCGCCCGCCTGCTCTTCGACATCTAAGGGCTATTGCGCGGCTCCATGGCGGCGTTGCGGGTCCCGTCCTCAGCATCCTCACGTAGCGCTGCTACGTTCCGGTGCCTCGGCACCCGCGCCTTGCCCTGAAGCCGCTGGCTACGCCCTGCACCATCGGGGTTTTGCGTAGATAAGGAATACATATGAGCACCAAGCAATTCGACGTCGTCGTCATCGGCGGCGGCCCCGGCGGCTATATCGCGGCCATCCGTTCGGCCCAACTGGGCAAGAACACGGCCTGCATCGACGAGTGGAAGAACGAAAAGGGCGGCCCCGCCCTCGGTGGCACCTGCACCAATGTCGGCTGCATCCCGTCCAAGGCCCTGCTGCAGTCCAGCGAGCACTACGAGCAGCTCAACCACCACTTCGCCGACCACGGCATCACGGCCGACAACGTCAAGATGGACGTCGCCAAGATGCTGGCCCGCAAGGACCAGGTCGTGAAGCAGAACAACGACGGCATCGTCTACCTGTTCAAGAAGAACAAGGTCACTTTCTTCCACGGCCGCGGCTCGTTCGTGGCGGCCAAGGACGGCGGCTACGAGATCAAGGCCGGCGAGGAGGTCATCTTCGCCGAGCAAGTCATCGTCGCGACCGGCTCCAACGCCCGCGCGCTGCCGGGCGTGCCGTTCGACGAGGAGAACATCCTGTCCAACGACGGTGCCCTGCGCGTCGGCGCGACGCCGAAGAAGCTGGGCCTGATCGGCGCCGGCGTCATCGGCCTGGAGATGGGCTCGGTGTGGCGCCGCCTGGGCGCGGAAGTCACCGTGCTGGAAGGCCTGCCGGCCTTCCTGGGTGCCGTCGACGAGAGCGTCGCCAAGGAAGCCGCCAAGGTCTTCAAGAAGCAGGGCCTGGACATCCAGCTCGGCGTGAAGGTCGGCGAGGTCAAGTCGTCCAAGAAGGGTGTCAGCGTCGCCTACACCGATGCCAAGGGCGAGGCCAAGACGCTGGAGGTCGACAAGCTCATCGTGTCCATCGGCCGCGTGCCCAACACCATCGGCTTGGCCGCCGATGCCGTGGGCTTGAAGCTGGACGAGCGCGGCGCCATCGTCGTCGACGATGAGTGCAAGGCCAATCTGCCGGGCGTCTGGGCCATCGGCGACGTCGTGCGCGGCCCCATGCTGGCGCACAAGGCCGAGGAAGAGGGCGTGGCGGTGGCCGAGCGCATAGCCGGCCAGCACGGTCACGTCAACTTCAACACCATCCCCTGGGTCATCTACACCAGCCCCGAGATCGCCTGGGTCGGCAAGACCGAGCAGCAGCTCAAGGCCGAAGGCGTAGCCTACAAGGCCGGCCAGTTCCCCTTCCTGGCCAATGGCCGCGCCCGCGCCCTGGGTGACACGACCGGCTTCGTCAAATTCCTGGCCGATGCTAAGACCGACGAGATCCTGGGCGTGCACATCATCGGCCCCTTCGCCTCGGAGCTGATCTCGGAAGCCGTCGTCGCGATGGAGTTCAAGGCCTCGGCCGAGGACATCGCCCGCATCTGCCACGCCCACCCGTCGCTATCCGAGGCGACCAAGGAAGCCGCGCTGGCCGTCGACAAGCGCACGCTGAACTTCTGATCGAAGCGGCATGATGAAAGGGGCGGCCATCCAGTCGCCCCTTTTTTTGCGATGACCACCGTCACCGAGCTCTATCAGCAAACCCTTGCCGAGCGCGGCTTCAAGGCCGACGAGGCGCAGCTGCGCGCCGTTCAATCCCTGCAGCGCTGCCAGGACGAATGGGAAGCCTACAAGGCACGCCGCAGCAATGCGGTGACCAAGCTGCTGGTGCGTCCGCCCATCCCACGTGGCGTCTATATGTACGGCGGCGTGGGGCGGGGCAAGAGCTTCCTGATGGACTGCTTCTTCCAGGCGGTGCCGCTGCAGCGCAAGACGCGGCTGCACTTCCACGAGTTCATGCGCGAGGTGCACCGCGAGTTGCAGGAGCTCAAGGGTATCGCCGACCCGCTGGAGGAACTGGGCAAGCGCATCGCGCGGCGTTTCCGCCTGATCTGCTTCGACGAGTTCCACGTCGCCGACGTGACCGACGCGATGATCCTGCACCGGCTGCTGGACGCGCTGTTCCGCAACCGCGTGTCCATCGTCACGACGTCCAACTTCCACCCGGACGAGCTCTACCCCAACGGCCTGCACCGCGACCGCATCCTGCCGGCCATCGAGCTTCTGAAGTCCCACCTCGAGGTCATCAACGTCGATGCCGGCACCGACTACCGGCGCCGCACGCTGGAGGACATGAACCTCTATCTGACGCCGCTGAACGAGACGACCGAGGCGGCGCTGACCCAGGCCTTCGAGTCCCTCGCCGAGGCCCTGGACGAGGACCGCAAGCTGATGATCGAGCACCGCGCCCTCTATGCGCGGCGGCGTGCCGGCGGTGTCGTCTGGTTCGATTTTGCAACCCTTTGTGGCGGCCCGCGCTCGCAGAACGATTACCTGGAGCTGGCCAGCCAGTTCCACACCGTCATCCTGTCCGAGGTGCCCGAGATGCCGGTGCGTCTGGCCAGCGAAGCGCGCCGCTTCACATGGCTGGTGGACGTGCTCTACGACCGTCGCGTCAAGCTCATCATCTCGGCCGCCGTGCCGGCCGAACAGCTTTACACCGAAGGCCCGCTGGCCCATGAGTTCCCACGCACCGTGTCACGCCTGCAGGAGATGCGCTCGGCCGAGTACCTGGCTCTCGCCCGCCGCGAGGTCGATACTTCGCTGACATGATCCTGCGTCCCCTCGTCTTTGCCCTCGCTGCTTCGGCCGCCGTTGCCCAACCGGCCACGCGCAGCGAAGTCACGGCCCAGCGCGCCGCCATCGAGCAGCGTTTCGAGCGCGAGAAGCGCGAGTGCGAGGCACGCTTCTCGGTGGCTTCCTGCCTGGACGATGTGCGCCAGCGCCGCCACGACGCACTGGCGCCGCTGGTCAGGCGCGAGCATGAACTGGCAGCCGAAGAGCGGCGCGCGCGTTCCGTGGAGCAGGCCCTGCGCGTGCGCGAGAGGGAAGTCTCCGCCTCCCAGGACGAAGGACAGAAGCGCGAACGCCTGCTGATGGCGTCGCCTGCGCCGTCCCCTGCTTCGGCGGCAGCCCGCACACCCAAGGCCCTGAGCCCCGAAGCCGCCGAGCAGACGCGGCTGAAGGCCGAGCACAAGGCCGAGGCCGAGGCCGCCATGCACCGCGAGCAGGCCGACACGCGCCAGCGGCGCCTGCAGCAGCGCGTCGCCAAGCACGAGGCGAGGTTGAAGAGCCGGACCAAGCCGGCGGCAGCGCCCCTGCCTGTGCCCGGGGCGTCAGCAGCGTCGTCGAACTAGTCGAGGTTCTCGAGCTTGACGATGGCGATCGACAGGTTGTCGCCGCCGCCGCGCGCGCGTTGGCGCGCCTTGCTCACCAGCAGCTCGGCCGCTTCCCGCGGCGGCAGGCTGTAGAGCACGCTGCCCAGCTCCTGGGCAGTGAAGTAGTGCCAGAGGCCGTCGCTGCAGCACATCATCGTGTCGCCGACCTCCAGACCCTCGAAGCGTTCCGACGTCGAGGTCGGGTCCTGCACCGTCCCCAGGCAGGCCGTCAGCAGATTGCTCTGCGGGTGCGAGCTGGCCTCGGCCTCGGTCAGCTGGCCCTCGTCGACGAGGCGCTGCACATAGGAATGGTCCATGGAGCGCTTGACCAGGCGCGCGCCGCGGAACCAGTAGATGCGCGAGTCGCCCGAGTGGATCCAGTGCGCGCAGCGGTCACTGGTGATGACGAAGCCGGCAATGGTGCTGTGCGGCTCTTCCTCGGCAGAGATGGCCGTGAGCTTGATCATCAGATGCGCCTCGGAGGCGATCTGGCTCAGCAGTTCCGCCGGCAGTTCGTCCTCGGGCGAATAGCGCTCGAACAGCTGGCGGGCGGTCAGGATGACCTGGTCGGCCGCCTTGCGTCCGCCGCTCTTGCCGCCCATGCCGTCGGCCACGATGCCCATCACGCAGCCCGCGACGCGCGGGTGGGCGATGACGGCCACCTGATCCTGCTGATAGGCCCGGTCCCCGCGATGGGTGCCGGTGGCGGCGGTGAGACGGAATCCGACGGCGGTGGGTGCGGGCATGTCGAAAACTATACTGGGCAGTGCGCCCAAAGCTTCGCCGCCATCAGTTCCGGAAACCCTAGGATGGATGAACAACTTCACTCGTTGCCGCGGCGGCTGATCGAGTTGCGCATCGAGCACGCCGACCTCGACGCCATGATCGACCGCTTGGTCGAACAGTCTCCCGTGGACGAATTGGCACTGCAGCGCCTGAAGAAGCGCCGGCTGGCCCTGCGCGACATGATTGCGCGTCTCGAGGCGACGACGGAGCCCGATGACCTCGCCTGACCTCGACGATTGGCTGGACCAACTCGATCAGGCCACCCCTCCCGCACCGCCCGCCGCCGACGAACTCGAACAGGCCGTGCTGGCCGCCTTCGACGTCGATGGCCCGCTGGCGCGCCTGGACGCGGGCTACAAGCCGCGCCAGCCCCAGCTTGAGATGACCCGGGCCGTGTCCCGGGCGCTGAGCCGCCGCCAGGCCCTGGTGGTCGAGGCCGGCACCGGCGTCGGCAAGACCTTTGCTTATCTCGTGCCCGCTTTGCTCGCCGGCAGCCGGGCGCTGATCAGCACCGCCACCAAGAGCCTGCAGGACCAGCTCTTCATGCGCGACCTGCCGCGGTTGATGAAGGCCCTGAACACGCCGGTGCGCCTGGCCCTGCTGAAGGGCCGCGGCAGCTATCTCTGCCTGCACCGCATGAAGGAGGCGCGGGTCTCCGGTGAATTCCCGGACCGCCGCACCGCCCTGTCCCTGGCCCGCATCGAGCGCTGGGCCCTGGGCACGGCGACGGGCGACTTCGCCGAGATCGACGGCCTGGACGAGCGCTCGCCCATCATCCCCATCGTCAGCTCCAGCCGCGAGAATTGCCTGGGCCAGGAATGCCCGGACTGGAAGGCCTGCTACGTCGTCAAGGCGCGCCGCGAGGCCATGGAGGCCGACGTCGTCGTCGTCAACCACCACCTCTTCTTCGCCGATATGACGCTGCGCGACACCGGCGTCGCCGAGCTGCTGCCCAGCGTCGAGATCGCCATCTTCGACGAGGCCCACCAGCTCGCCGAGGCCGGCGTGCAGTTCCTCGGCACCCTGCTGGGTACGGCCTCGCTGATCGACTTCGCCCGCGACACCCTGGCCCAGGGCCTGGCCCATGCGCGCGGCGTGCACGACTGGCAGGCCCTGCATGCCGGCGTCGAAAAGGCGGCGCGCGAGCTGCGTCTGGCTGCCGCAGGGCCGCTGGCCACCGCCGGCCGTGAGCTGCGCGGCACGCTCAAGCTGGGCTGGAAGGAGAGGGCGAATCAACCCGGCTTTGCCACGGCCCTGGGGGGCGTAGAGACCGCCGTCGCGGATGCGCTGGAGGCCCTGACCTCCGTGCGAGAGGCCGCGCCCGACTTTGCCCGTCTTTGCGAACGCGCCCTGGAGCTGCGCGAACTGGCCAAGACCTTTGCTGCCGAGCCCGCCCCCGGCGATGTGCGCTGGATCGACATTAGCCCGCATTCGGCCCGGCTGGTCGAGTCGCCGCTGGACATCCGCGAGGCCATGCAGCAGCAGCTCGAAGGTCCACCCAAGGCCTGGGTCTTCACCTCGGCCACGCTGGGCGACGACGAGGGCCTGACCTGGTTCACCGAGCCGGCGGGCCTGACCGACGCCGAAGTGCTGCGCGTCGGCAGCCCCTTCGACTACCCGGCCCATGCCCGCCTGTACGTGCCGCGTGGCTTTCCCAAGCCCAGCGAACCCAGCCATCCGCCCAGCGTCGCGCTTCTGGCCACGCGGCTGGCGCGGGCCCTGGGCGGTCGCACCTTCGTGCTGACGACGACGTTGCGCAATCTGCAGACGGTGGCCGATGGCGTGCGCGAGCGCTTCGAGGAGGCGGGCGACGCCATCGCCGTGCTGCAGCAGGGCACCATGCCCAAACGTATGCTGTTGCAACGCTTTCTCGAGAACCCGGCCGCCGTGCTGGTCGGATCGGCCAGCTTCTGGGAAGGCATTGACGTGCCTGGCGACGCCCTGCAATGCGTCGTCATCGACAAATTGCCCTTCCCACCGCCCAACGATCCGCTGGTCGAGGCGCGCGTGCAGCGTCTGGAGGCACAGGGGCGCAATGCCTTCTCGGAGTACTTCGTCGCCGAAGCGGCCATCGCGCTGAAGCAGGGCGCCGGCCGCCTGATTCGCACCGAGACCGACCGCGGCCTACTGGTGGTGTGCGACTCGCGCATGGCGGGCATGAACTACGGCCGCCGCCTGCGCGCGGCCCTGCCGCCCATGACGCCGGTGGCTAACGAAGCCGAGGCGCTGGCCTGGTTGCGGCTGCTCAATGAAGAACGGGCCTGACGGCCCGTTTGATGTTTCTTGCCTTCGGGCCTCGCGCTGGGCCGCTCCCGAGCCGGTCCGCGCTGGCGATGTGCTTGGCGGTCAATCCGCCAAGCAGCGCCGTCCCCACGGGGGACCGACCAGACTCACTCGCGCTCAGTGACGCGAGGCTGGGCGAGGGGCTACCACAACTGCCACCACGGTTTCTTGCGATTGCCGCCGTTGCTGGCGTACTGGCTGTCGGGGAAGTTCTTATCCAGCACGCGGCGGGCGTCGTCGCGCAACTGGGTCAGGCCGAGCTTGTCGTAGCTCTCGCTCATGATGAACAGGCCTTCCTCGATGCCGGGCGCGTACTGGAACTCGGCCACGGCCGCCTGCGCGCGGTTGGCCGCCGCCACATAGGCCTTGCGGTTGAAGTAGTAGCGCGCCACGTGGATCTCGTAGGCGGCCAGCGTGTTGGTGATGAAGTTGATGCGGGTCGTCGCCTCGGCCGCGTACTTCGATTCGGGGAATTGTTCGACCAGCTGGCGGAAGGCCAGCAGGGCCTCACGCGAGGCCTGCTGGTCGCGCTCGGCGACGTCTTGGTTGGCCAGGCGGCCGAACAGGCCCAGGTCCTCGTTGAAGTTGACGATGCCCTTCATGTACAGGGCATAGTCCATCGCGGGGCTGGAAGGGTTGAGCTTGATGAAGCGGTCCAGCGTCGAGATCGCCTGGGCGCGCTCGGCCGTGCGGTAGTAGGCCCAGGCCAAGTCCAGCGTCGCCTGCTGGCCCATGGTGGTGCCGGCGGCGCGGCCTTCGATCTTCTCCAGGGACTTGATGGCGCGGTCATAGCTGCCGGCGTTCAGGTCTTCCTTGGCGTCTGCATACAATTTGTCCAGTGCCGCCTGGGAGTTCGGATCCTCCTTGGCCGTGGAGCCGCAGCCGCTCAGGCCGAGTGCAATGGCCATCAGCACGGTGCCGGCGACGATGCGGCCGGCCTTGAATTTCTCAACAAACATGTCTGAAGTCGACGGCGGTGCTGCCGGCTGGTCACTAAGGAACAATGGACGCGGAGTATAGGTTGGGGGGGCAAGATGACCCCGAGCAGGATGCGGAAGACAGCGGCGACGTTGAGCGGCGCACTGCGCAAGTCGATGCCGCCGGTCATGGCGAGCGCCTGGACCGCTGGCTGACGGGCATCGCGCCGGAGTTCTCGCGCAACCATCTGCAGGCCCTCATCGAGCGCGGCTGCGTGGCGTTGGACGGCAAGGTGCTGACCAAGGCCGCGCACAAGCTGCGTGCCGGCCAGCGCGTCGAGGTCGAGTTGCAGCCCACCGACGAAAGCCGGGCCTTCCGTGCCGAGGCCATGGCCCTGGATTTCATCTATGAGGACGAGCACCTGGCCGTCGTCAACAAGCCGGCCGGCCTCGTCGTGCACCCGGCCGCGGGCAACTGGTCGGGCACGCTGATGAATGGCCTGCTGGCTCATCACCCGCCCGCCGCCGGCCTGCCGCGCGCCGGCATCGTGCATAGGCTGGACAAGGATACTAGCGGCCTGATGGTGGTCGGCAAGACGCTGGAGGCCGTCACGGCCCTGAGCCGCGTCATCGCCGCCCGCGAGGTGCACCGCGAATACCTGGCCCTGGCCTGGGGGCGCATCGAAGAGGAATTCACCGTCGACCAGGCCATGCGCCGCGACCCCGTGTCGCGCGTGAAGATGGCCATCGCCCCGGCCAATCTGGGCAAGCCGGCGCGCACCGACTTCTTCCCGCTCGGCGTGGGGGAGGTGAATGGCCGCCCCGTCAGCGCCGTGCACTGCGTGCTGCACACCGGCCGCACGCACCAGATCCGCGTGCACCTGACCCACTGCGGGCACCCCATGCTGGCTGACACGCTGTATGGCGGCACGCCGGCCCTGGGGCTGACGCGCCAGGCCCTGCATGCGGCCCGCCTGTCCTTCACGCATCCGGTCGCCGGCGAGGCCCTGGTGCTGACCGCGCCGCTGCCCGCGGACATGGCCGCGGCTTGGGGCCAGATCGGTGCCGCCAGTCTCCCCGACTGACGTGGCTACAATGCAGTCCGGTTGTCGTGGCAGCCAGCGCGCCGAAATTGGCGCGGCCCGCGCGGTAAGCAGTCCATCCGCCCGCCGGTCAACCACCCCGAACGCGTCCCGCTGGAAGGCTGCTGAGCCCCAAGCTGACGCCCGGACAGACCCCGTCCGCTTCGCCTGAAGAACGCTGTGAGCGCCCAGGCCCGGACGGATTGCCAGACTTGGCCTGATTGAGGGCGCATTTGCGTTCATGAACACCCAGGATGCCAAGCGCGTCCTCGAGACCGCGCTGATCTGTGCCTCGCAGCCGCTGACGCTGCGCGAGATGCGCAGCCTGTTCGCCGACGAGCTCGGCGCAGATACCGTTCGCAGCCTGCTGGACGAGCTCAGCCGCGACTGGGAAAACAAGGGCGTCGAACTGGTGGCGCTGGCCTCGGGCTGGCGCTTTCAGAGCCGCCCCGAGTTGCGCGAATACCTCGACCGCCTGCACCCCGAGAAGCCGCCGCGCTATTCGCGCGCCGTCCTCGAGACGCTGGCCATCATTGCCTACCGCCAGCCGGTCACGCGTGGCGATATCGAGGACATCCGCGGTGTCGTCGTCGCCAGCCAGATCGTCAAGCAGTTGGAAGACCGCGGCTGGATCGAAGCCATCGGCCACCGCGAGACGCCCGGCCGCCCGGCCCTGTACGCGACCACCAAGGCCTTCCTGGACGACCTCGGCCTGGCCAGCCTTGAACGCCTGCCGGCCCTGGAAGTCGGCAGAGACCCGC
>Ga0194137_10000755_pt1 | contig 20610 bp, 15 predicted proteins | sample TARM_MetaG_T3_14_FD_134025 | JGI IMG/M metagenome (GOLD analysis project Ga0194137, IMG submission 134025) | Freshwater microbial communities from Pennsylvania, USA, analyzing microbe dynamics in response to fracking - TARM_MetaG_T3_14 (version 2) | ecosystem: Environmental > Aquatic >... | reverse complement strand
CATTACGTCACCCAAGGCCCGCAGGGCTATCTATGGCTGGGCACGTGGGAAGGGGCGGCCCGGTTCGACGGTCTGCGCTTTACCGATTACGACACGATCACCGTGCCCGGCATGCAGGTGGCCGGCGTGCGCAGCATCCTGCCCGATGCCGACGGCGCGATGTTGTTCGGCACGGCGCAATCGGGCGTGTTGCGCCTGGCGCACGGGCAATGGTCGCGCATCGGCGGGCCGAAGGCCGCAGCGCTGGCGGTTTCGACCCTGCGGCGCGGGCCCGACGGGGTCTTGTGGATCGGTACCGAGACCTCGCTGTTCCGGCTCGATCCGCAGGGCCGTCTGGACGAGCCGGGCGCCGCCCCGCCGTTGCGCGGAGCGTTGACTTACGCGGTCCTGCCCGGCGCCGACGGTGGCCTGCTGATCGGCAACAGCCGCGGCCTGTATCGCTTGTCGGCGGGAGGTGCCGAGGATTTCGGCCGGCAGGCCGGATTGCCGGCCGATGCGGTCCGCAGTCTGTTGCCGGCCCGGGACGGCAGCCTGTGGGTTGCCGGCGACGGCGGCGTCTGGCGCATCCGCGACGGCAAGGCCGAACGGCGGCTGGATCAGCGCGTGGAAGCGCTGTTGGAGGACCGCGACGGCAACCTGTGGATGGCCGAAGCCGCAGGCCGCCTGATCCGGCTCGATCCGCAGGGCCGGATGCAGGTGCTCGATGGCCGGCATGGCTTGGCCGGTCGCGCCACGCCGGCCTTGTTCGAGGACCGCGAAGGTCTGCTTTGGGCCGGCACCACCAACGGCCTGTTCCGCATTGCCGATGGCCCCGTGTACGGCATCGACCATGTCCGCGGGCTCGGCGACGACTACGTGCGGGTGCTGCTGCAGGACGCACGCGGCGATGTCTGGATCGGCCACGCCAGCGGCCTGGACAGGATGCACGCCGGACGCATCGAGCACGTCGCGCTGGCCCGCGGCGGCCGGCCGGAGCCATCGGTGCTGGCCTTGGCGCCCTCCGCCGATGGCGGCACTTGGGTCGGCACCTACGATCAGGGCGTCCTGCACCTGCCGGCCGGCCGCATCGATGCCGGCGCGCCGCTGCAGCGCATCGACGAGACGCTCGGGCTGCCGTCCGGGCATGTGCGCGCCATCCTGCAGCAGGCCGACGGCAGCGTGTGGATCGGTACTTCGTCCGGCCTGAGCCACTGGCGCAACGGCAGACTCGTGCGCAATTACGGCAAGGCCGACGGCTTGCCGGCCGACTTCATCCGCACCCTGTACCTGGGGCGCGACGGCCGGCTGTGGATCGGTACCTCGGCCGGCATCGCGGCCTTGTCGCCGCAGGGGCGCCTGCGTGCATGGACCCCGGGGCGCGATTACCCGGCGATGGGCAGTTTCGATTTCCTCGAAGATGCCGACGGCACGCTGTGGGTTGCCAGCGACCGTGGCGTGCTGCGCCTGCGCGGTGGCCGGTTCAGCCAGTACGATCATCGCTGCGGCCTGCCGCGCGATACGTGGCTTCGCGGCGTCGACGCCTGGGCGGGCAGCTTGTGGTGTGCCAGCAACTTCAGTGTGTTCCGGAGTGCGCGCGCCGCTTTCGACGCGGTCGATGCCGGGCGCAGCGAGCGGCTTGCGGTGGAGGTGTTCGATCACGACGACGGCATGCCCAGCAGCCAGGCCAACGGCAGCAGCGCGCCGGCCGGCTGGCGCATGCGCGACGGGCGCTTGTGGTTCCCGACCGCGCGCGGGGTGGCGGTGATCGACCCGGCCGTGGCCGGGCGGCAGCGTGCGGCGGACATCGCACTGGTGGTTGAATCGGTGGACATCGACGGCCGCGTGCAGGCATCGGCGGCCGGCTACCGGCTGCCCCCCGAGGCAAGGCGCTTGGCCATACGCTACGCGGGGCTGGCGTTGCGCAGCCCGGGCAAGCTGCGTTACCGCTATCGGCTGGCCGGATTCGACCGCGACTGGATCGAGGCCGGTACCGCGACCGAAGCGGTGTACACCAGTCTGCCGCCGGGGAACTTCCGTTTCGAAGTGCAGGTCACGCAGGCACCGGCCGATTGGCGGGGTACCGCCCGGCAGACGCAGGCCGGGTTCGACCTCACGGTGGAGCCGCCGTTCTGGCGACGGAGCGGCTTCATCGCGGTCTGCGTGGTGCTGGCCGTGATGTTGCCCGTGCTGGCCTACCGCCTGGCCACCGCGCGCATGCAGCACCGCCAGCGTCGCCTGCGCCGCTTGATCGCGCGCAGCACGCGCGAGTTGCGGCGCAAGAACGAGGCGCTGGAGCTGGCCGGGCTGGAGCGCGAGGCATTGCTGCAGCGGCTGGAATGGCAGGCCGGCCACGACGAACTGACCGGACTGCCCAACCGCCGCGCCGGCGACGACTACCTGGCCGAGGCCATCCGCACGGCTTCCGACAACGGACAGCCGTTCAGTGTGGGCCTGATCGACATCGACCGATTCAAACGGGTCAATGACGAGCACGGGCACGCCGCCGGCGATGCCGCGCTGAAGACCATCGCCGGGGTGATGAAAACCGCGGTGGGGCAGGATGGGTTGTTTGCCGCGCGGCATGGCGGCGAGGAATTTCTGGTCTGCCTGCCCGGGCTGGATCTTGCGGCGGCGACCGGCTGCCTGCAGTCCTTGCGGGAGCGTGTCGCGGAGGCGGAAGTGGATGCCGGCGGCGGCATCCGGCTGCACTGCACCATCAGCATCGGCGTGGCCACGCTGACGCGGGGCCAGAGCCAGCGTTCGCTGCTGGCCCTGGCCGACTGGCGCCTGTATCAGGCCAAGCGCCAGGGACGCAATCGCGTCGTTTCGAGTTGAGCAGACGCCCCGTCGTGCGGACGGAGCGAGGCGTCACAGGCGCGCGATGACGGCCTGCGTCGCTTCCGAGGTGGACACGGCCTTGCCTGGTGCGGCGAGGTCGGCGGTGAACACGCCATCGTCCAGCGCCTTGTCCACGGCGGCTTCGATGACGGCCGCTTCTTCGGTCAGGCCGAGCGAATGGCGCAGCAGCATGGCCGCGCTGAGGATGGTCGCGTAGGGGTTGGCGATGCCCTTGCCGGCGATGTCCGGCGCCGAGCCGTGGATCGGCTCGTAGATGCCCACCTTGCCTTCCTCGCCCAACGAAGCGGAAGGCAGCAGGCCCAGCGAGCCGGCCAGCATCGAGGCCTCGTCGGTGAGGATGTCGCCGAACATGTTCTCGGTGACGATCACGTCGTAGGCACGCGGCTTGGCCAGCAGGTGCATCGCCATCGAATCGACCAACTGGTGTTCGAGCGTCACGCCCGGGAATTCCTCGCGGCCGATGCGCGCGGCCACGTCGCGCCACAGGCGCGAGGTTTCCAGCACGTTGGCCTTGTCCACCGAGGTCAGGTGACCGCGCCGCGCCTGCGCCAGCTTGAACGCACTGCGCAGCACGCGTTCGATTTCGGCCACGCTGTAGCGGCACAGGTCGCTGGCGTCGGTGGCGCTGCGGGTTTTGTCGCCGAAGTAGATGCCGCCGGTCAGCTCGCGCACCACCATGATGTCCACGCCTTGCAGCAGCTCGGGCTTCAGCGGCGAGGCGCCGAACGCGGCCGGGTGCGGCTTGACCGGGCGCAGGTTGGCGTACAGGCCCAGCGCCTTGCGGATCGCCAGCAGGCCCTGTTCCGGGCGCACCTTGGCGTTGGGGTCGGACCACTTCGGCCCGCCCACCGCGCCCAGCAGCACCGCGTCGGCGGCCTTGGCCGCAGCGAGCGTGGATTCGGGCAGCGGCACGCCGTGACGGTCGATGGCGATGCCGCCGATGTCGTGTTCGGCGAAGGCGAAACCGTGGCCGAAGCGCTCGGCAACGGTGGACAGGACGGCCATGGCGCCGGCGGTGATCTCCGGGCCGATGCCGTCGCCGGGCAAAACGACGATGTCAGCGTGCATGGGTGGTCTCGTAACGTTCGATGTCGGGGAGGCGGGCGGCCAGGTAGCCCAGTTCGTCCACGCCCTGCAGCAGGCAGGTCTGGGCGAAGGCGTCCAGCGGGAAGGCGTAGACGCGGCCGTCCGGCGTGCGCAGCTCGCGCGCGGCCACGTCCACGGTCAACTCGTCGTCCGGGTGCTGCATCAGCGCCTGCACGTCGTCTTCGGCCAGCACGATCGGCAGCAGGCCGTTCTTGAGGCTGTTGTTGCGGAAGATGTCGGCGATCTGGCTGGACACCACGGCACGCAGGCCGAGGTCGGTGAGCGCCCACGGCGCGTGCTCGCGCGAGGAGCCGCAGCCGAAGTTGCGCCCGGCCAGCAGGATCGAGCGGCCGGCGTTGCCGGGCTGGTTGAACGGGAACGCCGGGTCAGGGGCGCCGTCGGCCATGCGCCGCCAGTCGTTGAAGGCGTGCTGGCCCAAGCCCTTGCGCTCGGTGGTGGACAGGAAACGGGCCGGGATGATCTGGTCCGTGTCGATGTTGGTCTGGCGCAGCACGACGCTGCGCGAGGTCAGGGTGGCGAAGCCGGCCATCAGGCGGATTCCTCGTGGTCTTGCGTGGGGGGAGCTGCGGCGCCAACGGCGCGCGGTGGCGTGTCGCTGACACCGGACGGCGGCAGCGGCTGGTCGCGCAGGCGTTTTTCGCGCGCGCTGGCCACTTCGGCAGTGAACGCGATCGCCGCGGCGATCGTCGCCGGGTCGTGAGGGGGGGGCTGGTTCATTGCGCGTGTCCTCAGGTGGCGTCCCGCGCGGTGAACAGTTCGCGCACGTCGGCCACGTGCCCGTTCACTGCCGCCCACGCCGCACTCAGCGGCGAGGCCAGCAGCGTGCGCGAGCCGGGGCCCTGGCGGCCCTCGAAATTGCGGTTGGAGGTGCTGACCGCCAACTGGCCCGGCGCGACCAGGTCGCCGTTCATCGCGATGCACATGCTGCAGCCGGGCTCGCGCCATTCGGCCCCGGCGGCGCGGACGATGGCGTCGATGCCTTCGGCCTCGGCCTGGCGCTTGACGATCTCCGAACCGGGGACCACCAGCATGCGCACGCCCGGGGCCAGCTTTCGGCCCTTCAACACGGTGGCCACGTCGCGCATGTCGCGCAGGCGGCCGTTGGTACACGAGCCGACGAACACCACGTCCACCGGCGTGCCGGCCACCGCGTGGCCGGGCGTCATGTGCATGTAGTCCAGGCCCTTCTGCGCGGCGTCGTCGGTTGGTGCGGGGATCGGCACATCGACGGCGATGGCGGTGCCGGGGTGCGTGCCCCAGGTCAGGGTGGGGCGGATGTCGGCGGCATCGACGCGCACGTCCACGTCGAAGCGCGCGCCGTCGTCGCTGCGCAGGGTTTTCCAGGAGGCGACGGCGGCGTCGAAGTCGGCGCCCTTCGGCCCGCGCGGGGTGGCAGCGACGTAGTCGAAGGTGGTCTGGTCCGGCGCCACCATGCCGGCGCGCGCGCCGGCCTCGATGGACATGTTGCACAGGGTCATGCGCGCTTCCATGTCCATCGCCTCGATCGCGCTGCCACGGAACTCGATGACATGGCCGGTGCCGCCGTTGACGCCGATCTTGCCGATCACGTGCAGCACCACGTCCTTGGCGCCGACGCCCGGCGCCAGCGTGCCGTCCACGGTGACCGACATGGTTTTCGGCTTGCGCTGCAACAGGCACTGGGTGGCCAGCACGTGGCCGACCTCGCTGGTGCCGATGCCGAAGGCCAGCGAGCCGAACGCGCCGTGCGTGCTGGTGTGGCTGTCGCCGCAGACGATGGTCATGCCCGGCTGGGTGAAGCCCTGCTCCGGCGCGATGACGTGGACGATGCCGCGGTCTGGCGAAGCCATGTCGAACAGCTCGATGCCGTGTTCGCGGCAATTGCGTGCCAGCGTGTCGACCTGTTTTTCCGAAGCTTCGGTGTAGTAGGGCAGCTTGCCGTCGGGGCCGGCCGGCAGGGTCGGCGTGGAGTGGTCCATCGTCGCCTTGGTGCGGTCCGGCCGGCGCGGCGCGAGGCCGCGCGAGGCCAGTTCGGTGAAGGCCTGCGGCGAGGTGACCTCGTGGATCAGGTGCAGGTCGATGTACAGCACCGCCGGGGCGGTGTCGGTTTCGGGGACGACGACGTGCGCGTCCCACAGCTTGTCGAACAGGGTGCGGGGAGCTGCGTTCATGGAATGGACTGTGGTCTTGCCGGAATCGGGGGAAAGGAGCCGCCGTGGCGGGAGCGCGGTCCCGGTCGCGGGAGCCGCGCGGCCATCCCCGGAGCATCGCGCCCCGGGAACGGCCTGCCGGGTCATGCCATGACGGCATCGCCGGCCGGAGCGAGCGTGCCGCGCTGGCGCAGCAGGCGGTTGGCGACGTCGAGCCACGCCAGCGCGCTGGCCTCGATGATGTCGCTGCTGGTGCCGGTGCCTTCGTAGCCCACGTTCTCGTGGGTGACGCTGAGGCTGGCTTCGCCGCGGGCATCGGCGCCGACGCCGACGCTGTGCACCTGGTAGCTTTCCAGCGTCAGCTGCACGCCGGTGGCGGCCGACAGCGCCGCGAACAGAGCATCGACCGGGCCGTCGCCCTCGGCGGTTTCGGACACGCGCTTGCCCTCCGGGTCGGACAGTTCCACCTGTGCGCTGGCGCGGCCGCTGCTGTCGCCCTGCTGGCCGACGTTGCTGACCGTCATCGACGAGAGCCGGTAGCCCTCGCTCTCGCCGGCGCTGCCTTGCATCAGCGTGCGCAGGTCGGCATCGGTGACCACGCGCTGCTGCTCGCACAAGTCCTTGAACCGTTCGAACACCAGCGGCAGCTCGTCGTCCTCCAGCCAATAGCCGAGTGCGCGCAGCCGCGCTTCCACCGCGGCACGGCCGCTGTGGCGGCCCAGCACCATCTGCGAGGACTCCCAGCCCACGTCTTCGGGGCGCATTATTTCGTAGGTGCCGCGGTGGCGCAGCATGTCGTGCTGGTGGATGCCCGACTCGTGGGCGAAGGCATTGGCGCCGACCACCGCCTTGTTGCGCTGCACCGGCATGCCGACCAGTCGGGTCAGCAGCTGCGAGGTGGGCACGATGCGGCGGGTGTCGATCGACGTGTCGGCGCCGTAGTACGCACCGCGCACCTTCAACACCATCGCCAGTTCTTCCAGTGCGCAGTTGCCGGCACGCTCGCCGATGCCGTTGACCGATACCTCGACCTGGCGTGCACCGCCTTCGATGGCGGCCAGCGAGTTGGCCACGGCCAGGCCCAGATCGTTGTGGCAGTGGGCGCTGAAGATCACCTCCTTCGCGCCGGGCACCCCGGCGATCAGGCGCGAGAACATGCCGCGGATCTCGTCCGGCGTGGTGAAGCCCACGGTATCGGGCAGGTTGATCGTGGTGGCGCCTGCGGCGATCGCGGCGGCCACCACCTCGGCGAGGAAATCCTCTTCGGTGCGGGTGGCGTCCTCGGCCGAGAATTCGATGTCGTCCACGTAGCCGCGCGCCAGCGCCACGTGCTTGTGCACGGATTCGAGCACCTGCTCGCGGCTCATGCGCAGCTTGTGCTCGCGGTGCAGCGGGCTGGTGGACAGGAACACGTGGATGCGTGGCTGCGCGGCGCCGTCGAGCGAACGCGCGGAAGCCTCGATGTCGCCCGGCAGGCAGCGCGAGAGCACGCACAGGCGGGTCTGACGCAGCTCGCGGGCGATGGCGGCGGTGGCCTCGCGGTCGGACTGCGAGCTGGCCGGGAAGCCGGTCTCGATGACGTCCACGCCGAGGTCGGCCAGGGTGCGGGCCATCACCACCTTCTGCTGGGGCGACATGCTGCAGCCCGGCGACTGCTCGCCGTCGCGCAAGGTGGTGTCGAAAATCCGGACGTGGGCCGGAGTGGAAATGACGTCGCTCACCAGATGTACTCCTCTTCGGTGATGGGGCGTGGCGCGCTTGCGGGCGCTTGCATGATGGTAACGGGGGCAGGAGGCTGCGGCATGACGGCTTTGGTCGCAACGGCGGCGGCTTGGCCGGTTTCACGTGCAAGCGGTTCGCGCTCGCGGGCGCGGCGGCGCGGCTTGCGCGGCGGGCTGGGACGGATTTCCGACAGCAGTTGCGCCAGCACGCCGGCGTCGATGTTGCCGCCGGACACCACCGCGCACTTGCGCTTGCCGGCCACGCGCTTGCCGGCGGCCAGCGCCAGCGCGCCGGCGCCTTCGGCGATCAGGTGTTCTTCCAGTGCCAGCCGCACCAGCGTTTCGCGCAGCTCGGCCTCGCGCACGATCACCACGTCGTCCAGCAGGCGCGCGCACAGCTTGCGGGTGATGAAGCCGGGGATCTTGACCTTGACGCCGTCGGCCAGCGTGGGCACCGGGTCGATCTCGCGCACGTCGCCGCGGATCGCGCGGGCCATCGAGTCCACGCCTTCGACCTGCGCGCCGATCACGCGCACGCCCTGCGATTTCAGCGCCAGCGCGACGCCGGAGGCCAGGCCGCCGCCGCCGATCGGCACGATCACCACGTCGGGCATGTGCGGGGACAGCTCGATGCCGATGGTGCCTTGGCCGGCGATCACGTCCGGGTCGTCGAATGCGGGCAGGAAGCGGTAGCCGTTCTGCGCGGCCAGCTCGCGGGCGAAGGCGAAGGCCTCGTCGTAGCTGTTGCCGTGCAGGCGCACCGTGGCGCCCCAGTGCTGCACGCCGGCGACCTTGGTGGCCGGCGCGGCCAGCGGCATCACGGTGATGGCCTGCAGGCCCAGCCGGTAGGCCGACCACGCCACGCCCTGCGCGTGGTTGCCGGCCGAGGCGCAGATCACCGGACGGTCGTCGCCGCGCTCCAGCCCGGCCAGCATCGCGTTGAGCGCGCCGCGCACCTTGTACGAGCCGGTGCGCTGCAGGTTTTCCAGCTTCAGCCAGGTGCCGAAGCGCTCCGCGTAGTGCAGCGGGGTGGGCGTGAGATAGCGGCGCAGGCGGGCCTGCGCGGCCAGTACGTCGGCGACGGTGACGCTTACGTCGCCTACGTCGGTTTCGGCAGGGGAAGAACGGTCAGGCATGCTGGCCGGCCTCGCGCCGATGTCGAAGAAGACACCCCCGGACCGCCTCGGCCAGGCCGGCGGCGGTCGGTGGCGTGCGGGAAGCGTTGGGCATGTTCATGCCGCGGCCTCCTGCAGGGCGGTGATCTGCACGGATTCGCAGTCGTACACCTTCAGCATCTGCTGGCGCAGGGTTTCCGGCGGGCGCTGCCCGTCCACCACCAGCTGCAGGTGCCAGCGTCCGCCGTCGGCGGCATCGGGCTTGCCTTCGATGGCCTGCGGGACGAAGCCGCGCCGTTCGACCATGCCGATCACCCGCAGCAACGCGCCTTCGGCCGGCTTCAGCACCAGATCAAGCCGGTATTGCATGGCTGGCCTCCTGGCGGGTGGTGGCAGGGGGGGATTCCAGCATCGAGCTGTTGGCGTGGTTGGGCGGCACCAGCGGCCACACGTTGGTGCGTGCGTCGATGGCCACGTGCAGCAGCGCCGGGCCGGGCTGGGACAGCAGGTCGGTCAGGGCTTCGTCGATCTCGCCGCGGGCGACGATGCGCCGCGACGGGATGCCGAACACCTGCGCCAGCGCGGCGAAGTCCGGGTTGTCGGAAAGGTCGATCTCGCTGAAGCGCTGGTTGAAGAACAGCTCCTGCCATTGCCGCACCATGCCCAGTGCGTGGTTGTCCAGCAGCACGATCTTCACCGGCAGGCGGGTGCGGGCGATGGTGGCCAGCTCCTGCACGTTCATCATGAAGCTGCCGTCGCCGGACACCAGCACCACCGGGCGCTCGGGGCAGGCGAACTGCGCGCCCATCGCCGCCGGCAGGCCGAAGCCCATCGTGCCCAGCGCGCCGGAGGTCAGGTGGTTGCGCGGGTGCTCGAAGCGGCAATGCTGGGCCACCCACATCTGGTGCTGGCCGACGTCGCAGGCGAGGATGGTGTCGGCCGGGGCCAGCTCGCTCAGGCGCTTGAGCATGGCCGGGGCGTAGATGTCGCTGCCGGGGGCGTCGTAACGGGCGCCGAAGCGGGCACGGTTGTCCGAGCAGCGTCGGCGCCAGTCCTCGCACGGGCTGGCGGCCGCGCTCAGTGCCTTCAGGCCGGTGGCGACGTTGCCCGGAAGAGCAATGTCGGCATCGCGCAGCTTGTTGATCTCGTAGGCGTCGGCGTCCAGATGGATGACGCGGGCGAACGGCGCGAACTCGCTCAGTTTGCCGGTGGCGCGGTCGTCGAAACGCGCGCCGACCACGATCAGCAGGTCGCATTCCTGCACCGCCATGTTGGCCGCGCGGGTGCCGTGCATGCCCAGCATGCCCAGCAGCAGCGGGTGGCCGGTCGGCAATGCGCCCAGTCCGCGCAGGGTCAGCACGGTCGGGATGCGGGTGGCTTCGACGAACTGGCGGAATTCCCCGACGGCATCGGCCAGGGCGATGCCGCCGCCGCCGTAGATCACCGGCTTTTCGGCCGAGGCGATCGCGGCCAGCGCTTCGTCCAGCCTGGCCTGATCCGGCGCCGGCGGCGGCTCGACCGCGGCCGGCACGTGGTCGGGCAGATGCGAGGCATCGGCCAGCTGCACGTCCTTGGGCATGTCGATCAGCACCGGGCCGGGGCGGCCTTCGCGCGCGATGCGGAAAGCCTCGGCCACCACGTTGGGCAGGTCGTCCACCTTCCGCACCAGAAAGCTGTGCTTGACGATCGGCAAGGTCATGCCGAACACATCCAATTCCTGGAAGGCATCGGTGCCCAGCAGCGGCGTGCCGACCTGTCCGGTGATGCAGATCATCGGCACCGAATCCAGCATCGCGTCGGCAATGCCGGTGACCAGATTGGATGCGCCCGGGCCGGAGGTGGCCACGCACACGCCGACCTTGCCGGAGGCGCGCGCATAGCCGTTTGCGGCCAGCGCGGCACCTTGCTCGTGGCGCACCAGGATGTGTTTCAGCGTGGAATCCACCAGGGCGTCGTAGAACGGCATGATGGTGCCGCCCGGATAGCCGAACAGCGTGTCCACGCCCTCGGTTTCGAGGGCATGGGCCAGCCAGCGGGCGCCATTGCGTGGGGCAGTGGCGGTGGGAGCGTTCATGCGGTGGCCTGTGACTTGTCGGGTTGGGAGGCACCGGCCTGCAGCCACACCATCTTGGCGCGCAGCTGCTTGCCGACCTGCTCGATCTGGTGGTCCATGTCGGCCTGCTTGTACTTCTTGTAGTTCGGCAGGCCGGCGTTGTACTCGGCCACCCAGTTCTTGGTGAAGGTGCCGTTCTGGATGTCGGTCAGCACGTCCTTCATGCGCGCCTTGACGCTGGCGTCGATCACGCGCGGGCCGCTGACGTAGTCGCCGTACTGCGCGGTTTCGGAGATGAACTCCAGCATGCGGGTGATGCCGCCTTCGTAGAACAGGTCGACGATCAGCTTCAGCTCGTGCAGCACTTCGTAGTAGGCGATCTCGGGCTGGTAGCCAGCTTCCACCAGCGTTTCGAAACCGGCCTGCACCAGCGAGGACGCACCGCCGCACAGCACGGCCTGCTCGCCGAACAGGTCGGTCTCGGTCTCTTCCTTGAAGGTGGTTTCGATCAGGTTGGCGCGCGCTCCGCCCAGTCCGGCGGCGTAGGCCAGCGCCAGCTCCTTGGCATGGCCGCTCTTGTCCTGATAGACGGCCCAGATGCACGGCACGCCGCGGCCGATCTCGTACTCGCGGCGCACCAGCGCGCCCGGGCCCTTGGGCGCCACCAGCACCACGTCCAGATCGGCGCGCGGCTCGATCATGCCGAAGTGCACGTTCAGGCCATGGGCGAACAGCAGGCAGGCGCCGGGTTTCATGTTCGGACCGACGGATTCCTCGTAGACCTTCTTCTGCACCATGTCAGGGGTCAGGATCGCCACCAGGTCGGCATCCTTCACCGCCTCGGCCGGCGTCTTGACGATGAAGCCGTCGGCCTGCGCCTTGGCTTCGGTCGGGCCGCCCGGGCGCAGGCCTACGACCACATCGAAGCCCGACTCGCGCAGGTTCAAGGCATGCGCGCGGCCCTGGCTGCCATAACCGATGATGGCGATGGAGGGCTGGGGAAGGGTGTTGGTGGTCATGGTGCAGGTTCCTTGCGGGTGATGTGGAATGGACGACGGATGGAGAACGGCGGCAAAAAATCAGCCGGCGACGCAGTGCATGGCCGGCTGGTGGATGACGGATGGGCGCGCGTTGCGGGTGGATGCCTTCGCGCGGCCACGCATGCCACGGCATGCGACCGGCATCGCGGTGCCGGTCGTGCTGCTGCGGGTTTTCTCGAAGCGGAAAGCGATGTGGTTCATGTCAGAGGTAACTTTTTCGGGGCCTGAAACGCGGAACCCCGCGCCGTTGCCGGTGCGGGGTTCTGATCGAAGCTTGGCAGTTATGTGTTTACGCGCCAGTTCGTCCCGCACCTGTGGGCTTGGTAATAAGGACGAGTACGAGGAGCGAGGCACCGCCGACCGGCGCGCCGATGGGCGCGGTCTGTATCAGGTCGAAGTTGGCCGTGTTGGACTGCATGGGGCCGAGATAAACATGCGTGCCTTGCGCCTGTCAATACCGCAATGCGCGTTTGCGGATGAAACCGCCTGCAGGCCATGCCGCGACAGCACGGTTGCAGTGGAAACCGCGTGACGGGCCGCGTCATGGCGGCGGCGATCAGGCCGGAATGCGCAACGGCCAGAGGCAGAAAGGATGCGTGCGGACCGCCATTTTCGATGCGTGGTTTCGAGCGGAACGGGCAGGAAGTCAATCAAGCCCGTGCAGGTCTACGAGCAGGCCGAAAACATCACATGCGGCTACATCTGCAACAACTACAAGGTGGGCAACCGCAACGCCACGCCCTGCGCGCACCCGGCTGCAGTATTGCGCGTAAGTCGCACCGGCTTGCGGGGGCGATGGAGAAGGGCTCGTCCGCCGAGAGGTGGGCGGGCTCTTTTCCGTCATGGCAGTCCCGGCGCGGCAAAAAAAACCACCGGCGGGGCCGGTGGTGGAGGGGGAGTGATGAAGCGTGAGTTCTTGCGGGAACAAGCTTACGCGCTTCATGTGTCCTGACGATGCCGCCAGATGTCAGCCGGATGGCGGCCGCGGCTCAATTCCTGGCAGCGCCGGCATGCGGGTTTCATTGCGATGCGGGGCCGAGGTGCTGTGCCAGAAACGTAGCCAGCGACTGGTAGAACGCCGCCTGATTCTGTTCGCCGTCGAAGCCATGCCCTTCGTCCGGGTAGCTGATCCACTGCGGCGGATGTCCGGCGGTAGTCAGTGCGGCACGCATCGCCTTGGCCTGGGCGATCGGCGCGCGCTGGTCGTCTTCGCCATGGGCCAGCAGCACCGGGATGCGGATGTTGGCTGCCAAGTTGACCGGGGACTGGGCCGCAAGCGAGGACGCGTCCTTGCCGATGGCGCGGGACAGGTAACGGCGCCCGTATTCGCGCTGCTGGATGTCGCCCTTGGAATACATCATGTCCAGGTCGTAAATGCCGGCCAGACCGACGGTGCATTGCAACAGTCCTGGCGCCTTTGCCGCGATCATGAGCGACGAATAGGCGCCGAAGCTGCCGCCGTAGGCGCATATCCGCTCGGGGTTGGCCATGCCTTCGGCGATGGCCCAGCGCACGCCGTCGATCAGGTCGTCCTGGATGCGGGTACCCCATTGCCGATAGCCGGCTTCCTCGAAGGCTTGCCCGCGCCCACCGCTGCCGCGGAAGTTGACCTGCAGTACCAGATAGCCGCGACTGGCGATGAATTGGGCATCGCGGTCGAAGCTCCAGTCGTCGGCCACGCCATGCGGCCCGCCATGGGGCACCAGCACCATCGGCAGGTTGCGCGGGGATGCAGTGCCGGCCGGCACGGTCAGGATGGCTTCGAGCTCCTTGCCGTCGCCGGCCTTGAAACGCAACGAACGCCGTTCGGCCATGCGGGCCGGATCGATGCCGTCCATGCTGCGGAAAAGACGTTCGACCTTGCGGGTGTCGCGCCGATACAGGTACCAGCCCCCGGGGTCGCGGTCGCTCAGGATGCTCAGCAGGATGATGCGGCCATCCCGGCTCTGGTCGATGAATTCGATGCGACGCCCCGGCAGCGCTTCGTACAGGGACTTGAGGATCTGTGCGTCGTCGGATGCGGTGGGAAGGTAGTGCATCTGGCCAATGCCGGTGCCGGTGCGCACCGCGAAGGGCTGCGAAGTCGCCGCCGTCCATTCCGTCGGGCCGATGCTGGCGAATGCGTCCTCGGCCAATACCTGCGGCGCTTCTCCCTTGGCATCGGTCCGGATGAGTTTGGTGGGGCCGCCGTTGGCGCTCATCACGCCGTAGGCTTGGGTGTCGTCGCTGGAGAATGCCGTGGGGATCCACAGGTTGCCCCGGGCGTCGGCATTCATCCTGGCCCAGCGGCCATGGTCGTCGGCACGGTAGACCACGGTTTCGCCGTCGAGGTTTTCGCCGTACGCAAAGCGGGCGCGGCCGGCGTGATCCATCGTGAAATCCAGATCCGGCACGTCGATGTCGGCCACGAGCTTGAAGCTGGGCTTGGTGCTGTCCACGTCGTAGACCATCGACCTGCGGGTCTGGAAGGACAGCTGGCGCATGTAGAAATGGCCGTCGTTGCGGTCGGGCACGCCGACGATGTAGCCGAATCCGCGGTCCAGGCCGGCTGCGGTCCGTCCTTCGTATCCATATACGTAAGTCTGGTTCTTGCCGTCGAAATCGGTGGCGATGATTTCGCCGCTTGCCTCGGGTTTTTCCAGTGAGCCGGCCTTGCGGCCTTTGGCGATCACCAGTCTGGTGTTGCCGACCCAGCGGATTTGCACCGGCATTTCGTATTTCGGGAAACGCAATATGGACGTGCGTTCCATGCCATCGACGCGGAAGACCTGCAAGGCGTGCTGACCGTGACCGAGATCGGTACTGAGGGCCAGCAGTTTCCCGTCCGGCGACAGGCGGGGCGAGGTGATGGTGTTGAAGCGTGCAAAAGCCTCCACGGGGATCGGCTCGTTTGCCCCTGCCAGGCCGGGCAGCCACAGTGTCGCCAGAAGCAGGCATGCGCCCGGAAAACCTTTCATGTGCGAATCCATGCGATGGTGAATGGTTTATACAAACATTAATGGTGCGTGAATATTCGGGAATTGGCAAGGATGGCCCCGGCGTGTCTAATGGCCGGCATGAAGCGGGGGTACCGCGCCGGTCCATGGCGGCGGTTGAGACAGTCCCTTCGAACCTGATCCGGTTGACACCGGCGTAGGGAAGCTTCGCGGGGCCTCGCGTGTTCTTGCCTTGTCATGCCATTGGCAGGCGCGTGGTGTCCGGCGCCGCCGCTTCGTCCCGCCATCACAGGACGAATGCCATGAGTGCCGAACCCGCCTCCCTGCTGCGCCAGACCGAGCAGCTTTCAGAATCCGTCACCACGCCGATCCCCGGTTCGCGCAAGGTATTCGTCGCAGGCACGCGCGCCGACCTGCGCGTGCCGATGCGCGAGATCGCGCTGAGCCGCACGCCCACCGTGTTCGGCGGCGAGGACAACCCGCCGGTCACCGTCTACGACACCTCCGGCCCGTACACCGACCCGGATGCGCGCATCGACCTGTCCACCGGGCTGGGCGCGCTGCGCGCCGGCTGGATCGCCGAACGTGGCGACAGCGAGCGCCTGGCTGCGTTGAGCTCGGCCTTCGGCCGTGCCCGCGAGCACGACCCGAAGCTGGCGGCGGTGCGCTTCCCCAACCGCGCGCTGCCGCGCCGCGCGGTGGCCGGGGGCAACGTCAGCCAGATGCACTACGCCCGGCGCGGGATCGTCACCCCGGAAATGGAGTTCGTGGCCATCCGCGAGAACCAGCGGATCGAGGCTCTGGCCGATGCCGGCTTGTTGAGGCAGCACCCCGGCCAGAGTTTCGGTGCCAGCATCCAGACGCGCATCACTCCTGACTTCGTGCGCGAGGAGATCGCCCGCGGTCGTGCGGTGCTGCCCAACAACATCAACCACCCGGAAAGCGAGCCGATGATCATCGGCCGCAATTTCCTCACCAAGAGCAACGCCAACATCGGCAACAGCGCGGTGTCCTCCGGTATCGCCGAGGAAGTGGAGAAGCTGGTGTGGGCGATCCGCTGGGGTGCGGACACGGTGATGGATCTGTCCACCGGCAAGCACATCCACGAGACCCGCGAATGGATCGTGCGCAACTCGCCGGTGCCGATCGGCACGGTGCCGATCTACCAGGCGCTGGAAAAGGTGGACGGCCGCGCCGAGGAGCTGAGCTGGGAGTTGTTCCGCGACACGCTGGTCGAACAGGCCGAGCAGGGCGTGGACTACTTCACCATCCATGCCGGCGTGTTGCTGCGCTATGTGCCGCTGACGGCCAAGCGCGTCACCGGCATCGTTTCGCGCGGCGGCAGCATCATGGCCAAGTGGTGCCTGGCGCACCACAGGGAGAACTTCCTCTACACGCACTTCGAGGACATCTGCGACATCATGAAGGCTTACGACGTGGCCTTCTCGCTCGGCGACGGCCTGCGTCCGGGCAGTATTGCCGACGCCAACGATGCCGCGCAGTTCGGCGAGCTGGAAACGCTGGGCGAGCTGACGAAGGTCGCGTGGAGGCACGACGTGCAGACGATCATCGAAGGCCCCGGCCACGTGCCGATGCAACTGATCAAGGAGAACATGGACAAGCAGCTGGCCGAGTGCGGCGAGGCGCCGTTCTACACGCTCGGGCCGCTGACCACCGACATCGCGCCCGGCTACGACCACATCACCAGCGCGATCGGCGCGGCGATGATCGGCTGGTACGGCACGGCGATGCTCTGCTATGTGACACCCAAGGAGCACCTGGGCCTGCCCAACCGCCAGGACGTGCGCGACGGCATCATGGCCTACAAGATCGCCGCACATGCGGCCGACCTGGCCAAGGGCCACCCCGGCGCGCAAGTGCGCGACAACGCGATGAGCAAGGCACGCTTCGAATTCCGCTGGGAGGATCAGTTCCACCTCGGGCTGGACCCGGAGAAGGCGCGCGAATTCCACGACGAGACCCTGCCCAAGGACGCGCACAAGCAGGCGCACTTCTGCTCGATGTGCGGCCCGCACTTCTGCTCGATGAAGATCACCCAGGACGTGCGCGACTACGCGGCCGAACACGGCATGGACGAGGCGGCCGCGCTTGAGGCCGGCATGGCAGAGAAATCGCTGCAGTTCGTCGAGCAGGGCGCGCAGGTGTACCGGCGCGGCTGAGGACGCACGAGGCGCCGGCCCGGCGAGCCGGCGCTTCGATCAGGTCAGAAGTTGCCGGCCGGCATGGCGGCCAGTTCGGCATGTTGCGCCGCCCAGGCCGGCAGTTGGCCGAGCACGCCGACGCGAGCCAGATAGGCTTCGTCGACCGGCTCGCCGCTGGTCATCGCCACCGCCACGTGGACGGCGCCGGTCACCCAGAAACTGCGGGCGTTGGAGCGTGCCGGCGTGCGCTGGAAGGCGACGGCTTCGACGATGGGCATCGGCAAGCCCCACAGGCCCAACAGGTAGGCGCCCGCTTCGGTGTGGCCCGCGACCGGCGTCACGCCGGGATCGCTGTCGATGGGGGCATGCTCGTTGCGCACGCCCGGCAGCAGCAGGCCGATGTCGGCCAGCAATGCGGCGGTGGAGCCCAGCTCGGCGCTCGTGCCGGGCAGGATCTTGGCCGCCATGCGCGAGGCCAGCAGTGCGCGGTGCTGCATGGCGTGATAGTCCATCTGGCTCAGGCGCGGCATCGAGAACACCTCGCTGAACAGCACCAGATCACGCAAGGTGGACAGGCCCAGGCGGTTGATGGCGGTGCGCAGGTCGCTGATGATGCGGCCGCTGGAGAAATAGGCCGAGTTGCACAACTGCAGCACCTTGGCCGCGATGGCCGGGTCGCCGGCCACCAGCCGCGCGATCTCGCCGATGTCGGCATTCTCGTCTTGTTCGAGTGCACGGCTCAGGCGCAGGTAGAGCGAGGGCGGCGACGGCAGTTTTTCGATGCGGCCGATGGTGTCGCGCAGGCGCTCGTTGTCGAGCAGGTCGCGCAGCTCCTCGATGCTGGTCACCGCTTCGAGCAGCATTTCCGGCGAGAGCGGCAGCGGCAGGAAGCGGTGGGCCACCCCGATGATCCGCGGCGGCGGCGAGGAGTGGCTGGACGAAGGGGCGATCAGCGCGATGCGGATGGTTTCCGGGCGCAGCGTGCGTGCCTGGCCGAGCAGCGCCGACGGCGTGATGTCCGGCAGTGCGGGCGCGACGAGGATGACATCCACCACCTGGCTGGAAAGCAGGGCGATGGCGGTGTTGCCGTCGGCGACGGTATCCACGTGCCAGTCATCGCCCAGATCGACGATGTAGCCGACGAGGTCGGCGGGCAGGTTGGCCGCGGGGCCGACATACAGAATGCGCAAGACCAGATCCCCTGCCGGCACGAGATGCCGGCTTGCATCTTCGGAATGTACCGAAACGCTGTCTTGCGGTCACCGACGGATCGGGCAATCCGTGACGGATTTCTCCCGCGCGCGGCCCGCGGCTGCGGGCCGGCACGGAACGCTGCGCTTCAGGCCTTGTGCGCGTTGTAGCGCTCGATGGCCTCGGCCAGGATCTGCTTGGCTTCGGCGGCATCGCCCCAGCCTTCGACCTTGACCCACTTGCCCTTCTCCAGATCCTTGTAGTGCTCGAAGAAGTGGCCGATGCGCTCCAGCCAGTGCGAGGACACCTGATGCAGGTGCTCGACATGGGTGTAGCCGTTGAACACCTTGGCCACCGGCACGGCCAGCAGCTTCTCGTCCGAACCGGCTTCGTCGGACATCTTCAGCACGCCGACCGGGCGGCAGCGGATCACCGCGCCCGGCACCAGCGGCAGCGGCAGCACCACCAGCACGTCGGCCGGATCGCCGTCGCCGCCGAGGGTCTGCGGCACGTAGCCGTAGTTGCACGGATAGCGCATGGGTGTGGACAGGATGCGGTCGACGAAGATCGCGCCGGTTTCCTTGTCCACTTCGTACTTGACCGGCTCGGAATCCTTCGGGATCTCGATGACGACGTTGATTTCGTCCGGCGGGTTCTTGCCGGCGCTGACCAGTTCCAGGCCCATTGCACTGCTCCAGGGACGTGAGGGGTGATTGAACCGGCGATTTTACCCGCTTGCATCGACAGGCGCAGCGGCCGCCCGGGAGATGCATCGGCTGTTCAGGCGCGGGGTGCGAGGCTGCGGGCCGGATTCTTCCGAGGTCGATCCGATGATGGCTGCTTCCCTGCGTTGCGTGATCCTGCTGCTGGCCGGTGTCGCGTCGCCCGCCATGGTCTTGGCCGCCGATGTCGCGCCGGAGATTCGGCGCCCTCCGGCGACGCCGCAGGCGGTCGGTGCCGAGCACACGCTGCGCCAGATCCCCGAGGCCTGCGTGCGCCTGCAAGGCCGCTTCACCGGCGAGGCGGACAGCCCCTACGTGTTCGAAACCGTGCCGAGTTCGCCCACCTGCCAGCCGCGGGCGAAGCTCGCCGCGTTCACGCCGGCCATCGCGCAGCCGGCGTCGGGCTGGGTGCTCAACGACGTGATCCGCGTGCCGCGCGTCGATTGCCCGGCCCAGCAGGCCGTGGTGCGGGTATGGCGCAAACCGGCCGCCGCCGTGCCGCCGTCGCTGGATGCGCAGGGCCGCTCGCGGATCTATCTGGAAGAGGCGCAGGCCAAGGCGGCGGCCGGCCAGCTGGCTGCCTTGCCGGCCTATGCGCTGGAGCAGGCGGTGGAAGGGCGCTGCGGCCCTTGAATGCGGCCGATCACGGCCAGTCCGGCAGCGTGCGCGGCACCGGTACCCTCTTTGGTTCCACGTAGGCGGGCAGGCCGTCGCGTCCCCAGGGCAGCGGCGCTTCGCCGCGGATCAGTGGTTGCAGGTAACGCCGCGCGGCCGGCGTGATGCCGAAACCGTCGCGGCGGATGAAACCGGCCGGCAGTTTCTTTTCCCGGTTGGCCACTTGCGCCAGCGGTGCGGCCTGGATCTTCCAGCGATAGGGCGCATCGGACGTGCGCACGATCACCGGCATCGTCGCGTTGCGTCCGGCCAGCGCCAGTTTCACCGCCGCGCGGCCGACCGCTTGCGCCTGCTCCCAGTCGGTCTTCGAGGCCACGTGGCGGGCCGAGCGTTGCAGGTAGTCGGGCACGGCCCAGTGCGTTTTCAGGCCGAGCACGTCCTTGACCCGGCCGGCCAGATGCGCGGCCACGCCGCCGAGCTGGGCATGGCCGAAGGCATCGGTGCCGGCGCCGGACTCGGCGACGAAACGGCCATGCGCATCGCGGATGCCTTCGCTGGCCACCACCACGCACCAGCCCACGCGTTCCACCACCTGACGCACGCGGGCGAGGAAGGCGGCTTCGTCGTAGGCGCGCTCGGGGAACAGGATGACCTGCGGCGCCTGCTCCGGCGTGTCGCCTGCCAGCCCCGCGGCGGCGGCCAGCCAGCCGGCGTGGCGGCCCATCGCCTCGTACACGAATACCTTGGTGGAGGTTTCGGCCATCGCCATCACGTCCAGCGCCGCTTCGCGCACGGACACGGCCGTGTATTTGGCGGCCGAACCGAAACCGGGGCAGCAGTCGGTGACGGCCAGGTCGTTGTCGATGGTCTTGGGCACGCCGATGCAGGTCAGCGGATAGCCGAATTCGGCCGCCAGCCCGGAGACCTTCAATGCCGTGTCGGCCGAGTCGTTGCCGCCGTTGTAGAGGAACCAGCGCATGT